>LFIK01002239.1_pt1 | contig 15602 bp, 20 predicted proteins | sample 643401 | NCBI WGS metagenome assembly LFIK01 (sample SAMN03777447, study PRJNA286221) | soda lake metagenome | biome: soda lake; feature: Kulunda steppe; material: water; isolation source: sample T5-Br brine of Lake Tanatar-5 | place: Russia: Kulunda steppe | collected 2010-07
CCCCCCCCTCCCCTCCCAAATAAGATAAACAAACACACACACACTGCACCATCTTGTCCTAAGGCACCTGGAATCTGTTTAGAATCTGGCAACTCCAGCTTCTCCTCCTCCTCCTCCTGCTGCTGCTGCTGCTGCTGCTGTCCCACTGCTCCCTCACCCAGCTGTTCCAGCTGCCCAGCCTGCTCCTGCTGCCCTCCCTGCTGCCTCCCAGCTAGGCTTTGCTCCTGCTGCTCTTGATAGCCTTGCTGCTGCTGCAGCTGCTCAGCATATTCCTGCTGTTTTGCATATTTTTGCTGCTGCTGCTGCTGCTGCTGCTGCTGCTGCTGCTGCTGCTGCTCTGCATACTCCTGCTGCTCTGCATATCCTTGCTGCTGCTGCGGCTGCAGTTGCTGCTGGTCCTGCCGAGCATGAGCAAGGATGGCAGCCGCTGCTTGGCGCACGCGCAGGTCCAGGGACGCCAGCAGTCCCCCCTGCCTGCTTGCCCGCGGCTGCCAGTGACTCTGTGCGTGCTGTCCTGCGGATGTTCCTTCTGGCCCTGTGCCAGCATCCAACCGGCCAGGAGTAGAAGGTCCAGGGGTGCCGAGGGCAGCGCTTGCAGGCCTCCATACAGCACCTGCGGCTGCGTTTGCAGTGCCACTGGCAGTGCTGCCCTGAGCAGGCGTAGATGGGGCATTTTGAGCAGCGCGGGCCCTTGGGGCAGCATCAGAGGTAGCAGAGGTGGTGGGCATACGCCTGGGGGTGTGAGACGCCATGATGCCAGCCTTGCTGCTGGGTGTGGCCCTGGGGGTGTTGGAGGCGGTGGAGAAGGTGGAGCTTGCGGCGGAGCTGGCCACCTCCAGCGGTGGCATGGAGCGGCAGCTGGGGCAGCCCGACAGCGTGGCGTCAGACCTGCATACGTGCACGCGCAGGTGCTGCTGCGGTGTGGGCGTTGCTGTGTGTTGGTTGCTGCTTGGTGCTTTGACTCACACATGTCTGTGTGTGCATGTGTGGGGGCTGCTGTGTGCGGGGAGTTGCTTGTTGCTTGGGAGTGTGGTCAATTGCAGCTTGCCTTGTGTGCTGGGGCGTCACATTCCAGAAGGCACTTGTTTTTTGCTCGTGCATTGCTGTTGAAGTAGTGCATATTGGGACCTGTAGGGAGCCTTTTGTAGTTCCTTCTGCTGCCTATGGTGAGTGGTAAGTTATGTACTTCAAATTGGTTGCATTTCTGGTCATGATCAATTTTGCTTATTCAAGTCAAGGACAAACCCAGATTGGAAGCCTTCGGTGTGGGCAAAGCACGCAAACAGAAGGGGTAGCTGGGCTGGAGGGGAGATGTTTGAGCTGGAGCAAAGAATGATTTATGTTGGTTGACATGGCCATTGCAGGCGCGGAACAGGTGTGTAAGGCCACTGCAGGCGCAGATGTGCAGGGCCACTGCAACAGATGTGCAAGGCCATTGCAGGCGCGGAACAGATGAGCAAGGTCACTGCAGGTGCGGAACAGATGTGCAAGGCCACTGCAGGCGCAGACGTGCAGGGCCACTGCCACAGATGTGCAAGGCCATTGCAGGCGCGGAACAGATGTGCAAGGCCTCTGCAGGCGCGGAACAGATGTGCAAGGCCACTGCAGGCACGGAACAGATGAGCAGGGCCAAGGGAAAAGCTGAGAACAGATGTTCGGGCACAATGCACCAAAAGTAAGGACAACCTTCTGACTTGCGTGCAATTTGCAAGATGCCTTATTAGGTTCCATACACCCCGCCGTTCCTTTTCACCACAATGCCTGTCGACCTAACTAACAGGTACTTACAGGTTAAGTAAACAAAAAGAGGCGCACACTCATGCGCCAATGCATTGAACCCAACACGCTGTCTGACATCCTATGAAGCAGCAGCCTACAAGCTGGATCCGCTTAGATGTCAATGTGAGATCAAATGCAAACTCTGGGGAGTGTGTGAAATCGCAATTGACCTTGGAGATGGTGGCCTTGGCGCTTGTTGTCCCTTCTCCCCAACCTCGCCAACGGCAATGAATAGGCTGGGACTTGCAGCAGGTGGAGCAGGAGGAGGAGCAGCAGGTGGAGCAGCAGATGGAGCAGAAGGTGGAGCAGGCACGCCCTGGCTTTCGTGCACCCCTGCGTTGCGCGATAGGAGGGCAGCGGCTGCCCATTTCTGTCCCTCTGAGATCAGATCAGCGCCTCCGCTGAGCGGCCGGCCATGATCCGCGCCTAGGGCACTGCCTGCCGTGCCAGGCTGGCGCCGGTCACCCTTGTGCTGCGCTTGGGCGCTGTCCTGGTCTAACACAGGGGGCGGCTGCGTGTCCACGCTGCCTTGGCGCAGGCTGCATCCCTCCTCTGCAGTGGGCCCCTGCGTTGCAGCAAGCATGAGCACGCACAGAGGGCGCACGGAGGATGGGCAGTGCACTGAAGAGCACTGCGTGGTTGCTCAGCACGTGCGCTGGGTTGCAGCAAGCACCAGGGCGCACAAGCTCACAAGCTAGGGTCAATGAGCACGCACAGAGGGCGCAAGGAGGATGGCACCCTGCTGGGGAGCACTTGTGCATGTACCCATTCCTCACATCCTCCATCGCACCATCGCACCATCACACCATCACACATTTGCACCATTGCACCAGATAGCCCTCGTAGACAGCCCTTGTGCTTGGTCAGCACATGGGCAGCCCTTTTGCTGCTCACACAGCATGCGTACACTGCCAAGCTGCTCAGCCCTCGCGCCGGCTCAGCACATGCCCAGCCCTCATGCCGGCTCAGCACATGCCCAGCCCTCATGCCGGTCAGCACAAGTGCAGCCCTCATGCCGGCTCAGCGCATGCGCTGCCTGCAGTCTATGAAGCACTTTCAGCTCACTGCATGCCACCAGGCTCACCGCATGCCACCAGGCTCACTGCATGCCACCAGCCCACACAATCCATGCGCTGGCTGCCCATGTGCCGTGTGCGTGGTCTGCCCCCGCTGCTTGTGCGCTGGATGCCTATGCACATCCTAAGTGTGGGCCGCGTCTGCTGCTTGTGCTTCGGCTGCCTATGCTAACAGTGTGCAGGCCGCCTCTGCCACCAGAGACTTGGCTGCCTGAGGTGCTTCGTGCGTGGCCTTTACCGAGGTGCTTTGTGCGTGGGCCTTACTGAGGTGCTTTGTGTTTGGCCTGTGGCCTTCACTGAGGCCTGTGGCCTGTGGCCTTTACTGAGGTGCGTTGTGTGTGGCCCTTACTGAGAGCAAACCAGATGATTGGCCCCTCTCTTTACGCAAATCGGTGCTGGCAGGGTGCCTGATCAGGCATCATAGTACAACACAAGCTCATAGTACAAAACAACTGCCGCAGAGTCTGCACTCAAAGCAGCCTGCACCCTTTGCTCAGAAGCAAGCTATCCACCCCCTTGCACCAACCTGCCCTCGCACCACCCACACCAGCTGCAGTGGCCTGCACCCTTTTCTCACAAATGAGCCACCTCCCCTGCCCTCTTGCTCCACCTGCAGCAGCTGCAAAAGCAGGGCGTGCATGTACCTAGCGGGCTGATCCCCCTTCCATCTCGACAATGCAACCGCTCTTGCTCCCCCACTTCGCCAGGAAGCTGCGCGGCTCGCGTGTTGTGGCTAGCCTAACCCAATCTCTCACTCCCATAAGTGTGCAACCTTAGCTACCGCATCACCCACCGCAGAGGCGGTGCTGGCTGACCCCAGGCTGTGCGCATCCCACGTGTCTGCCTTGCTATGTGGAGCACCAGGGGCCTCTGGGCCAGACGGCACAAGCGCGCCAGCAGCTGCAGCCTGGGTGGGTTCATGCGAGCCTGATGCTTCAGTAGAGGCGGCGGCTGCGGCAGGGCCAGGGGGGGGCGTCGTCCCGGGGATGAGCACCAGATGATGCTGATGGTGGGGTCCAGGGTGCAGGGATTGGGGTCTCGCGACTGGGGATGGCGCGGGAAGTCCTGCAGCTGCTGCTGCTTGCTCAGGATGCTTGTGGAGAGCTGATGCATACGTGCACGTCAGCAGGGCCTGCACCGGTTACAAAGCAAATCACTGATCTTGATCCTACCCAAACAAGCCAGTGGACACACTTTTGCATCACCAGAGCATACTGCAATATGGCCATGAAAACACTACTATGTAAAGAGGGAGAACAGTTCAGCTTCTGCAATAAAGAGACTCCCTTTAAGGTTCACATTGGATGTCCTAGACTTGGGGCTAAAGCATATGTCATGTGGACCCTGGGCTTGTACTTTGATTTGAATATTGCGGCAAGCAGACCTCAGGCACTGGCTGCTGAATTAAGTTCTGAGCGTGCACGTCAGTGGTGCCAGTACGTACGCTAACATATCTCTTCATCTTGCGTGCATGTATGTGTGGCAACGGACACACCTGGGCTTTTGGCCTTAATGCAGCCATGCAAATATTTTATGTGCATCTCAACCGCCATGCAGGCCTAATTGCCTGACACCCATGCATTTTGAGGCGAACCACCTTGCTGCCAGCTGGCAGAAACCCGAAAAACTGGGCCAAAACAACGGCCACTGCACCTATCAAGCAAGGGTGCACCACTTTAAGGCAGGTGAATGCCTGCCCCTTACCATCCACACCTTAACTGTGTACCCACCATCTCAAACCCATAATCCTACCCTTGATCTGCATCAGACTGGATGTCCAATTAAGGTCAAGTACTTGGACAAGCACAAGGTATTGCAATAGGTTCCCATAAAATCGATTTTGACCCCAACAGCTCGCCTTTAAGCAAAACAAAATGAACAATGCATTTTCCACAATCCCAAGAATATGGCCTTAACACTGATCTTGGAGTCAAGGGCCCTTGCCTCAAAATCAAGCCCGTGGACATCACCTTGACCTCCACCACATTTTCCTTGCGCCCTCCTGTGCCATCAGCGCTCCACTGCAGCTTGAGGGCTGCACAAGCAGCAGGCGCGGCTGCTGCCGCAGCTCCGGCCTTTGAGCTTGAGGTTGCAACCTTGCTTGCCTCAGGAGTATGCACAGGACCCAAGCCACTTTCAGGGGGGGGCCTGCTCACAGGCTCAGTGTTTGATGCCAGCGTGCCATGCAGGAGGGAAGGCTGAGTGGGGACGGTGGCAGGTGGGTTGAACAACGAGGGAGAGGGAGGCGGTGGGGCGTGAGCGGCCACGTTGATCTCGATGGGCCGGCCGCAGGTGCGCCAGGACCCAATAAGTGTGTCGCGCTGCAGCAGGAGCTCCAGCGCCACCAGCTGCAAGCACGTGTGTGCACGCTTGTGTGCGCATGTGCGTGGGTGCTCAGAGGCCCCGTGGGATGGCTTCGGTGAAGCTGTGCTTTTAACATGTGCGCATGCTGCTGCCCAGGGTGTGCACATGCGTAGCCTGTGGAGTGAACACAGGGAGGTGGCTTCCGAAATGGACACAGAATCCTCCGGAGCTGCTGCTGCGGCGGCAGCTGAGCCTATCGCAGCGGCAGGAGGATCCGCCAGTGGAGCAGCAAACACTGCTGTGTAAAGTGATGAATCAGGCCCATGGGACGGATGAGGCCCGTGGGATCGGCGCGCACCTATTGCCGGCGAGGGAGCTACAGCTCCACCCTCCATAACCCCATCCTATACCTGCACAGCCTTTTGCCGGCATAGACTTGTGCTCATGCACAAGCAAGCCTGGTAGACGTTCGTACACCATGTGCTCAGCTGACCTGCTCCTTTGTTACTGCAGCCCTCACCAAGCCTCCCCAGAGCCTTGGGTGCTAGTTGCAATGCAGGGCTGCTGCCGCTGCTGTGGGTGGGTCCAGCGCAGTCAAGAACAGGAGAAAAAGCAATCCTCAATCAAATATTGGCAAGTTCTTATCAAATGATACAGGTCAGCACAGGTCCACGCTTTGACGGATGACTTGCCATTTGAGCACATGCGTGATCTGTGGCACGCAAGCATGCAACCCCAGACCTCCTCATGAGGTGCTCCCAAACAGGCTTAATGCGCACCCATTGTGCCTCCACATGCCAAACCATCGTCACCGTTGAATGACCATCTCAGATACACAAGCCATCGCTGACTACAGTTCGTCGTGACGGTGCCTCCATGTGCGTGCACACAAGCCACGGAAGCCACATGGGCCACTTATAGCCCAGCAGCAGTCCGTGCAAGCACTATCCCAGCCTCTGTGCTCCATGTTGAGGCTTTGCCCTCATGGCTGCAGGTAGTAGTGCAGCCAAGCCACATGATGAAGGTTGGGCAGAGAGGGTGAGTCCCACCTCTATGTTGCCAACCACCTTGCCTACCCAGCCCCAGTAGCCTGCAACCACCTAACCTTGTCTTTCCAGCCGCCTCGTCCGTCGGGAGTGAGCCGGGCAGAAAAGGTTATGTGGTCGTCTGGAATCTGCCACTTGGCTGCTAGCGGGGCAAGAGGGGGAGCAGCGGTCAGCTCTGAGCGGCTGCGCAGGAAGCTGCGGCGGCCTTGGGGGGGTGCCTGATGCGCTGAGCCTGCGCATACATGCAGGATGGGCGTACAGTGCAGTGAGTGCATGCTGCTAAATTCCTGCTAGATGTTCATGACTTGGGGCAAGGTGCGGCCAGACTAGGAAGGGAGTGTGCTGGAATTGGGACTTATCGCAGGTTTTATGTGCACAAAGCACAAGCAAAGGAATTGATTGAGCCACAGCACTTCAATGTGCAATTATGGTAAAACCAAAAGGACCGACAGGGCCAAGCTCAACCCATGCCTTTCCTTTTGGTTGATTCAGTACTGCCAACCGGCAAATGTGAATAAAAAGTCTACCAGGAGCTGCTCGTCCAAATTGTTTGGGGAAGATACGTGGAATGCGCGCATTAAAAAGCATACTCTGCGCAGAGTTCATGAACTCTGATCATGCCCCCCTGGTGCTCTGTGATCTGGCCTGCCAGATGTTTACAGTCACAAAGTTGCATGCCTCAGCAGTGACACATGTGATGATCCACTTTTGAAAAGGAATTCCTTCTTATCAGGGAGCGCATGCTTATGTGGCATGATCTATGGCACCTGGAGGTATCTTGTTGTGTTTTCATGTGTGCCAGCTAGATCAAGGCAAAAACTATTAGCTGTACCTTCATGAAACGACCAAAGGCCCTCAAGCTCGCTGCTACTCGCTCGCTGCTTGCTGCTCTCCTGGGGCTGCACTTCAGCTGCAGGTCCTTCAAATTCCCTCTTTGGATGACCCCGGGCCCTTAGCCTGCACTTTACCGCAGAGTGGCCTGCATACGCATGCAGGGAGGTGGCAAAAATATGCGATACATGTGGGCACGGGCAGAGTCATCGGCGAGGGACGAGTTACATGGCAGGAAGCAGTGGCACGCCTGATCGGGGGTTCTCGCGAATCTTACCTGCTGGGATATTGCATGCTTGGGTGAAGTGCAGACTGAAGAGAAATTTCTCCTTCTCGCTGCTCCTCGGAAAAATCCATTGCATTTTTGATCAATATTTTCAATGATGAAAAATAAAAACAGACCCTCGCATCCACCGATCTGTTGTGTGATATCAAAAATCTTCCCCTGTTGCTTACATGCAGCGCCCAAAGCCAGCTCAAATCCTTGGCCTTTACAAACTTCTCCCCGTTGTGCCTGACTTCTTGCCCATTATGGGTGAACAATCATGTCTATATAGAGTTATGAATTTCAGACTGTTTCCGACCTAAGCTCCTAAGGTCCGTTGCTTCAAGGTCCGAATCCTCTCCTGCATAGGCTTGGGATGATGTGGATGACTGCGCACAAAAAGCTTATCAAATGATCAGCTCACAAACCAAGCCTCGAGCCTTTAAAGCCTAGTAGATCTGTGCGTTTGCAAACAGGGTCTTCCACTTGGCTTCGTCTGTCCCAGGCCCGTTTCCCTCCTTGCTGCACAGCGCGAATGCCTTGTTCTCAGCCTGCTGGCTAGTGAGTGCCTGGACCACAGCCTCTGCAGGGGCAAAGGGAGAAGGAATGTGTGGCATGAGCGCTTTCTTCGTGTGTCAGGCTCCATGTAAGCTGCCCTCGATTGGCAGGTACAGCTATGTAACCCTTTACATTTCTAATGTCTCTCAGAGCCTGCACCGGCCTGCCTCAAGGGCTTGCTGGACCTGCCAAAGGCTTGCTGGACCGTAAGCAGGACACTTTCTATATGAATGCAGTTCTGAGCACACCACCTGCGAGTTAGGAAGATGTGCACTCATGCCATGCTCTGCATCAACCCCAAATGGCATGAAATGTCCACTGCTTTGTTATAAACTAACAATTGATCTGCTGCTGCATATAAGAGGATGAGCTTTTGCAGAGTGGCAGAAAACAAGGAGACTGAGGGGAGCTTCGTGAGAAGGGAAGGTCATTGTTTCAAAGCATCGTTATTGCTTTGGGCATGAGCTGCATTACTCATTCACTCGCTTCAATGCTCTTTTCAAACATGCATTTACTCCATTTGAGGCAGTATGACTGTCACTCCCATCTCCACTGCATAGGGCCTCCATACATCCATTGCTGCTCCCAACCCAACCCAGTTCAAAAGCCCCTTGCTTCAACCCCAACTAAAAGTATCTCTCTCCTCACCTGCCACGACAATTCGTGAGGCCTCCCCACTAAGCGAGTCAGACAGAGATAGCGTGACGTCCTGTCTGTTTCCCGCAGTTGCTTGAAGAAGAGTGTTAAGCTGCAGCGCACAACCATGGATAGACAAAGTGCATGCCATGGCTTCGCAAGAAGGTTGGATTAGGAAGTCATGCCAGCACAGGCAACCTCCTTGCATCATAGCAAATATCCATTTGGCCACCTCCTCAGAAGTGGTGCGTGGCAACGCAGAGCGACTGATATCCGTATCATAGATAGACGCCACTGCAAGCCTGCCTTGCCAAATCAGGCAAGCTCTTCAGCTCTGTTTTCTACTCACATCATAGCTGGTGTATGGCCCGTCTGTTAGCCGAGAAGGCCGAATGATGGTGTAGGGTAACCCGCTCTTCATCAACAGTTGCTCTGAGTCCCGCTTGTATTTCAAGACACCTACAGGTTTGAATGAAGCGCCCAATGCTGGGAGGCTGACCATGGTGCTGATGATGGAGGGATGGGGTTGGGGTTGGTGGGCTTTACAGGTTGCAATAGCCGAGTCAGGCAGACCTTTGATTTCACAAGACATGACTCATGTCACATGAGGTCAGGTCTGAATGCACTGTGCTACAGTCTTTGCGTTGTAGTAGGGGCTGCCAGCATGACTTGCTAACCCCTGCCCTTCCTTACGCCTGATTGCTTTCTGTACTGGCACATCACGCAAAGGAAAGAGATAACAGAAAGCTGTCACCAGAAATGCAGGCAGATGGGTCTAATCTGAAGCCTCGGCACGCCCAAGCTCGGGCTGCCCGCAAAGCTGGCTGCTGGAGCATCCCAAAATGCACCACACAGGCAATGCCTGCGCCACACACTGCACAGGCAGATGACTGAGCTGCCTTTGGCCTGCACGGTCAGGCCCGTGGATGCGCTGCCTGGGTAGCAAGCAGCCGAAGTGCGTTAGGTAGACCACCCAAACTTGCGGATGAAGAGCGGCACATGGGGCGACGCAAGTAGCGCATGGCATGCACCAGGAGCACCTATCAGGCTTGAGCACTGGGTCTCACAAAACAACGTCGCAGGGAATGGGATGCCCTAGACTCACCGTACAGATTCAAGATGGCCCAGGGCAGCTCCTTCTGCCGCTCCACGCCCGCGGACGTGACAAAGACAAAGCGCGCCAGGTCGCCCTGCGCGGCCTTCATCGCCCCAGCGGCAATGTTGATCAGGTTGGAGTTGGCCTCCCAGTCCGTCGGGCGCGGCCCGTTGTCCCCCACCCACCTGCGCGGGGTAGGTGTGCAGCCACGACGGCGTGACGTCTCCATCCAACTCATTAGCAGCTCCGGGCAGATCATCCCAGTTGTGAGCCCGCGCAGAGTGAAGCTCGCGAGTCGAGGCGTCTCTTTTCAACGCAAGCCAGTAGGCGGAGGCAAACCTTGACCACCACATGCATGCTGCTACCATTCCGCCAGCAGGTGCCGGTTTGAGGGCGGCAAAAGCGTGCCAGGCAGGTGCTTGCCTGGGTGTTGTACTGCAGAGCATGTGCATCAAGGTGCCAGTCGGACTCCGGGAAGCTGCCTGAAGGGGCACATTCTCCAAGGGTCCGGAATGTGCAGTCATGCATGCATTCTGTGTTGCATGGGCACGTGTGTATGATTTATGTGTGGGTGCACGTGTGTTTGTACTGGGTGCCTCAATCTACTCACGATACGCTCATGCGCTAACAGCTGATAAGTGATGCAGCAGCACGCTGCAGCAGCATCACACATCTTGGCTTGGGAGTCTACGACAGTGTCAAGCCAAACGGGACAAAGGAAGAGGGCCAAGGGAAGAGAAAGTCCACACCGGGGTGCTGGGTCAGGAGCAGCAACTCACACGCTGCAACAATGCACGTGCTGCACCTGTCTGAAGGAAAGGCTGTTGTGCCTGTTGCACACACTATGGCGTCAATGTTCTTGAAAAGGCCGCCCACAGCCACAGGATCCCGCAAATCTGCCTGCACCACCTGCATGAGAAGTGGCATGCACAAGGAGGCAACATGGTGCATTTCATGAAGAACCTGCGTACAAAAACGCACACAAAGAGAAGTATCTACTTGCAGAGTGGCGCACAAGAGGAGAATGGCTGCAAGTGCTTGTGGGCAAGTAGCACATGCAAGGAAGCCCAAGGCTTGAAGCACTTAGCAGGGCCATGCACTAATTAGAGAAACTGGCCAGCACAAGAAGTTGTCGCTGCGTGCCAGGCATCGCTGCCTGCTTGTGCCAGATTTATTTTGAGTCTAGAGACCAGTCCCCGCTGCAATGGTCTCATGCACTCGTCAGCAAGTGCAGTGCCACAAGCAAGCTTGCCAGTGCAACTGGCCTCCTGGGCTGGACCGACAACCACTCATGCTCCCACCCGTGCAATCAAACATGCATGGCACAGTCAAGGCAGCCGTGAATTGGCTTGCTTTTCAATCTGCTCCTGAATCTTTTGGGCCAATGACAGCTGATGGTGGATGACTCGCCAGTAGTGGGATGTGCTCACCTTTAAATCAGGCCCATAGTCGTCAAGCACACCGGCGCTCCTAGACCGTGCAACGGCGTTGACCTTGAACCCGCGCTGCAAGAGGTTCAAGCAAGCGGTTCTTTAATGACATTTGCATTGCTGCCTTACAGCATGCTCAAGCCCGGGTGCAAATCCGAGGCACTGGTACAATGGAGAGCAGCACAGAAGTCGGGAAAGCCTCTCAGGCTGTTTGGCAAATGTTCAACAAGCAGCTGGCGCTCCAACTCCAGATCAGGTCCGTAAGGAAAAGGTCAGAGCATGCAGGGACGGCGCAGGCTGGCGTGCAGTTATGAGCGCGTGGAAGAGAGGCAGGAAGGCAAGTGTGCAGACCCCCACATGTGCAGCGGAGCGATGGGTATGGAGGGTGGAACACATAGGCAGGAGATTAGCACTGCAGCCCCACGAACATGCCATGATGGTAAATATAAACCAGTGTCTGATGGTGTTCCAGGACAGGCAGCGTTCACATTCTTGCCCAAGCAAGGATATTGGTTGAGCAACACATGCAACAGCTCAGCCTGATGAAACTTGGACCTTTTTCACGCACCTCAAGAAGCTTAGCACACACAATCTGGCCCACACCCCCTGTGGCGCCCGCAACCAGCACAGTGGCTCCGGGTTCCTGAGCGCATGTCAAAATTTGAATATGCACATGCGTGTGAAATGTAAACAAGGAGTAACACACTAAGCAGAGCATGCGGGCTCATGCAAATCTAATCTGTCCATTCCGTAAAAGTACCTGTAATAAAGGCACAAGTGTGAGCATGACCATGCGCAAGGCGCGATCTTGAATGGCATTGGAGACATCGGTTAATCTCCGTGCAAGCACAGATCCACCCACCAGAGTGCCTGCCCTGACCAAAAACTTCCGTCTGCCCCTTGATGTTGCAGCAACTGGTCTGGCTCTGCAGGAGGTAAGGTTTGCTGGGCCGGCTTGTTTCAAAAAGGCCATGTGAAGTTTTCTTGTTCAGCTTGTTTCAAAAACGTTCGGATCTAAAAAAATTATTTATAATCGATTTTATCTCTTTTACACACACGCCAGTACATTCCAGCATTCATTCTCTTTCTGATTGTCGTTAATTTAATTTTCCCCCGTCTCCAGCACAGGCCACATAGTTTACAGTCAGCAATCTTGGCCTTTCCACTTGGATGGACAGGTGTGGCCCACGTACAGCGCAGGGGAGCCCAAGCATGTGACAGACTTACGCCTTTTGCCAACAACTGTAACGATTCAGGCAATGGAAGCCAGGCCTCTTGGGTCATCATGATGTTGATTGACACTAATGAAGCTGACAGCCACAGATCTATGGCTCTAGAGCTATGGAGACCAGGTTGCAGAGCATGTTTTTGCTGTATAGGATTTGAAGTGTGTGCGCAGTATGAAAATGGCATCTGGTCCAACAAAATACGAGTTCATCTGCTGAAAGGCTTGGTAAAAGCCGGTGAGGTAAAGTACTTTTGGCCACGTGTGCAGGCCTAGGCAAAGCCAGGCTTTGTTGAGCAATTTAGGCTCCCTTCCAATACATGATTTTTGTCCGAATCATCCTCCTTTCAAATTTTACATGATAGGCCTGGAAGCGGTATAATGTCTTTCACTGAAAGTCTGAAAGTTTCAGTCACCATGTTTAATTTGAAGCATTCTGAAGGGTATGGAATTTGCAATCCGGCTGATTACACAGCAAGCATGATGAATTAGTGGCCCTGCCATGTAGATAGGCCAATTTTACTGTGCCTTATCCATTCAATGATTGGATAAAAAAGTATGTGTACAAAAGGAATGTCATGGTCATGTCCTCATTTGTAATATATTATTGCATGTTCCAGAAAGAATTGCTAGTCGTAAGGTATACTGATGTTTGTAATCTTGTCCGATGTCTGTAGTAGCCTGAGTCGCTATTAGCATCCCCAAGACTGTGATATCGATGCTTGCTTGCATGAGCTTTGAGTGCTTCTTGATTAGACTTTGTACTTGGTTTGTTTACCTGCGCCCAAAATGAGTAAATGTCGGCAAGGCTCAAAACTTTCTCAGGAATGGCATTAGTTAAGGCTGCATACCAGCCTAGGTACCTCTTGGACAGTACTCTTAATTTCAAATTAGAAATAGGTCCCATGGAGGAGCTAGAATGCTTGCTCTTCCAGAAGTTTTTGTTGCCAATAGGTCACTGAGGCCTGAGGAATAGTGCATAAATAAGCACTGTACTATTGCTCAGGATGCAATTCTCAGGTTTTGTAGTGAGTGTCTGTGCTTAGGTCCCTCCACTCTGGTTTGGGAGGATCATTAAGGTAGCAGTGGCATGTTCAGTGGTAAGAGAGTGGATTGCTTGACGTAACTTATGAGCATGACACCATCACCGTAGAGAGGGTGGCATACCAAGGAGCCTGTTAACTTTGTTGCTGGAGGATTGAAGTGGGATCCAAAAACCATATCTCTTTTTCTCCATGCTTCACGTCTCTTCGAATGAAGAGCAAAAGCATATCATGCAAGTTCGCCCTTGGTCACCATAGCCCATGCTGTAAGTGCTTTGAGTACCTGGTCAGCTAAGGCTACTATTAAGAAGCGTCGTTTGCGTCTTTGACTTCTAACTTGTTTGTTTGTGTGCCTTTAAGTGCATTCTTTCCCATAAGAGGATACATAACTACCTTGTTGTAGTCACGGTAGCCTACATCCCCTGCATGATGGAAGGCATCTACTAGATTTTGGATCAGCTTTATCCCCAGCATGCCAACACTTTTTCCATCAGGCCCCTGGTATAGATACAGATCCGTCTAGCAGCTGAGACTCATGGGAGAGTGGTATAGTTTATCAAAATTAGAAAGAAAAGAACTATGTAGGCAGTGAAAACACTCCCTACATATATCAGGGGAAAGGGCCTAAGCACAAAACAAGAGCGAAAGCAGGTCAATGGGAATCGCGAGGGTGAATAGCAGTTCCCCACTCCTGTCCTTTTTGATGATGAGAGGTGGCATAAGCTCTGCTATTTCATCATGAACATCTGGAATGATTCCAGACATCATGAACTACTTTTTGGCGACGACCAACCACAAAGCAATCAGCCTAACGACTAGGCTGGCAATTGACCCAGACTTGTTAGATGTATGCTTGGACTGTGTTCTTATGTTAGATGGATGTGTGTGAATTATCTGGTTCCTCCATAGCATCTGGTTGGGCGTGTTGTGTGTTTGATGAAACATGTGCTTGTATGTTTGTTACTCTGCCATCGTTGTGCTCATCTGTGGCCACCTGCATTACTCTTCAACAGATGTGCCGCTGGGCTGGCGGTTAACCCTATCTTATAACCTGGTATGTTGCTCTGTATTTATGGAAAAATATCAGGAAAGATATCCTATTCCACAGTGGAGTTGTTTGCGGCTTATGTGAGCTTAAAAACTAAATAGAAACTACGTAGGCAGCAGAGCACTCCCCACTACAATGAAGAAAAAGAGGACGCTCTGGGCCAAAGCACCGTGAGTCCTCTCCACAAAAGCTAAGAGGGGTTTCTGGATCAGTCTGATGGACTTCCGTCCTTGCCAGTTTGATTTAAGTGATTGAGCTGACAACTTGATCCAGACTTGGCATTTCCCTGTGGATTGGACATCGATTTCAGGGATAGTGGGCTGCATATGGAAGGCAGATCCAGGATGGCAAAGTGGGACCTCTCCTGATGCATGAGTTGGAGGCACGTCCCCCAGGTCTGGGGTGCTTGCCCTTGAGCACAAGTGCATCCACTTCTAGAGGGACCAATCCATGAATACAATCACTCCTGGACCAAGGCAACGGATGACTAAAGCCTGTGAGAGCCAGCAATTTATCAATGGCAATTTATAGGAAAGTTGAGATGGAAAGTCGATTGTCCACCCTCGCAACCCTCGTTCGGCAGATACAGCCTTGAAACTGTTACGCTGAGAGACTGCTGCATCCAGTCAAGACTCGTAGCATGACCATAACTGTATTTGAGCAAACGTGGTGTGTGGACTGGCTGCGGACAGCGACAGTGTACACCAAGCAGACAACAGGTTGCCCGCGATGAGACTGAGGAGCCTCTGATACCCTTATCCTTCCCTTCACATTCTCTCTCTCTCTTGCTTCAGCCTGCAAATAGGCAAGGTCAGCGCTGCATGCAGCTGCTGGCGTATGCACTCACACTGGACGGGGACTGGACTGGACTGGACTGACTGGGCGCTGCCACGCCTGTGTGCCCCCCCCGGGGCTGGAGGGGTCTACTTCCTGACATTCATGTTACACGGTCGCTAGGAGCAAACAAGGTATTACTGTGAGTTCGTCTTTGACGTGCTCAAATACAGCTACATGTCACGCCAGATTTATGCAGTGCCAGATTTATGATGCATTGTGAGCCGGAGGTTGGTTGAGTTAGTTGGTAGAGTATTTGATCTCTTGCTCAGTTCAGCTATTGCTGTATTTGAGCACGCAAAAGACGAACTCGCAGTAATACCTTGTTTGCTCCTAGCGACCTTGTAACATGTACGCCAGGGAGTAGACCCCTCTAGCCCTTTAGGGGCAACAGGCGTGGCAGCGCCAAGTCAGTCCAGTCCAGTTACAAA
>LFIK01002240.1_pt1 | contig 15602 bp, 21 predicted proteins | sample 643401 | NCBI WGS metagenome assembly LFIK01 (sample SAMN03777447, study PRJNA286221) | soda lake metagenome | biome: soda lake; feature: Kulunda steppe; material: water; isolation source: sample T5-Br brine of Lake Tanatar-5 | place: Russia: Kulunda steppe | collected 2010-07
GGGGGAAAGCATGGGCACATTGACAACCGTCAGGGTTCCTTTCTACTACCTGATTGCAAGTTCAGTTTCTAGAACAGCGCGGGCAACACAGGGCTGCAGACAGGGAAAGCTTATGGAAGTTCGCCATTTCCTACAACAACAGCTTGTTGCCCACCTGCAGCGCTAGTATGGAAGGGCCCCCGACAGGAAACCACTGTGCTCGCTGCACAGGCCTGCCTGTGCTTTCCTGCAGGCAACAACAACCAAGAGAGCCTCAGCATGGTGGTATGCGCCGACTTATGAGCGTGACCACCTCAGGAGAGCAACAGTTCTGTCACAATTGGTCACGTTGCCCTTCCAGTGCTACCCTCTCACAAATCTCCAGGCAGGTATACACACCCAAACCCACACCTACACCCATGCACACGAGCACACAGTAATTGTACCTTTGGAGATGTGGAACAATCCAGCTCGCTAGTCAGCCACCCAGCTGCCGGACTTGGGATGAGCTTGTCCAGGTGGAGGATGGGCCTTGGTGCATCTGCACTTTTCCAGGGGTGTGCCAAATCCAGCCGCACCTGTAGGAGGGCAACAACATGTCCATTGGTCCTATGTCCAAGGCTGTGCCCGAAGTGCAGCCTTGCTGCGGCTGGCTGCCGCTGTGGGAACAGCAGCAGGGCCTCAATCTCGGGAATGGACCAGGCTACCTCTTCATTGCCCAGGCTAGACACTCATCTGTGTCGGTCCGTCAGTTTGTGCACGGAAAGTGCAAGTCCACAATCCTCTCAGTCCATCAGTTCATGCACAGAAAAGTGCAGTCCTATAATCCTCTCTTGTGTAGGGATGGTAGAAATTCTTGCCAGCTAAAATAAGAAATCAGCCTTGACTTACACATCCCACTGTGGCCACACAGGACTGAACATGAGCTTTGTTGGCAGAATTGTTGGACTTTTAATGCTGGGCTGCGTGTCCAAGATGTAGTTAGATAAATCACCAGTGCCTGGCAATGCTACACGCACCAGCAGTCATAGAACAGAGCCCTGGTAGCTTACCTGCCCGGTTTCATGGTCAACTGTACGCAACTTGAAACCTTCAGCATCACCTGCGTAAAAATGCAGGCACAGCAGCCATGTATTTCCTCTGAAAGACAGTACATCTTTTACTGACAAGGTGGTTCACCAGCACCTAGCTTCTTCAGCAAGTAGCGTTCAAACCAACTTCACAGTAGGCACAAGTCTCCCCTTGGTTGCTAGAAAACACTCATGTACGCGCTTCGTTGTCTAAAGTGCAAGGGGATGTGCTTTATGCAAGACTGTGTTTGCAGCTCAAAAATCCTTACCAGACAGAAGCCGAGACTGCCTGTGTCCATCTCTGTTGCACTCCCCAATCACTCCTGTTTGCACAAAGGCAGTGCCTCCAACCACAGAAATTGAGTCCTGTGGAGCAGGAAAAGCAGCAGCAAGGCCTCCTTATCCACAAACGCCAGATGCTACCATGTGCTGTAACCAACATGAACGTCCACGTGTGAATGACTGGAGCATAATATCATGCAAGGTGAGGCTGAGTCACATTGATATAACATTGTAGGTCCCAGCAGGAATTACGAATGCATGCAACAGAGGAAAAATTCTGTCTGTTTGACTTGCAAGCGCTCATTTTCAGCATTTGTGGAGACTCACACACACACTCTCTTGTTTGCATGATGAAAAACCCCACACCCATATGATACCACAGACGCATGTGTGTGCATACACTCACAAAGAATTTACACGTGCCCAAAATTACACATGCTAGCCCGCTTGCATGTGTGTGTAAGTGCGATGAGTTTGTGAGTGCATATACATTTGCATGCTCGCTACTTTAAATAACAACAGACAAGCGAGATGGTGTTTTACTCACTGGATAATTGTGAGAGAGATGGAAGTGCCCACTAAACCAGAGCTTGATGTTTGGGTAGCACTCAACTAGCTGCATGAAACGCTCAGGCCTATCGCTGTGATTCAGCCAGGCGCAACGATTTTTCACATGAACCTCCTGCAGCACCTGCAAAAGCGAGGAAAAATGTAGCTGGAGAGGGTCCTCTTGTTCTAGGTGGGGGTTGCGTGATTTGAGGTACAAGTGGGCCGCACTTTTGACCTTGAATGCCAGCCCTGTTTAAATGCTGCAATGTACACTGAATGTGCAAATTTTTGCTATGCAATGCTAACTTAAACAATGTTCGACTTTCCACTTGTGCAATAGAGCGGTCACCACTTGTTTCTTGGGCGATCCCCCATCATCAAGATGTTTGCCAGGCGCAGCTCACTTTGAGACCACACCCTTGGGGTGGAGCATGCGTGAACACGATCACTGGTCTGTCCTGGTAGCCCTGCAGCTGCTGCTCAAACCATGACATCTGCTCATCATCGATGTACACCTGGTGAAACAGAAGGTTTGGAGGGACTAGTGAGCACACAGTTTGCGCAGGTGGACCAGCTGCTGAGGCAAGCCCATAAAATCTTCAGTTGAGCACCTATTTTAAGTCTCCCCTGGTCAAATAGGGTTTCAAATGACAAAGCCTCAGGTGCTGCTTTGAAAAAGTGCATCATGGGACATCTGAGCGAACAGATGGGTCTAGGGTCAGGGTTGAGGGTTGGGGTTTTGGGTTAGGGTTTAGGGTTAGGGCCAGCTTCGATTGAGGCTTTGGGGTACGTCGCCATTTGGCGACACAGGTCGCTTCTGCTAAAATTGTGTGTCTCCACAGCTATTTTGCTGACGCTGCAAGAGATGGGAGGATGGAGAAAGTGGTGGAGCAGGGGAGTTCTGGTTTTCAGCTGTCCTTGGCTTGGAGGGGCCTAAGAGCCCCCAAAGTGTGTTCATGCGCTGTTGCACACAACTGTTTTAAATGATTAACCATGATTTTAGCGACGCAGGGTGCTTTGCGACGCCCTACCAGGCGCCGTAGTGATGCCACAAAAGTGGACAACATGTGGGTGACGCGTCTTACCTGATGGAAGCACTGGCAAGGGTTAGGGTCAGGGTTAGATGGGTGCCAGATGACAATGATTAAGGAAGCATGCTATTGCAAGTATGGCTTCATTTTTTTGTTGCGTACACACCTGCCATCAAGCAGCGCCCCTTCCCTTTGGCTCTCAGTCACAGCAGTTCTTACGCACCTCATGGTGGCTGAAATTGTTGGATCGGTACCGAGTGGTTGATAAACCAATTGCTACCGCAGGGCCCAATTCAGCAGCCCTGCGTCAATCATAAGGGGAGCTCATTAATACCACAGACAGCTGCAGGTCACGGTTCCCATGTCCTTAGTGCCTCAGGCATCACGCTCACCAGTGGTGCGGCTGCTGCCACACTTCATGCCAAGCTTCCAAGTTGTCAGGGTCCGTCTGGAACTCCTCTCCTACAACCATTTTTACGATCAGCTTGACCTTGACTCCTTGCAGCAAACACAACATGCCTGTCTTTAGCTAGAACATTGGCTGGTCATATCTAACCTGCTTGCTGGTTTGGCACTGAAGTAGAAAGTGATAGCCTTGAGCGTCGAATCCTCTCTTGTACATGCATATTGCTCTCCTTTCTCCTTGCATCCCAAATGTCAGCACTTCCATTTCATTTCCTTTTTATCTTGCTGTGTTTACAATGACAAATGGGAGGGGGGATTGAGGACATGCATAAATTTCGTATTTATGAAATCCATGGGAAGGCATACAGCTGCCCCTCAAATCACCTTCCAAGTCATGGTTTCCGAGAATCACTGCCCGTGGGATGTCTGAGAAGCTATCCAGGAAGTCCCTGCACCAGCAAATGCAGCAGAGTGACTGCTTGGCTTGTGAATTTCGGCATGCGTCAGTCTAAGAGGACTTTCCTAGCCAGGCTATGGGTTCAGATGAAGCACAGAGACCCCAGAAGAATCAGTCACCCACAAAGACAAGGTACTGGTGCTGCAGGGCTTTATTGCACCTTTAAGGTGAAGTGGCTGGTCGCACATGGATAGCAAGGTCCAAAAGTATGGAGTTGGGTGCTCAAAGTATTCTGGGGCTCAGATGGAGCGACAAGGGCTTGGAAAGCGCTCCTCCCATACCCAATCCTTACTCATGAAACACGCGTATAACTCGTCAGGAAAAGCATGACTGGGGTGATGGCAGCCGCGCTCTCTCTGAATGTGGTTACGACTGTGACCAACATCCGTTTCTGTCTGTGAGTCAACTGTATACATGGGAAATCAATACATTGAGCGACCACTCACTAAGCAAAGCACAGAAGGCAACCCACATGAAAGGCACATGGTCGCAACCGAGCTGTTGTTACCTGGCATATTCAGCACATGCCCTCGAGCCAGAGGCGTGTTTGCCATGTCCCAGGTCGCCCAGCTGGCAGATGCGTGCACCTGTGAGAGAATTCCGGGCGTGATGCGGATGTAACAAAACACAAGGTGTGACGTCTTCACGAAGGGCCTGCTGCCAAGGGCAAAGCTACAATGTAAAGCAGAGGCAAGTCTGTTCTGAAAGGGCAGAACAATGCTAGGGAACTTTCTTCAGATCATGGACCTGTTGACTCAAAAAACACATGAGGTGCTTTCTCATGCTGGCAAGGTGCCAGTCATCAATTTTGAATACCTGGGAGTGGCTCACATTTATCGTCAGTCAATAGGCTCACAATCTGCAAATGTATCAGGCAAAGATGGGATGCGAATTCGAGGACCATAATCTTTGCTGAAGTATGAAGTGCAGCCCGCTTCCAACCTGATCTTCAGTGCAAGTACGGTGGTATAACATGCGGAAACAAAGACACGGTTGCTGCATGTAAGTCCAAAGCCCCTCTCTGAAGCCCAGTGCTCTGGCTCATTATGATGCCTGTGAGTTCAAACTGTATGCGCACTGTTGCATCACATTCATACAGGGCATGCGCTGAAGCAGGGCAACGCATGGATCCACAATGTACCTGGTCTCGAGCTTCATGAAAGAGGTGCATTTGATCAGGAGCAAGATGAAGATCGCCCATGATTGCTATTCGAAATGAGTCTGTTGACCTGCATTCGCAAGCAGCATGCTTTTGCGGTTGAGAAGAGTTGTTATTGCTGAACGCACCAATATTGGATGCAACATCTGCATCATGTTGGACAGACGTTCGGCCTGGAAAACTAGCGAAGGTCACTCATGTTAATGTCTGTCCTCAATGCAGGAGCATCAATGCCTTGCTAACCAAGTGTGTGAAACACATGTTTCTAACCTGGACCCAAAGCGCTGGCTCACGAGGGTGTAATCTGTCACATTTGCCTGTGAGCTTGCACATAACCGCACTCGTGCACCCCGGCCGCTCAATCCTGCAAAGAATCAAGGGATATGTGCCTATCAACTCATTCATGCAAATTCAATCACTCCTGTTTCGTGCTTTAGTGTCACTCACTTCTGTTTAGTGCTAAAGAGAGGGAGGGGCAACCTTGCATTGCTTCTCTTTGTTAAGCAATGAGAAATTTAAATTAAATTAATGAATATACAGTACGAACAGCCCCTGATGCTGGCTATGAGTACGTTTTATTCAGAAATGGGGCCAATGGATCCGATGATTGGACATAACAATCGCTGTTTAGAATCTGGGGTAATATCCCGGATATTGCATACCTGGCAAGCAGTAGGCTTGAAGTATAGCAATCCCGCAATTCTGTCATCAACATCCAGCCATCGGCAGCGCTGATCGTGTCAAAGGACTTATGCAGTGGGAGTTGAATGTGTGTTCTGAGAAACATGCACGCTGCGATAGGCTTGCAAGTATGCAGGCTTGCAAGTAGCAAGTGAGCTTGCTAGGCTTTTTGTGGTGCGCCTGCACACAGGATGCCGGCGCCTGTGCATAGAAGTTTCAGGCACTCTCTGGTTTGAGGCAGGACAATCCCATTATGTGCGTCCCTCTGCAACTGAGTCAGCATATCCTGCGCATCAAGGCCAGAGGGTGTTTTCGATGTTTTTTAAGAGATGCAGTATGTTGATATTCTCCGCTGAATCTGAAAATGCAAGTTTGCGTGCCCACACTTATGGGGCAGGTACAGCCAGCCAAACTGTCTCGCCTAGCAGCTAGAGTGCCAAGCTTTGTTAAAAGTAGGAGTTTCAGAGTGAAATCAAATAGTGTGGGAAAGGTGCTGTCACTGGAGAGCACAAGCAGCCAATGAAACTTCACAGCAGCAGCTGTGCGCTGCATGCCACTTGTGAAGTGGATCAAGAATCGGTCGCTTCTTGACCAAGAAGTAAATCAACGCTGCTCTTCACCAGACACGTGCGCGTCCTACCCTCTCCACGAATAGGCGCAAACATGGTCAGCTATTGCGTCCAAGACGTGAACGCAGCCCTTGCTTTGCTCCGAACACAAATGGGACTGTGGATCATCACCTGCAACTGGTAATTGCCCTAAGTACCCTGCCTGCCTTTGTGGCTACTTGTTAGGATATCTCTCAATTGTATGGCCACAATACATCACCTGCCTAGTGAGGGCAAGGATCAAAAACCCAGGAACATATTGCAAAAAATATTTATGTTTAAGAGGGGACCTGCAGGCAGTGACCAAACAAGCAGAGTTTACTGCCTGTAATGTAATTGTTGTGCGCTGAAATGTGCACCCTGCATTGTGCGTGCATCAGGTGTGGGCTAAAGGGATAACACCCGTGCATATGTGGCTGCACACCCCTTTGTACCACGTACACCAATCAAGCAGGGAAGGAGTTTGTCAGGCATGTGGCATGACCGTTGCAAACATAACGGAGCACATACATGAGGTGGGATTGTTGCTCCTTCCCAGCATACCATTCGTGTACGCTGCTCCTTCCGCTCTTGATCTGTAAGGTCGTCAGATGAAGAAGCTCCTGTAACCCCCTCTTGCCCTAGCACCCAACAAGATTTCCTTTGCATCTGTCTGCGCGGCAGTATCTTTTTTTAATTTTGCCCATCTCATGCTTCCTGCATTTTACTTGATTTCCCTTTCTTACTCACCTTAACTCCTTCATGCAAGGACCTTGCATCAAAGCCCCTTGCAAGAACCCACACAAAAATCTGCCTCTGCTTTTGAACTCTATATTTACGGGGTTGCAGATGCACAGGCCAGATGGAATACATGCAGAAGTCCATACAAATTCAGGGTTCCGCAGGCAGAAAAGCAACAAACTTCTTATGGTTCCTTGGTGATGGACATGCATGTGGTGATCATTATGGTCCAGCACGTGGTGATCATTATGGTTAAGCAAATGGTGGTCATAATGGTCCAAGAGGTGGTGGACATGCATGAAGCAGCAGCTGAGCGCATAGAAGCAGAACGAGGTCACTGAGTCGTATTGCAAGACTTGAAGCAAGACTGAATGCACCTCACAGACTTGCGCCCACAAAAGATTGAGCACCAAAAGCCCCTAAGAAGATTTAGATGGTGCCTGCGCAGTGTGCTGGCCAAGGCTTTTGGAGAGCATCCGCGTTGTGCTGAAGAGCCTTCTTAAAATTTGTGCTTACTGGAAGTCACCTGACCATACCGCAGATGTGTTTGCAAGCTTGTCCTATTGCTGGTCAGAGCAGCCTGCATAACTTACGCGGCGTAAGCCTGGTTTGGTTGTGCTCTTACGTATGCATGCATGCAAAAAATGCATGCATGCCGCTCATTATTCGTGTAGCAAATGTTGAGCTGTTCAAACAAAGAGTTGGTCTTAGCTCCAAGTTCTGCCGTCATTCATTCACAGCTCTGTAAGTCCACCCAAAGCGGGTGACGCGTTTTGTCGCGCATTGTTTAGCGCTCTTCATCTCACTTGCTGCTGTCCTGTCCCTGGCCTTTTGCTTTGATTGCTTACCGTAACACCAAACTGAAGCCTTGGTAGCTGCCAGTGTTTTATGCTGTCCCTGAGGAGGAGGATTTAGAGATGAACATGGAGCAAGCCATAAACCTGCAAGTTCTAAAAACTATTTCGTGCTTTGGAAGTGCTGGTCAGTGACTCTTAGACTGGTCTGGAAATCATGCCAACAGCCGTGCATAGAAGAATTGCCCTTACATGTAGGAGCTGTATGATGGCTTGACGTCTTTCTTGATGCACACTCAGCTGTCAATATTTATGCTTGTGCACGGGTTTGTTGACGTGCCATGGGGCTACACAATGGAGCTAATACTGCCTCCCTCTCTCTCCTCACTCCCCTGCAGGTGCGTGCTGGGCCAGTGCTCATGAATGGAACCCATTAGAAATCCATCTGTTATACATTGGTACAGCGAAGGATGCATGGCCCGCTCATACGCAGGATGTGTTTGCCAATCTCCGGTATATATGTTTAATGAGCAGGGTGTAATTCTTTTGCTTGCATCCATGTTTCGTGTTCTGTTGCTTCTATGCCTCAACTCACACACCTGCTTTTGAAGGCAACCTGAAGCTTTGAACCCCCATAGGCATTGTACAGCCAGACCTAACAAACAAGGGCTTACAAACTGAACATGAACCTAAAGACAACCTAGGATCATGCATGGTACCCTACTTGCGACCTAGAGGATGCCGAGAAAATGGCACAGAAGGGCCAGATACTGGTTTCCACGTCCTTTGACCAACACCAACAGTTTTATAGTGTAGTGCACCAGAAAATCTCCAGACAACAGGACAATGAGATCAATAGTACAGTGTCAGAAATAAGTAGTCACAGACAATGTCAAGGCGTGTACTTTGCGCTCGCTTATTAACTATATGCAACTCAAGTTTAAATGATAAATTTCTTGTTTATGGAAAAGGGTTTATGAAAGCCCGCTGAGATGTAGGGGCGGTTAAACGTATGGTGTGCAGCTGAGAGCTGGCTGCGTTGTTAACTGCAGCAGGAAAAGTTCAGCAGGATGTCACAGCAGGCGTTCAACCCCGAGCAAGTGACCTATGAGAAGGTGACTTCTTCACTTCTGGGCTCCAACCCAGCAATGTGCCTTGCCTTGGACGCCTGGCTTATGACAGTATGCCATATAAACTGGGCAAGCCTTGGGAGCTTGACTGACTCCTTTGTGCAGCTTGACCTGAAAGCCTGAGCTTTTCCCATGCTCTCTCCACTGCGTCTTATGCAGATTATTTTTTGTGACGGCAGCACGTATGTTGGGACTCTCAAAGGAATGCAGCCAGATGGCCTGGGCACATGGTGTGCGACTGTTAAATGCACTGGAACAGTGTTACAACTGTTTGGACTAACAAGGCTAGGGATGCGTTGGACGGAAGTGCAATTGTCAAGCAAATCCAGTGCCCTAGGAACCTTTTGTTGCCCAGAATAGGGTGCAGAAGGCAAGGTTCCTCGACCTAGGGGGAGAAGTGTGTTGGGCGCATGCTGTGTGAAAGCCCACATGTGCCCGCCCATGTTTGCATAACATGCACAAGCATTTTGTGCTTACAACAGCAAGAGTGCCTACACAAGTGGGTGTTTATGTGTGTATGCAAAGCATGCACAGTTACATTTGTGCGCCTTTGACATCTGTAATCATTTGCCACGGAAGCGTGCAGCGTCGGGCACGTGCATGCACGCGTGCACTTCCGCGGCTTGCTGTATGACAGTCAGGCTTGAGCATACAAGCTGCTGTGACAGGATGCTGCTGCGTAACATGGTTCTGCTGTGCCTGAACCTGTTGTTGTGGATCCTGCATTCGCAGCACATGGAAAGATGGGAACCAGTATGATGGAGAGTGGAAGGCAGGCACCATGCATGGTTTTGGCACCTACATCTGGACGTCTGGCCAGCGCTATGATGGGGAATGGAAAGTGAGTGGGTGTGCCATCATGTTGTGCATGCAGGGTCACAACAGCGTCTCACTCGCGTCGAGTCCAAGAGCTGATTGATCAAACGATGGTGCCCTTGATTGGTTTCCAATTCAAGTCGCTTATCACATGGTTCATGTGCGCAGACTTACAACCCCTAACCCCATATCCAGATATCTACCCCTCTCCCCAGCTACCTTCTCTCTCCTGTCCACGCCTGCACTTGTGTTTGCGCAGCGCACACAACACACGCACATACACACATTTGTGTGCACATTAGCGCACACTCGCACTCGCACGTGCTTATGTAACCACATGCGCTCACACACATGCACATGTGCTCTCCAGGATGGCAAACGCGAGGGCATTGGTGTCAAGCGCTACGCGGATGGCTCAACCTTTGATGGCTTCTGGAAGGATGGCAAGAAGCACGGTGTGGGCGTGTTCCGCCCTGCCCCGGTGAGTGCCCAGCCGTAGGCAGCCTGTCTCTGTCATGAGGCTTCAAGTGCCCAGCTTGATTGCTCGCTCCCTCGCCTTGATTCTTGTGCGCGAGCTTGCCCGCCCAGGCTCTTTCTCAAGGTGCTGCCCTGAGACGCACCCTTCGTGTAGTGTGCCTACTTGCGTGCACCCTGTGGCAACTCCTCCACCTGTGCTGCCTGTCGGCTGACCTACTGTGCACAGAGGGCAAATGCACCAGCAAGCGCTTGCGCATGCCCGGTCAGGTGGTGCCCGTCCATACCTCCACTCATATGCATGCTTGCTTGGTGCAGGCCCCGCAGCAAGCGCACCACAGGACAGGCAGCAATCTGCCCAACAAGCGGCTCGAAACCACGAGGGGCAGCCTCAGCATTCCGCGCAGCCAGCACGCGGAGGTCTCACAGCCGCCGCAGCCTCAGCCGCCACAGCCGCAGACCTGGTTGCCGCAGCAGGAGCCATCGCGGCCGCTAGAGCCGAGGCCACAGTGGAAGCAGCCGTGCACGGATCAGGGCACAGCCAGCCTGTCCAGCTCCCCGGACACAAAGCTGCTCGCGTCCCAGCAGCAGGGGCTGCCCGTAAGCTCGAGGCAGACTAGCGGGGGGCTGCTGCTGCCCACTGAGTGGCAGCTCCCCAAGTATGCTGATGTATACCTAGGCCAGGTGAGGTAGCATGCGGTGCGGGAAGGGGGGGCGGGGGACGACCGTACATGCGCTGGGTTGGCCTTGCGTCCTGCGTGCTTAAGTGTGTCGTCAGGTACCAGGCAGATATCCGCGCTACATTGGATTCTGTAACTAGTATGAATCAACACAGAAGAACCATCAGTTTCTATCACCCGGCATAAATTAGGGTCAAAGGGCATCCGTTCCGGGCAGCCTCTGCCCGAGGGATACGTAATGAGCATGGCAGAATGAGTCGGGCAGCCTGCACGAATGAGGCAGAACGAGTGTGGCTGAGGGAATGTGGCAGCCTCTGCCGTGGGGATGTGCAGCAAGTGTGGCAGACAGGCGAGGCAGCCTGTATGAGTGAGGCAGAACGAGTGTGGTAGAATGAGTGAGGCAGCCTCAGCTGCGGGGATGCGTAAGAAGTGTGACAGCCGGGGTGTGACTTTTCCTGCCCCCCGTTTTTGCGTTCGCATCAATATACAAGCACTTGGGCACATGCGTGCGCACAGATGCGCACGTATGTGAGCACACGCATACACACACTTGCGCGCACACGTGCACCTACGCTCACATGCAAGCACGCACACCAATACACGTGCACTGACACATACGCACACTGATACACCTGTGCGCAGCCTGGAGAGGAGCTGCACCTCCACCCGTCGCCCCCGCTGACGGACGTGTCCTCCACACCGCCGCAGCTGCACTCCCAGGCTGGTGGCAGCTCATGCAGCCGTGAAGCGTCACCAGACGCGCCACACTCGGCTGCCCCCCGAGGTACAGCCGACAGCTGGCCGGACGTGCCCTCATCAGCCTTGCATCCACAAGCAGGTGCACTCGTGTCACCGTCGCCGGAGGGGCCCAGAGCAGGGGCCGGTGCAGGCGGCGGCAGGGGATCGCCTGGCCGGCAGCTGCAGCCGCCGCTGCTGCCGCTGTCCGATGAGCAGCTGTCGCCGCAACGCTTGCAGCAGCCCGGGCGGGGGGGGGGTCTCCTGCAGAACGTGCCATCGCGGCTTGCTACCCTCCGAATGAGCGCGCCAGCAGCGCAGGGCGCGCAGGGGGCAGCTGGCTGCACCGAGAGTGAGGGGTATGCGATGGAAGCAGGTCAGGGGACTCCAGTGGGTGGCGCACAAGGTGGGGGTGCCGAAACGGTTGGGAGCTTGGCGGACACGCCCGTGGCATTCAGTAGGCTGTCTGGAACGCTGGGCAGCGCAGCGCTTTAAGGGGAAGAAGAGGTGCGCCGCGCAGCTGTGGCCGGCGCCGCTGGCGACGACGACGCTGCCGGTGGCCGAGGCGGGGGCGCCGCTGGCACGCCCCTAGCTCCCGAATTCTCGTTCTGTCCCGGCAGGGCCGCCGGAGAGGCGGGGGCGGCGGCCGGGCCGCTGGTCTCTCCGCTACGCAGCCACCCTATCCAGCTGTCCACGCCAGAGCAGGCACCCTCGCCCCCCCTGTCGCCCTCGCTGTTGCCGGGCCCCTCTTCGCCTTCATCGCTGTCTGCCCAGGGCGCATCACCCCCCTGGCGCGCCTCCCCCAGCAACGCGCCCGCCCCGCGCACGCACTCCCGCACGCTCACGCAGCCCAGCATCCTCAATGGCGATGCACCGCATGCGCGGGACGAGGCCGCAGGCGGGCCCCAGCCGTGGCGCCTGCCCCCCGCGGCCTCTGGGCCACGCCACCAGCACCACCCCTCCTTGCACCACCTGCCCCTGGCGCTGCAGCTGGACCCCCTCCCACAACCACAGACACACCTGCAGCAGCAGCAGCAGCAGCAGCAGCAGCAGCAACAGGAGCCCCTGCTGGAGCAGCAGGGGGTGGGTAGTGGGGCAGAGGCGCATGTGTGCACTGGAGGGCCCGCCTCACCCGCTACGCACAGAGGGGAATTAGAGAGAGAGGGGGAGGGGCAGCAAGTGGGCCGGCTCAGCTCGCCCGTGTGCTTCGAGGCTCCAGGCCTGCACTTCAGGTGTGTGTGTGTGTGTGTGTGTGTGCGCATGTGTTTGTGAGCGTCTGTGTGTGCGTGTGTGTTTGAGCGTCTAAGTGCACATGCGTACGTGTGAGCGTTTGCGTGCGTGTGGGGCATGCACAGCTCTGGAGACCAAGGTGCACTGCTTAGTATGGGTCATGAGTCATACTAGTCAGGGGTGACTATGCCTCAGGAAGCACTGCATGCGCGCGTGTGTGTGCATGTGTGTGTGTATGTGGGTGTGTGTACGCATCGCAGAGACCTGAGTTTACACTGTGAGCTCAACACGTGTGTGTTTTGAGGCCCTGGGCCTGCCCTATAAGTCCCGTGTGCACACGCAGACCAAGGCACACATGCACATGTGCAGTGGGCGGCGCCTGGATGCGCCCTCATCCTTGCGCAAGGCCTTGCGTGCGCACGTGCTATACCTGCGGAGGTGCCCGTGAGCCGCCTCTATGTGTGTCTGCTCCAAGCTGCGCATGCATGTGCACCTCCGGCTGTGCTCTGAGCTCCTTCATGCTCTGCTGCTGAGCTGCCAAGCGCCTACTTCCTTTAATCGCCTATGCACGTACCTCGGCGTACGCATACAAGCAGCTTGCACAAGCATGCGTGTGTGCACGCATACATTTGTGCGCCTGTGCTCGCACATACACACACGGATGCAGGGAGGGTGGGCAGATGGTGACGCGCGACGCCGTGGCTGCGCTAGAGACGCAGCAGCTTCGCCAGCACAACTCGTTTGACCTGGGGGCGGGGCTGCGCAGGTACCGGCAGCCGTCCAAAGTGGGCAACACCGACTCAGTGCTCACAGGTGGGGGGGGCAGATGCATGTGACTCTGTCCCGTGTGTGTGTGTGTGTGTGTGTGTGTGTGTGTGCGTGCGCGCGCAAGCGCGCACTCTTACTGATCCTTGTTAGGCATGGACTACCATGGCACCATCCAGCACGCTAGTCAAGAGCAGCAAGGATATTCTCATAGATGCCTGGCAGGCCTACTGCACTGCAGCATATGGTTATGCAGTGATGCTCCTATGCATGTTCCCTGGCTTGGCATGCGTGCAGTTCCGTGCCGGCACCCACCTCAATTGACTGGGCAGCGACTGGTGCATGTTACAAAACTCATGAACATGCAATGTGTTTGCTGTCCAAACCTGAGCAGCAAACTTGCGCAGCCCGGCTGGTAGTTGCTGTACACCTGCAGCGTCAACAGAGGGGCATAAGGCTCAATGTCATGCATTGAAGGAAGCACACTCTTGCACGGAGGCAGTGCGCAGAGGTGATTGGGACCTGAGCTCATGCGCGTACAGGCACACACATGCTGCTTTTGCCCTCCCTTCTTTCCCCCTAGTTGTTCCTGAGCTTGGCATCATGCTTTTTACTGCAGCTGCAGCTGCAGATGTAGCCTGCTTACTGACAAAAGCGTGCTCGTTACATTCCCTGCCCCTGACTACTGCTGCAGCCGCTGTACCTGACTGCTGTCCCCAACCACTGCTGCAGCCGCTGTACCTGACTGCTGTCCCCAACCACTGCTGCAGCCACCGCGCCTGACTGCTGCCCCTGACTGCTGCTGCTGCTGCTGCTGCTGCTGTGCCTTGCAGGCCCTCCCCCAGCCGGCCAAGCCGACGGGAAGGTGCTGTACATCAGACGCTTCAAGGATGGCAAATTGGAGCGGGAGGACCGTTTCACGTATGACGAGATGAAGGAGATCTTCCAGGATGTGTGGACAAAGCACAAAAAGGTGTGACCTGGTGCCCTCGGCTCTGCGGCGTGCACCGCAGCACTGCCTGTCTGGGATGAAGGGCTGAATGTTTGGCTTTGTTCAGGAAGAAGGTTTGCAGCTGCACTTGACTGGCTGTAAGATTTGCACTTGACTGGCTGCAAGATTGGCACTTGACTGACTGCGAGATTGGCAGCTGCACTTGACTGGCTCTGTTTGTTGACTAAGCGCTTGTTGGCGCACTTGACTGATACTTAGCGCATCCGCCTGATAGTTAGCGCACTCAGGCACAAATGCTGACACACCGCTGCAAATTTACCATGCATGCGCTCGCACACTCGCGCGCATGGCCATGTGCACCCGCAAACACTCACAAGCACACGTGCACCCTGTGCGCTGGGTCACCTGCTTGTACTTGTGATGCGCATGCAAGACCTGCGCTGAGGCATCATTCCCTAGAAGATTCTATTTGTCGGAATCTGCTGCACGGATGCACCGGGGCGCAGGAGCCTGGCACACTTCTGACGTATGCATCAGCCCATGGCCCAGCACTTGCCTGTGCGCGCTATGCTGTGCTGTTTGCGCTATGCTGTGCTGTGCGCTCTATACTGTGCTGTGCGTGCTGTGGTCCGCAGGCGGAGCCGCGCACCAAGGCCCTTGGGCGTCACATGAAGAGGGCGCTGGGTATTGGCAAGAAGCTTGAGGAGAAGCAGGGCCAGCTCATCTACAAGGGCATGCCAGGGTGAGGTGCTGGTCTTAGCAATTTAGGGTGTGTGTATGTGCGTGCGTGTGTATGTGCGTGCGTGCGCAAGTGCTGGCATGTGTGTGCCTGTGTGTATGCATGCGCGCATGCGAATGTGCATGCGTGTGCACGCGCGGATGGATACGTGAGTATTTGCATGCGCACCTGCGCACTGATGCCTGCCAGCAGGCACTTGCCACAGATCAGGTGCATGCCAGCCTCTGCATGCCAGCCTCTGCATGCCACAGCCTCTGCATGCCAAAGCCTCTGCATGCCAAAGCCTCTGCATGCCAAAGCCTCTGCATGCCAAAGCCTCTGCATGCCACAGCCTCTGCATGCCAAA
>LFIK01002241.1_pt1 | contig 15600 bp, 14 predicted proteins | sample 643401 | NCBI WGS metagenome assembly LFIK01 (sample SAMN03777447, study PRJNA286221) | soda lake metagenome | biome: soda lake; feature: Kulunda steppe; material: water; isolation source: sample T5-Br brine of Lake Tanatar-5 | place: Russia: Kulunda steppe | collected 2010-07
ACGTTGCTGAAGTGGCGACCGAACTTGGAGATGCCGGCACCCATCCAGATCGTGACCATGGCGATCTTGGCGGCGAGGATCATGTCCACGAAGCCGAGCACCGCGAAGAACAGCATCACGAACATGTACTGCTCGGCACGTGACGCCAGGAACACGACCTTGTCGCGCAGCCCCATGAGGATCTGCAGGGCGACCAGCGTCACGAGCGGCAGGGTCGGCAGGACACCGGCGGAGACGGCGTCCGGCAATCCGGCCTTGTCGACACCCGACGAGAAGATCAGCCACAGCAGGTTGGCGATGATCGCGAAATAGACACCGACGTCCCACAGCGTGCGGTGGTCCCCGGCGGTGAAGGGCACCTTGCCCGGATACGGCGGGATGCGCAGCGTCCCCCGCTTGCTCCAGTACAGGACCCCACCGATCATGGGCTTGAACTTGAACGACAGGGGCCCCGACGACGACGCGAGTCCGAGCACCTCGAACAGCACCGTCCAGGCCATCAGCTTCTGGTAGAAGATCGGCTCCGACCACCACGAGCCGATCTCACCGAGCGCGCCGAGTTCCGGGGTGGACACCCAGGCGAGGAACCCACCCAGGGTGACGTACAGGATGATCTTGTACACGTAGAGCATGTGCACTTCCTTGGCGGTCCCGAAGCCGTGATCGACCCAGAACAGCTGCAACGTGCGCATGCGCTCGAGAAACGGGATCTGCCGGTAGGTCGCGAAGTCGACCGGCGGCAGATCGGGGGTCTTGTAGCCCATTGATGCTCTCCCTTGATGTGCGGTGAACCCGGGTTCTCCCCTGGTGTGACGGGCCTGATCGGTGGCGGTCTCCCAACCGCTCGCCGGTGATCGGTCGATCACCGGCCGGCTGTCTCCCAACAGCCGGACCGTCGTCGTCGACGGTCGGTACCGATCAGGCGGGCTGGTCCTGCAGCGAACGTCGCAGTGCAGGCTTGTCGAGCTTGCCGACCGGGTTCTTCGGCAGCTCGTCAACGATGGCGATGTCGACCGGGACCTTCACGCGGGTGAGGTGCTCGCGGCAATGCGCGAGCAGCTCGTCGGCGGTGACGGTCGAACCGGGGTACAGCGCGACGTAGGCGACGGGCACCTCACCCATGACCTCGTCGGGTCGACCGATCACGGCGGCCTCGAGCACGTCCTCGACCTCGAACAGCGTGGCCTCGATCTCCTTGGGGTAGAGGTTCTCCCCGCCCCGGATGATCATGTCCTTGATGCGGTCGACCAACGTCAGATATCCGTCCGCGTCGAGGTGGCCGACGTCGCCGGTGTGCAGCCAGCCGTCGACGATCGTCTCGGCCGTGGCGTCCGGCTTGTTGAGGTAGCCGGCCATGACCGTGGGCCCGGCGATGACGACCTCGCCCGTCTCACCCGACGGCAGGATCTCGCCCTCGGGATCCATGATCGCGATCTGCTGGCCCGCGATGGCGGGTCCGACCGTGCCGAGCTTGCGGACCCCGTCGATCGGGTTGCACGCCGATGCACAGGTGCCCTCGGTCAGGCCGTAGCCCTCCACCATCACGAATCCGAAGCGTTCCTCGGAACGTTCGAGCAGCTCCCGGGACACCGGTGCGGCACCGCACACGGCGAAGCGCAGCGAGGAGGTGTCGGGGATGACGTCGGCGGGCAGGGCCGCGAGCAGGGCGTAGATGGTCGGCACGCCGGAGAAGTAGGTCGGACGGACGTTCGCCAGCACCTCGAGGAACGGCTCGGGCTCGAACTTGCCCATCACGGTGGTCCGTGCACCGGCCAGCAGTGGACTCAGCACGCTGACCATGATGGCGTTGACGTGGAACAGCGGCAGGATCAGCAGACAGTGGTCGTCGGCGGTGAGCCCGAAGTGCTGCACCATCTGTCGTCCCATGGCCAGCAGGTTGCCGTGGGGCAGGATGACGCCCTTGGGCCGACCGGTCGACCCCGAGGTGTAGATCAGCAGGGCCGTGCGGTCGCGCAGCTGCTCGTCGGCGGGAGGTGGCGGCAGTTCGTCGACGTCGTCCCGTGCCACCTCGACGTCGTCGACATGGATCGCCGGCAGCCCGCCGTCGGGGGCGTCGGGTCCCAGGTTGACGACCAGGCGGGCACCGGAGTCCTCGAGCTGGTAGCCGGCCTCACGCGCCGTGAAGTTCGGGTTCAACGGTGTGGCGGTCGCCCCGAGCCGCCAGGCGGCGAACAGCGTCAGGACCAGTTCGGCCCGGTTGGGCAGCATGACCGCGACGACGTCACCGGGGCCGATGTCGTGTGCGGCCAGTTGGGCGGCGAGCACATCGACCCGTGCGGCGAACTCCCCGTAGCTCAGCGTCGTGTCGTCATCGCTGAAGCAGGGGTCGTCCCGCCGAGCGGCTCCCCAGTTCCACGGCAGGTAGGCAAGAGGATCAGACAACGCGTTCTCCCGTTCGCGTTCGCGGTGCGACCGTACGGACCGGCCCGTCCGTCGCGGCTGTGCCCGGTGCACAGAGATCCGGATGCCGGTAGTGCAGCCCGCTCCACCCGCCAGAACCCGGGGCGGCCGGCGGGATCCGTGCCCGGCGGGCCGTTCGTCTCAGGTGTCTCTCAAGCGCCCGTGCAACCATGGGGGCACACGAGCACGATGTGGCCGTCCAGCAGGAGGAACGGGTGCCACCACGATCCCGGGTCCTGGTCGTCGACGACGACCGGGCCGTGCGCGACAGTCTGCAGCGTGCGCTACGGGTGCGTGGCTACGACGTGGAGCTCGCGACCGACGGGGTGGACGCCATCGCCCGGATCGGTGCGGTCACCCCGGACGTGGTCGTGCTCGACGTGATGATGCCGGGGGTCGACGGATTCGGTGTCGTACGACGGGTGCGTGAGGACGGCCACGTGTTCCCGATCCTGTTGCTCACCGCCCGCGATGCGGTCCCGGACCGCGTGACCGGGCTCGAGACCGGTGCCGACGACTATCTCGTCAAGCCGTTCGCCCTCGACGAACTGGTCGCCCGGCTCGAGGCGTTGCTGCGCCGGACGCGTCCCGACGAGCCGAGCGGTGTGCGCCGGTTCGCGGACCTCGAGCTCGACACCGACCGGGTGACCGTCCGACGCGACGGTGAGGCGATCGAACTGACCCGCACCGAGTTCGATCTGCTGCTCGCGTTCGTGGACGAACCGCAGCGGGTCCACACGCGCGACCAGCTGCACGCCAAGGTGTGGGGGATCGACAGTGACGTCAGCCCCAACAACGTCGAGGTCTACATCGGGTATCTGCGCCGCAAGCTCGAGGCGGGCGGTCGGCCCCGGCTGATCCAGACCGTGCGCGGGTTCGGCTATGCGTTGCGCGCGTCATGACCCTGCGCCTGCGCATCGCCCTCATCGCCGCGCTGGCGGTGACCGCCGCCGTCGTCGCGGCCTCGGTCGGCCTCTATCTCGTCACACAGAACACCCTCTATGGCACGGTCGATCGGGCCCTGCTCGACATCGTGCAGCTCGAACCACCGCCCGGCGGCCAGCCACCGAGCCCCGGTGCGCGGGCGGGTGCGTTCGGCGGGGCCGGCGGGTTCATCCAGGCGGTGACCGTCGAGGGCGACGTGCTGCGCCCGGCCGGGTCGATCACCACCGAGCTGCTGCCCGTGACCGACACCGCCCGGTCCGTCGCCGCCGGGACGAGCGGCCGGACGTTCGAGACCGTCGAGGTCGACGCCATGCCGATCCGGACGCTGACGGTGCCGCTGCAGCCCGGCGTGGCCCTGCAGGTCGCCCGGCCGCTGGCCGAGGTCGAGGACGTGCTCGCCGGGCTGCGCCGCCAGCTGCTCGTCGGTAGTGCCCTGGGTGTCCTGCTCGCCGCCCTGCTCGGTCGGCTGGTCGCCGGACCGGCGACGCGCCCGGTGCGGGAGCTGACCCGGCTGGCCGAGGAGGTGGGTCGGACCCGGGATCTCAGTCGCCGGATCGCGCTCGGTCGCAGCGACGAGGTCGGTCGGCTCGCCGGCGCGTTCGACCGGATGCTCGCCGAACTCGAGCAGGCCCGCAGCTCGCAGGAGCAGCTGATCGCGGACGCGTCACACGAACTGCGCACCCCGCTGACCTCGTTGCGGACCAACATCGAGGTCCTGGCCGAACTCGATCAGCTCACCGACGACGAGCGCGCGTCGCTGCTGCGCGACGTCGACCTGCAGCTCGACGAGTTCGCCACGCTGGTCACGTCCCTGACCGAGCTCGCCCGCGGCGAACGACCCGACCTCGAACGTGAGCCCCTCCGGCTGGATGCGTGTGTGGCCCGGGCCGTCGCACTCGCGCCCCGGACCGATGCGCGGGTGCACCTCGACGCCCGGCCGGTAGCGATCGTGGGCGACGCCGTCCGGGTCGAACGCGCCGTGGCGGAACTGCTGGAGAACGCCCGCAAGTACGCGCCCGGGGCGGACGTCGAGGTGGCGGTGACCACCGACGGCATGGTGCGGGTCCGGGATCACGGCCCCGGCATCGCCGTCGAGGAACGTGAACGGGTCCTGGAGCGCTTCCACCGGCCGGCCTCGTCGCGGGGTACGACCGGCAGTGGGTTGGGGCTGGCCATCGTGCGGCAGATCGTCACCGCGCACGAGGGCACCATGCGGATCGACGCCGCCCCCGGTGGCGGTGCCAGGATCACGCTCGCGTTCCCGACCGTGGCGACCGGCGACGCTCCCGATGTGACCGGCGAGGTGCGCGATCTCACCGGCGACGAGCCCGATGTGACCGCCGACGCGCGCGACGTGACGGGCGGCGGGCCTGCATCCGTTGCGGGGAAGGCGGCCGGCGGGAGTGGGTCACCACCTGATGGGGGCGTCCATGCGGACCCGTGAGTACGGGACGACCGGCCTGCGGGTCAGCCCCATCGGCCTCGGGCTGGCCGCGATCGGGCGGCCCGGCTACCACGACCGGCCGGGACCGCGATCTGCCCGTCGACCGTAGGGTGGCGGCCATGCGGGACCGTGCCCGGTCGCTGCTGGACGCCGCCGCGGCCGCGGGCGTGCGCCACCTCGATGTCGCCCGCTCCCACGGTCGCGCGGAGGCGTTCCTCGGGGCCTGGCTGCGCGCCGACGGTGCACGTGGGGCGCGCATGACGGTCGGCTCCACGTGGGGCTACACCTACACGCCGACTGGCGCGTCGATGCCGACCGGCACGAGGTCAAGAACCACTCGCTGGCCACGTTCCTGCGCCAGTGGGACGAGACGGACGCAGAGCTCGGCACCGACCTCGACCTCTACCAGGTCCACTCGGCGACGTTGGACAGCGGGCTGCTCGGCGACGTCGAGGTGCTCGCGCGGGCCTGGCACTGAGACCCCGCGGCAGCCGACCGGACCCGGTCGAGTTGGGGCTGCTCGGCTCTCAGGGAACTCTCAACCATGGCGGCCACCCTGGTCATCAACGAGCCAGCCAGGAGCCAGTCATGTCCATCCCACCCGAGCACCCGGAGACAGCCGCGTCGGCGTTCTCCTCGGCGGCGAATCCGTCGGCCGCGGACCCGTCAGCTGTGGACCCGTCGGCCGCGGACCGGTCAGCTGTGGACCCGTCGGCTGCGGACCCGTCGGCTCCGACCACGCCACCGTCGGCCCCCACGACGCCACCGCCACCGTCGGCCGGGAACCCGTCGTCCGACCCGGCGGCCCGGTCAACCTCGGGCGCGGACCGGCCCACGACCCTGCGGACCACGGTGGTGGCGTCGGTCGTCGCCGCGCTGGTCGCCGCGACGGTCGCCGTCGGCGTCACCCAGAGCGTCGCACCGGGTGAGCCGGCCGCGCTCGATGGGATCGTGGACGACACGGGCGTGGAGGATCCAGCCGCCGACGCGACACCGGCGGTGTCCGGCGCGACGATCCCCGAACTGGCCGCCGAGGTGTCCCCGTCGGTCGGCTTCGTCCAGGTCGTCGGGGCGCAGGGCCAGGGCAGCGGGTCGGCCGTCATCGTGGATGCGGACGGCTTCCTGCTGACCAACGCCCATGTGGTGGATGGCGCGGATCAGATCGGGGTTACGCTGCCCGACGGCACCGCCCACGAGGCGGAACTGGTGGGTGCCGACCCGACCAGCGACGTCGCGGTGCTGCAGATCGACGCGGATGGCCTGCCGGCCGTCGGCGTCGCCGACGGCACGGCCGTCGGAGACGAGGTGATCGCGATCGGATCGCCCTTCGGACTCGAGGGGTCCGTCACCGCCGGCATCGTCAGCGGGCTCGACCGGACCCTGCGGGGCGGGCCGGACCAGCCGGCACTGCTCGGCATGATCCAGACGGATGCCGCCATCAATCCGGGCAACTCCGGGGGTGCACTCATCGATGCCGCGGGCCGACTCGTCGGCATCAACACGGCGATCTACTCCGCGACCGGGACCAGCGCCGGGATCGGCTTCGCCATCCCCGCCACGACCGCGCTCGCGATCGCGCAGCAGCTGATCGAGACCGGTGAGGTGACCTACGCCCAGCTCGGCATCAGTGGGGGTGACGTCACACCGGCGGTCGCCGAGGCCTACGACATCGACGTCGGTGAAGGGGCCGTGGTCGCCGAGGTGCTCGACGGCGGCGGGGCCGATGAGGCCGGGATCGAGTCGGGTGACGTCATCGTCGCCTTCGATGGCGAGGCCATCACGTCGATGTCCGAGCTGACCACGCTCGTGCGCACGTTCGCACCGGGCGACGAGGTCGAGGTCGTCCTCGATCGCGACGGCGAACGCCTCGAGCTGACCGTGGTCCTGCAGGAAGCCGACTGACCCGACCTCCGCGGGTCGGTCCGGGGCAGGACGGTCCACGGCGCGGTCATCCGCGCCGTGGACCGCTCGTCGGCGGGGATCCACCGGTGCGCCTCGTAGGCTCGGCCGATGCCAGCACCCGCTTCCGGTGGAGACGCGCAGATGGTCAACGACGGCCCGATCCCGACGCTCGACACCGATCCGGACGACGAACCGAGCCCGCGTGAGCGGCTCGCCACCCTGATCGAGCAGCGGCTGGACATCCCCATGGCGGTCCTGGCCGTCGTGTGGGCCGTGCTCGTCGCCTACGAGTTGGTGGCACCGCGCGAACAGGCCGATGTCCTGCGCCTCGTCAGCAACGTCATCTGGGCGGTGTTCGCGGTCGAGTTGTTCGCCAAGCTCGTCGTGTCCGGTCATCCGGGACGGTTCCTGCAGCGCCACTGGCCGTCGGTGCTGTTCCTGATCCTGCCCGTGCTGCGGGTGCTGCGCGTGACCCGTGCCCTGCGGGTGATGCGGATCCTGCCGGCGAGTCGGGTCGTCGGCTCCTCCTATCGGGCGGTCGGCACGGCCAAGGGCCTGCTGACGGGTCGCCTGCAGTTCCTGGTCGTCACGACGCTGGTGGTGGTGTTCGGCAGCGGGCAGCTGCTGTTCGTGCTCGAACGGGGCCGGGAGGGAGCGTTGACCTCGCTGGGCGACGCGTTGTGGTGGGCCGCGAACCTCGGTATCAGTGCCAACCTCGTGTTCGAACCGGTGACACTCGCCGGTCGGCTGCTCGCGATCGTGCTCTCGACCTACGCCATCGTCGTGTTCGCCTCCGTGGCGGCGACCGTCGGGGCGTTCTTCGTCGAGTCACGTCAGGAACGGGCTGCCACCGAGGATGCCGGGGCGTGACCCGGTCGACCGGGTAGCGACCGGGGCGAGGCTGAGCCAGTGCGCCGTCGGCTCCGAAGCACGCCGTCGAATGGACATGCTGCGGAGCGTCCACGGCGTCGGATACGTGCGCGACACCCCCCGTCGAGGAGACGTCATGGGCTCCGGACCATTCAGTCTGTTCGTCCCGCGCGAGCGCGCCCCGGGCGAGCGGCGGGTCGCGGCCTCACCCGATGCCGTCCGACGTTGGGTGGACGCGGGACACACCGTCTTCGTCGAGTCCGGCGCGGGCGTCGCCGCGGGCTTCGAGGACGCGGGCTACCTCGATGCGGGTGCCACCGGGGTCGACGACAACTCGGGTGTCGAGGCACAGGTCGTCGTCCGGGTCGCTGCGCCCACGCTCGACGAGGTGGAGGCCATGCCCGCCGCCGACGTGCTGGTGGCGTTGATGGCCCCGCACCGCAACCTCGAGGTGGTGGGACGGCTCGCCGAACAGGGCACCAGCACGCTGGCGATGGACCTGGTCCCGCGCATCACCCGCGCCCAGTCCATGGACGTGCTGTCGAGTCAGGCCAACGTCGCCGGCTACCGGGCCGTGATCGAGGCCGCGTACGCGCTCGACAAGTACTTCCCGTTGTTCATGACCGCCGCCGGCACCATCCGTCCGGCTCGGATCGTGGTGCTCGGTGCCGGCGTCGCGGGTCTGCAGGCCGTGGCGACCGCCAAACGGCTCGGCGCGGTGGTGCACGTCTCCGACATCCGCGACGCGGCCCGCGACGAGGTCGCCTCGCTCGGCGGGACGTTCATCGAGGTTCCCGAGGCGTCCGAGGACTCCGACGAGCCCGGGGGATCGGAGGGATCCACCGACACCGGCGCGTCGTCGGCGAGCTTCCTGGAGCGCCAGCGCGCCGTGCTGACCGACCATCTCGCGCAGGCCCATGCGGTCATCACCACGGCCCAGATCCCCGGCCGGCCCGCACCGGAACTGATCACCCGGGGGATGGTGGAGGCAATGCAGCCCGGCTCGGTCGTGATCGACCTCGCGGCGGCCGACGGCGGCAACTGCGTGCTGACCTCGCCCTCGGAGGTCGTCGAGCACGGCGGGGTGCGGATCATCCCGGGCAGCGACCTGCCCTCCGCGATGGCCGGTGAGGCCAGTGCCCTGTACGCCCGGAACATCACCGCGCTGATCGAGCTCATCACCGGTGAGGACGGCCGGGTGCACCTCGATCGCGACGACGAGATCGTCGCGGTGGCCCTGTTGACCCACGACGGATCGATCACGCACGAGCGGATCGCCGAGTTGCACGCCGCGCAGCGGCCCGATGGAGGACACCGATGATGGGTCCACTGCTCGTCAGCGTCTACGTGTTCGTGCTGGCCGCGTTCCTCGGCTTCGAACTGATCAACAAGGTGCCGCCCACGCTGCACACACCGCTGATGTCCGGCGCGAACGCGATGTCGGGCATCAGCATGATCGGCGCGCTGGGGCTGCTGACCGTGGCGGCGTTCACCGCCAGCATCGCCCTGGCGGTCGTCGCCCTGGTGCTCGCCACGGCCAACGTGGTCGGCGGGTTCATCGTCACGGACAAGATGCTGGCGTCCTTCGGAGGCCGCAAGTGATCGGCCCCGACCTCACCGCTGCGCTGGCACTGGTGTCCATCGCCCTGTTCGTGGTCGGTCTGAAACGGCTCGCCCGGGTGCGCACGGCCCGTAGCGGCAACGCCCTGATGGCCGCCGGCATGCTGGTCGCCGTGATCATCACGCTCATCGAGGTGGGGCTGGTCGACTACCGCTGGATCGTCGGCGGTCTGATCGTCGGCGCGGCACTCGGCTACGTCACCGTGGCCCGCGCCAAGGCGACCCAGATGCCGGAGATCGTGGCCCGGTTCAACGGGTTCGGCGGTGCCTCCTCGGCGTTGGTGGCCCTGGCGCTGTTCTGGTCCGAGGTCGTGGAGCGCGCCTGGCGCGGCAGCACGGTGTCGGCGATCGGTGCGGCCGCAGCCGTCACGCTGGTCCTGTCGGTGCTCATCGGGTCGGTGACGCTGTCGGGCAGCGTCGTGGCCGAACTCAAGCTCCGCGGCACGATCACCGGCACCCCACGGGTGCCGCTGCGCGGTCCCCTGATGGGTCTGTTGGTCCTCGGTGGTCTGGCGGTCGGTGGCGTCGGTGTGGCAGTGGTCGCGGAGGCGGTGCCGGCCGCCGCGCTGGTGCTCGGCCTGGTGGCGATCAGCATCGTGATCGGGATCGTGCTCGTCCTGCCGATCGGCGGGGCGGACATGCCGGTGGTGATCAGCCTGCTGAACTCGTTGTCGGGACTCGCCGCCGCGGCCACCGGGTTCGCGCTCGGCAACCAGCTGCTGATCATCGCGGGCACCATCGTCGGTGCCGCAGGGTTGATCCTGACCCAGATCATGTGTGTCGCGATGAACCGCTCACTGGTCAACGTGCTCGTCGGGGGCTTCACCGCCTCGTCGTCGTCCGATGACGTCGACTACGAGGGGGTCGTCGCGGCCGACCCGGAATCCGCGGCGATGGTGCTCGAAGCGGCCCAGTCCGTGATCATCGTGCCCGGCTACGGGCTCGCCGCCGCCCGCGCACAGGGCGCGGTCCACGAACTCGCGCAGGCGCTCGAGCGCCAGGGTTCCACGGTCCGTTTCGCGATCCATCCGGTGGCGGGGCGGATGCCCGGGCACATGAACGTGGTGCTCGCCGAGGCCGAGGTCCCCTACGACCTGCTGTTCGAGATGAGCGAGATCAACCAGGACTTCGCCACGACCGACGTCGTCATCGTCGTCGGGGCGAACGACGTCGTGAACCCGGCGGCCCGGACCGAACCCGGCAGCCCGATCGCCGGGATGCCGATCCTGGAGGCCGGTGCCGCGCGCCGGGTCTTCGTGATCAAGCGCAGCCTGTCACCGGGCTATGCCGGCATCAAGAACAGCCTGTTCGAGCAGGACAACACCGTCATGCTCTACGGCGACGCCAAGGCCGTGCTCGACCAGCTCACCGGTGAGCTCGCCGCGAACGCCTGACCCGCGGCGGGCTGCCGGTCGGGTGCCGCTCCGCCGGACCATCGACGACCGGCGCCCGGCGGGGCGCGGTACCACGTGCCACGATCGGGTCCACCGGGCCGCACCCGACACGCGACACTGCCCGATCATGGACCCCCTTACGCCAGCTCCCACCCCCGCCGTCCCGCCGTCGCGACGCCTGACGCGTCGGGTGAGCCAGTTGATGATCGGACTGGTGCTCTACGGCACCAGTCTCGCCCTGCTGGTCGAGGCGGGGCTCGGACTGGCGCCCTGGGACGTGCTGCACGAGGGACTGAGCCTGGTGACCCGGCTGTCCATCGGGATGTGGGTCATCGTGTTGGGTGCCGCGGTGCTGCTGTTGTGGATCCCCCTGCGGCAACGTCCCGGCTTCGGGACGGTCAGCAACGTCATCGTCGTCGGGCTCGCCGTCGATGCCGCGCTGGTCGTGCTGCCGACCGCTGGTCCGCTGCCGCTGCGCATCAGCTACCTCGTCGTCGGGCTGCTGTTGAACGCGCTCGCCACGGCGGCCTACATCGGTGCCCGGCTGGGTCCTGGGCCGCGGGACGGGCTGATGACCGGACTGGCCGCGATCGGGTTGTCGATCCGGCTCGCGCGCACGCTCGTCGAGGCGACCGTGCTGATCGGCGGATTCCTGCTCGGCGGCACCGTCGGCATCGGGACGCTGCTCTACGCCTTCGGGATCGGCCCCATGGTCCAGCCGTTGATGCCACGGCTCGAGGTACCGGTTCAGCGCACGCCCGGTCGGCTCCGTGCGCCCGGCAACGGCCGTCGGGCGCGTGACCGTTGAACGCTCCCCGGGGTCGGCAGGGGTGCGAGCGGGGGGACTTGAACCCCCACAGGGTGTGAACCCCACTGGGACCTAAACCCAGCGCGTCTGCCGATTCCGCCACGCTCGCGAGGGTCGGGAACCTACCGTCGCCCGGGCTCGAGCGGCTCCGGGTTCCTCGGCCCGCGGTATGCGGGCACGCTGCCGTCGTTCGGCGGCCGTGGGGCCGCGGAGCGTGGCCGTCACCGAGCAGGCCAGGCCGCCCCCGATGAGCACGAAGGCCGACGCCGACCCTGCGGTGCCCCCTCGACGTGCAAGCGGACGAACTGACCGGCCATGGCCAGGGCGTTCAGCTGACGCGGCCGCCGAGCGCCTCGATGATGGCGCGCAGCCAGGGACCGAGGTCGCCGGGGTGGCGCGAGGAGATGAGATTGCCGTCGACGACGACCTCCTCGTCCTGCCAGTCGCACCCGGCGTTGACCATGTCGTCCTTGATGGCCGAGAAACTGGTGGCCCGCCGGCCCGCGATGATCCCGGCGGAGATCGGTACCCAGCCGGCGTGGCAGATGAAGGCGATCGGCTTGCCGGCGGCATCGAAGGCGCGGACCAGGTCCAGGACCTCCGGCGAGCGGCGCAACGCATCCGGGGCGAAGCCACCGGGGATGACGAGCGCGGCGAAGTCGTCCTCAGCCACGTCGGCCACGGTGGTGTCCACCGGGAAGGGACCGTGCCCCTTCTTGCCCGTGACGTCCGAGCCGTCGACGCTCGCCACGGTGATGTTCGCCTGTTCCTCCTTGAGGCGGAGTACCGGGTAGAGCAGTTCGGAGTCCTCGAACAGGTCGGCGGCGAGGACCAGGACGGCGGTGTCGGACAGGCTCATGCATGCGCTCCAGGACGGGGACGGTTTCTGTCATCATGCCGCGTCAGACCGCGACGGGCGGGCCGGATGTGGAGCCGAACGGTCGGGTCCACGCGCGAATGCGACCGCTGCCGCGCTCCCCGGCCGGGACGGCTTCTGACGCGAGCCCTCGTCAGGACGCGACGTCCTCCAACGGGGTGTGATCCGGTCGCGGCGTGGACCGGCCGCGGACCTCGTCGAACTGGGTGAGGATGTGGTCCGCCCAGTGCTGGATGTCGAAGTGGTCGACGCTGGCCGCGAGTTTGGTCATCCGCTCGGCACGTTCTGCCTCGGACATGTCGAGCGCATGGTCGATCGCCGCATCGAGGCTGTCGTGGCTGTAGGGGTTGGCGATGACGGCGTCGGGCAGTTCGACCGAGCAGCCGGTGAACTCGCTGAGCACCAGCACGCCCGGGTCACCCTCGTCGCGTGAGGCCACATACTCCTTGGCGACGAGGTTGAGGCCGTCGCGCAGCGGGGTGATCCAGCACATGTCGGCGGCGCGGTAGTAGCTGAGCAGGTCCTCGAAGGGCACCGGCGTGGTGAAGAGCATGATCGGGCCCCAGTCGAGCGTGGCGAACCGGCCGTGGATCCGGCCGACCTGCTGTTCGATGTCGCCGCGGGTCTCCTCGTAGACCGACATCCCCGTGGCGGCGGCGACCGAGGTCACCATGAGCTTGATCTTGCCGTGCAGATCCGGTCGCCGTTCGAGCAGCCGCTCGTAGGCGAGCAGCGTCTCGATGGTGCCCTTGGTGTAGTCGACGCGACCGACGGAGACGATGAGCTTCTGGTCGCCGAGCTCGGCGGCGATCTGGGCACCCTGCTCGCCGGCGGCCCGTTCGTTGAGCACCTTGCGGATCAGCTTCGGGTTGGTGCCGATCGGGAACGAGTCCAACCGGATCTCGCGGTCCCAGTAGCGCAGCTTGGTCGTGACCTCGGGTTCCGACAGGGCCATGCCGTGCGGGCTCAGGCCCGGCTCGACCGCCACCTTCTCCGCGATCTCCGCCCCACGCAGCGAGCGGGCCACGGACACGAAGTTCTCCGCGTAGCGCGGGATGTGGAAGCCGACGATGTCGCAGGCCAGCAGGCTGTCGACGATCTCGTCGCGCCAGGGCAGCAGTCCGAAGATGTCGGCCGAAGGGAACGGCGTGTGGTGGAAGAACGCCACCTTCGCGTCCGGCTTGATCTGGCGGATGAAGCTCGGGACCAGCCACAGGTTGTAGTCGTGGACCCAGATCAGTGCGTCGTCACTGGCCTCCGCACAGGCCGCCTCGGCGAAGCGGCGGTTGACCTCCCGGAAGGTGTCCCAGTCGGCCGCCTGCGCATCGAAATTGAGCGCGAACGAGTGCAGCACCGGCCACAGCGACGCCTTGGAGGTCACGTGATAGAAGCTCGAGACCTGCTCGGGGGTCAGCCCGATCCGCGACACCGCGTACTCGCCGTGGCGGTCGTTCATCGTCACGTGGGGGTGCTCGGGGTCCTGCCCGTCCTCGTCGACGTGCTTCCACGCGATCCACGAACCGCGCTCCACGGTCTGGAAGAAGCTCTTGAGCGTGGGCACGATGCCGTTGGGGCTCTTGTTCTCCCGGAACTCGGTCACACCGTCCACGACCACCTCCTCGAAGGGCTGGCGGTGGTAGACGATGACGAGATCGGAGTTCATGGGGCACTTTCGGGTCGCAGGCGGGCGTGATGAACGGAAGGTCGGACAACGAGGGCGAACGGCCGATCGGACGGCCGGTTTCGGGCAGGGGTCAGGCGCGCAGGAAGCCGAAGTGGTCGATGGCATCGCCGATGCCGGCGCAGCCCGGTAGCGCGCTGTGGTGGACCAGGTCGAGGCCGGCGATCGCGTCGACGAGCGCGGGTTCCGAGTTGCCGACGGCGACGCCACGGAAGGCGGTCTCGAACAACGACAGGTCGTTGAGGGTGTCGCCGGCGACCAGGACACGCTCGCTCGGAAGCGACAGCATCTCGACCAGCCGGGTCAGGGTCGGGCCCTTGGCCACCCCGGGCGGCAGGACGTCGAGGTAGAGGTCCGCGGAGGTGATCACGTCGAACCCGGCGGCCCGGGCCGCGTCGATCGCACTCGTCGGTGGGTCGGCCGGGTCGTAGAAGTACGACACCCGGCGGGTGCCCATGACGGGTTGCAGTTCGATCCCTTCATGACCGTCGAGCAGCGCGAGCACCCGGTCGTTGGCGTCGTCCCACCGCTCGTCGACCCAGTCCTGCACGGGGTCGACCGGGGAGAAGTCGTGGCCATGCACGATCGTGGTCCCGACGTCGCCGATGATCATGTCCGGGCGGGGAACACCCGGTTGGGCGATCAAATCGGCGATGAAGTCGAGGTCGCGGCCGGTGACGAAGATGAGCACGATCTCGTCGGCGCGGGCGATCAGCTCGTCGTAGAGCGTGCGTCGCTGGTGCTCGTCACCGCCGAGGAACGTGCCGTCGAGGTCGGTGGCGAGCACGAGTCGGGGATCGCTCGCGTGGGTGGTGGCGCTGGATGATCGGGGCGCAGCAGAAGACACAGAGAAGTCCGGGGTCGACGTCGACGGACGCGCACGATGACGCTGGGCGATGGGTGCCGACCGTAGCGAGGTCGTGTGACCACCGAATTACCGCGCGCTGTCCAGCCGTATTCCGTGCGGACTCGCGCGTGCGGTGGACGCCCGTCGCAAGCCGAGGATGCGGGCCTCATGAGTGAGCGCGTACGCTGCTCGAACACCACGCGCCCGTTCGGGGCCTCTCGTCCCCGGTTCTCGTTGGGACAACCCGATGCGGTGCGCGTTCAAGTAGGGATAAGTACATGCCAGAAGGTACCGTCAAGTGGTTCAACGCCGACAAGGGCTTTGGTTTCATCCAGCCTGAAGAGGGTGGCGAGGACCTGTTCGTGCACTTCTCCGCGATCCAGGCCGAGGGCTACAAGTCCTTGGACGAGGGTCAGCGCGTCAGCTTCAACGTCGGTCAGGGCCAGAAGGGCCCGCAGGCGACCGAGGTCACGCCTCTCTGAGGATGCTGACGCACGACCGGTGATCGACGTTCGAACAGCCCACGAGCCAGACGAACACCGAACGCCTCAGGAGCCCCGCCATCGGCGGGGCTCGCTGTATGTCCGGGGCGAACCATGCCACCACGAACAGCGTCGTGTGTCCGCGGACACGACGACGGTCGGCCCCGCGTGCAGGGCCGACCGTGTGTGCGCCGCCAGGGACTCGAACCCCGAACCGTCCGATTAAGAGTCGGATGCTCTAACCAGTTGAGCTAGCGGCGCATGATGAGGGCGCGGAACCGTAGCAAACCGGCTCACGACCGCATCTCG
>LFIK01002242.1_pt1 | contig 15599 bp, 15 predicted proteins | sample 643401 | NCBI WGS metagenome assembly LFIK01 (sample SAMN03777447, study PRJNA286221) | soda lake metagenome | biome: soda lake; feature: Kulunda steppe; material: water; isolation source: sample T5-Br brine of Lake Tanatar-5 | place: Russia: Kulunda steppe | collected 2010-07
GCCCAGAGGGTATGCTGGGGATTTCCCCATGTCAGCCAGTTGCAGCGTCAGCCAGCCAGTGGCAAGATCTATGTGGCTGATTTACGGCTGGCACACAAGTAAGGAAGCTGGACATGTGTCTTATCTGCTCTTCGCGAAATACCTGGAGCTGATGTGCACGTCTCTGCTAGCATGAGCCATTCCAAAATCAACATGAGTGACAAAGTTTGAACCCTTGCTGCGTGAGCAAACCATACAAGAATGGAGAGATTTGGGCCAGATCCATCCACTTGTTGCCCATATTTCCAGCAGATTCATGAGAACCTATCACACCCATTTTGACATGCCCTTAAGGAGTCAGATCAGCTGGTGGGATGATCAGAAACGCGCAACCAAACCGACTCTTCTTTTTAACCTACCAAAAAATTCCTAATCATCTCTCACCCGCTCTCTCCAGACTCTAACTCTCTGATCACAACCTGAATGCCAAGCGGCTCCAGCAACAACAACACAGACTTCCTTGCGAGCTTCAATTGAAGCATACCTAGCGCTGCTCGGCGCTGATGGCTCAAATGTTCACAGCTGCCACGGCTGGTTGAGATCTGGCACATGCTCATCCCCACTGCCCCCAGCCCTCGACACCTCTATGCCCTCAGCTGCTAATGCTGGCTGTGCATTTATACCCAGCCTGGTCACAGCACGCTTTGGGTTTCTCACTCCAGGGAGCTCGCACAGCTGCAGGTCTGGGCGCACCTCACCAGCAAGCTGCGTGCCAGGAAGGGCGCTACGCGGCGGCCGCGGCTCACATGGGGGCGGTGGGCTGGGGTGCTGGCCCGCGATGTGCTGATGCAACAGCAAGATGTGCAGCAGGTTTATAAGAGAGGAGCAGGTGCTACAAGGTGTAATGTGCAAGCAAACTACGTGAATTTGTGCACATGATTATTTGTAAGCATTTTGAGAAACCTTACATAAGTGAACATCGTTGGATTTTGGAAGGAAATAGTCTTGCTCCTCGCAGAGGTGCTTGCCGATACCTTTTGGAACCTGACGTTGATCCACGTCGCGCAGGACGTCGATCAACGTCAGGTTCCACAGGGTATCGGCGCTGCGCCGCATGGTTGGCGCAAGGTATGCTCTGTCGACAATATGAGGACGGGTCGTATTCAGCCCGGCGAGACAGCTGTCAGGAGATCCTGCAGTGCATGCTGCAAGCCAGACGCCAATTACCCCGGCCCTCACTGGGTACACATGCCTGGCCGTGTTGCAGATGACCTCAAGGAGGCCACACACAAGCAGGCGTCGGCGCCAAAATGGACTCAGCAGGAGCAAGCCTCCGCTCTGTCACCACCACGCACGCCGCCCCCTTTGCTGCACAGAAGACCCATCTTCACCTGCCAGCCCCCAACTGGGGAAGTGCATGTGACCCCATACCTGTCAGGAATGAAGGACGCGTACATTAATGCATGCCAACAACACCTCCTGATGCTTCTGCGGCGGCTAGACATGTGCTCTAGTTGTGTCCTTGTTTCCATAAGAGGTGTCATCTTAAATGTCATAAGCCCTGGACATTGTGATAACCATGCGGCGCCCTGGCCTGAATGCACTCGGCATCAAATGTGGTCGCGCCGGTCTCATACTTGCAACTGCCCTGCACATGCACAGCACGCCCTTGCTAGCTGCAGGTGGACACAGTGTCTCGGTCCCCGACAGCTACAACTCCTGTTAAGCCCCATGGGGCGTTGGTGTCCTTGCAGGGTGGCTAGCCTGCAAGGACACCCACGCCCGCCCCCACCATGCCCCTGTGTGCCCACGCGCCTGCGTGTGCGGCATTCGGTACGTCGGCCAAAACGCCCACCCCATCTGTGTCCTTGAGTCCCGTGAAAGGCTTACCAGATTGTGCGCTGCTGGCAGCACATCTGCCCCCTCCACAAGCATTCAGTGCGCCACAGCATTCAGAGGCCAGGGGTGTGGAGGGGTACGGAGGGGTGTGGAGGGGAACGGGACGGCGCAGCAGGGTGTGGGGCAGGGCAGCGTTGTGGGTGCCACACAAGGACAGGCACCTGCTGGTGCTCCCTGCGCAGGCCAAGGCCTCCGCCATGCAGCGCCCTCTCAGCCCCCTCCCCAGGCCATGCGCGCCAACACGCATGCTGTCGCGGGCATCAGGGGGAGGGACAACTTCATATCCCCTTTGCAGGCCGCCTTGAACACCCTGCTGTTGGTGGCCTGCATGTCCACCTGGCTTTAGACAGTGCTAGGAAGTTCAACTGCGCATCATCTCACCAGATGATGCCAGTTGCACTTCCTAGCACTTTCTGACCAATTGAGACACTTGGCACTGTCTCAATTGGTCAGAGAATTACAGGGTGCGTTGGACTGGGGTCGCTCGAGTGTGTAATAGTTCGTGCTTCTTGTGGTGTGCGTGCTTGTGTGACAATGTCCTAAGCGCACTTGTGTGTGTGTACATGCGTTCATCAACGGAGGAGGGGGTAGTATGAGCGCAGTGGCGCGAAAGCGTAGGGTTGACTTTACTAGGGTGTGTCCATACAAGGGCTCTCACCGGCATTCGCACGGGGTGGCATCCGTGCCCATGCCGGATGCTCTGTCAATGGCGCTGCGCTTTTCGGTTGAGCACATGCGCCCCTTAGGGGCTACTCTGCAGCTCAATACCTGCGAGCGGCAGGCCGAGCACAGCATCACACCCCGAGGTCAGCGCGTGCACGTTATTGAGGCACATTTCCTTACGGACGTGCTTGGGCCTGTCCAGACGCCCAGCGGGGGCCTTTTTGAATCCCAGTCGAGCAAGCTCAGTGGGTTGGGCCTAAGTACCCTGGGGTGTGTGTGGGACTGGTACCCAAAGCCGCTGAGGGAGCGGGCGCCTGGTCTTGCAGTGCCAGCAGGCAGCCTTAGTCCCGGCGTGTGTCCACCCTTTTTGCAGCACTCCCACGAGGAGCCGCTTGAGGTGGACAAGTGCCGCCCAACCTTGAGGCCTGCGCACTGGGCGAACTGCCGCCAGTTTGCACAATGCGCAGGCCTCAAGGTTGGGAGGGTCAACACCCTCCCGAACTGGACAGAGATGCGACGTGTCGGAGGGACAGGCCTCTTGATCTATGGTCCTGGCGGGGCAGTAGGCAGAGGAGCACCCTTGCCAGCTGTGCAGGAGTCAGCGAGTGGGACGCCTGCAGGGGTTGCTGCAGGGCACAAGCTGGGCACGGCCAGCTCCACCTTCCGTTGGCTGTCAGGCCATCGTGATGCGCAGGCGGTGACTAGTCACTACCTTGTGTACAATCGCATCCGGCAGGTCTACACAGAGACGGTGGGTGTGCAGCCGACAGCCATGCAAGCATGCGCGTCTGGATGACCCCATGCGGCATGCACAGTCACCCGCATAAACACGATGCAAAAGCAGGGCTTGTATGCTGGCAGACTGCGCATGTGTGCAGCGGTGTGCGCACTCTCACACGCCCTCAGCCCCACATTAACTGCCTCCCATGCGTGCACGTGCTCTGCGGCAGGTCACCACAGAGAAGGTCCGCGTGCTCACGGCCTGCATGGTGGAGGACCTATACGAGTCTACCTGTAGGACTGCCACGCAACCACCATCGCCTGACCCCAGATCAACCTCGCCTGGAATGAGTTTTGTACTTGGGCACACGCACCTGTGCATCCAAAACCTTAACCCATCCAGGGCCACGACAAACAAGTTGCTGTCGCCTAGGAGGTGCAGGTCCTGGTCCTTGGGCTCAGGCGCTGTGCTGATCAGGCCGGCAGCTCCAGGGGGCAGCTGGCCGAGTGCCAGGATCGCGCAGCCAGAATCTGGCAGCCATTCCACGTGGTGAGCGCTCCCAAGGATCTTCAGGGCACCAGCCAACGCGCCAAGGTCGTCCGTGTCAAGATCCTTCCAAAGCCGGTCTTGCCCGAGTTTGGCTGCCAGCGGGGGGATTGGCTGCAGGGGAATTGTGGATAAATAAACGTATCTCTGTCCCCTGCTGCATTTGAAACACAGAATGACTGCAAGATACCAGGCAAGATACGCTCTGCCTGTCATGATCGGCCTGTCCTAGGACAACTCAACTTTTTGCAGGCACATGTGATGCTGATCTCAAGCTTCTGCTTGCTCATATGATAATCAAAGCTCACAAGAGGAACATGTAATCTAATGTGTGTGTCAGCCAGCCACCCAGAGTCACTGCAAGATCTGGAGCTGCTAGACCAACCTGCTGGCCCTTTAGAAATGCGCCTAGAACATCCAGCAAGTGTCTGCAATGAATTGGTTGCTGGATGATATTCAAAGCTTACAAGAGGAACATATTTTCTAATGTGTGTCAAGATCTGAGCTGCTAGACCAACCTGCTGGTCCTTCAGAGATGCGCCTTGAACATCTATCAAGTGTTTGCAATGAATTGGTTGCTGGAGAGCAAGCTTTGATGTGGGCAGGTGACTGAGCTTAAAGATGCTGGATAGCAGAGTTTCGTCGATGAGCCATTCACTGATCGGTGCCATGGCAACTTCAGCGACAGCACTGATTTCCATATACATACATATATATATATGGTAAATAAGATACGTTTAATTTTTGGTATAATTTCACACCCGTGTGCGATCATTTAAACGCACCCCTGTGCGTTTGCAAATACCGCGCAGCCTCCTCTGCAGCTACTTTTAAGTGCACTTTCTACGCAATATGCTTTCGTATTGGATGATGTGAGCAGTGCACATCTTAAGCATCTCGATAATTATTCTTCAAGATAAGTACGATCAGACCACGAAGCATTTTCCAAGCTAGCCGTGCATCACACATCTGGCTGCCGGTTTGACAATTTGAGAGAACATGGCCAACAATTTTCCAAACAAAATGTTATTCACTACGTCACAGGCACCTTCATCAATCAGAAACACGCTGTTCGCTTCAAGCAGTCAACTTGCCTTAAATGCCCACTCTGCCTACAAGCAGACATTGCTCTCCACATTCCAAGTATGAGAAAGTCTTTCAAGGTGTCAATACAAGAATACCTCTGGAAAGATCACTCATCACCATAATGTTGCATGCAGACTCATCATGAAAGCCATAAAAAAGGCTCTCTGGCAGAATGTTTGGTTCATGTGGATGCGGGCAGTACATTAGCATGCTCAGGAATTTAAACGTTTTTGGCTCAACAAAAACATTTAAACTCCTGAGCATGCTAATGAAATGACATAATCTAGTTGGATTTTTGTTGCTTGTTTATTTGGCAGAGACAGGCTTACCTCCAGTTGCCCTGATGACTCACTTACCAATAAAGTCCAATCACCTTCCAATCTCCACTTGCAACAGTTGTAGCACGTTGATGACATGGGAGTTGTGCAGAAATTACATGCTGAAAGCTGATAAGAGGAAGGTGCACCTGGTAGAGGTCAAATACTGTTAAGGCACCAGGCCTGGACACCAGCTGGAGGCCTCAGCAAACAGCATGAGACTTTATGCGAGAGCTTGAAAGCTAAACAGGTTACACCTTCCACCATCCTTCTTGGTGCGAGATATTTTATTCATACTTCAAACACTGTGCGTCATCTTAAAGAGCTCGGCCTCGATCCAAAGAGGGTTCACAAGACAGCTCCCCTTGAGATGCATGCTCACTCTGTGCATAACGCGCGTAAACTGACTGCAACTAGATGTGCATGCACTTGAAAAAAGGAAATGATTTCAAGGTCTTAGTCGGGGGCTGCCAACCAAAATCCCCACGAGTAATCGTTCTCCTTTGGTGGAGGTCAATGTGTCTTCTTTTCCTTTATGGAAGCAGGGAGTGTTTGTTGCAAGCGTAGTTCTTTATTTTTTTAGTTTGCGCAACAACTTGAATTGTGTATTAAGCTCTAGTGTACGTTTTCTTACTTCATACTCATCCAAGCCAAGCATACTTAGTACTTGGAGCGGGCAATCCAAAAGGCATTTATAGATAGTTATCATCGCTCCAATTAGGATAGCATGTATAGTGACTCACTATTAGTGAGTACTTTGTGGCATTGCCGTGCAAGTGTGTGTGATTCATAGCAGTACCCACAATGCCTGCAAATTTTGATGTAAGGGTTGCGTAGCAGTACTTGCTGAATGAGAGCAGTTTAGCTGAAACTGATGTCTGTAAGTTGAACCTAGTTGTGGGAAGGTCTACTTACCTACTTCTGCTATAGCTAGTAGTGAGGGAATTTTTGTCTCATCTTTTTTAGGGTCAACGCACTGGTACACGCCCTTGCACAACAATGCCACAAAGTGAGCCTACATGCCATCCTGATTGGAGTGATGGGGACCACATTTTAATGTCATACTGAGCTACCCCTCGGTAAGCTTGGCCAAGACCGGAGTAAAGTAAAAAAATTACTCTTGATCTAAACACTCATTATATTCAATGTGCAACAAAAATCATAAACACAAGCAGGAGGTTGAAAAATAACATGGAAAGAACAGATGGCTCTTTTCTGAACCCTTCGATTCTTCCTAGTTTGATGGTGGAGGTACACCTAAACTTCTTCCCTAATTCACTCAAACAGTATTACCCTGTTGGCGTAGTCTCTTCTTTTCTTTTCTTTTCTTTTCACCACTGAGCTGACTACGTTAAGATCATAAAGACATCTAAATTCTTTACAATTAAAAAATTCCACTCAGTGGTAGACTACTTCTGTGAAAAATGCAATTAAGATAATCAATGCTAAATGGATACTGTCCTTGATAAGGAAAGCAGCCACAGGGCAGCCTGCCCGAGGCTGTTTTTTTTAAAAATCACCTGACCCACTGTGGTCAGGGGTGTGTGAGATTGAATTCCCTTACTTCTCCTTTGATGTTGGAGGGCTGTCTGGTGCTTGAACCGGACAGACGCCTCTCCCTTAACATATGCAGCGCATGAAAAGCTACGGCTGGCAGGGAAAAGAAAGAAACAAAGAAAAAGGAAAGAAGTGTGAGGGGGTGCCGTTAGTAACCGCAAGTTTGCCTCTGCAAGGCATTCTGAGCTTTTGCGCATTGTAGGTTTGCCTATGCAAGGTATCCTGAGCTGGGTCAATTCTGCAGATTGCACACATAATGGCCTGGGATCAAGCTTGAGCTTTCCGCGACTTGCCATCAATTATTTAGAACTATCATCATTGATCAATGAATTTCATTCATCAAACATGTTATGTCTTCAACCAAAACTCTGTCACTACTTGCACTACTAGCACTGTTCTGGTGCATCATTCAAATTACCCCTACTCTTCTTTTGTACCAAGTGCAATTTGTTGTTTTACTATTTCTAAGGTCAGGTTGAAGGCCTGATGAGCTTCAGCTAAATTGCCCTCGTTTGGCAGATACAGCTTTCATATCATATCATGATGCAACCCAAATCATGCCTTCCCTTTTCCAAGTTGTGAAAGGCACATACGTTCTGTCACATAGAATAGTACAGTCACTGTACTACTAGTGGTGCTACAGAAGCGCTCGACTTAAATGCACCACAGCCTTTCCCCTGAATGTACCCACATGAGTGGCCCTGCCAGCAGGCCGAGAGAGTTCTTGAGCCAATCAGTTACCAAATAACTGGCTTTATTTGAATAAGCCATATACTCAGTGAGTGTGTGCCCAAGGTTCCAACACACCACCTTGCTTCTTGTGCCCTTACTTTTTGAGTTGGTTTTGGTTGCAGGCATGATTGGCTTTGACAAAGCTGCCCATATACCTTACCTTACCTTACCTTACCTTACCAAAGCTGCCCATATGCAGCACGTTAAGCTATCCTTGCACTTACTAAGTACTGGTAGAAAAACCACTAGGCCCATCCCGAGACAAAAAGAAGGCATAAAAGGTCTCAGGGATCTCAGGGGGAAAATGGCACCAAGGCTTCCCAGGAGTTTACAAGAGCTCAAGCTACATGAGCAGTGTCATGGTCCAACCAATCAGCCTTACGACCAGGCTGGCGTCAACCCTAATCTGTAATTAAAGTCACATGAGTAGTGTCAGGAAAAAGAGGACCCGCCAAACAAGGGCAGCTAAAACCTTCAGGCTTGTGTCTCACACTTGCATGGAGGCCTTTGACTAAACAGTGATTCGCGTGAGCAAAGTTAGAAAATATATAAGAGTTCACGGATCAGTGATTCTGTGATGTAGTAGGCAAGCACAGATCCAAGAAGCACAGTGATCTGTGGCGCCACACTCTCTACAGGACTGCTTGGCCCATAAATAGCACCCAGACCTTTAGGAGGCCTGCAAGCAGTGATAAGCGGGAAGGCAAGGTTTTCTCAAGGGAGAAATCACGCAAGCAAGAAAGAAATCCTGGCCCTCAGGTATTGCCTGTGTCAATGGATGTGGTGTCAAGGGTAGCTTGGCGCCTTTTTTTTGCTCAAAAATTCTGCCCACCATGGTGTTACCCATGCAAAGAACCAAATTTCCTGAGGAACAACGCTTTCATATTTCAGCCGTGGGCAAACTAGCTGTTTTGCATGCTCAACATGAAAGCTCAAGCAAGCAAGACAAATGTTGCAAGCTTGTGCTTGCTTCCTCTGGCAGCTTAGCTAAAGTAAGATGGTACACAAACAAAGCAATAACTCAATAATCAATGACCAATGTCATGGCACGATTTGAGTTATGCAACTCACACATGCAGTCATCAAAACTTGTTAAGCAACGTGAGCAGCAGATGGACTCTTCAAGGTAACTCCACAGAAGCAAGCCAAGCAGAATGCCTCAGTGAGGATCGTCCTAAGTGAGCCACTGAAAAAGTTGCAAGGCTGGGCTTGTAGCCGACCAATGGCTCAAGCAGAGAGCCAAATTGGAAAAAAAACCTCAGTGAGCACGCACGGCATCCATGTAAGGCATTCCAAGAGCATACCAAGGGCATTTGCTCAGTACCAATGGCATACCAAAAGCATTAGCTTTGAGACAATCTATGCCTATAAACTGCTTCAGAGCACATGGATTAGACTGACGTCAAGCAACAGCTTTGCCTTGCAAATGTATACATTTCACTCACACCTTGATTCACCAGGTTCCTGTCCCTGATGGTGGAGTAGTCTCCCAAGTCTTTCTAATTTTCAGCAAGAGCCACATGCTTTACCTGCTCACACAAACAAACTAACCTTACAACCAGGCTGGCACTGCCAGTGGCAGTTATTCCTAAACTTGCTGATTTTGACCTGCTCGCAGCCTGAGGGCAACCAGACCCGCCAAACACTTTTGAGGAGCACTGCCTGCATGAAAGGCATAGAGGCCATGCACACTCAGGCTAGGGAACGTGGCATGCCAAGGGAACCTGCTCACCATTCTGGGGGATCGTAGCCTGAGCTCCCGAAGGGGCTGCACCTCAGCAGGCGCCAAGCAGTCAGGACCGTCCCTCTCCACACTCCTGCCGCACATGACAGAGGTCGGACAGCAAAAGCAACTGCAGTCTCACATCAGCTGCGACAAGGCTGTCCAGCATCAGGGCCTCCGCGACAGGCCTGTTCAGCATCACACCAGCTGCAACAGGGCTGTTCAGCATCACACCGGCTGCGACAGGGCTGTTCAGCATCAGGGCCTCTGTGATAGGGCTGTTCAGCATAACACCAGCCGCGACAAGGCTGTTCAGCATCAGGGCCACCTCCGCCTGTGGGCTCATCAGATGAAGAATGTGCTGAGGACGCCCAGCGCCAGCGACCTGATGGCGATCCATGTGCTCACTGGCACTTCATCGGTGCGAGTGCATGAGCTGGCAGGCTGCATTGTTGCTGGACCACCACCAACATCAGTATGAGCCACCTCCACCCCCAGGCAAGCACACACGTACCAAATTGTTTGTACGAAATCATACTGTACTCGCTGCACGTGGGCAGATAACGGCAGGACGATTGCATGTTGGGGCTCAAGTAATTCTTGTAGAACCTCAGCATTGCCAGTGCGACCCTGAGGCATGTCAAGGAGGAGATCAAGTGAGGGTCTTAATAGAGATCAGGGGAAGCCAATGTCCATCAGTTTCTTGAAGAGGTAGATGGCGTCACAGGGGCAAACCTCATTAATTTCAAGGGTATTGGTCCTAAGAGTGGATCGTAAACTTCCATATCAACCATCTGGAAGGCCATCGACATCTGCTCTCTCTGCAGCTGCCTTGTCCACCCAGATCACGCAATGTTTCATGCCTACCGCTTATTGCACCAGGCACTTGACTAGGAGGGCAGAGCCAGCCGAGAATATGTGCAACCAGGAAGTTTAAATCTCTAGAATAGATGATGGCGTGAGAAAGCCGCTGCTGCACTTCGGAATCCTTTCAGCTTTTCTTGCCAGATCAAACCTCCTCACCCACGGCACAACTTCACAACACACTTTTGGGAAAGGGGGGCAATCCGTGCCAAAGTGTACCTTATTCCCAAGCTCTCAGGTTCATCGCCATCTGGCCTCCCAGATTTTGAGGCACCACCACCAGGCCGCATCTTCACTGTGCCCTCCTGTTGTTGCTCCTGTTGTTGCTCCTGTTGCTGCTCCAACACTGTGTCACATGGCCTGTCTGCTGGATTGTCCTTTCCTTGGGGTGATCTGTCATCTCTTGCCCCAGAATCAGCGCTGTCCTGCCTCAAGGCTAAAACATGTGGGGTCCAGCATGGGCCAGGCACAACGGGGATGGCAATTAGAGGGGCTCCAAGAGGTCTAGCCTGCGGTGCATGATCATTTGCAGAAATGCGTACGACTGCATGCACAAGTGTTGCAGCTCAGGCACTGCATGCGATTCAGACAAGCGCACCTGTGCTTTAGGGCATGCCCCATGGAGCAAGTGCCTTTGGCAATCCAAACAGGCATGCACGCACAAAGAAGTCTTTCGCAAACTCCGGCCTCTAGACCTGCTAACTGTGACAGAGATCTCGGTTGAGCCTTGCGTGTTTATGCATGCTGCTGGCGTGGACAGCTGCATGGAAAATATTATAATTATTTTTAAATAATGATTTTTGCGTTTGAATTGTGATCCAATATTACGCGAGGCAGCCTTGTCTCTCATGTTGCCATGGCCACAGACCCAGCCAGCTTTGCTGTCATTGACCTCAGCATATCATTCCTGTCATTTGTGAACATCGAGCTGCGCAGTCAGGGGTGAGGACAACTATTAGTTGCACTGCATGCTTGCATAGGAGGTCGCGCACGCTGGCACGCCGCCTGGCATGGCTAGCTTGACTGGATCTGAACTGCAGGCATCTCATGTTTCAACCTGCTCCTTTTCTCCAGGTGGTATGCAGTACGAGTTCGTTTGCTCCCTGATCCCCGCATCAAGGCAGTTTGGCCTTACAGGACTGCACTCAGTGGTGCGTTATCTCTATGACCCAACTTGGCTAAAGAAACAAACCTTTGGGTCTGTAAGGCTTGTCAGAGCATACGCCATGGCCCCCTAAGTAAAGCCCTTAGGCCAATGTCTTGTGCGCACGAGCCTACAGCTACTTCACAACTTCATTGACTGCTGACAATATGTCCTGCGAGCGGTACGAGGTGCCACAGTCATGAGTGCTCATTGTGATCTAACATAACCAACATGTCAGGCAAAAGTGCATTGAGTCGGCAGCACAACGTGGCGAAGAGGATGCATGCATAACATTAAGGAGCTGCAGCCAAACAAGCCAGAGTTTCCCTCTTAAAGCCAAGGACTTGGTCCTGAGCCGGGTCATAATCACTGTGTTGACCCCCTGGCGCCATTGCAGCATCTTTAACAATAACATTGCCTGCTGTCCTGGAGGGTCACACCAGCTCGCACCTACGGCCGTCTGAACCACAGCCCAGCCAAAGCTGCGCTTTGGACTCTTTTGCATGTGCATGCGCAGAAGCCGCTGAGCAACAGCTCTCAGAAATCCAGGTCGGCCAGGTAGAGGAGGGATGGTCCTGGCACAGCAGAGTGTTTTCAGTGAGGTACACGCTGGAGGAGATCGCCCTCGGGGAGTCGCCTTGCTTCCAGGTGAGGGCCTGGGGCCTGGCCCTGCCCCCAGCACCACACATCGTTCCCAAATGCAAGGCTTTCAGCAGGGGGCCACCGGGATCCTCACAAAATCCTGCATTTGAACTGTTGAGGCCGAAGGATTGGGAGGCCCACGCACGTGCACACTGCTGCACTCCTGATCAACTCATGATGCTGTTCAATTCAACACCTAGAGAGGCGGAGAAATTAACCAGGGCAGTATACCATGAGGCCATACACACAAGGAATACCATGAGCGCAAGCTCCAACTCACGGACTTGAAAATGGCATGAATCAAGCACGTACCTGGTATGATACATTGATCCCAATTCTTTGTCCTTGAGATCTTTGCTTCTCAATACAGGGGTTGATGACCCGCAGGTTGTAAACATCAGAGTGCACAATTCAGGCGGTATAGCTTTGAGGTCTGGCCAGTAGAGATTACCCGCATGCAGTGATTTATGTTGCGTCCATGTGCAGGTGTTCCTCCGCAACCCAACTGAATCCCTCTCGACGGCAAGCTTGAAGATCGAGCTCCAGCTTCTGCACCAGGAAGCCGACATTGTCAGGTGCTCTATAGGAGGATGTGCGCCAAAGCCGCTTAGATGATTGCTGTTCTCACGGTGCTCCCATATACGTTCCCTTGATGAAGGCTTTTGTTGAAACAGTAGCTAGGACTTTGAGCCTCCTGTGCAGAGTGGCATCAGTCATGCCCATGCTTGTTGCCTTGGGTTGACAACGTGTGACGCGCATGCGCACTGCTTGCTCACGTGCACGCAAGCACGTGCTTGATTCTCCAATGCCTGTCAAGCTCTCCGTGAGCCGTGTCCCTGCCCATCCCGTCGGTGCTCGTTGCAGCCAGCCAGCGCCTCCGAAGACCTTCCACCTGAAGCCTGTGGGCAGGGACACCATCCGGCTCACACGTGTGTGCGAGGGCGCGGCTGTGTACTACCCCATCACCTGGGGCCCCGCCCACTTCGCGCTGTGCCACACCACATTCTACACCTTGCTGTCAGGCTTTGTGCCGGCGCGCACGCTCTACAGGTGTGCTGTGCAGGTCCCCTCGTGGTTGCGGGCCCAGCAAGCCCCATGCCCCGCGCTAACCTGTGTGCTTGGCTCTGCTCAAGCGGAAGCTTCTGAATGCTCACAGTGCTCAGCTGTGCAGAGCCATCGCCTCCCCATATACGCCTCTCTTGGACAGCATGCATGCGTGCTAGCCAAACAAGGTCTCAGGGGTATCTCCTGGGCACCAAACTTCAACAGAGGCAGCTCACCACAGAACCACCGGGGTTGGGCTGGCGCACCTCAGCCGTCCTCACCAGCCTGATGTCTGCCTCCATCCCCTGCATCTACACTGAATGCACACACACACACACACACACTGCTTGCTCACCACCAAACGCGCGCATCTGCCATGACCTGCACACGAGTGACACTCGCGCAAAGCCATGACATGCACACGAGCGACACTTGCGCAAAGCCATGACCTGCACACGTGAGACACCCGCGCAAAGCCAAAGCAGACACTCCCTGCTGGCTGCCTGGGCATTGTCGAGGGCCTGGGAGCTGGGCTACAGTCATGGAGGGCACGCACCTGTGCCGCCGACTGTCCAAGCAGCCCCCGTGCCGTTTATCCCGCGGCCAGCCTTGGTGCACCTAGTCACCTGTGTTGTTTCTGCCCTGCCTGCGCAGCTTGCGCGCCACAACAGGCAGGGACCTGCGCCGCCCGTTGTCCCGGAGGGTGCCATCGGCAAAGTTGGAGCGTTCGCTCAGTGTGGCCAACAGCGGCCAGCCGCCCAAGAAGAGCGGGTGGCGGGGGCTGATGTGCGGCAACATGGACACTGACCAGGTGGGCGCTGGTGTGCAGCAAAATGGACGCCGGCCAGGTGCAAAGGGGGCAGGGGCTGGTGTGCGGCAACATGGAAGCTGACCAGGCAGGCAGAGGGTGGGGCGAGCCAAGGGGTGCGCTGGGGAGTGTGAAGGGGAGTAGAGTGTGGCAATTGGGGCGCCGCCCCTAGGTGCGTGGATGGTGGTGGGTGGCACGTGTCGTGGTGTGCGTGAGTGGGGTGCTTGTGGTGGGCATCGATGCGCGGCAGCGTGGGTGCCTTTGCAGTGCCTTTGCGGTGCCTTTGCAGTGCCTTTGCGGTGCTTTTGCAGTGCCTTTGCGGTGCCTTTGCAGTGCCTTTGCTGTGCCTTTGTGGTTCCTTTGTAGTGGCTTTGCAGTGCCTTTGCGGTGCCTGCTTTGCATGCAGAAAGAGTGGCAAAAGTGTGGTGAGCGATTGAGTGCAGCGGGACTGGTGCGGATGTGCTGTGGCGCGTTTGACAAGGCATGTTGCTGCTGTGCATGCAAGGGCACCGTCAGCAGGCACGACTGAGTGCCCACAGCTCTGTGCCTGTGCAAGGCTGGGTGTGCTCAGCATAAGTGGGGGACGTGCCTTCCGACTGCGTGTGCCTTCTCTGACCTGGATCCGCTTGATCACAGGCGCGTGCGCCTTTGCTTGCATGTGCGCTGGAGGCATGTTTTGCATATGAGAACGGGAGTTTGAGCCTTTCATTCAGCAAGCGGCTCGGTTATCTTGAGCCGCGCTGCTTGATGCCCTACGCTGCTGCTGTTGCTGCTGCTGCTGATGATGATGGTGATGGTGATGATGCTGATACTGCTGCTGCTGCTGCTGCTGCTGCTGCTGCTGCTGCTGGCTGCATGTGTGCATTGCCATGAGTAGTTGCCTGTGTATTTGGCTCGCTGATCTTTATCATTGGAGATTTGGCTGCACACTGAGATCTTCCACAGTGAGAGGCACACATCCGCCTGGCTGCCCTGCCCCCCAGCTGTGCCCTTACATGTTGCTGCGACAGAAGGCTTGGGAAGCAGATGTGCTGCGATGCACATGGCCTGCGTACTGCTCTCACCCTCATACCCCAGCCATCATGCCATGCTGCTGCACGTCTGGTGTTGCCAGCTCAGCAGCTGCACACCCTGCAGTCCTGCAGCGTGCCGTCGGCAGCCTTGTACCGTGCTGCTACGAGTCTGGCAGCATTATTCACTGCGGCTGAACGGCTCAGGAGCAGCATCCTGCATTCCTGCAGTGTTGTGGACGCCAACAAAAGGGATCCGTTTATGAGGTAGCCAGGGAACAACTTCAGTTAATAAAGCCCCCATTTAGCCCAAATCTGGACCTGATGGTTGGTCAGGCAGTTGGCGGCGATCTGGTGCCACAAAAAGCCTCTGCTTTTGTCACAGGCAGAGCGTCGTCAGCTGCCTTGTTCTGTGTCGCTGCAGGTCTCGGCGCCCTCTGCTGTGCCAGCCAACAACCCCAACAGTGGCAACAAGGAGGACACTGCATCATCCAAGGCCAGCAGCCACCACGGGCCACCCCAGCAGCTGCTGCACGGCGCGCACACCCTCCAGGGCGTGCTGCAGGCCCTGGTCCTGGGTGATAACAATGTGAGGGGCACAGAATGAAGCGGCAGGCGTGAAAGGATTCGGCAGGCAGTCGTGCCGTGCTCCAGTCGTACCTGCAGAGGTTGCTTGCAATACACTGCTGCTGCCTCCGCTGCTGCTGCATACGATTGCTTTTGTCCTGGTACTCCTTTCCCCCACCAGGAGTGTTGCCATGGCTGATGTGGCTCCACTATGCGCTGCCCCAAACTCTAGCTGCTGCAAAGTGTACTGCACACGCACCTGCCCAGCAACTGCTTCTGTGCTTGCCACACAGAACC
>LFIK01002244.1_pt1 | contig 15589 bp, 15 predicted proteins | sample 643401 | NCBI WGS metagenome assembly LFIK01 (sample SAMN03777447, study PRJNA286221) | soda lake metagenome | biome: soda lake; feature: Kulunda steppe; material: water; isolation source: sample T5-Br brine of Lake Tanatar-5 | place: Russia: Kulunda steppe | collected 2010-07
GCCCTCCCGCTTTGCGCCTGCCATGGGCCCCTCCCCCCCCAAGCACACAGGGCAAGCCACCACAGGAGGGCACCAAAAACAAAGACCATCACGCGGCTGCGCTGAGCGCTTGCCTACCCGCAGGTGAGGGCGGACCGCGTCTCGACAAAGCGCTGCAGCACCGCCACGTAGTCGCTGCGCAGCAGAGGTCAGGCGGGTGGCACACGGTGCGACTTGGTATGCTGCCACACCACGGCGGCGGCGGCGGCTGCGGCTGCCCCGGCGCAAGCATGCGTTGGCGAAGCTGTGGCGGCAGAGGCCGGAGCTGGAGCGCTGCCCAGCAGGAGCGTGGCTGCTGCTCCGCCGTGGCAGAAGGCACAGGCAGGCCCCAGCTGTCAGGGGCACCCACAGGGGGGGAGCAGTGTGACCCGCATCGGCCGTGAGCTGAAGGAGGGGGGTGGGGCACCGCGCCCCCACCCACGGCCCAGGCTTGGTGCACGCACCAACGCACCAGTGCCCCATCGAATAGCGGCCACCTGTCACTGAATTCCTGCAAGGATGGTGCAAGCTGCGGTCAGCGCACACTACGCACAGCAGCGGCCGAGCGCATGCAGTCAGGCCTGGCGCAGCGCCCACTCCGGCAATGGGCAGCCTGCTGCCCCTTGCATCGCTCTGCCCCTTGCATCGCTGCCAGTGCGTGTGCTGCGTGGCCTGCCCGCTCAGCCAAGAGAGCCATGCTGTGCAGCAGCCACGCTCGGCGCAGCGGCCACCCAGGAGCCATCCCGCGCAGGCTCTCATATGCCCTCGGCCTCGCGCGCCGCGTGGGCCGCGGGGTGCACCCTCCGCGCAGCCCACCCACCAGATCGGCAGCACGCGCTGCACCAGCTCCGCCAGGCACGGCTCCAGGCCCAGCCCGTCCGCCAGCGCAAAGGTCAAGGTCGGGCCCGCGCACTCGGGGCGCTGCCTGCTCTGTGCGCCCGCCGCGCCCAGGCCCTCGGTGGGCTGCACCAGCCGCGCTTGCACGTAGCGCGCCTCCAGGCCCATGAATGCGTACAGCAGGTCGTTGGTGACTGCGGGGCGGGTGCGCGCGCAGCAGCGGCGGGTGAGCGCCCTTGCGCCTTGCTTGATGCGTGCGCTCAGGGGGCCATGCGTGCATGTTGAGCCGTGAAGGTGCGCTGCAAACGTACACCTGGGACGCTGCACATGTGCACGCACAATGAGAGCAACTAGATTGTTAGGCACATGCATGCATAGTGCCTGGGCCTGAATCACTATGCACATGCATACGTAGGGCGCGCACGCAGAGCCCGCCAGCACGGTCCCCTTTAATTGCAAGGGACAAGCTGACTAGGCCTGCCGTGGGGCATTTGTACTGTAGTGACCTGACAGCCTGCGTGCGTGCCCAGGCACCAGGCCAGCAGTACCGCTAGTCCATGGACATGAGCCAGCCCCTTCTTACACCTAACACAGACCTGCATCCCACCTGCCACGCACGCGCACATCTCGGAATCACATGCACGCACAAATACCGACACGTACCCACGCATGCATTCGCGCACACGTAACGCACAGATTCACGCAACTGCACAAAACTTAGCACACGCACGCGCACACACATGCAGGGCCATCCCATCCTTCTTACTTGCCACCTCCTGCACGTCTGTAGGGAGCGTGCTCAGCGGCTGCAGCGGCGGCAGCCCAGCCCCCCTTGATCCGAATGAACTCTGGCGCCGCGCATCTGGCGCAGCAGCGGCGCTGGGCTTAGGCGCTGCAGCCGCCTCCTGTGCGTGCGTGCATGCGTGCATGTGCACTCGCGTGTGTTTGTGTCTGTTGGCGTGTGTGTGCTGTGTGTGTTGTGTGTGTTGTGTGTGTATGGGCAGTCAGGCCTTTCAGAGCAGTCCTAGCTTGCTGCACCCAAAGAGCGTCACTCCAAGAGCACAGGCGCCCAGGGCAATAATTTCATGGTTTGCTTGTGTGGGAATGTCAGCAGGGCATGCGCGCACACGCCCGTCATGGGGTTTGTGATGGGTCACATGCGCAGGGCCTCATCAACCACATGCCCGCATTGCGCACGGGCTGCTGGCTTACTGTCGGGCGTGCTCTGACTCCCTTGCTCCTGACGCCCTGCCTAGGCGCGGGGCAGGGTAAGAATGGGGTCGCACACAGCAGTGAGGGGGCGCACAAACTGTCCTGACAAACCCAGCCGTGCACTGCAGACAGCGTACTCGCGGGCGATGCAGGGCAGGAGAGGGAAGCACGCTGACGGCGCATGACCAGAGCTGCCTGCAGTCTGGGTCTGGGACGCCCGCCTGCTGGCCCGCCCGCTCACCACGAGGTCACGTCCGGTGAGGTGCGGCCGAAGCGCATGCCATGCAGGGATGGATGCCAACAGGGAGGCGAGGCTGGAGGAGGCGCAGGAGGGAGCACCGCCTTGGTCCCGCGCCTGGATGTCTGCCGTGGCCTGTGCACACGTGTGCAGTTGTGTGCGCGCAAACACAGCTTCGACGATTTGCACGCCCTGAGCACGTCCACACGCGCATGCGTCACATGAGCACACTCTGTGATCTTGCAGGCCATGGCCCCAATAAGGCATTGCAGCCCTGCTTATGCTTGACGCTGCGGTGAAGGTGGACCTGGTGGGCACACGAGCTTGCACACCCGCACCCACACCCCACTACGCCCGCGCCTGCATCCAGAGAACCCCCCCCCCAAATGCATTCATCTCAAGGCGGCGTTACGCGCATGCACCTACACGTATGCACGGATCCCTCCCCCCCAAACAGTTCCTACAGATGCGTACACAGCCACCATGCTGCCACAAAATTGCGGCACGCCCCCTCAGGCCGCTCGGTCACCACAGCATGGCTGGCTCAAAGGCATGCCCTCAAGCAGACCCACACCTGTGCTTCGTGCTGCTGCTTGCTGGCTTGGAGGGCTGCTTCAAAGCCTGCAGGTACCCCTGGCCCATCCAGCTTGAACAGGTCCCCCGCAAAGGGGATACTGGGTTGGGGGTCCTCCTCATCAGGGATGGGGAACACCGGCCGGGGCTTGTGCGCAGGGGCCACAGGAGGCCGCACCATGGTCCCACCTGTGCCAACCTGTGGCGTGCGAGCGCGCAAGTTTGTGCATTTGCATGGTGCGCGCGCGCGCGCGTGTGTGTGTGTGTGTGTATGTGTGTGTGTGTGTATGTGTGTGTGTGTGCGCGTGCGTGGGTGTGCGCGTACGTTCTTGCTTAAATCATGGGTGTCCACTGCGTGCACGCACGTGCACAGCAGTCTACCTTGAGCGAAGCAGTAAATTGTAGATGTGGTCACTGCACGAGCAACACTCCATCCAGGAAGGACCCCTTCGTTGTGTGCTGTGCAGAGGCTTGTGTAATGATGGTTGGTAGCTGCAGCAAACCTGGCTGCTGCAGACGAGCTCAGGGGCGCGCAAGCACCCAACATTTGACTCACCCCTGCGCTCAAGTACGGGCTGGTGTGAGTGGTGGCTGCTGCAGCAGCAGCATGCTGCTGCAGCTGCTGCTTGCCCACGGGCTGGTGTGTGAGTGCAGGGGCAGCAAGCAGCCCCGTCCTGCCATTGCCCCTGCTCATTCTGGCCGCATCCCCCCCTGCTGGATCCCCTGGCGTGCTACTGTTGCCGCTGTCAACGCTGCGCGGCTGCGCTTGCGCCTGTGCAGTGGCAGCCGCCAATGGCGTGGACGGTGGAGGTGTGAGGTTGGGCATGCCACCAGGCACACCTGCCGTGGGCCTGGTGTGTGGCGTGCCTGCACCACGCCCCCCATTGGACATGCCTGAACCAGCAGGGAGTGACGGCGCAGGCGCATGAAGCGCGGAGGTGGCTGGTGCGTCTACTGCTGTTGGGCGGCTGCTTGTAGCTGAGGCTGGGGGGATAGGCTGCGAAGGCTTCGTGCGGTCGGCAGCTCTGGGGTGCGGCGCCATTGGGCCCTTGGTGAGGACAGACAGCGAGCTGTCCGTACCAATGATGTGGAGCAGGGTAAGCAGCTCGCGATGGCCTTTGACGCTGCAGGACACAAGCGCGTGCACGGCATGGAAGACTGATCTGGACAGCGCATTGACGGGGGTGAGTTCAACTGGCAGGAAGAAGGAGCATGATACGGGCAGATATTTGGACAAGGAAAATATTTTCTAGAGCCAAAAGGTTGTCAATCAGCTCAAGTGCGCGGCAGGACTGCGAACAGATGGATCCTCACTTCAGAATAAGGCCTCATTGCACTATTTTCTCAGCATGGGCATGGTGACATGCATCGACACTTGTGCGGAGGAACATCTCCCTACTGTTAAGTCAATACGAGCTTGCATGGAATCTGCTGAGACAGCTAAGTTTGAATACTCACTTGCGTGCCTGGGCCCTCCCCAGCTTAGCCAAGAACTCCTTCTTATCTGCAGCCTTCCCCTCCAGGAAAGTAATAGCTTGATTGTATTCAGCCTGGAGGGAGAGCGGGAGGGAGGGAGCTGGTCAGCCGTGAGCGAGTACAAGTGTTCCAGCACTTCGTGATGAACCAAGTGCTTGGAGTCAGAGTGCTTGCTCCTCGATACTAACATCGGGCAACTTGTTGCCCAGTCCATCCCTCAGAGCCTTGAGCTTGATATTGCGGATAGCTTGTGCCAGGGGAGCTGCCCCAAGACCCCTGCACAGATGCTGCTCCAGGGCTTGTGCGGTGTCATTGATGCGCTCTTCGTGCGCCATCATTCAGCTGCTCACAAATCCTGCAACCTAAAACACAACGGGGCACATAAGTTGCAAAGGATCGCTGGGTGAGCAAATTTGCAGCTTATGATAACTGAATAATACATATGAAATCAACATACTTCAATGCAGCTGCATCTTGGCAGGCTCAAATTTTCATATTTATGTGAATTTATGTAAAGAAAAATACTGGTATGCAATTAATGTTAGTACCGTGCTCATCTGTGCATGTGTCCGCTCAGCTACCCTCGACCAGCAATCATCGCGATCCCGCATCATCTTCGGGTCAGCAATTAAAATGTTTTACACAAAATGCTTAACTTAAGATATTGGCATTTGACTCGCTGCCTAGAGCCACGCTGCTCAGCGCTGCCAACTTGCATCCATTGCACGCCTGACAGACCAGGAGTAACGTAGGCTTTGTGATGGTTCCAAATGCTGGTACAATCACGGGAACCCGCCACTTCTTCAGCTTTGCGTGAGTGGGCGGAATATGAAAGAGCACACGCGCCTTGGGGCGCAATTTTAAGCCCTGAGACAGCCAATACTGCACTCTGAAGCTATGTGGATACAATATATTTCTTTGGCATATAACTTGCATGGAATTGCTGTGTAAGCCTGCAGGCAAGCTGGGTTTCTACCAAGGCCTCGTACAGGGGTACACCTGTGGGCACTCAAGCATGAACCAGTCTAAGAATGATGATTGCTTGCAATCCATGAATGCAGGGTTTATGCGCAGCAAGTAGGTCAAAGAACAGAGAAATGCCGCGCAGAGCCGCGCGTTTTGCACCTTGAGACGAGAGCAGGTGGAACGGCACGCCTGCTGCATAAGGGGGAGGTCCTGCAGTCAGTCAGCTTGAGGGATGTACAAACCATAGCCTTTGATGAGGCAGAGCCGTGTTCCATCATCATGACGTATCAAAGTGGGAGTCGGGAGGGAGGTGGAGTGTTCGCGGCCACAGGAGGCAGCGAACTGGTGGAGAAACGGCTGCTGCTGGACTTTTCATGCCCAACAGAGAACATGCTGTTCAGGCAAGTTCCAAGGACAGTGCAGATAAAGAGGATTTCCTTTTCCAGCGTTGCTTAAATACTATTGCTTTATCCCTGATCGCATGCTTCCTGTTGCACGCTTCCGGAGAGCTAGCACAGTTCCGCGAGCCCTGGATTGCACAAGAAGAAGGATAGTTGAGACGTGAGCACGCGCTCCTGCTTAAGCACAAAGTCCATGCATGCACGTATGGGCCCAAGCACATTGCGCCCGTTCATTGAAGCTAGCACACCTTCGCGCATGCATGCGCAAGCATTCAAGACTGCTTGTATGTAGAAGCAGCTCAGAAGAGCATGAACCAAAGCAAATCAAGCACACAAGCAAGAATGGTGCTGTGGGATCTTAGATTTGGGTAGTGACGCACGAACATTACATGTCACTCCATGTTGTGACAACATCTTGACGCGTTGCGCCGCAGGGTGGCATGCGCAACAGTAGCAACTAAAGACGAGGATTCGTCTCTGTTTGCCAGCGACGTGTTACTTGAAGCGCCCGTCAGCAAGAAGGCACTTGCAAGCTGGAGACGCCGTCACGCGGTAGGTCGGCGGCATCTCCCCGCAGGCAACTGTCAGTGACCCCCCCCGAAGCGGCCCTCGGCAGCCCCGACCCAGGGTGTCAGCCCTTCTCGCCGGTGACCCCTCTGCTCTCATCTCATTGGCCTCACCTAAGACACGCTGGGCCCTGTCTGTTTGCTTGCGCAGGTGCTGGTGGCTGGCCGCCTCATCCTGCTGGACTCCTGCGCGTCAGCCTTCCCGCGGGAGGTCATTTCGCTGGGAGGCACTTACACACTCCCGAGGTGAGAAGGCATTGTGCCACAAAGCACAGCAGCGGCCGCCTTCCACTGGACCCTGCCAACTGCAACTGCATGCCAAAGACTTGGGAGCGCTTGCTCCATGCCGCAGCGGGCCGGCGCAAGCAGGACTGCGGCCGTGTGGTGTGTGCAGGCCCGACGTAAAGACGCGCACGGTGCAGCTGGAGGCCGAGGAGGGCCGCGACATTGTGCTGCGGTGCGGAGCTGGGCGCAGGGACTTCCTGCACTGGATGAGTATGCTCACGCGTGCAGCGTCCATGAGGTAGGCGCGGCAGGCTGGTAGACGGGTAGCAGGCTCTCCTCCGGGGAAGTGACTCATCACGCCGGACAGCGGCACGCGAGGCCTCACACGCCTGCTCTTGCGCCCGCATGCTGTTGCTGAGTCCTCACCCATGAGTGTGGCGGCGCCTGTGGGGGGGGCAGCAGCTGGTGCAGGGACCTGGGCAGGGCGTGCTTGGAATTTGACTCCGAGCGCATGCCCTCGGCGCTGGCAGGTCCGCACCCAGCAACCCCTCATCCCGGCCGCTCCCCTCCTCTTGGCTGGCTTGCTCGCAGTCCCTTGACCTCCATGGCCACACCCAGCCTCGCCCACTTGGATATCAGCACACCTCCACTGCCCCTGCCTCCCAGCTTCAAGCACCACAGCGTCATGGAGCCGCTCTTGGAGCCCCCGCCCCTGGCTCCGCCCCCCCTGCCTTGGTCCCCCACATCCTCCTGCGCCGCGCGGTTCCCCCCCGCCCTGCATGCAATCCCCGGCGCAGCCCACCGGTATATCAAGTCCTGGACCGGCAACGGGGTCAGCCAGCCAGGCAGCAACAGTCTGTTGATGGCAGGCATGGTGGATGGCAGGCACGTGAGGCACGCGCGGAGTGGGGACGCGGCAGCGGAGGGCGCGTCCAGCCTCCAGGCCCGCCCACCCAGCAGCACCCTGGGTATGCTGTGTGCGGGGGAGGGTGAGGAGAATGAGGGCAAAGAGGACGACGGCAGTAGCGCCGCAGGCGGGTCCTTTTTGGGCTCCATGCAGGGCCATGTGGGCGGCTTTGGGGGGGCGGCAGTACCGGATCAGGCACGGGCCAGGAGGGGGCTGCTTGGCCAGCTGGACGACATGCAGCAGCAGCAGCAGCAGCAGCAGGCCATGCCAGGGAGCATGCACAGCAGCAGGAGTAGCAGCGTGCACCTCAGCGGCCAGGCCAGGGATGGCGGCAGCCTGGCTGGAGGCGTGGCGGCCTTCCCCATGTTCCCCACACGAACAGCAACCCAGCAGGGCAGCAGCACCCCGGGCCTGCCGGGCTCCACGCAGTCCTCTGGGGGATCCCTGGGGAGCGCCGGTGATGAGTCCGCGCGCAGAGCCGTGCTGGATGAGCTCATGGGCGCACAGGTGCGCAGGTGCCCGTGCTCAGGCTTGGGAGGAGGCATGGGGCAGGGTTGAGCATCGGGCTAGCCTCCGTGCAAGCACTGGATGGGGGACAGCCAGATCCCAGCCAGTGCTACATGCTGTGCTTGCAGGCACTGGGAGTGAAGCAGCAAATGGCTGCTGGGTGCAGAGCACAAACGCAAGTGGGCCCCCAGGCAGGCCATGCCAGATCTGGGACTGTGTCTATCAGCAAGAAGGGCCTGCTTTGTTGCATGCTTTGTTGCAATGATCAAGCCATCATATGGACATGCATGCAAGACAGGGTAAGCTGCCTCCAAGCCAGACCTATAAGCACAGGCTAGCGAGGCTGGCTGCTGACCGTGCTGCCTTCTGCAGGCGTGGCCGCGCCGCCGTTTCCATTTCCTCTGCACAGGCCATGCACCCCGCTGCACACCTCCATCCATGCACCCCGCTGCACACCTCCATCCATGCACCCCGCTGCACACCTCCATACACAACCCTCCAAGCACACACACCCTGTGGCCTTCTGAGCCCTGAGCCCTGGCCTGCACGGGTGTGCCTGCCTGCAGGGCGTGCTGTTTGAGATTCAGACGCAGCTGCAGGGCCTGCTGCAGCGAGAGGGCCGCTCCCTGCTCCCCCTGTCCCCCCCCAAGCCCGCCGCATCGCAGCCGCACCATGCCGCGCCCACGCAGTCAGCCAGCACCGCAGCAACCCTGAACTCTGGGTGTGATGCAATGCCGCTCCCACAAGCATGCAGCGCATCTGTGGCCCTCGCCCATCCGCCTGCAAGCAGCACCCTCGAGCAGCTGCTGGAGCCCGCCGGCGAGGGCACCGTGGAGGAGGCTGCCTGCCTGCTGCCGCACGTAACCCTGCAAATCAGCAGGTGGGGGCTGGCGCATCACTTAACCCTGGGTGACTAACTCTGCTCCCACCATTAGGGCCTCCTGTGTGCTGGCCTATGGTCATGGCAGCAATGCACCTGGCTCCACCCAGCAGCTCACCTGTTTAATTTTGGTAGATGGGAATAGGAGGGTAGCCATGTTGTTGCAGGGCAAGGGCGTGACACATGGAAAGGGCTCTTGTTTGACGTCCTGTGCCGTTCTGAAGTTGTCTTGCTTGCTGCAACTGTTCACCTGTTCCGACCCTATCAGCATGCCTGCAGGGCTTCCAAGTCCTTGCAACCACACAACAAAGTTCATGCATGTTTCGAACGTGCCTGCTCATGCAAAACCAGCCGTAAGGTGGCACATGCGCCGTATGGCATGCAGTATCATGCTGCAGCCTGCTGGGCACATGCAGTTCAGGCATCTCCCAGCTCTAGTAGGGCAGCTAGTAGGGCTTTGCCACCTGCAGCATGAGCATGGGCCGTTGCAGCGGTCCCCTCATCAGGTAGACACGCATACCCCGTGCTCACTCTTGCCCCCCGCCCCACCCCCTCCTCTGCAGGGCAATTGTGACGAACGCAGCGCCGGCAAATAAGCGCCTGCTCCAGGCCCCCCTGACAGGCGATGTGCTGGGTGCGCACCGGATTTGCCAGTGGATGCTGTCGCGGACGATGAAGCTGTATGCTCGGACACCACCACCTGCAAGGTGTGCCGCCCAAAGCCCACTGCCTAGTCCCTGTGCACCATCCCATGCAGTAGAAGCAGCCGCAGGCGCAGGTGCAGGTCAAGGTATGGCAGCAGAACCAGCGGCAGCAGCGGCAGCTGCAGGTCCCCCCTGCCTGCAGCCACACATCACTGTCCCTGCCTTGGTGCCCCTGGACCACCTACCCCCTGCCTCACAACAGCAACAGCTGCTGCAGGGGCCAGACGCGGCACACGCGGGTGCAGGGCAGGCATCCCTAGTCCACGCACTGGTAGCGGGCACCCCCTCGGCCTGTGAGCCCCACCAGCCGCCCATTGCACGCTCCCCTGACGCGCCCAGCCACCGCCCGCCCCTCCACATGGACCGCGTCATGCTGGCGCAGATGCAGTGGCTCAGGTCACGGCACGTCACACAGGCGGAGCTGTCCCTGTTCCTAAGCCAAGCCCAGGCAGCGGCTGCAGCGGCGGCAGCAGCGGCGGCGGCAGCTGCAGCCGACAGTGAAGATCTGAGCCCTCCTCCAGCATCCGCTTCCTCGGGTGTGGCAAGCAGGATGCACCACGGCCTGCAGCTGCCTCAGCATGGCGGTGGTACGCAGGCCCATGACAGCCAGGTGCCTCAGCATGGCGGTGGTACGCAGGCCCATGACAGCCAGGTGCCGCATACCCTGGCCCAGCAGCCACTGCCTGAAGTCCAGCCACCGCAGGAGCTGCAGCCGCCGCAGCCGCCGCAGCAGCACCAGCAAGAGGGGCTTGTTGGAGAGGGCAGGGCAGTAAGCAAGGGCACAACCCGGCATCAGGCGTGTGTCCGCAGCTGCGACCCTGGCCCAGGCACGGCCACAAGGGAGGGTGGGGAGGTAGTGGAGTTTGAGCAGGATGTGTCCCACATCTTGCCTGGGCTTTCGCTGACACTGCGCGTGCAGAGGCCACAGCCACAGGCCCCAGCACACCACCGCCAGCCACATGGCAAGCACCCAGGCAGCTGGCAGCTAGGGCCACCAGCCAGCCCTCCTGATTGCTGCCCGCTCCCTCCTCCCTCCTCCAAGCAGCCTGTCGCACAGCATATCACGCTGGAGCCGCCACCCTGGGATGCTGCCACAGCCTTTCACAACCCGCTGTTTGTGAGCGGCGAGGAGGGCGGGGCCCAAGAGGGATGGGCGGGCATGGGGTGGGGCTGCAATGCGGAGTTGCTGCCCAAGGGCAGCTGGGGACGCAATCCCTGGGAGCCAAGACAGTGTTGCAGCCTGCCAGCCTCCGCTCCAGGCCAGCTGGACTGGGCTATTCAGCAGCACAGCCTGGTACAGGCGTGCGCGTGTCTGGAGGAGAACCCCGGCAGCACTGGCAGCTGGGGAGCAGGCTGTGCTGCTAGGACAGTGGCATTAGGGGGCAACGAATTAGACGGCGCAGGCAGCAGCAGCAGCAGCAGCAGCAGCAGCAACGCCAGCACCAGTAAGAGCAGCAGCAGAATGTGCGGCAGGCAGCAGGGTCAAGTGGACAGTGATCTGGACAGCGCCATGATGGCAGGGGAGGAGAAGGCTGGAGTATCCCGGCGTACATGTACTGTAGGCTGTCAGGGCCCATCCCTACAGCAGCAGCAGCAGCAGCAGCAGCAGCAGCAGCAGCAGCAGCAGCAGCAGCAGGCGCAGCAGCTGGGGCAGCAGCATCCGGCGCAGCAAAACTGTGTTCCAGTGCAGCATTCATCCCATGAGCAGCCAGATCCACCACACATGACTCCAAGTCCCTTGCCACTTGCGCTGCCACTTGCACTACCAGCTGGGATGAAAGGCAGCAACTCAGGCGCACCTCTCCCTTCAGCCAAGCATTCACCAGCCTGTCCAAGATCTGTACAAGAACTACATGGCTCGGCCTTGAACAAGTACCAGCGGCTGCTGCGTGCTCAAGCATCCACCCCCGCCCATCACAAGCAGCCGCAGCAGCTGGGGAGCGGCAGCAGGCCAGCTGCATCTTCAACATTCTCTGTCCCAGCCTCGCTCGCAGCTGGTTTGCAAGCCCAGCCGCTTTGTGCAAAGCCTCAGCCTCCACAGCCTCAGCCTCAACCTCCACAGCAGCAGCAGCAGCAGCACCACCACCACCACCACCATCAGGCCCAGCAGCTGGAGCACAATGAGGTCCAGGAGAAGCGTTCCCTTGTGCAGCAAGTGGACAGCTGCTTGACGGCAGGCAGAAGCACCAGCCGAGTCTTTTCACGCCAAGCCCATGAAAGCAAAAGTAGCAGCGGCAGCAGCAGCAGCAGCAGCAGCAGCAGCAGAAAGGGCGGCAGGAGCAGTGGCACTGGCACCAAGCAAAGGAGGCGCAGTGTTCCCGGCTCTGAGGGGCCCTCAATTTCTGAAGGCAACACGGACCACACCCAGGGCACAAGAGAGGGCGCAGACAGTGCCACTGCATGCAGAAGGGATGGGAAAGTCTCAGCCACTTCCACCCAGGTGCACAAAGCACCTAGCCTCACGCCACACAAGAGGAGCACTCGCAGCAAGGCTCCTAATGCTCCTGGGTCAGCCCCACGTGTGCAAAAAAGGGGCAGCAGGAGTACAGCAGGTCCCACGGGGCAGGCATTGAGGCCAGACGGCAGTGGCCTCTTAGGGCTTGAGTACCCCAAGCTTGCCCGCACCACGCTTGACTTGCAGGCCCTCTTGAGGCAGCTGAATCAGGGTCAACTCTCGCCTGCAGACTTCTTGGCACGCCTCTCAGTGATTAAAGACTGATTTGATTTACCTATCCAGCAAGCATGCAGCTGTGCTTGTTTTGCACTGTCGATAGGCCATGCTATCACTGCAGCTTGGGCAATTGCCTTTGAATTGTTGTCAGCTACTAAGAATGACCACACAGGAAGCATAAAGTCTTGGATGCTTGCTGTGCCCTTCAAAGGAAGTGCACAATCTGACTGGGGCATACACACATGCAACCAGTATTGCTATTCTTTGAAATTAGATGGCTTAAGTCCTAGCTTATACAGGAAAAGAACAACTGTCTGTAGTTCAGGGATGATTTGAGTGGCACATGTTGAAAGGAAGGTTAGATATAGGTGCAAGCCCCCAAGGTGCACGTGTGGATAGCCTTTTTCGAAAAGTCCTCCGGCAGCAAATTTGCGAGGATTGGGATTTATGGGGGATGCTGTCCTGATAAGGACAATATATAGTATTACAGCTGTGACTCAAAAGAACAAATAGGCTGAAAGAATGTGAAAGTTTTTGAAGTGCCCCATTTCTAGATACCTGCTGCAATAATCTGGCGTGACAAACGAAATATTTTTTACACGAGGGGCCCAGGAAGCAACAACTTCCCTAAGGGCCATAGCATAAAAAGGGAGATCAAGGGGAAAAAGGCAAGGAAGCAGGTCCAGACCAAGGCAGGGAGGGTAAAAGCACCTTAAAACAATCTCACGACCTCGCCCTGAAATCACTTTCACGTACACACAGGATTAAACAAAGGGCCTAAAATGTAACTGTGTATGTACATAACAGTTGACAAAGAGGCTTCAAGGAAAGATAACAGAAAGAGACACAACACAAGTATGTTTTTCTCTTTAAGTAAGCACATGTGCAGTACAAGGAGCGCTCCTAATGAGTTGCAATTGTTGTCACGCTGCCTTGCTTAAGTGCTCTCACTCTATGCGCAAACTATGATAAGGTCAAGCTTTTCTTAAAGCTAAACGTGGCAAAAAAAGATACAGCAATGAACATCAAGTCATGTGCCACAGTGGCAATATAGAACGCAGCATTAAAGAGCATGCACCAAAATTAAAGAGAGGCCTCAAAAAGATAGGAGACAGGGACTTGAGCAGGTAATTTTAAATAATCCATGGCCTCCTTACATTGTATTGTCAAAAATTCCTATGGGGCACGTAAGGTAAGGCTGCCAGGAATGGCCAGGCTGAGGCAAGCAGCTTGCAAGCTTTAAAAAGCATCAATCACCACTCTTGCTGTGAGCAGAGCATGAGGTCAACCATGCTACACCATGGCGAGAAGTCCGCATGTACCAAGATATGCACCAGAAGCAAATCTAGATGACAGGAACAGTACTCCAATCCAAGAGCACATTTCACTGCAGAGGTGGCTTGACGTTCTCTGCGTGCGAACAAGATAACAAAACAAGAGAATCATTTATGCAATTGTCAGATGGCGCACATGCCACACGCTGAGACAGTACTGGGCATGGTGCGGAGCTGGCAACAATTGAAAGTGAATGAAAAATATTGCTTGCATATTTTAAACTTGGGCTTGCACTAGTTATCTAAAAATGGAGATAACAGCAAATATCTACCAGGTAAATTTTACCTGCAAATTTCCCAAGGACATTGCCCGCAGGCAAGTACCGGCAGACCAGGTATGTAGCATTATCCGTGCCGCCCCAAGGGCATTGGGCTGTGGCACAACCGATGTGAGTTGTGGCCCTCCAAACCATCTGCAGTTGCAAGGATCACACTTTTTAAGCTAAGCAGGCAACAGGTTCTCATTTCCATCATGCCACATTTCCATGTGGCTTGTGTATCTGAGATGGTAATTCACCAATGACAGGTGATTTGGCGTGACATACCTGTGTAAAATGCCCAATCTCCTCAAAATGTTCCATGTTGGGTGTTGCCTACAGACAAGGAAAATACCCTTCAAAAACTCAGCTGCAAGAAGTGCAAGTTTAACATTGCCTTGTGGAACTGGCAGGGGATTCAAAAATTGAGATTGGTCAAGGATGAGAGGGCAGATGAAACGTCAAGTTAGAGCAAAACAACTTTGAAAAACATATCAGTTTGGTACCTTAGTACAATGCCTCTCAGCAAGCAAATGCATGACTTTGAGGCAAAAATCTGACCAAGGAGCACACCTCTATGAGCAATAGTGTGTGAAGATTTCACACACTTCAGTCAACTTATCTTGGCTTCTTTCTTTGGTAACCTATGGAGCACCAGTGCCCCACCTCTCCATATTGGTAATACTTTTCTTCGCCGGCCCAAACCCGCAACGCCTCCTCCACGCTAGGGTAGCCAATTGCCAAATCTGAGGATAGAAATAAAAGCATGGATATACTTGAAGCTAGGCCTCCAAGCACATGTTTTGATGCGCGGATTAAGTTCTCAGCAGTCCATGCAAATGCTTAGTCTGGGTGCATGGTCAATGCTCCAATGATAAGCTCACCCAGTAGCCACTCTTCAGTCCATATCTTCAGAATGGCGGCCAATGGAGGACAGCAAGTGTAAATGCATATTCTACTCTAAATATTGATTCTCTTGTCCCCGAGATGTATGACTTAAAACTGCATATCCCGAACATGCTGCTTCAGCCAACTAAGCTTCACCTACTTTCTCCTTCATCAGTATCTGCGTGTCCCCACTTGCAGCTCTTTGCCCAGGACAGTGCTCCATTTGCAAGACGATCAGACCAAAGTAACGCGGACGCCTGGTCAAGTGGTTAAGCGTATACATCAATAGGGATGCGCGACTCGCTTCAACATCTAATAAAAGCACAGCTACACTCATTTTGCAAAATATAGTCATGCAGTCAGTCAAAAAAAATCTAGATCTTATTGCTTATGCACACAATGTATTACTGGTGCTGACTCAAAAGCATAATTTAGTAGCCAGTAAGGTAGTCACAACCACAACTGCAGCTTATGTGGTGGAGTGCACACATAATGCCTAAATCAGGGCACTGCCCTTTGACTGTTCATTATAGAAGCCCTTCTAAGTGTATTGGAAGCCCAATGGTCGCTTGCCTGGCTAGCTGGTAGGTATACCGGCAAAATGGGTCTGACAGGGTTGCTTTGGAAGACAAAAGTATAAACAACTTGTGAATACTCACTCACACCTGATGATTAGACCTGAGGCGGTTATGAAAACCTAAAACAACACTCCGCAGGCTGCTGCTGGTACTAGGGCTGGTGCTGGGATCTGATGTACCTGCATGTGTGCCACTATGGATCAGAGGTGGACTTCAAGATAAGACACTTTTAAGCAGTAAAAATCCTGCAATCAACCTGGTCTTTCTCGCTTTATAGTGATTTATCGTCTGGTTAAGCAAACCTACAAAAGGCACAGCTGCAGGCATCCATATGCCATTATGCTGATATAC
>LFIK01002247.1_pt1 | contig 15581 bp, 8 predicted proteins | sample 643401 | NCBI WGS metagenome assembly LFIK01 (sample SAMN03777447, study PRJNA286221) | soda lake metagenome | biome: soda lake; feature: Kulunda steppe; material: water; isolation source: sample T5-Br brine of Lake Tanatar-5 | place: Russia: Kulunda steppe | collected 2010-07
ATAGACCCCGGAAGCTAATTCCCTGCCCTGAAATAAAATTTCATAATATCCCGATGGCATTTCTTCATTTAATAGTTCTCTAACCGGTGATCCAAGGGAATTATAAACAGTTAAATTCACCTGCATTTGTTGAGGTATCGTAAACGGTATCGTGGTTTGATTACTGAACGGATTGGGAAAATTATTGCCTAACTCAAGTATTCCATCGTCCTGTAAAAATTCTACACTTATTTCTCCAATATTAACATTTGCGGCCTCAACAGTATAAGATACCTCTTCGGCAGATGTATTGGTGACTTCAAATATTGCAACTCCATCCTCATCGGTAACACCCTGGACTTCATCCACCTGTGAATTTCCATTTTGAGGCAACAGACTCACACCTATTCCTTCCAGTTCTATTCCTTCATCACTTTTCACAACAACTTTAATTACATTTGGCTGATTACCATTAGCTAGCACTCTTAACTGTGATGAACTAATTAACGAGTTTTCCCGATTAATACTTAGAGTGCTCATTTCTATGGTGTTTGAATTGCCGCTTGTTCTCGGACCGGCTTTCGCACGTACTCTATAAAAATAGGTAGTGCCAGCTTCTAAACCCGTTATATCTGCAAAAGTATTTTCACTTATTTCAATATCGTTGTAACCCGATACAAACTCCTGGAAATCGATATCCCGGGCAACGTCCAATCTGTAATTTTCTGCTCCCTCTGCCGGTTGCCAGTTTGCTCTGAATTGAAGTGCACTTCGGTTTGATGGTTCCGTTGCCACAGGGTTTTCTGGAAATGTTATGGTAGAAATAGTTTGAGAACTTTCACTCACCAATCCATCAGATTCTGCCCGGACTCTGTAAAAATATTCAGTGCCCGGATTTAGTCCTTCAACTAAAAATGAGGTTTGCTCCCCCACATTTCGGCTTTGATGGCCAGGAATAAAATTAGAAAAACCGCTATCCGTAGCTACATCAATTATGTATGAATTTGCACCCGAAACCATCTCCCAATTTGCCATAAATCCCCGGGTTTTTATGTTTGAAGCCGATAGCGCAACCGGGGCTATGGGTACAAACTGAACCTCAGCCTGTTGATCTAATTCTAAACCTTCAGCTATTACTGAATAAGTAACCACAGATGGGGTTGAGCTAGTTACTCTGAAGAAAGCCTCAGCGTTTGAGTCTGTAATATTCTGCAGCGCTTCAATATTTGTAATATTGCCATCCTCAACCAATTCAATTTCAGCTCCGGGTAACGGATCACCATCATCATCACGAGTCAAAACTGTAATTGTACTTCTTGTTTCGCCATCAGCCTGTATTCTCTGCGGAGAAACTGAAACCGTACTTAATGATCTATTTACGGTAACAAAATTTACAATAACTGTTTCCGAGAGTGTAGTCCCAAGTCCTTCTGCTGAATACTCAATGGCCTCATTCGTCTCATTCGATACCCGGAATGTTGCTCTTCCGTTTGAATCAGTTACATTTTGCACCTCTGCGATTACTGAGCTTCCTCCATCTGCATCAAGTGATATTTCTACATCTGGTAATTCATCCCCATCTTCATCGCGCGCAGTGACTGTAATCGTACCGGTTGCCGATCCGTTTGAAAGCACTTTTTCCCTGTTTACCGCTATGGAAGATTCATCAGAGTCAACTCCAACAAACCGAACTGATACCTTTTGGTCTAATTCAGTACCCATTCCACTTGCTGTAATTGTAACAGTTTCCTGTACAGTATTACTGATATCGAATAGGGCTACTCCGTTTGAATCTGTATTCCTGTTAACATTGCTCACCTGAGCAGTGCTACTGTTCGTATTTAAAGAAATCCGAACTCCCTCAAGCTCATCGCCATCCTCATCGCGTGCAGTAACAGACACTCTCGCTGTCCCACTACCGTTAGCGATAACTTTTTCTCGGTTTGAAGCAATTGATGATTCTTCAGAATCAACCCCAACAAAGCGAACCGTTGCAGTCTGGTTAATCGTTACATTCGAAGCTCTTGCAGTGTATGTCACCTCTTCTTCCTCTGAATTACTCACTTCAAATCTGGCATTACCGTTTGAGTTAGTTGTACTGTTTACACTGTTTATTTCAGAGCTATTGCTGTTCGAACTTAATCTCACCCGAAGCCCTTGTAATCGGTTTCCATCTTCATCGCGAATGGTTACAGTTATACCACTTGTTACGTTACCATTTGCAATTATTTTTTCGCTGTCTGCAGCAACTGTAGACTCATCCGGATCGGGTGTTAATATTTCATATTGGTAAACTCTGTTTTCTTCAGTTCCAGTTATATAAAATGCCCTAAAATCTTTACCAAATTCAATAGCCCTTGGATCAGTAGTTTGAGATCGAACACTATAAGAATCAAGAAATGAAGCTGTTTCTATATTATATGGATCAGAAAGGTGATACTCGAGTACATCCTGTCTTGCAGTATCCACCAAATACATTCTTGACCCATCTGCATTTAACTGAATTCCACGAACTTCTTCTTCCTCAGCTGATATATCCAGAACATATTCAAGCTGCGTTGTCTCAATATCCCAGGAAGTATTCAGGTTATATTGAAATACTGCTCCCACAGCCCTGTCATCTACATACAATTTATTTCCATTATGACTAAAATCGATGCTATGAGAACGAACTTGTTCATCTAGTAACTGATATCCTGTTTGTGTAGCGGATGTAATATCCCAGGGGGTAGATAATGTGTATTCCCAAATTTCAGATCTATTTAAAACATATAACTTTTCACCATCACTTCTGCGAATAAACAGACCATGTGGCACTGAACCTTCCTGAGAAGCGGGTCCCATTTCTGGAGAGATATCTAATTCACGAACATAACTTGCAGTTTCAATGTCCCAAGGAACAGAGAGGTGATATTCTGCAATATTTTCACTAGATCTTCCAAGTATGTAAAATCTGGTTCCGTCTGGATTAAAAGATGTATCTCTCGAATTTACAGTAGAGAAAAGCGAACTCTTACCTGTATAGATTGAATTTATGATGATAGGATCTTCAGTGCTGACCAACGGGCTCGGTGCAGGCTTTTGAACCAAATTCTCTCGAACCTGCCGCACTTTTTCTATTTCTGACTGGGTAAGATCTTGTCCAATTAGCTCAATTGAACTACCAAAGAGCATAAAAAATAAAATCACATAACTTATAAGAACAGTCTTCAAAATAGTATTAATCTAATTATCTAATTCAGGTGTATAGTTTCTGTCTTTTAAAAGAATAGATGTTAAAAAGCTCTTTTTTTAAAAAAAGGTAAGATGACGATACTATATTTATAAATATGACCGCACTTATCAGAGTAGGTTAAAATGTACTGACAATAATAAAATTGCAACAATATATCTAATTACCTCACGTCCTTACATTTTAAATTTGTTATTCAAAATTAAAATCCTAAATGTGAACAACAATACTTCTTATTCTTCAATAAAAATCAAAACGTATTCAAATTTTCTACAATAAAAAATACCACAGCAATAATAATTCATCATAAAAAGTAACAGGAATAACCCAGCTTTTATCAATATCCCAGCTTTCAAATGCAGCTTTTTTTATTCTTATTAGTCTCTTTTTCAACCTATTTAAAAAAGACCTTTCTTCTCCATCCTTATTTTTATTCGCCATAAAGTGATATTCTCGACGTTTTTCAAACCCAAGACGTACAGAGTGTGCTTCACTATAACATTTTTCAATAGGTAATGGTGAGTATTTATAAAGCTCTTCTACTGCAGCTAAATCTTTGTTTATCTGTTTACCACTTATTGAAAATAAATTAGGTTTACGATAATATTTGCTAAAAATAGTGTCTAAATCGTTCCAAAACGGATGCTCTATTACCTCATAGGATGTATCAAGCTTTTCAGGCTTGATCCTTGATGAATGATGCACATGATTTAACCTAAATACACTTTTGGGGTCTTCTTTATCTCGTTTTCCAATCTGTTTCCACCAATTTTGTGCATGATTAACAAGGTCGGTATGTAAGTACTCTGAGAGCTCAGATAAAACTTCATCATTTTTTTCAACCATGTCTTCAGTCCACAACGGAAATGAGTGTTTGTAGCTAGCAACATTCATGACATATTTCAAGAATTCAATCGAGGGTGTTACAACATCAAGATCCGTTCTATATCGCTTTATTATACTCTCTTTCAGTAGCCAGGACTTTACATCCCGCATCATAAAAATAATTTTATAATTCTTAATTTTTTGAGTTTTCTCTGCATTCAGACTGTTGATTTTTGTTCCTACATATTTATATCGATACTCAGGCTCTTTTTCTTCCAAATATGAAAATAGATCTCTTACAGGTTTACCATAGTCTTTTTCATATCTATAAAATTGGCGCGCACCCGGATAGTATTCGAGTAATTGATTACCATACTTCGTAATGCTAGTTTGAGCAACATAGTTCTCAAATAGAATAAATATTTCAGGGTGGCAGTTTAAAATACCCGTTATTGTTGATGTACCCGTTTTTTCCGGGCCCTGTACAAACAGAATTTCCTTACTCATACTATAATTCTTTTAGCTTTTGAACTATTTTTTCAACAGATTCATCCACACTCATTTCAACTGTATTGATATAAATATCCGGGCTTATAGGTTTCTCGTAAGGTGAATCAATACCAGTCATTGATTTAATTATCCCTTTTTCAGCTTTTTTGTACAACCCCTTCGGATCCCGCTTTATAGCCTCATCAATATCACAATCTACATAAATTTCTATAAACCGTTTTTCTGGAAGTAGTTTTTTAATTGAGTTTCTGTCTTTATCATACGGAGATACAAACGTGCAAAGTACAATATTTCCATGCTCAAAAAACAAGCGAGCTACTTCTCCAACTCTTCGGATATTTTCAGTACGGTCAGACGGACTAAAGCCTAGATCACCATTCAAACCATGACGGACCTGGTCACCATCTAACAAAACAGTCTGTTTTCCATCCTCCCATAGCCGTTTCTCAAGCTCATTGGCAATGGTGCTTTTCCCGGCTCCAGAAATTCCTGTAAACCAAAGTACCTTTGCTTTGTGGCCATTACGTTTTTCTCGCTTTTCACGGGGAATATTCCAGGGTTCCCAAATAACATTTGGAGAAGATTTACGGTTTGAAAATTTTTTACCATTCGCAGATGATTCTGTAGATCCTGCCCGAATCATACCGGCACCCACTGTAACATTACTTGCCGGGTCAATAATGATAAAACTTCCGGTTTTTTGATTAATCTGGTATGGATCAAAAAAGAGCGGTTTGGACGATTTAAACTTTACCCTGCCGATTTCGTTTAGCTTCAGTGTATCTGCATCCTCACGGCTGATGGTATCAATATTCATCCTATAGATGAGTTTTTTAATATATACCTGCGCCGTATTTGTGGTGTGTTTAATGATATAGGCTTTATCCAGCTCCATATTTTCTTCATCCATCCAGCATAGATACCCTTCAAAATCCTGACCAATATTCGGAACATTGTTTTTACGGACAATCATATCACCCCGGCTGATGTCAATTTCATCCTCGAGGGTTAACGTAACAGAATCACCGGGAACAGCTTCTTCAAGATTTCCATCGCTTGTTACAATTTCTTTTACTTTACTTATTTTGCGAGATGGGAGGGCCAAAATTTCTTCACCGGGTCGGATTCTTCCGGATGAAATACGGCCTGAAAATCCCCGAAAATTCTGATTTGGACGAATTACATACTGAACCGGCAATCTGAAGTCAACAATATTACTTGATGAATCAACTCTTACGGTTTCCAAATGATGAAGCAGTGTTGAACCATGGAACCATGGCATGTTTTCGCCTTTTTCAACTACGTTATCTCCTTTCAAAGCGGAAATAGGCACATAGTTCATATTATCCACATCCAGTTTTTTTGCGAACTTTCGGAAACCCGATACAATTTCATCAAATCGATTCTGGCTGTAATCAACCAAGTCCATTTTGTTAATGGCTACGATCAAATGTGGAATTTGCAGCAATGATGAAATAAAAGCGTGCCTTTTTGATTGAGTCAGCACTCCTTTGGTAGCATCCACTAAAATAACGGCAAGCTCAGCAGTTGAAGCACCGGTAACCATATTTCTAGTATACTGTATGTGTCCAGGGGTGTCTGCAATGATGAATTTTCTCTTTGGAGTGGCAAAATAGCGGTATGCAACATCGATGGTAATTTTCTGTTCTCTCTCTGCTTTAAGACCATCCGTTAAAAGTGCAAGATTAACCTCTTCCTCCCCGCTGCTTTTACTCGTTTTTTCGATTGCTTCCATCTGGTCTTCAAAAATTGATTTTGAATCGTAAAGTAACCGGCCTATCAAGGTACTCTTTCCGTCATCTACACTTCCTGCAGTAGTAAACCGAAGCAGGTCCATATTTAAATATTTATTTCCTGTTATCTCTTTGTTTTTTCCGTTATTACTGCTCATTTAATACTTTGAGTTTAATATATTTTTACTGAATAAATTGGTACAAGTTACTTTTCAAGTACAGAATTCTAGACATCAATGCGTTCAGACTAGTAATTATTAAAAGTACCCTTGTTTTTTTCTGTCTTCCATAGCCGTTTCACTTCGTTTATCATCGTGCCGGTTTCCTCTTTCCGTTTCTCTTGCGGAGGAGACTTCTTCAATTATTTCTTCAAGTGTTGATGCATCCGAAAGTATGGCACCAGTGCATGTAGCATCGCCAATAGTCCTGAATCGAACCGTTCTTGTCTCAAGTTCTTCGTCTTCCTGTCGATTTACAAAATCAGTATCAGCCAGCCATACTCCACGGCGGTTAAACACTTTTCGTTCGTGGGCAAAATAGATTGAGGGAATGTCAATATTCTCCTGGGCTATATACTGCCAAACATCCATTTCTGTCCAGTTACTTAACGGAAATACCCGAAAGCTTTCACCGGGATTTTTTCGTCCATTAAACAAGTTCCATAATTCCGGGCGCTGTTGTTTTGGATCCCATTGACCAAACACATCACGATGTGAAAAAAATCGTTCTTTGGCACGCGCTTTCTCTTCATCTCTTCTGCCTCCGCCCAAAGCAGCATCAACCTGGTGTTTCTTTAAGGTATCAAGCAAAGTAACGGTTTGCAGGGCATTCCGGCTGGCATCAGGTCCGGTTTCTTCTTTCACCCGCCCGTCATCTATCGATTTCTGAACACTTCCCACAATCAGTTCAAGCCCATGTTTTTCCACGAGGTCATCACGGAATTGAATCGTTTCCGGAAAGTTATGTCCAGTATCAACATGCATTAACGGGAAAGGAATTTTTCCCGGATAAAATGCTTTTTGAACAAGGTGAAACATACAAATAGAATCTTTACCTCCTGAAAATAACAGTACCGGCCTTTCAAACTGTGCCGCTACTTCTCTCATGATAAATATTCCTTCGTCTTCGAGTTCTTTTAGATGATTATTTTTTCGGTACATTTTGAATCTCTGTGAATATATTTTCCTAATTGAAAATTCTAATCTATAAACATTGAAATATAATTATAAAAAATAAAGCTTTTAAGAGTAATTTCCACGTCATCTAATTAATTAAATACTCCAATCGGTCAGATCTTTAGATATAGTTTTGAGATGTGCTATATTTTTTGATTAACTGTCCCTTCCTAAAAGCTGTCAACATATTTTAGGACGACATATACATTTCAATTAAGAGGAGATTTGCATTCATGAAAAGGTTTAAAAAGTTTCTATAGATCATCCAGTACATCTCCCTATTTCTCGGCAGCAATCAGGCAATCATTTCAACTCATGGAATAGGGGTTTTAACCAAAAAAGTTTGATACTTTATAAAAATATCCACTGTTTTTCAAAAAACTAAGTTTTAATTTTTAAAGTCTCGGTATTTATCTCTAAAATTGGATATTAAGTTTTGAATTTTGTATCTGATATGTCTGTTTTTCGAAATTCTGAACTGTGTCTGATTGCTCAGTTTTACTTCTTGCTCGACTAGTAATAATGCCCTTGTAAAATTTACTATGACGGCCTCCATGTCCAATCCTTTATACTCTTTAAACCTTCTATCTGCTAAAGGTTGTGGAAAAAGTTGATCAACTGAATCACCCAAAAATTCAGTAACAACCCTCTGATTAGAATCACTATATCTGTTTAAAAATTTTAACCGGTCATCAAACTTAAAAAATGAATACTTTTCGTAAGGTTTTTTAGTATTTATTTGTTTAAATATTTTTCTTAAATGAGAACGTTCTTCATCATCGAGATAATTATTCGTAATTCTAGTAATCTCAACAGCTTCTCTAGTAAATCCGTTGTTTTTCGAAACAGTTATCGAATAATTATCAAGTACATCACTTTTAATGATACTGTTAAAATCTTGAATCAAACTGTCTTTATTTGGCAAGAAATTTTTATGGTATTTTCTTACCAAGATATTACTTTCTCCAAAGTAAGCAGCATAACTTTTGAGCAGAGAGTGCCAGTCAAAATGGGTTTCACCAAACTTATTCAAAAACTCATCAAAAGAGTATGATTCTCCAACAGGAATACTTTGACTATAAAGAGATTCGATGAAATCATCCTGTCTTCGAAGATACACAATGATTTTTATTTCAAGGTCCAGCTCTTTTGTAATCTCATATAAATTTTTTGCAATTGCAGACGTGTTATTAAAACCTTCATAAGCATTACCACTAAACTCTTCAGCGCTTGAAATAAATGTACAATTTGGGTTTTCCCGCTGATATTTAATTAGGAGTCTCTTTAGGTTATCACGAGACTGTTCAACATATTCATGCTCAAGGCTTTTAAAAAAACGGATAGTACCATCATCAATGACCAATTTTTCATTGTCTGACAGATAGATAAATCCCTCCTGTTTTAATGCTTTCTTATTTCTCTCAAGATTGTGCTGAATAGTGGTTGAGCCGGTTTTCCACGTTCCGATATGGATGTATAATTTATTTTTATTATTACTCATTTTTGAGTCAATTGTATTAGCATCACATAAGGTAATCAATCGCTTTATTAGATTAGCAAGTCAAAGATTCAGGCAGGAAAAAATATTTTAAAACAGTGGAACTATTCTGTAAATGTGTTTTTCACTTTTCCTAAAGTTGTAAAACCTTTAATTTTCTAATGAATTGACAGTAAATTTGTAAATATGTATGCTATCAGCGTTACAGATTTATACTGCATATGTTATATAATTCACAGATTTTTGAATATAATTCCAGAGTCAAGACAACTTGCGAAATTTTAAATTTCCTTAAGTTGTTTTGACCCTAATTTTAAATTACAGAACTGTATCAATTTTATCTTCAAAAAAATATATAACCTGAATTATCGGACTCTTTTTTCATTATTTTTGGTTTTTCTCAATCTCAGATAAGTAATGTGAATAATAACATTCAACTCTTGCATTAAACTGAATCTTAGGTAGAGTTATTAAAATTATATGCTTTTATTCTAATAAAATTATGCAAAGTCTTTAAAGGTTCAAATAGAATCTCAGTATCAAAAAAATTTGATGATTGTCATTAAATAAAGATTGTATATCAAACATTTGAGTGTTATAATTCTTAATTATTTAACAGTCAAGTAAAACTATTTAATGAATATTTGGATTGCCAGGTTAGGGACAAAATCATTCACCCAGCAAGAAAATAATAAGGTCCATCAATTATTAAGACAAGAGTTTCAATCGGAACAATATCAGTCGTTTGAGTTTAAAAAAGCCTCTGTGCACTACCTCTCTTTTATACGTGACTACTATTTGTCTAATAAAACGTATAACCACCTCGGTTCAAATGGGCAGCTGACCGCTTACAGTGGTATTTTAATCGGAAATCAATCTGCTTCTGTCGATTACAAAAATGCAGAAGCTCTTCAACAAATTGTAAAGTCTCCAAGAGAACTCTATGAAAAGATTGCCGGTAATTTTGGTATCGTTTACGCTTCCGATAACATGTTCCAATGCTTTACAGACAACAACGGTATTCACAAAATTTTTTATTACCACGCACCTGATGAAACAGTCTATATATCAAACTTTATAGATCTCATTAAGATATTTAAAAACAATGACTTTAATGACAATGTTACTGTTGACTGGCTGACTACCGGTATGACTTTTTTTCAGGAAACGGAAGAAGTTGAAGTATATACACTCCCTGAATACGGTAAAATAGCTTGGGCCAAAGGCCAAGGTTTCAAAACTACTCAGGTCAAAAATCCAACAGAAATAGTCTTTTCACAAAAAAGTAATAAAAAACTGCTCGACTCCGCTGCTCAAACTCTTAGAAACAATGCCCGATACCTGAAGAATTACCACAATACTACAGTTGCATTGTCAGGTGGATACGAATCAAGAATGGTCCTGAGCATGTTTTGGGGGCTGGACCATACAAACCTGGATGCCTATACTTTTAAAGAGAATTTTTATGATCTGCCAATCGCAAAAAAAGTCGCCCAAGATCATAAAGTAAAACACCATGTGCTTGAATTTAAAGATCCGCCCACGATTGAAGAACTACACCGGCACCTTGAAAAAGTAAATTACCCTTATCTTAAGTACAGTAATATATTTGATTATCTAGTATCGCAAGAACTAAAAAAGATTTATCATAACCGGCATACTGTTGTTCTCAAAGGCAGTGCTGGCAACCATGACAGGACCTTTAAAAAATTTCAATTTTTAAAAGAATACGAGGGAGAAAAAGCCATATCCAAACTTACTGATTACCTGCTCAGAGACAACAGCCTTTTAAGACCTGAAGCTTTAACTATACAAAAGAAACGAATAGAAGACTTTTACAGGCAAAAGTATCTAGACGAAATCGCACATCGAAGTACATCTCATAAATTACACTGCCTGCAATACAGAGAAAATTATAAACGAACAAACAGTTACCGCGGAAAACAGATTCATAATAATGCTATGGATCAATATCTGCCACTGTTGAATGATGCCGTTATGGAATTGGTATTTCATGCAACCTACAGACAACTTATGAGTTCCAAAAGATGTAGCATCATCCATCAACTGATAATGGCATTTACAAATGGAAAGGATAATCCAATCCATTTTGAATCTGGATTACACTGGGAGGCCAATAAACTATCAAGGGTAAACAAGAGATTTCAGAGAGCCTTTATTGACCCTTATATAAAGAAATTAAGTGGACAGGAAGAAAAATTCGCTTCAAAAACAAAAAATCAGTTTTATAAAAAAAATATAAACTCATTACTGGAAATAGTCTTAAGTAGTAATGATTCAGTTTTGTGGAATTATTTTGACAAGGCTCGTACTCTTCAAGTATTGAATGAAAGTAAAGATCAGATGAATAGTAATGAAATTGAATTCATCTATAAATTGTTGGTTCCATCTATTAAAACGGAGTACCGGAGAGACAACAAATACTTTCCCCCTTCCATAAATTTTCGCTAGAGACCGTTATTCATAGGTCTACACGGTTTTGTTCACTTTCTATGCATAGATATTGATAAAGTGTTATAAATGTATAAGAATCACACTTTATAATCTTGAAAACCATTAAAGAATGAAGTACCCTTCAGTTGAAGGGTATTAGATTTATTTACTATTAACAATAAATACTCTACTATGCATTTCTATACAGAATGAAAACTTCTGACCAGAGAGAACAACCTCTAAAGTAAAATTGATAAACAGATGAGCTCTACAGCCAACGGGACACTTTATATTCATATAGGCACCCATAAAACCGGAACAACATCGATACAGAAGGCATTAAAGTCTAACAGTAAACAATTAAGAGAGGAAGGAATAGCTGTAATTAATAATTTACATAAACTTATCGAACAATTATCGGAACCCGACGAAGAATCCACAGATATTAAATCCCGTTTAAAATCAAAATTCAATCACTATTTAAGTGATGACATTATCTCAAAAGCCAATAAGATTATCATAATTAATGAAAAATTATCCGGTAATAAAAGAATTGGGTATAAAAATGCCGATTTTGTTGCAAACACACTGCATGAAATAACATCAGAAGCTGTCCAAAATGTAAAAATAATTGTCTATTTAAGACGGCAGGATGATTTCATACAGTCTCTATATAGTCAAAGAATCTATAACGGTGCAACCTATCAATTCGATGAATATCTCAATAAATTTGACTCAACCGCTTTCAACTGGTATAACTTAGTACAGAGTTATGCGTCAGTATTCGGTTTCGAAAACATAATCGTAAGAAGATATCATAAAGAATGCCTGCCGGAATTAAACAGTATTATTAATGATTTTGGCAAAATTATCGAAAGCCAAACGCTTAAAGCATATTCGGCCCCATTGAATACAAATCGAGGTTACAGCCACGCAGCACTTGAAACCATTCGAAAAGCCTCTCCACATTTAAACCAATCTGAGTTTAAGAGGTTTAAGAAATTGATGCGCAGAATCAGTCCAAAAGAAACTTATGAGAACTATCAGTTATTCGACTATTCAGATAAAATCCGCTTCTTGTCAAAGTATGAAGAATCAAACTCTAGGGTTGCCAGAGTGTATTTGAGCGACCGATCTAACCGACTATTTCCCAAACCACCAAAAATAATGGAGGGCACAAACCCGGTTAATAAACAGGACGATGACAATCACCTGATCGGGCATCTGATCAAGGCCCTGGTAGAAATAGATCAAAAAACGTTGGATCTTGAAAAAAAGGTCAAAAAAATATCCCGGCAAAAACCAATATCTGTAAGGATATTTAACAAATTGTCCAGAATGCTAAGAAAACTCTGATTTCAGTTCAGATTAAATTATGAAGGGTTTTTTCTTTATGCCATTCCTTAAACGCTTTATACTTTGGTTCATTATTTATATGCGTTTCCTCAATATTAAATAAAGGTGTGATATTAGGTAATGCCAGAAATTCGATATCGAGATCAGGGTTATTAATTGTATCTGTTTTCCAGTTTTCCCATATCTCAAAGGCACTGAATTCTCTATGCCAAGCACTTATTGTTTTAATTCGCCCCGAGGAAGCCATATGTATGTTAACAAGAGCAGATGAAAAAGGCGAGATGCAGACGCTTGGAAGTTTTTCATAACCGGTAATTTTGCGTTCCACAGGAATGTTACGGTCATCAATTCTGCAATTGAGTTTTTTCGAAATTTTTTTAATCTCATCCGATGTTTGCTTTCCGGGATGAGGTATATAAATCAATCTTGAGCGGTCTATTTTTAAATGATCTACATAGTCTTCGATATATTTTATATAACTATCAAGGCTGACTCCATCAACCATTGCATAAATTGGGGTACTGATCCATGTAAAATTATCACCTAAATCCTTATATTTAAAAAGGAATTTTTGATAAGAAAATGAATTTTTATCTATCTCATGATTTGTTTTAATGTCATCGGCATAAACAGTGAACAAAGTAGTTTTCTTTCTGTCAAAGACCTCAAGCCCCGTTATCTTATATATCAGCCGTCTTACCCTTGATTTTTTAAAGTGACAGCTATAATCGATATATCCGTTCTCATTAATTCGTTTAAAAGTACGATGACCTGAATCTACGATGACCAATTTATCAGGCCGTAATCTTGCCGCCAGGTGTTCCTGTGTGTTTTTATGATTAGAAACAACCAACGGAATGGGGGCATACTTTTTGGCAATTTTATCAAGCACCAATCTATCAATAAAATTAAATATGTACTCCCTGTAATTCATGTAATTCTTATAGAAGATGTTATTACTCATCCGTGTCTTTTCATTAGACACTATACCATTGCTGTAGGTATCGATCCATATAATTTGATCCCATAAATCAGCAGAAACGAGATTCCGCATCATTTGCTTTACATTTTTCGGATTGCTTTTCGGAAGTACTATAAACAGCAGATTTGTATCCCCCCTATCAGAATAAAAATAACGAGCTTCCTCAACATTAAGATATGTTTTGGGATCTTTTACTAAAAAAGCTTTCATATTTGATTTTTCAGTCATACTACTCTTTCCAAGAATATCTTAGTCCAAAATTTTATCCTTTTGATTCGGGACCATATTCATTGAGCCACCATTTAGCAATGTCCACGTCAAATTTAGTATGAGTATCACGGCCTACTACCCAAATCCGTTCAATGGCCTTGCATCGTTTGCCCATCCACCACCAGGGCCCAGGCCCCTCTTTCGTTTTTTCTGATCGTAACATGCTTTCCATCCGCACGGTCCAAGGACCTTGGTCATAATAAAATACTTCTTTGTAGCTTTGGCGATTCGTATCCGGAGTACCAACATCAAGATAGCCTTGTAAATATCCTTTATCGTTAATCGTCATTGCTCGCATAGGGTGATCATCCTGAGCTTTCCAGACAGTCATACAGGAATCGACATCCTTATTCTCTAAAACCGTTTTTACAGCACTGTCAATATCGGATTTACGGTTCATAACCGTGTTCCCAAGTAAAATAGTAACGGTTGCCACCGGTTCCTCAAGCATTTCTGCTGCTGCTTTTGCTCCGTGTAATATAACATCACCATGATTTGACAAAGGCTGAGAAAGTGAGTCAGGCCGATCGATTATCCTTGTACCATAATCCTTTGCTACTTTTTTTATTCGGGGGCATTCCGTAGTCACAAATATTTCGTCAATCATCGATGATTCCTGGGCTGCAATGATTGACCATGCCATTGAAGGTTTTCCGTTTATATCTATAATATTTTTGTCTTCAATAGATTGATTGCCTCCTTTGGCCGTCAATAATACTATATTTTGCATAATAAAATATTCAGGTAATTAAATAAATTTATAGTTTTAAAATACTTATTTCTGAGAACTGATTTTCGTTTAGTATATTCTCACTCAAACTTTAAGAATTAAGCCCAAAAAAATTTGAAAAATAAAAAAACGCTGATCATCATAACTCTTGTGGGGATGGCTTTTTTATACGGTTTTTCGGTTGGTCATTTCCGAATTGCACCATTTCAACAGTTTGTTGATTTAAGACATTTTATATACGATACTTTTCTCACTGATGATAAAGAAGAATTAGTTCAATTAACAGAGCCCGCAGAAATATATGAAACCGGTTTACAGAGATTACTGCTCAAAAAAGTTCACCTGAAGCAACATGTAGATGTAGGCCGTGGTGGGACAATGACCACGCTCGGAGAAAATGTAATTCTCAATACCAATAGAACCGATGAAAACAAGGATATTCTCCTAGTATACAATACGGATGAATTATTTCGGTATGAAAACGAAGAGTTACGAGTGCCAACTAATTATCAACAACTTTTGAATTCCAGTTTGGTTGATCTGGAAGGTTTCGATCTTTTCCGATTCAGGGTAAACGGGCTGCATGCCGAAAGTCATGATGACGGCAGCCATACTCTTTATGCATCGCATCATTATTATCAAGAAGATGAAAATTGTATTTCATTTGCTGTCAGCCGCACCAGTCTTGTATTTGAAGGGCGGGAATTGACGCAACTATCCGGCTGGGAAACAATTTTTACAGCCGAACCCTGTATTTATCCTGAGAATAATATTGGTTACCGAAATCCCTTTCCGGGGCACATGTCAGCCGGTAAG
>LFIK01002249.1_pt1 | contig 15573 bp, 14 predicted proteins | sample 643401 | NCBI WGS metagenome assembly LFIK01 (sample SAMN03777447, study PRJNA286221) | soda lake metagenome | biome: soda lake; feature: Kulunda steppe; material: water; isolation source: sample T5-Br brine of Lake Tanatar-5 | place: Russia: Kulunda steppe | collected 2010-07
CGCCGGGGCGCATCGACATCAGGATGCGCGGCAAGGCCTTCTGCCATCAGCAGGTGCGCTCGATCGTCGGCTGCCTCGTCGAGGTCGGCCGGGGCCGGCGTCCCGAGGACTGGGTCGCCGAGGTCCTCGCCGCCCGCGACCGCTCCCGAGCCGCACCCGTCGCACCGCCCCACGGCCTGACCCTCGAGGAGGTCCGCTTCGGGCGCGGGATACCCGCCAGTCCGCCTCCCGGGGTCAGGGAGCGCTCGTCCCGGCGCTGCTCCGGGACCGGTTGACCCCCTCCACGGGGGAGCGGTACCCTGCGGCATCGCGCGGTGCTCCACGCCGCGCGTCTTCACGTCAGGCGGGACCCGCCCGGGCGGTGGGACCCACGAGGCCCGACGACCCCGGTCCGGTGCGCCCGCCCGCCCCGTCAGGACCACGAGCGCGCTGCCGGCCCCTTCGCCGTCCGCACTGAGGAAGCACCGATGCGAACGTTCACCCCCAGCGGGAAGGACATCCCGCGCGACTGGTACGTCGTCGACGCCGACGGCCTGACCCTCGGCCGTCTCGCGACCCGCGTCGCCTCCGTGCTGCGCGGCAAGCACAAGCCGACCTACACGCCGCACCTCGACATGGGCGACCACGTCATCGTGATCAACGCCGACCGTGTCGTGCTCACCGGCGACAAGGCCGCGGCGAAGGTCTACCACCACCACTCCGGCTTCCCGGGCGGTCTGCGCTCCGTGCCGTTCGTCCGCCAGATGCAGCGCTCGTCGGCCAAGGTCGTCGAGGCCGCCGTCCGCGGGATGCTGCCGAAGAACTCGCTCGGGCGCACGATGCTCGGCAAGCTGAAGGTCTACCCCGGTGCTGAGCACCCGCACGCCGCGCAGCAGCCGCAGCCGCTGCCCGACCACGTCATGAAGGGCTGACATGCCGTCGACCATCTACACCGGCCGCCGCAAGACCTCCGTCGCGCGCGCCCGCCTCACGCGCGGTGCGGGCACGCTGACGCTCAACGGCCGCGAGTTCAACGACTACTTCCCGACCGAGAAGCAGCGCGCCCACGTGCTCGAGCCGTTCGTCGTGCTCGAGCAGGTCGGCCAGTGGAACGTCGACGCGCGCATCGTCGGCGGCGGCACCACCGGCCAGGCCGGGGCGCTGCGCCACGCGATCGCCCGCGCGCTCGCCGCGCAGGACCCGGAGTGGCGCGCACCGCTCAAGGCCGCCGGGCTGCTGACCCGCGACGCCCGCGCCGTCGAGCGCAAGAAGTACGGGCTCAAGAAGGCCCGTCGTGCGCCGCAGTTCTCCAAGCGCTGATCCTGCGCTGACGCATCCCTTCGGACCGCCCCGGCTCACACGGCCGGGGCGGTCCGCGTCTAGCCTCCGTCGGACGGTCCGAGGGGTTCGTCGACGGAGGTCGCCGTGAGTGCTCCCACCGACGCGTCAACCGGCGGCGGGGCCTCCATGGTGGCGCCGCTCCCGCTGCCCCCCGTCCGCTTCGGCACCGACGGCGTGCGCGGGAAGGCCAACGAGGAGCTGACCCCCGAGGTCGCGCTCGCGCTCGGCCGCGCGCTCGTCACCGTCCTCCACGAGGAGGGCGACAAGCGGCCCTCCATCCTCGTCGGCCGTGACCCGCGCTGGTCGGGCGACATGCTCGAGGCGGCGATGATCGCCGGCATCACCTCCGCCGGGGGCGATGCGGTCGCCGTCGGCGTGCTGCCCACCCCGGGCGTCGCGTACCTCACCGCCCGCTCGACCGCCGGTGCGGGCGTGATGCTGTCCGCCTCGCACAACCCGGTCGGCGACAACGGCATCAAGTTCTTCGGCCCTGATGGCTTCAAGCTCTCCGACGACGAGGAGGCGCGCATCGCGGAGCTGTACGCCGCGGGCAGCCCGCGCCGGCCCGTCTCCACGCGCATCGGTCGCCGCCTCGCCGACCCCGCTGCGGTCGCCCGCTACATCGAGCATCTGACGAGCAGCGTCGACGTGGACCTCGTCGGCCTGCGTGTCGTCGTCGACGGTGCGAACGGGGCCGCGTCCAACGTCGCCCCTCAGGTCTACCGGCAGCTCGGCGCCGAGGTCGTCACCATCCACTGCAGCCCCGACGGAGCGAACATCAACGACCGCTGCGGGTCGACCCACCCCGACGTCGTGCGCCAGGCGGTGCTGACCGACGGCGCGGACCTCGGCGTCGCGCACGACGGGGACGCGGACCGCCTCGTCGCCGTCGCGCATGACGGCACCATCGTCGACGGTGACGCGCTCCTCGCGATCCTCGCCCGCCAGGCCCACCTCAACGGGCGCCTCGTCGACGGCACCGTCGTCACCACCGTCATGACCAACCTCGGGTTCCACCGCGCGATGGCAGGGCTCGGCATCGACGTGCTGACCACGCCCGTGGGGGACCGCTACGTGCTCGAGACGATGCGCGAGCGCGGCCTCAACCTCGGCGGCGAGCAGTCCGGCCACCTCATCGACCTCGACCACGCGACCACCGGCGACGGGGTGCTCGCCGCGCTGCGCGTGCTCGAGATCATCCGGACGACCGGGGCACCGCTCGCCGAGCTCGCACAGGTGATGCAGCGGCTCCCGCAGGTGCTCCTCAACGTGCCCGACGTGGACCGTGACGCGGTCGACGCGTCGCAGCTCGTCGCCGACGCGGTGCGTGCGGCCGAGCAGCGGCTCGGGGACGAGGGGCGCGTGCTCGTGCGGCCCTCCGGCACCGAGCCGCTCGTGAGGATCATGGTCGAGGCGCCCGAGGAGGCGCTCGCCGAGGACGTCGCCGCCGGCATCGCGCGTGCCGTGCGGCAGGACTGCGGGGTGCGGCGATGAGCGGACGGTTGACCGGGTACGGCGTCGCGATCGGCGGCCCCTACGCCTTCCTCCCCGAGCTCGCCCGGCAGGCGGAGCACCACGGGTTCGAGGCCGTGTGGGTGTCGGAGACCGCGCAGGAGTCGATCGTGCAGGCGACCGTGTGCCTCACCGCCACGTCGCGCATCCAGGTCGGCACGAACATCACGCTCGCGTTCCCGCGCTCGCCGACGATCACCGCGATGCAGGCGTGGGACCTCGACGAGCTGTCCGGCGGCCGCTTCATCGTCGGTCTCGGCAGCCAGGTGAAGCGCATCATCGAGGAGCGGTTCTCCGCCGAGTTCGACCGGCCGGCGAAGCGGATGGCCGAGTACGTGCAGGCCATGCGCACCGTGTGGGCGATCGAGCGCGGCGAGGACGTCACGTTCGACGGCGAGATCTACCGCGTGCTGCGCCCCGGCCTCGGCGGACCCGGCCGCGCGAAGGACCGCACGCCCCCGCGCGCGTACGTCGCCGCCGTCGGTCCGCTGATGACCGCCGCCGCGGCCACGCACGCCGACGGCATCCTCGGTCACCCGTTCACGTCGCTGCGCTACCTGACCGACGGCGTGCTCCCGCGCATCGACGAGGCGCTCGGCGAGGCGGGCCGTGCGCGCGACGACTTCACCGTCGCGCAGGGCCTCATCCTCTGCATCGCCGAGGACCGCGAGGTCGCCCGGCGCGAGGCCGCCGTCCAGATCGCGTTCTACGGCACGACGCCGAACTACCTCCCGGTGTTCGCCTCCCACGGTGACGAGCACCTGATGGAGGAGTACCGGCGCGTGTTCGTGTCCTCCGGCAAGGACCCCGACGCGATGGCGGCGGCCGTGAGCGACGAGGTCATCGACCGCTACGCCGTCGCCGGAACGCCCGACGAGGTGCGCGACCGGGTCGCCGAGTTCTCCGGCCACCTCGACCACCTGATCCTCGGAGGCGCCTGGTACCGGGTGCCGCAGCAGCGGATGGCCGAGAACCTGTGGGCGATCCTCGAGACGTTCGGCCGGCCCACGACCGGCTGAGCGCGACGGCCCCCCACTACCCTCGGCGCCCGAGCGGCGCGCCACGCGCCGCACCGGAGGGGCCCACCGTGTGCGGCATCATCGGCGTCACCGGCCGGCCGAGCGCCGTCGACGACATCCTCTCGGGGCTGCGCCGGCTCGAGTACCGCGGCTACGACTCCTCCGGGGTCGTCGCGGTCATGCAGGACGGTCTCGGCGTCGTCAAGCGCTCCGGCAAGCTCGACCGCCTCTCCGACGCGCTCGGCACCGACGTGCTCACCGGTTCGACCGGCATCGGCCACACCCGCTGGGCCACCCACGGCGCACCGACCGACGACAACGCGCACCCGCACCTCGATCCGACCGGTCGCGTCGCGGTCGTGCACAACGGCATCATCGAGAACTACCGCCTGCTGCGGGCCGAGCTCGACGGCGCGACGTTCGTCTCGGAGACCGACACGGAGGTCGTCGCCCACCTCGTCGCCCGCGAGCTCGCCGCGTCCGACGCGCCCGACCTGCTCGAGGCCGTGCGCCGCGTCGTCGGCCGCCTCGAGGGCGCCTACGCGCTGTGCGTGCTGAGCTCCGACGAACCCGACACGATCGTCGTCGCCCGCCACCAGGCGCCGCTCATCGTCGCCGCCATCGACGGCGTCGGCCTGTGCGCCTCCGACGTCGCCGCGCTCATCGAGCACACCGACACGTGCGCGGCGCTGCTCGACGGCCAGATCGCCCGCATCCGTCCCGACGGCTACGAGGTGTTCGACCACACCGGCGCCCCGGCGGAGCCGGACGTCTACACCGTCGACTGGGACCTGTCGGCGGCCGAGAAGCAGGGCTACGACCACTTCATGCTCAAGGAGATCCACGAGCAGCCGCTCGCCGTCGCAGAGACGCTCCTCGGACGCGACGACGGCGCCGGTCGGATCGTGCTCGACGAGCTGCGCATCGACGCGTCCGAGCTCGCCCGCATCGACAAGGTGTTCATCCTCGCGGCCGGCACGTCGCTGCACGCCGGCATGGCCGGGAAGATCGCCATCGAGCACTGGGCCGGGGTCCCCGTCGAGGTCGAGGTCGCGAGCGAGTTCCGCTACCGCGACCCGATCGTCACCGACCGCACGCTCGTCATCGCCATCTCCCAGTCCGGCGAGACGATCGACACGATCGCGGCGGCGGAGCACGCCCGCGCCCAGGGCGCACCGGTCATCGCGATCAGCAACGTCGTCGGCTCGACGCTCACACGCGCCGCGGACGGCGTGCTCTACACGCGCGCCGGACCCGAGATCGCCGTCGCGTCGACGAAGGCGTTCACCACGCAGATCGTCGCGTGCCTCGTGCTCGCCCTCTACCTCGCGCAGCGCAAGGACCGTGCGTTCGCGAGCGAGGTCCGCGACGTGCTCGCGAACCTCGATGCGCTGCCCGGCCTCGTCCGGCGCGTCATCGAGGACGACGCCGCCGTCCTCGTCGCGGCCGAGCGGTTCAAGGACGTCGGCTACACGATGTTCATCGGGCGTCACGCCGGTCTGCCGATCGCCTACGAGGGTGCGCTCAAGCTCAAGGAGGTCAGCTACCTCCACGCCGAGGCGTTCCCCGCCGGCGAGATGAAGCACGGCCCGATCGCGCTGATCGAGCCCGGCTCGCTCGTCGTCGCGGTCGCGCACGACGGCCACGTGTTCTCCAAGATGGTGTCCAACATCCAGGAGGTCCGCGCGCGCGGCGCGTCCGTGCTCGCGATCGGCACCGAGTCGTCGCGTGCGGCGCTCGAGGCGCACGCCGACATGGTGATCACCGTGCCCGACGCGCCGCACGAGCTCGCCGCACCGATCCTCACCGTCCTCCCGCTGCAGCTCTACGCGTACCACGTGGCGGTGCTGCGCGGCGCGGACGTCGACCAGCCGAGGAACCTCGCGAAGACCGTCACGGTCGAGTGAGAGCGCTGTGCCCACCCGCGCCGCGCTCCCGCTGCTCGCCGCCGCCGACGCGCGCGCGGCCGACGCGGCCGCGATCGCCGCAGGGGACACCGCGCACGTCCTGATGGCGCGGGCCGCCGGGCACCTCGCCCGCACCGTCGTCGCTGCTGCCGGACGCGGGGCGGGGCTGCGCGTCGACGTCGTCGTCGGGCGCGGCGACAACGGCGGCGACGGCTGGGCCGCCGCGCCGCTCCTCGCCGCCCGCGGCGCGCACGTGCGCATCGTGGCACCCGACGGGACCGACGTCGCGACGTCGGAGGCGGCCGCCGCCGCCCGTGCACGCTGGATCGCCGCCGGTGGTGCCGTGCGCACCGGACGGGTCGCGGACGTGCTGCTCGACGTCGACGGGCGAGCGCGCGCCGACGTGGTCGTCGACTGCCTGCTCGGCACCGGGGCGAGCGGGCCGCTGCGCGGGTCCGTCGTCGAGGCCGCGGCCGCGGTGGACGCCGCACGATCGGGCGGCGCGGTCGTCGTCGCCTGCGACGTGCCGAGCGGCGTGCACGCCGACGACGGGACGGTCGCGGACGGTGCGGTCGTCGCCGACGTCACCGTCACGTTCGGCGCGCTCAAGCGTGGTCTGCTCCTCGCTCCGGCGTCCGCCCACTGCGGGCGCGTGCACGTGGGCGCGATCGGTGAGCGCTTCGCCGACGCGGCGCGCGACCTCGCGCCGGCCGACGGGCGACGCTGGTGGACGCTCACCACCGACGGCGCACGACCGGACGCACCCGACCCGCACGACGAGAAGCGGCGCCGCGGCGTCGTGCTCGTCGTCGCCGGCCGCGTCGGCACCGCCGGTGCCGCGGTGCTCGCCGGCCGCGGCGCGCTCGCCGCCGGCGCCGGCCTCGTCACCCTCGCCGTGCCCGACCCGGTGCGCGCCGAGGTCGCGGCGATGCATCCGGCGCTCATGACCGTCGGCCTCCCGGCGGACACCGACGGCGGCGTGCACGCCGACGCGGTCCACGCCCTGCCCCTCGACGGGGTCGACGCGGTCGTCGCAGGACCGGGCCTCGGGACCGGACGCGGAGCGGCCGACGTCGTCGCGGCGCTGCGGCGCGGACAGCCGCGCCTCGTGCTCGACGCGGACGCGCTGAACGTGCACCGCGGCGCACCCGACACGCTCGCCGACCACCTCGACGACGCCACGCTCGTCCTCACGCCGCACGCGCGCGAGCTCGACCGGCTCGCCGGTGCGGGCACGTCCGCCCAACGGGCGCTGCGCGTGCCGGAGCTCGCCGCCCGTTGGGGCGCGCACGTCGTCGCGAAGGGACCGGGGACGCTGAGCGCCGCGCCGGACGGCTGCGTGCACGTGAGCCCGTTCGCCGTCCCCGCGCTCGCGACCGGCGGCACGGGTGACGTGCTCGCCGGGATGCTCGGTGCTGCGCTCGCACGGCGCGATCCCGACCCGGCGCGCACCGTCGCCCGGACCGTGTGGTGGCACGCCGCCGCCGGGACGCTCGCGGGCCTGCGCTCCGGCGGCCGGACGGACGCGACGGGGCTGCTCGACGCGCTGCCCGACCTGTTCGCGCTGCTCGGCGCTGCGGACGGCGCTGCAGCCGGGTCCCGGCCGACCGTCCGCGACCCCGGGCCGCGCGGGCGTACCGTGCTCGACGACCTGCTGCTCGGACCGCTGCTCGGCACGCTGCTCGAGCGGTCGCCGCTCGCCCACACCCCGGACGCCCCATGACCGCGCCGCAGTACCGCCCGACCCGCGCCGAGATCGACGCGGGTGCGATCGCGCGCAACACGCGCCGGCTGCGCGACGCCGCCGGTGAGGGTGCGCAGCTGTGCGCCGTCGTGAAGGCCGACGGCTACGGGCACGGCATCGTCACCGCCGCACGTGCCGCGCTCGACGGGGGAGCGGACTGGCTCGCCGTCGCGCTCGTCGAGGAGGGTGTCGTGCTGCGCGACGCCGGTGTCGACGCACCGGTGCTCGTGCTGTCCGAGCCGCCCGCGAGCGCCGCGCCGGCGCTCGTCGCCCATACGCTCACGCCGACCGTCTACCGGCCCGAGTTCCTCCGTGCGCTCGAGGCGGCCGCGGGTGCCGACGGCACACGTGTGCGCGTGCACGTGAAGCTCGACACCGGCATGACGCGCGTCGGTGTCGCACCGGCTCACCGTGACGCGCTGCTCGCGCAGCTCGCCGCGTCGGAGCGGCTCGACGTCGAGGGCGTGCAGACGCACCTCGCCCGCGCCGACGAGCCCGACGAACCGACGACCGCGGAGCAGCTCGCCCGCTTCGCCGACGGGCTCGCCGCCGTGCGTGCCGCGGGCCTCGCGCCGCGCCTCGTGCACGTCGCGAACACCGCCGCGACGCTCGTGCACACCGCCGCCTGGCGCGAGGTCATCACGTCCGGCGCGCCCGGCGCCGTGCCGCTCGTCCGGGCCGGCATCGGCCTGTACGGGCTCGACGCGGGGCCGCAGGTCCGGGCGGCCGCGCACGGGCTCGAGCCGGCGATGCGGCTCGTCAGCGCCGTGTCGCACGTCCGTCACGTCGACGCGGGCACGCCCGTGTCCTACGGACACCGCTGGACGTCGCCCGCCGCCGGCTGGCTCGCGACCGTGCCGATCGGGTACGCCGACGGGGTGCCGCGCGCGCTGACCGGGATGCTCGACGTGCTGCACGGCGGCGTGCGCCGGCCCGTCGTCGGCACCGTGACGATGGACCAGGTGCTCGTGTGGTGCGGCGACGACGAGCCGACCGTCGACGACGAGGTCGTGCTCATCGGCCCCGCCGTGCCGGGGGACGCGGACGCTGCGCGCATCGGCATGGAGGAGTGGGCCGAGCGGCTCGGGACGATCACCTACGAGATCGCGACGGGCATCTCGGCACGCGTGCCGCGCACGGTGGTCGGCTGATGGCGCTCGGCGTCGCGGGCGTGCGCGTCGGCACCTGGACGGCGCCGGGGGCGGTCTCCGGCTGCACCGTCGTGCTGCCGCCCGAGGGCACCGTCGGTGCGATCGCGGTGCGCGGCGCGGCGCCGGGCACGCGCGAGGCCGCGGCGCTCTCGCCCGCCGGACGCGTCGACGTGTGCCACGGGGTCGTGCTCGCCGGCGGCTCCGCGTACGGGCTCGCCGCGGCCGACGGCGTCATGCGGCGGCTCGAGCAGGCCGGCGTCGGGTACCCGGTACTCGGTGCCGTCGTCCCCATCGTCGGTGCGGCCATCGTGCTCGACGGGGCGGTGCTCGACCCGTCCGCGCGGCCGGACGCGGACGCCGGTGCGGCCGCCCACGACGCGGCGACCGAGGACGACCCGGCGGAGGGACGCGTCGGTGCGGGCGCGGGCTGCAGCGTCGCGAAGGTCGCCGGCCTCGAGCACGCGTGGCGCGGCGGGCAGGGCATCGCCGTACGCCGCTCGGGCGGCGTCACCGTCGGAGCGCTCGTCGTCAACAACGCGCTCGGCGAGGTCGTCGACGAGGACGGCACGTGGCTCGCACGGGCGCGCGTGCCCGACGACGCGCCGCGCTACCCGACGCTCGACGGCCCCGCCCGGGACGTCACGGCAGAGGACGCCGTCGCGGGTGGTGCGCGGGCGAACACGGTCATCGGCGTCGTCGTCACCGATGCGCGGCTCACCAAAGCGGACGTGCACCGGGTCGCCGACCTCGCGCACTCCGGCATCGCGCGCGCCGTCCGACCCGCGCACACGTCGATGGACGGTGACGCGCTGTTCGCGCTCGCGACCGGCACGGTCGACGCCGGACCGGCGGCCGTCGACCTCGTCGCGACACTCGCCGCGGACGTCGTCGCCGAGGCCGCACGCCGCGCGGTGCGCCTCGCCACCGGTGACGCGACGATGCCGGGCCTCGCGGACGGTGACGGCCGTGGCTGACGGCGACGTCGCGCCGGCACGGCCGGCCGACCTCGCGCGCACCGGCCGCGAGGACGTCCGCCCACCGGCGTCCGAGCTCACGGCGGCGCTGATCGGCGACCGCGGCCTGCTCGTCCCGCTGTCCACGCACGGCGAGCCGCAGCAGATCCACTGGCCCCACCCCGACCGCGACCCGAACGTCGCCGCGTTCACGCTCGGGCTCGGCGACGGGGCATCGACGCTCCTGCTGCGCGACCTCGACGCCGAGCAGCACGTCGACGCCGACGCCGACGTCGTGACGACCCACCTGCGCCTGCCGGGCGGTGCGGGTGGCGTGCGCCTGGACGCGGTCGTCGACCCCGGGGGTGCCGAGTGCGCCGACGGCACCGCGGCGCTCGTCATCGGGATGACGTGCGCCGGCGAGGCCGCGTCCCGCGCGCTCGTCCTCGAGCTGACCACGCCCGTCGGCGGCAGCGAGCGGGGCAACGCGACGTTCGTCGACCCCTCGGGTGCCGTCGTCGCCCATCGCCACGACCGGGCGCTCGCGGTCGGCGTCGTGCGCGACGGGACGGTCGTGCCGTGCACGGTCACGCCGGCCGGTCCGCAGGCGGGCACGCGTGCGCTGCGCATCGTCGCACCGCCGGGTCCCGACGCGACGATCGTCGTCGCCCTCGCCGCCGTGCCGCGCCGTGCCGTCGACGCGCTGCTCGACGTCGCCGCCCGCGGTGGCGCCCTTGGTGCTGGCGGGGTGATCGACGCGCGACGTGCGACCGACGCCGACCGTGCCGCCGGACGCATGCCCACGCTCGTCGACGGGCCGCTCGACGTGCTCGACCGGGTCGGGCTCCGTGTCATCCGGGCGCTGCAGGACCCGGGTGGCGGTGTCCTCGCCGCACCCGAGTGCGACCCCGACACGCGCCGCTCCGGCGGGTACGGGTTCGTGTGGGCGCGCGACCTCGCGTTCATCGTCACGGCCGCCGCGGTCGCCGGCGCGCGCGACGTCGTCGCCGGGGCGCTCGCATGGCTCGTGCACGCGCAGTCCGACGACGGCCTCTACGAGCAGCGCCACTGGAGCGACGGCCGCGTCGCCCCGACATGGGGGCTGCAGCTCGACGAGACCGGTGCCGTCATCCACGCCATCGGCGAGGCCGCGCGCGTCCTCGACGACGCGACGATCGTCGAGCGCTGCTGGCCGACCGTCGTGCGCGCCGCCGACGCGCTCACCGCGCTGCTCGACCCCGACACCGGGCTGCCGCCCGCGTCGCTCGACGCGTGGGAGGAACGTGTCGGCGTGCACACCTACACCGTCGCCGCGACGATCGCCGGGCTCGACGCCGCCGCATCCATGGCGGCGGGCCGCGACGACGACGCTGGCGCACGCTGGCGCGACGCCGCACGACGCTGCCGCGACGGGCTCGACACGCACCTGTGGTCCGAGGAGCACGGCCGCTTCGTCCGCTCGCGCGACGTCGCCCGCGACGACGCCGACGGTGCGCCCGTCCCGCCGCGCCACCAGCCGCCCGGTCGTCCCGCGCACCCCGTCCGCTCCGTCGACCCCGTCGACGCGACCGTCGACGCGTCGCTCCTCGGGCTCGCGTACCCCTTCGCCGTCCTCGCGCACGACGACGCGCGGCTCGTCGCCACCGTCGATGCGGTCGAGCGCGAGTTGCGTGCCGGCCCGGGGCTGCTGCGCTACCCGGGCGACACGTACGTCGGCGGGAACCCGTGGCTGCTCACACGCCTCTGGCTCGGCCTCGCGCGCCGCGCACCCGGGAGCGAGGTGCCGGCCGACGGCCTCGCCGACGTGGCCGCCTGCGCGACCGACGCGATGCTCCTCCCCGAGCAGGTCGACGTCGACACCGGCCGGCCCGTCTGGGTCGTCCCGCTCGCATGGACCCACGCGTTCTACGCGCTGGCCTGCCGCCCCGACCACCGCACCGTCTGAGCGCGACGCGTCGTGCGACCGCAGCCGTCGAACGCGGGGCGCGTAGCCTCCGGCCATGCCCACCCTGCTGCGCTCCACGCTGCCCGACGCGACCGCCGCGCTCGGGCGCGCGCTCGCACGGCTGCTCGGACCCGGTGACGTCGTCGTGCTCACCGGTCCGCTCGGTGCGGGGAAGACGCGGCTCGTGCAGGGCATCGCCGCCGGGCTCGACGTGCCCGGCCGCGTCACCTCCCCGACGTTCGTGCTCGTGCGCCGCCATGCCGGACGGCTGCCGCTCGTCCACGTCGACGCGTACCGCCTGGACGACGCGGCCGACCTCGTGACGCTCGACGACGACGTGCTGGCCGACGACGTCGTCACCTGCATCGAGTGGGGCGGCAACGTCGCCGACGCGCTTCCCGACGACCGCCTCGACATCGAGCTCGCCGTCGACGGCGACGACGGTGACGCACCACGCGTGGTCGCGATCCGCGCGCAGGGTGCGACGTGGGCGGCGCGCACGGCCGAGGTGGACGCCGTCGTCGCGGAGCTCGTCGCGGCGGACGTCGCGCTCACGCCGCTCGAGGGGTCCGCATGATCGTCCTCGGCATCGAGACGTCGACGGCACGCTCGTCGGTCGCGCTGCTCGTCGACGGCACGGTCGTCGCGCACGAGCAGCACGAGGACGCGCGCGGCCACGGGGCGTTCCTCGCCCCCGCGATGCGCCGCTGCCTCGATGCGGCTCCGGTCCGCGACGGTGTCGCAGGCGGCGTCGCCCACGTCGATGCCGTCGCCGTCGGCACGGGTCCGGGGCTCTACACCGGCCTGCGGGTCGGGATGGCCACGGCCGCCGCGTTCGCGACCGCCCGCGACCTCCCGATCGTCGGCATCGGCGGCATGGACGCCCTCGCGCACGCCGAGATGCGCGAGGGCGCCGGTGACGTCGCGGTCACGCTCGTGACGACGATCGACGCGCGGCGCGGCCAGGTGTTCTGGGCCGTCCACCGCGCCGACGGCGCGACGCTCGAGCGGGTCGACGGTCCGCGCGTGGGCACGCGCGACGAGCTCGACGCGATGTGCACGACGCTCGCCGAGGACGGTGAGGTCCGCATCGTCGGCGAGGTCGGTGGTGAGGGGACCCGCCGGCCGGACGCGGCCGACACGGCACGCCTCGCGCTGCGGGTGCTCGGGGCCACGCCCCACGGCGAGCTCGTCGCCGAGCTCCTCACGCCCGTCTACCTGCGCGACGCCGACGTGCGGATCGGCTGGAACGAACGTGGTGGCGTCCGCGTCGGCGACGGCGGGCCGGGCGGCGGTACGGGCGGTGCGGCATGAGCGTCAGCATCGAGCGGCTCACCCCACCGCTGCCGGTTCCCGGGACGCCCGACGGCGACGCGCTCGACGCGCTCGAGGCCGCGACGCAGGAGCGTCCACTGCCGCTCGCCGGCGTGCTGGCGGAGGCCGCGTCCGACGTCGACGGCGTCGCGCTCGTCGCGCGTGACGGCGGCGCGGTCGTCGGGATGGCCAGCGGACGGATGCTCGCCGGCGAGGCGCACGTGGTCCGGCTCGCGGTCGCGCAGGAGCGGCGCCGGCGCGGCATCGGACGGGCGCTGCTCGACGGGCTCATCGCATGGTCGCGCGACCGTGCGGCCGGAGCGGTCCTCCTCGAGGTGCGCGCATCGAACGTCGCCGCGCAGGCGCTCTACGCGACGCGCGGGTTCGTCCCCGAGGGCACGCGTCCCGGCTACTACCCGGGCGGCGAGGACGCGCAGCTGTGGCGGCTCGACCTCGATGGTGCGCTCGACGACGATCCGGACGGGGAGGGCTGACGTGCTGGTGCTCGGCATCGAGACGTCCTGCGACGAGACCGCCGTCGGCATCGTCGAGGACCGGCTGCACCTGCGCGCCGACGTCATCGCCTCGCAGGTGGCGCTCCACGCCCGCTTCGGCGGCGTCGTCCCCGAGGTCGCGGCCCGCGCGCACCTCGAGGCGGTGCTCCCTGCGGTCGACCGTGCGCTCGCCGACGCCGGCGCGACGCTTCGCGACCTCGACGCCATCGCGGTCACGCGCGGACCGGGGCTCGCCGGCGCGCTGCTCGTCGGCGTCGCCGCCGCCAAGGGGCTCGCGCTCGCCCACGACCTGCCGCTGATCGGCGTGAACCACCTGCGCGCGCACCTCGAGGTCGCGCAGCTCGAGCACGGCGACCTGCACGGCCTCGGCGCTCCGGTCGTCGCGCTCGTCGTGTCCGGCGGACACACGAGCATCATCGCGCTCGCGCAGGACGGGACGATGCGCGAGCTCGGTGCGACGCTCGACGACGCCGCCGGCGAGGCGTTCGACAAGATCGCCCGCTACCTCGGGCTCGGCTTCCCCGGTGGCCCCGCCATCGACCGTGCGGCGCGCGACGGGCGCCCCGACGCGCACGCGTTCCCGCGTCCGATGCTCAACGACCCCGGCTACGACCTCTCCCTGTCAGGGCTCAAGACGGCGGTCGTGCGCGAGCTCGACCGGCTCGACGCGGCCGGCACGCCCGTGCACCTGCCCGACGTCGCCGCGTCGTTCCAGGAGGCCATCGTCGACGTGCAGGTCGCGCGGACCATGCGGGCCGCGGCGGACCTCGGTGCACCGACGGTGCTGCTCGCCGGGGGTGTGGCTGCGAACTCGCGGCTGCGCGCCCGCTTCGAGGAGGCGTGCGCCACCGCCGGCGTGCGGCTCGTCGTCCCCGCACCGCGCCTGTGCACCGACAACGGTGCGATGGTCGCCGCGTCCGGGTCGAACCTGCTCGCCGCCGGCGACGTGGACGACCTCGCGATGGAGGTCGACCCGTCGCTGGCGCTGGACGCGCGATGATCGGGACGCTCGCCGCGAGGCGCTGGCGCCGGCCGCGCAGCGACGAGCTCGACGCGGTCGTGCGCACGCTCGAGGACTGGCCGGCGCCCGCCGGCGGTGCGGTGCGGCACATGCTGCCGCTCGCCGCCATCGGCTCCGGCGGTGCGGCCACCGTGCGCATCACCGGTGCCGCGACGGCGCGTCGCGACGACGGGACACCGCAGCTCGGTGTGGTGGTGCGGGTCGGACGCGACGTGATCGCCGTCGCCGGCGACGCGCGCACCATCGGGCGTGCCGTCGGCCCGTCGCCGACGTGGCGGCTGCTCGTCGGTGACGCGGCCGCCGCCGACGCGCTGCTCGACCGCGGCGTGCGCGGACGTGGCGTCGTGCACGACCAGCGCTACCTCGCCGTCGACCCGGGCGCCGTCCCGGGGGAGGCCGACGTGCCCGACCCCGGCGTGCGGCGCGCGGAGGAGCGTGACGTCGAGCGGCTCGCCGACCTCGCGGTGCGGCTCCACGTCGACGACGGCTTCGGGCCCGACCCCGGCGAGGGAGGCCGCCGCGGCTACCGCGACCGGCTCGCCATGTCGGTGCGTGCCGGGTCCATCGACGTCGTCGGCCCCGTCGGCGCGCCCGTCGCGAAGCTCGAGCGGTCCGTCGACCATCCCCGCTACGGCGTGCAGCTCGCCGGCATCGTCGTCGACCCCGCGCACCGCGGACGCGGCATCGGACGGGGCATCGTCGCGGTCGCGACGCGGCGCGCCCTCGCCGAGCGCCGGCTGCGGGGCGCACCGGCCCCGGCGGTGACCCTGCACACCCGGACCGCGAACGTCGCGGCGCTCGTCGCCTACGAGGCGGCCGGGTTCCGGGTCGTCGAGCAGTGGCGGCTGGCCGTCGCCTGAGCCGGGCCGGCGCAGATCCGCTCCACCGGACGGCCTCACGCCTTTGCACTCGCCCCCCGAGAGCGCTAGCGTGCTGCTTGCACTCCTCCGACTCGAGTGCAAGCGCCTCGGAAGGGCCGCAGACGGGCCCGGAGGGCGCCGGAACACCCAGAGAACGTCATCAGCACGATCACCGAACCATCCCTAAGGAGGGCGAACGTTGGCGACCGACGTCAAGATCAAGCCCCTCGAGGACCGGGTCCTCGTCACCATCGACGAGGGCGAGCAGACCACCGCGAGTGGCCTCGTCATCCCGGACACCGCGAAGGAGAA
>LFIK01002251.1_pt1 | contig 15565 bp, 28 predicted proteins | sample 643401 | NCBI WGS metagenome assembly LFIK01 (sample SAMN03777447, study PRJNA286221) | soda lake metagenome | biome: soda lake; feature: Kulunda steppe; material: water; isolation source: sample T5-Br brine of Lake Tanatar-5 | place: Russia: Kulunda steppe | collected 2010-07
AACTCTCGACACACAAGGGTACCTGTGTTCATGCTAGGAGGGTCGCAGCTTGCCAACAAAGATTCTTTTAAGAACCTGAGCATGATCTTCACCAAGACGCACAACATGGCTGCTGCAGCTGAGCATATGCTTACGCCTTTCATGGCTGGTTGTCGTAGAATCAGGCAGTTTGCATTGGAGCACCGGTTTACAGATAGACCACACAGCATGCTTTGGTTGGCTAAAGGATATGCACTTCCAGCAAGCATGTATGCAAGTCAAATATGGGGCACTAGGTACATGAGGCAAGGAGCTGAGATGGACTGCCCTCTGCAAACAGTTCACATGTGCTTGCTTAAAGGTATCTTTGGTGTAAAGCGCACCACTCCCAACTGGTCTGTGTTACGTGAGTGTGGCCAAGAGCCCTTGCAATTTTTTGGGTTCCAAGCGGCTGTGAGATCTTATAATGCTCTGCTATGCAGTAATAGTAGCACTCTCGCCAAAGTCCTCAAGGCTGATATTGCGATGAGCACTGTCAACAAGAAGTGCTGGAGTGCTGAGTTCTTGGATGCTTTACATGGTCTGGGAAGGAGCAGGGATTTCCAACATCGCGTGAGGACATTTCAAACGATCCCACAGTCAGAATTTGTTGTTGATGTGAGAAAGAGGTTGAGGAGTATCTGGAACCAGGCAAACCAGCTAGGCAATGAAGATCAGGCGGACAAGGCTGCAAAATATCATAATTGGGTTGCTTTACCTCTTACTAAGCCTAGTAGGTCGGTGACCGTTGATGGACCGCCTTTTTCTGTACCTAGGTATCTGCATCTGGATCTAGGCAAGCAAACACAGCGCAACGTGGCACGTCTCAGATTACATTCAATGTGAAGTTCCCATGCGCTGCGTGTCGAGACAAGAAGCTGGGAACATCATGATGGTACCTGTGATAAGTGTGGCTTGCAGGCAATTCAAGACCAAAAACGCGCTCTTTTCCTGTGTCCTTGCATGCAAATGTGTTCGTTGAGGCTTCAATTTGCAGACTTGTTTCACGATTTACCACTGGCACACAAGATTATATTATATCATATTGTCAATCAGACTGGAGCTTTTTATTTCTCCCAGGCTTGTTCTAAGGATGACTTCAATCTTTTTCCAGAAACAAACTAATGATTCCTATCGTTTTATTTTAGAGCTTATGGATGTTTTCTGTACGGCTGCCAGTGGTGTTCACCAGCAACCTGAATAGTCAAACTACCTGGCTGAAGGTCAAACTTGTTAACTTATGAGCTTTATTTCATCCTTCATGCATTTATATTTTTTTATGGGCGGGCTAGCAGTCGGACTTCTTGACCAAAGGCCTTTTCTTGTAACCGTTACAGTTACACCGTTACGGTGGTGCCCCTTGTAAGTTGTGGCTTGTCTGAGAAACAACTTGCTTCTCACGTTGAACGTGACCCACGCTGAGCCCCCTCACTGTCCACGTATGGTGGAGGACAGTCTGCTTGCTATAACTCTCCACTGGAAATGGCATCCAGCTAAGCTGCCCTTGTTTGGCAGGTACAGCTATGTAACCTAACCTATATCTCTCCATACTATAAGTTGTGACGACAACTTTCCAACAACTTTCCCACCTACTAGCAGTAGGTGCCCTCTTTCCCTAAATCGATTTAGGGAGTGCACCGTCTACTTTTTTCTCTATGCCAAGTTCTTCTTTCCTTCGTTGCTTTTGCTTTCTAGCAGAAGTCTGATGAGAATGAGATAAGAAAAAACACCTTTTGTGGCTCAAAACACATCGAAGTACAGAAGGAACAGAAATTGCGTATGTGCACTGAGAATTGACTTTAGTGAGCGCAGCATACCAGGAACTTTAGACAAGCGAAAACTCATACTCACAATCAATCAAACTGGACAGCACTACAAATTGTAGTAATTGCCGTAGTCTACAATACATCTGATGTAACATACTGGGTTAGCACTAGGGGGCGCAAGGTGATTGCAACACGTCTCTCTCCTCTCAGCTAGTAAACGCCTCGAAGCACCAAGGCTCACACTGTGAGCTCAGGCATAGCTCCTCTTGCATTGCTGCAAGAGCAGACGTAAAACAAAGCATACATTAAGCATATGGTCTGGAAAGTGCTGCTAGCAAACTTGTGCTATGTACCAATTGGTTATGGAGTGCATCAAAGGTGGCGTCATTGCACGTGAAACACAGGCAAGACATTGCAAGGCAGTGATTATCCATCCTCCCACGCGCGCAACATCTATCCATACCGTCCATGACCAGACGTAGTCTACATACCTGCATAGCGTCGAAGTACGACTGGCATGCCCCCATGTCCCCGTTGTACTGGCTCATGCAATCGGTGAACAAGCGGACCCTGTCACCGCAGGGGCCCTCGCCCGCCTGCACAAACAAGTACTCATCAAGTTACACATACATCAATTCCTTGACATCATTGGATCCAAGGCTTTCTAACACATGCTACAGAGGTCTCTGGCGGTTCAAGCAATGAACGCTCATGGTTTGACACCCAAACACGTATAACAAGGACATTCAAGACGTCTTGAATTGAGCGCAGCACATGACCTCCTTTTTGCCCGAAAGTACACACCCATGCTCACCTGCTGCTGCAGCATAGGTGCTGAAGCGGGGGCTGCGGGGGGGGCATCTCCCTGCTCATGGACAACCCTCGTCTCCCTCGGCCCCATCAACCCATCGACTGCACGGTGGGCAAAGGCACTTCCCGTACCCAGTGCAGCACCTGCAAGCTCGTGCGCAAGCAAGCAATTGCTTGTGAGTACCCTCACGCTTAAAACAAGCATCGTTTCTATCTTCAACTACAAACTTATGTGAGTTCAGACGTATGCATAAATTCTATGCATGCATGTGCGTTTTCATGTGCGTGTGCGTGTGTACATCTGTGTGTGTGTACGTGAACGTGTGTGCGCGAGAGCGTGCGCGCGTGCGTGTGTGTCTGTTGTGTGTGTGTGTGTGTGTGTGTGTGTGTGTGTGTGTGTGTGTGTGTGTGTGTGTGTGTGTGTGTGTGTGTGTGTGTGCGCGCGTGCTTGTTGTGTGTGCATGCGTGTGCTTGTGCCTGCTCTCTAGCTGCACATCTAGCAACATGCCTCAACAAGGTATCTCTATCTCGAGGGGGAGAGGGGAGACGACGCCTCAGTTCCCGACAGATCTATCGGGTTTGGCCCCACCGCACGCGAACTCACCCTGCATGACGCCTCCCATGAGACCGCTCAGCATCCCTCCGCCACCTCCGCCGCTGGTGTGCTGCATGGGCGACGGAGCTGCTGCGAAACAACCAGGCAGAAACTTAAGGTTGGGAAGGTTCCTTGGTCCCTCGCCACCCTCCACGTTCCCTCTATCTCACTCTATCGACATTCCAAGGTACAGAAATGACTCATGTGTGCAACAATTGGAGCCTTGCCCCTCCCCTGACTGACAACTCAGGTAGCAACTGAAACCCTGCTGAACTACCCTCGCTGTCATTCCATGCCATGGTGTGCTTGTACACCACACAGGCACCACTGTAGGATGATGACATGAGTGTGGTACAGATGCAGATGAACACCACACATGCATCCTGCCCCTCATACCCTGGTGCTGCATTGGAGGGGGTGCAGGCTTGCTCCCGCCAAACCAGCTCGTAGACTGCTGCTGCTGGGGGGGAGGGGATGCAGGGCTAGCAGCAGGCCTGGGGCGTGCGCTTGCAGCAGAAGCAGCAGGCTTGGGAGCACTCCTGGACCTGGGCATGGTGCGTCTGCGGTCTTTGCAATATACTGGAAATTCGAACTTAAAAGATATAAATAATGATTTATAACATGCGAAGAGTCTTATGCTGTCACTGGTAGTGTAGCTCTGTAACGTAGGGTTCTTTTAAAAGTGTTACTGTCAAAAAAAACTATGATATATGCATGGGTTAGGGTAGCGGACATTTTGACACATGGACTTTGAGGGTGGGCATACTGCAGATGAGGATGTTGAGGAGGAAGAGGAAGTGGTTGGAGAGGAGGAGGCAAGGGAGTGCGGCACAAGAAGCACGAACTGCAGCAGATGTGACGACGCCTGTGCAAGCGCAGATGGGGTTACCCAACCCTCAGGCTCAGAGAAGGATACCAAGGCCGAGTTGCCGCAACCCATGTAAATATTAAGCTTGTGTTGTGCATGATGCTCCGTGCACCTTGCCCAGCAAGGTGATGCTTGCCAGCATCATGCACTGTAAGCTCCTGCTATACCTTACAGGTCAACGCCTGGCGCGAAGAAGAAGAAGAGGCAGCTGCCAGCCATCCGCATAAACCTTGCAAACTGCAAGTATGATGTATGTAAGTCCATACTCATGCCTGACTTGTGAGTCGCACGAACCGCTTGTCCTGGACAGCATTTCCTGTCGTCTTCCTGTATGGCCTGTGTGCAATACCTGCCTGGTCCCACTGCTGCACTGTTGGCAAGGGCCCATTGATTTTTGCTCTCATTGCAATTACAGTGCGTAATGTGCAACGCAAGCTGGGCTGGAGGGAGGTCGGGGATGATGATGATTGGGAGGTTTACTGGACAGACACAAGTGTGGGCATTGAGCGGATCATGAAGCTGACCAAGACGCAGGTGTGTTTGGAGGGGGTTATTGCTTGCACAAATTTTGCACATCTCTGTGGACATGGGCATCTGTGCGCGTGCGCGCGCATGTATGTGGATGTTTGATTGCTTTCGTGCGTGTGTGCGTGCATGCGTTGGTGCGTGCATGATGCCGATTGCATCAGAAATTTCTCTACGTATGGGGCAGCAAGTTGATACCTTGTATTGCACTTAGTATGAGGGTGTGGATGCATTTGCCTACAGTCGTCTCGCTATTCATATTATTCCACAGGCTTTGTTCTTGCCCGCTCCATCCCAAGATGCAATTGCACACCTGAGTGAGCTCATCCATTGCTGTCACCCACATAGAAAATCAATCATTTCAATGGGATGCTGGAGCTGTGCCGCAAGAAGTCCATGGCACGCAACCTGTCCAAGATGTACAAGCTGTTTCCAGAGCACTATGACTTCATGCCCCGAACCTTCTCCCTTCCCATAGACATGCAGGTAAGTTTTCAGGCCATCAGAGCATCACTTTGTGTAGGCAGGGAGGCCTATCCTTCTGCTTTCTACTGTGCTTGACTACTTCAAGGGTTGATGCTGTTTGTTCAATCTTGCTGGCAACTTGCAAGATGAGTGCAGCTGTCAGAAAGCTGCGTGTGTTTGTGTGCTTGGATGGCTGGACATGCAGTTGCAGCTTCTTCATGCAAAGTTATCTAAAAGACATGCCATCGCATCATGTCAGCACTGTGTTGTCTAAGTCAAGGAATACTAATTGTGTGCCCATGCTTTTGGCAGCTTTGGAGCCATACTTTTTGTGTGTTTGTACCTGTGCGTGCAACAAGATGTGCGAAGTCAGTGTTTTTGTACGCGTTTGTATGTGTGTATCGAAATGTATATGTATGTATGCATGTACCTTTCATACAATATGAACGTATGTATGCATGTATGTTACATACAATACGTATGTGTGTGTTTTCACATCTACTATGATTGTGCCGCATTTGTCCTGCTCACCCTCTCAAGCCCTTGGGTGCCTGCTGACCTGGCACGCACGCAGGAGCTGATGAACGATGTGCGCGCCCGCGGGAAGAAGCAGATCTACATCCTCAAGCCCGACGCAGGCTGCCAAGGCAAGGGCATCAAGCTGGTGCAGGTGAGTGTGCAGGCTCGGGGCTGGCGCTGGCGCTGCTAGAGAGCTCGCAATGGGGGCTGAAGATTGTGTAGAGTGGATGGTGAAGGGGGTGTTGGAGTGGGTGGTGGCTCTGCTGTCCAGCACCCAAAGATCTGCAGGAGCACCGGGCCAGAGCGGCGGCTGGGCTTCGCCCAAAGACATGCGACATGCATGTGCGCATGGACCCAACCGGCCTCAGTGGTGCTCGAAGGTTGAGACTCCGCGTGCCACAGGTCTTCAAACAGCTGTGCTCGTGCGGCGCCGCAAGACGCTCCCGCCTGCCGATGACCCTTGGCCCACCGCTGCGGCTGCTGACCATTAAGCACCACTTGCACTGAGCCTTGAGGGGGCATGAGTGGCTGCACAGCCGCCAGGCAGGGGGGGGGACTGAGTGCCTGCTTGCTGGGCTGTTCCTGATGGTGTGGGTGCGGATGTGCGTGCGCGTAGGGCGGCAAGGAGGAGAACATGGCCAAGGCCATCAGGGAGATGGAGCTGCCCAACGCAGTGGCCCAGCACTACCTCGCCAAGCCGCTGCTCGTGAACGGCTTCAAGTTTGACATGCGCATCTATGCGCTGGTGGGTGGGCGGCCTACGGCCCCTGCATCTGCGTGGGCGTGCGGGGCGCGATTGCGGCAGGCTCAAAGCACGCGCCCTGCCGTGCTGCGTCTGGGGGGCTGGATGGTGTGCAAGCAGAGGCTGGCCGGGCTGGATGGTGTGCAGGCAGAGGCTGGCCGTGCTGAATGGCGTGTGGGTAGAGGCTGGCCGTGCTGAATGGCGTGTGGGTAGAGGCTGGCCTTGCTGAATGGTGTGCGGGCAAAAGGCAGGCAGGCTGGTGGGCCCCCCTCCTGTGCCTGGCTCGCGTGTGACCACGGCCGCGCCTGCATGTGACGCGCGCGCGCCCTGGGCCACGTGGGCCGACAGCCGGCACACACAAGGTCATGGGGATGCTTGCACCAGCAGGGGACGTGTGTGGAAGCTCTGGCAAGCGTTGTGTGTGAATGCACTGTCGAGCATCGCGTGTGGATGCAGGAGTCAGCGTCGCCAGTGCGTGCAAAACCGGGCGCATCAAGGCGGTCCTGAGTCCGGAGCCCCCACTCTGCATTAAGCGGCTCGCCGCATGCCCTGCCAGTGCTCCAGAAGAGTACACGTGGTCCGCTCTGTGCCCATGCCCCATCATGCCCGATGCGTGCTTGCACCTGCGGCCCTGCTTGCTTGCACCTGTGCTCATGCCCCATCGTCCCCCACACGTGCTTGCACCTGCGGCCGTGCTTGCTCCTGTGCCCGTGCCCCATCGTCCCCCATATGTGCTTGCACCTGTGGCCGTGCTTGCACCTGTGCCCATGCCCCATCGTCCCCCACACGTGCTTGCACCTGTGTCTGTACACTGCAGGTGCTGTCGTGCGACCCCCTGCGCGTGTTCATTTACAAGGAGGGCCTGACACGTATCTGCACCGAGAAGTACACCAAGCCCAAGGCCGACAACCTCAACCTCACCTACATGCACCTGACCAACTACGCGGTAATATGCCCTGAGGCCCGGCCGCCACCTTCCTGCACACATCTGTGCTTGCGCAAGCAGGCCTGGCACCACGCACGCAGGCCCTGCACTGGGTGCAGCACAACTGCCCTCCCTGAGTGCTCCCAACCCCTGCCTGAGCGTGCGCTGCAGACATATGGGCCACAAGTCTTTTCCTCTTGCCTCCCTGCCGTGCCCATGGCAGCACGCCTCCCTGCTGTGCTTGGCGCATGGCGGCAGATACGCACGCCTGGGGCTGATACGCGCGTGCCTGAGGAGGAAGCACATGCCGGCAGATGCTGACTTGATGCCACTTGCTCGGGACAGTGTGCAGGCCTTGTTGGGGGAATCAGTTGTTGCAGCTGCTGCTGCTGCTGCTGCTGCTGCTGCTGCTGCTGCTGCTGGGAGCACGCTTGCAAAGGTGGGGCACAGGCCTCTCTCCGCCGGCCCAGGTGTGCCGTGCCAGATGTGAGCATGCCTGCTGCGCACACGCCTGCCGCGCGCCTGCCATGCACGCGTGTCAGCCGCGCTCGCCCCGCTGCCGGCTGCCCCTGAGAGCTGCCCCAGGGTGGAGAGCACAGGGAGTTGCGGCCAAGGCCCGACGCGAGCTGCGTGCGCCCTCTGCCGCGCGCAGGTGAACAAGCACAACGAGACCTTCATGGCGGGCAACAAGGCGCAGGCGGAGGCCGAGGCAGCCGCCAGCAAATGGACCCTGGAGCAGCTAGCCCACTACCTCACCGCCCAGGTGGGTAGGGGGGGGCAGCCCTGGACCAAAAGCAGCCGGCGAGACAAACCCTGCACGTGAGCCAGCCCCAGGCAGCTGCCTTGTTCCCTGGCCCCGTGGCTGAGCAGGGTCGCGGTATGGCAGTGGTGACCCCAAATGGGTGGTCGACCGGTGGCCACCCATCAAAGTCATGAATGCGTGTCAAACACGCACACTCACACACGCACATACACACTTTTGCATGAATGGTTTACATCCGCACCCCAAGTGCCCATTGCTTCCCAGCCTCTGCATCATTGCGAGGCAAACACGCACACAGACGCCGCCAATGCGGGCGAGGTTTATGTGCAGGCGGGTGTGTGTGAGAGTGTGCGTGTGTGTGTATTGAAGCGCGCCTGCGTGAGCGCACGCACCACGCCTTGGTGTGTGCACCCGCCCCCTGCAGGGCTACGATTGGGGCGGCATCTGGGAGCGCGTGCAGCACCTGGTGGTGAAGAGCCTCATCAGCGTGCAGCCCATCGTGCGCAACAATTACCGCTCCATGCTGCCGCCCGATAACGACGGCTTCTCCTGCTTTGAAATCCTGGGGTGCGTGCGGCAGAGCAGCGCGGCCACCAACCGCCCTGATCCCTGACTTGCGGTGTCTACAGCCTTACAGCCACAGCTACATGTGTATGATGCTGCAGCCATACCTGCCTGCACGCTGCGTTTCTGCCCACGTCCCCTCCAAAATCAAACAGCAACACAGGAAGCCTTGCAGGGGGGAAAGGGCCGTGAGGCGTGGCTCTGCTTGGGCTTCTGCGCGCGTGCGCTGGGCTGTGCTGCAGGCCCAGTATAAGGGTGTGATCAATGCAATAGAAGATTGCAGTAGCTAATCGGTGCCAGCCGTGAGGGGCCATAAGGGTTAGGTTGCAAGTCCCCCCGCTCCTTCAAGGGAGAAGGAAGGTGCCAAAGGGCATCCACCACCGGAGTCAGTCAGACACTTCTGGCCTCTGGTCTGTTAGACTGTTACACCTAGCGCATGAGCACATTACACATGCGCGGTTGTGCAGCCGGTGGGTGGATCCCCCTCGCACACAATGGCAGGCTTTGTGCAGCCAGTGGGTGGATTCCCCTCGCACACAATGGCAGGCTTTGTGCAGGCCCCTGAGGCAGCCTGCCGCCAGGAAGGGGGGCGCGCGTCTCTGGTGGGGGTACCTGTGGCAGGCATTGCTGCCCCCCGCGGAGGCAGGCCCCACACAAGGCCTTGAGCTGTCCTGCCGCTAAGAAAGGGCATGCTCCGCCGCCCAGCTGGGGCTGGGGGGCTGGGGGGCTCGGGGGCTCGGGGGCTCCGCCGCCAGACAGGGGCTACAGGAGCACATGCCCTGCGCGGCCCCCCTGGGGCGGCCCCTTCTCCCCAACCCTGCAAGCGCCCCGCCCTCACCGCCGCCACCGCCGCCTGCCCCACCCCCTGTCTGCAGGTACGACGTCATGCTGGACGACGAGCTGCGGCCGTGGTTGCTGGAGGTCAACCACTCCCCCTCCTTTTGCATCGACAGCCCGCTGGACCAGGCCATAAAGGAGCAGCTGATCCTGGACACCCTTGAGCTGGTGCGCGGGCTTGGACGCACTCGCGCGTGTGCTGCACACGTATGAGCGGCGCATGTGTGTCCTCCCACGCTCGTGTGCGGGGGGTGCGCGGGCCTTGGGCACGCTTGCGCGCTGGGGGTGTGCTGGCCAAAGATGCACGCGTGTGTTGGGACGATCAAGCCTTTTGGACCCGCTCACATGCTGTTATAATATGCTGTGAGTGCGCGGGCCTTGGGCGCACTTGCGCGCTGGGGGTGTGCTGGCCAAGGATGCACGCGCATGTTGGGATCATTTGGCCTTTTGGATGCGCTCACATGCTGCAGGCAGGCTGGCGCTGCGCATGCACATGTGCAGGAGGTGAACTTCATTTGTCTGTGCTCGTGTGCTGGGCTTGAGCAGGCCCTGCGCACGCGAATGTGCTGAACTTTTGATCGGACGCGCCCGAGTGCTGGGCTTGAGCTGGCCCTTGGCACGCACATGCTGATGCGCTGGGAGGGGCTGGCTGGCGAGCTTGGCACACCAGGGTGGCGCAGGGTAGTGCAGCGCCGCACCCTCTGCAACGCCAGCCCACACACTGCGCGCCCGCATGTGTGCCGCTGCATGCGCGCCCGCATGCGCAGGCGCGTATTGACCCTAAGCTCATCCACAAGGCCAAGAAGGCGGAGCGCAAGGCCACGGCGGGCAGGCTGCTGGAGCCGCTGCTGAAGCGCAAGCCCGCGTCTGCCACAGCCGGTGCGCGCGTGCGTGCGTGCATGCGTGCATGTTGACCTTGCTGCGTCTGTGCATGCAGCAGCATGTTCAGGCTGCTGGAGCCGCTGCCGAAGCGCAAGCCTGCACCTGCCAGGGCCAGTGTGTGCATGCATGCGTGCGTGCATATGCGTGTGTGTGCCTGTGGGGTGCTCCCTGCATCCGTGCTCCCTGCATCCGTGCGTGCATGCGTGCATGTTGACCTTGCTGCATCCGTGCACGCAGCCAAGTTCTCAAATCATCTGCGAGGGGCCTGCTGCTCCCTAGTTGCACTTTAGGCCGCGCGCCTGCAGCCACAAGACAACCCATCAATGATTGCTGCCCACCAGCCTCCAGCAAGCGCTGCATCGCAGGGTGGAGGTGGCAAGAGGAACGTGCAGCAGGGCGTTAGCGCAGCTCAGTCAAGCTCCCCCGCTCTGACAGCTTTGCCTTGCTTTGTGCTGCACGCCTGCAGGTGGTAGTGCTGCAGGTACGCAGGTCAGTGGCGCCAGCCCCGGCGCTGTAGGTGCGGCCAGCCCTGCCGCAGCGCCCGCACAGCCCTGCAGCGCTGAAGAGGGCGCGGCCGTGGCCAAGGAGCCTGCCCCAGCTTACAGCGGCACAGGCAAGCCCAAAACGGCAGAGGACTACGAGGCCTTCAGGTATGGCGCGCGCGTGTGCTGGGCCGCAGTCACACATGCGTGTCGCTATGTGTGCGCGCATGGGCGTGTGCAGACGTGCACATGCCTGTGCGCACGCAAGCGCGCGCATGCAAAAGGGAGCGGCCTGGTGGGTGCGGTTCGCCTGCGCAGTGTGCAGCCTGGCTCGTGCTCAAGAGGCCTGTGAGAGCAATATTGAATCTGGAAGCGGAGTCTGCGTGCCGTTGGATACTGGTCGTACGGGTGCTGGGGGTCGTTGGATGCTTTAGGGGGTCATTGGATGCTATTGGGAGTCATTGGATGCTATAGGGGGTCATTGGATGCTAGGGGCTCATAAAGTGCTCTGTCGTGCGGGTGTGGAGCTGGCTGCTTTGAGGCGCCAACATTCTAACAACGATGTGTGCAGCATCAGGACGACGCGTGCAGCATATCACAATGACGTGTGCAACATTTCATGGCAGGATGCACATGTGCATGCACTTGCGTGTGCGGGTTTGCCTGGCCACGCACCCAGTAGGGACATATTGGTGGCAAGAGCTCGCATGCATTGAGCGCCAGCAGATGTTGGTGCGGGTGTGCGCACCCTAACCATTGCCGCCCTAAGCAAGGCCGCCATATTTGTTTCCTCACAGGCATACACACACGCACACACACGCACACACACAGACATGTGCACGCCCTGTCATGTGTGCGGTGTGCCGGGCATCTTTGAGCTGCAGGCAGGAGGTGCTGGAGAAGCGGGAAAAGTACGAGGCCAAGCACATGGGCGGCTTCACACGCATCTACCCGGCTGCCAACAAGGAGCTGCAGGAGATGTATGAGAAGCTGTTGAAGGGCGCAGCGGAGCTGTTTCAGTCGTCTTTCCAGGTGCGTGTATTGGCTTGCATGCCATGTCATCCGCGTGCCATGTCATCTTGGTGAAGGGTATAATGTGCATCACACATACATGCAAGTTGGTCACGGCTCAATAGAGCATGCACATTTTTTGTCCCGTGCGTGGATGCGTCGGCCAACCGGAACAGTGCTGCTTTGCCCATGGCAACGCAGGCCAAGGCAAAAAAGGCGCTGGAGGCCCTGGGCGAGGAGCGCAAGAGGAAGGTGGGCCCTGCTTGTTTGTATCTCCTGTACACATGTGTCTTTTGTCCCTGGTTGCATTCAACCTACTTGAAACAGGGCAGCACCAAGGCAGTGGCGCTCAAATTTGCCAGGTGCACCTGGGGCATGTTTGGTATGTGTTTTGAGGGGGGGGGATGCTATGACAAACAACGCGCCTTGCTATATGGCAGTACTAGCCACCATGTTTTGGCAGTTATCCACCACTGTTGGAGCAGTGTCAATAAACCCACTGAAAAGAAAGAGAGACAGAGACAGAGACAGAGACAGAGACAGGCACTTACTCAGCCTGACGCCTTATTGCTATAAGAGGAGGCAAAATAGATGCTGATGCCGTCCGTGACGGAAAGATGCTGATAGCCAATGGGGGAATTGGCCCGGGGGCCAAGCTCGCACATACTAAGCCACTTTGCCCAGCAACCACCCTGCCTCACCTGCATACAACCCTGCTGTGCAACAGGAGGAGACAGAGAGCGACTCAGTAAAAGCGGAGAAGGCGCGCGCGCGCGCCCACAGGGACAGGTTGGCCCAGATGGCCCTAGAGCGGCGTGCAAAGAAGGCAGAGGAAAAAGCGGAGGCCGAAGCCCTGGCGTCGCTGCAGGTGGGCGTGCATGCGCGCGCGCGTGCGCACATGTGTGTGTGTGTGTGTTTGTGTGCAAATGAGCGTTCTTTGTGTGTGAGTGTTGGGTTGTGTGCTTGGGTCGTGTGTTGCATGCATGTGGGCACTTGCACGGAAACAAACACATTGTGCTCGATGTGCGCGCGTGCATGTGCTTGCATGTTGTTTATCTGGGCTTTGGAAGGCACAATCTGTGTTCCCAGTGTGCATGCAGCTGCTCAGGGTTCAGGGGTTCGGTGAGTCGCTGCTGTGTTGGTGTGTGATGGTGAGGGACTGTAAGGTGTGCCTAGAAGGGGCAGGGCGTGCATCCTGTGCCTGCAGGTGTGCAGCATCTTTGGTTTGTACAATTGCAGGTGTGCATTCCATTTACCTTGAGCATTCAACAGTGCCAACCGCTCAGCAACTCCACCTCTGCCTTCTCGCGCACGGCCCTGCATGCCGAATTGCCACCAAAGTCCCGCACAACTGCCTCAAAGCCTGTGCCTGAAACTCCACACAGATGTTTTGTGCCCTGTCTCTGCCTGCTCAAGTGTGGCTGGTGCGCGCCACACACTTCCCTGCCTGACTCGCAGGCTGCTCAAGCTGCGGGGGCATACTCCATGTACCTGAGCCAGGCGGGCCTGTTGACCCATCAGGTAATTGAGACGCATCACAACGCCATCGAGAGAGGATGCCATGCATGGGTCACCTGAAGGCGTGCTTGTGCTCCCAAGGGCCTGCAACCCTCTGCATGCGTGTGCATGCATGCACGCGTTCATGCGCATGCACATGAGCAACAAGCAGTCGAGCTGTGTGCATGCTGGGGCCGTTTTGGAGTGCTGACTGGCAGCCTGTGATGTAGGGATGTGGTGTGCGCAGTCATGTAAATGGGTGATACGGCACCAGCCGGCTCTCCTTTTTGGGACGGGCACACTCCTTCAAGAAGGGATTGCGCCCAGAGGCTGCCTATGTCAATGCCGGGCGCAGGGGTCCAGCTCTTCCTCGCTCCCTTCAGCGAAGCTGCCCTTGTTTGTCAGGCGCAGTGGTGAGACGCCTTCCCGTCCTTCTTCACTCCGTTGCGCGCAAATCATGTGCACAAGCAGTCGTGCATGCATGCGCAATCCATACATGAAAGTAGTCAAGCACACATTCACGCGCAATCCACGTGTGCAATCAACAGGAGGGTCCGCCAAGATTGCTAGAACTGGGCCGCTTGCGCAGGTGGCGTCACAGATGGCAATGGCGATGGGAGGGGGGTCCTACCCACTGCCACACGCAGCACTTGTCGCCGGGGCTGGCCTCCCCCACGGCCCACACCCCTTCTACCCCATGCCGGTGCAGCAGCTCCCGCCACCCAACTTCAGCGCCCTGCCCAGTGTCGTGGCCGGGAGCGGCTACATGCTTGCGCCCGCGCTGGCCAGCGGGGGCAGCGGCGGCGCAGGTGGCGGGCTAAGCCTGCTGAGCCGCGTGGGCAGTAACAGCGGCAGCGGCGCAGGGGCGCACGAGGTGTGTGCACGCACGCACGCATGGGTACTTGTACACATGGACGTCTTAGCACAACCCTCCTGCGAAGCCTGCTTGCCTTGCAGGCAGCCAATTGCCTGTGGGGTTGAGCAAATCACCTGTGAGGTTGAGCAAATCAACTGTGGGGTTGCTGCATCCTGTTTGTTCAGCTGTGTGTTTGGGCATGCTGCATCTCTAGCAGACTGTTGCGCAATTCAGCCAACACATGAATGAGCAAACTCAGCCAACACATGAACAGGCAAACTCAGCCAACACGTAAACAGGAAGGCTCAGCCAACACAAACAGGAAGGCTCAGCCAACACATAAGCAGGCAAACTCAGCCCACACATGAACAAGCAAACTCATGCATGCCCCATTGGTTATGTACCAGCCTGAACCCCCTCCTCCTTCCCACTCACTCAATTACACACAGCACAGAGCACCTCATCTGCACATCACAACCACCTGCCCTCACTCCTTGGCCGCCCTCCTTGCTCAAATGCAGGGCAAAGACGGGTATGCAGGCGCACATCTGCACACGGAGGCCCTTGGAGACAGCGGGCCGCCCTCGTCCACCAGCGGCAGCCCCGCAGGCAGCAGGCCCATGAGCGGCCGCTCCAGCGGCCAACACACTAGCGTGCACGCTGGCAGCAGGTGCGCTTGCTGCGCGTGGCTCAAGGGGAGAGGGGGTCGCTCGTGTAAAAGATGAACCAGCAACCGCCCTGCCCACGTGCGACGCCCTAGCTGGCGACAGCGCTCCTGCTTGCGCGTGCCCCTCATGGCTGTGGCTGCTGTTGCTGCCCTTGCAGCATGACTCGTTCTTGGGGCAGCTGTTGTGGGCCTCGCCTGCCTGCGAGAGGCTTCCCTGGAAGGTCTTAAAAAAGCGCCTTGCGGCAGGGAAGTCATATCAACTTCGTTGATGATGGCGCCTGCAAACGCCTGCCTCATCCATTCCCCTCCCCCCCCTCTGTCCAACACCTGCTCATGCTTGCAGCTTGGTGGACCCTCTGTCCTTCTCCCAGATGGGTGGCTCCAGCCAATTACCAACCTACAGCCACCACAACTACTTCTCCCAGCAGCAGCAGCAGCAGCCACACTTCGGAGCTGCAGGGAATGGCTACTACCGTCACTCCCAACAGCAGCCGCAGCAGCCACACCAGCATGGCGCGTCTGGGCATGGCTACCACCTGAAGGATGGCCTTCTGGATGTGCAGCCGCCCTCGACTGCGCACTGTCAGCCTGTGAGGGTGCCTTCCCGCGTCGGCAGGGGCGTGGATGCCTGCCTTGGGTCTGAGGTAGGCCAGCAAAGCAAGGCAGGCGCCACACCCACGTCCTACCTTGCCTTCAATTCCCACATGCCGCCCCCTCCCCCCCGTTGTTCCCTCCCCATATCTCCTGTGTTCCGTGTTTCTCTCTCATCTCCC
>LFIK01002252.1_pt1 | contig 15565 bp, 12 predicted proteins | sample 643401 | NCBI WGS metagenome assembly LFIK01 (sample SAMN03777447, study PRJNA286221) | soda lake metagenome | biome: soda lake; feature: Kulunda steppe; material: water; isolation source: sample T5-Br brine of Lake Tanatar-5 | place: Russia: Kulunda steppe | collected 2010-07
GCTGGACGACCACACGGTGAAATTCTCCTTCGCGCCCGAGATCTCGCGCCGGTCGCTCATCGATCAGGTGGGTTCCACCCCCGTTTTCCCGCAGGCGTGGTTCGAGGAAACTGGCGCGCGCCTGGACGAATCGCGGTTGGAAGCGCCGCCGGGATCGGGGCCGTATGTGCTGGACAGCTACGAGATCAACCGCTCCATCGTCTATCGCCGCAACCCGGATTACTGGGGCGCCGACCTGCCGGTGAACGTGGGGCGGCACAACTTCGATGTGATCCGGGTGGAATACTTCGCCGATGGCGCGGCAGCGTTCCAGAACTTCCAGACCGCCGAATACACCTTCCGGCAGGAAAACAATTCGCGCCAGTGGGCCACGGGCTATGATTTCCCCGCCGTACAGCGCGGGCATGTGGTCCAGAAGGAAATCCCGGTCGGCACGCCGCCCACGCCCTCGGGCTTCGTCTTCAACCTGGACCGCGAGATGTTCGACGACCGCCGCGTGCGCGAGGCCATCACGCTGGCCTACAACTTCGAATGGACGAACGAGACGCTTCAGTACGGCCTGTTCGAACAGCGCCACTCTTTCAGCCAGGGCCTGCACGAGGCCGAGGGCCTGCCCACCGATGCCGAGCGCGAACTGCTGGAAAGCCTGGGCGATCTGGTCCCGCCGGAGCTTTTCACCGAACCGGCGGTGATGGCGCATACTTCCTCGCCCGAGCGATTGAACGACCGGCGCAACATGCGCCGCGCCATGGCGCTGCTGGACGAGGCCGGCTGGGAAGTGGGCGATGACGGTATCCGACGCAATGCCGACGGCCAGCGGATGCGGATCACCATTCCGGTCAATGCCTCGGGCTCGGCGACGATGGAGTCCATCGTCGAGACCTTCACCCAGAACCTGCAGGCCATGGGTATCGACGCACGTTTCCAGCGGATCGATGCCGCGCAATACACCCAGCGCCGCCGTGACAAGGATTATGACATGATCGTCGACGGCTATGTTGCGCTGGTCGACGCGGGCACCGGCCTGCACCAGCGCTTCGGCTCCGATGCCGCTGACGATGTGTTCAACCCCGCATCCTTGCGCAGCTCGCTGGTGGATGCGGTCATCGACGAGGCGCTCATGGCCCCCGGCCCGGACGAGCGCGACGTCGCGCTGATGGTGCTGGACCGTGTGCTGCGCTGGGAACGGTTCATGATCCACACCTGGTTTACGCCGGTCGCCTGGGTCGCGCATTGGGACATGTTCGACCATCCCGAGGAGTTCCCGCCCTTCGCCATCGGCGAGCTGGATTTCTGGTGGTTCGATGCGGAGCGCCATGACGCCCTGCGCGAAGCCGGTGCCATAAGGTAAGCGCGGGATGCTCCCCTATATCCTGCGGCGGCTGGCGCTGGTCATCCCGACCCTGTTCGGGATCATGGTGATCAACTTCACGCTGGTGCAGTTCGTCCCCGGCGGCCCGATCGAGCAGATCATCGCCCAGATGGAGGGCGAGGGCGATGTGTTCGAACGCTTCTCGGGCGCCGGGGCGGACGTGTCCATGGGAGAGCGCAACGATGACACCTATCGCGGCGCCCGCGGCCTGCCGCCCGAATTCATCGCCCAGCTTGAGCGCGAATTCGGCTTCGACAAGCCGCCGCTGGAGCGGTTTTTCCACATGATGTGGAACTACGTCCGGTTCGATTTCGGCCAGAGCTACTTCCGCTCCATCGGGGTGATGGAGCTGGTGCTGGAAAAGATGCCGGTGTCGATCACGCTGGGGCTGTGGTCCACGCTGATCGCCTATCTGGTGTCCATCCCGCTGGGGATCGCCAAGGCGGTGCGGGACGGATCGAAATTCGACACCTGGACCTCGGGCGCGATCATTGTGGGCTATGCGATCCCCGGGTTCCTGTTCGCGATCCTGCTGCTGGTGGTCTTTGCGGGCGGGTCGTATTTCCAGATATTCCCGTCACGCGGCCTGACCTCCAGCGCCGAGGTCTGGAACGAGCTGTCGCCCATCGGCAAGGTGCTGGATTACCTCTGGCACATCACCCTGCCGGTGCTGGCCTCGACCATTTCGGCCTTTGCCACACTCACGCTCCTGACCAAGAACAGTTTCCTTGACGAGATACGCAAGCAATACGTGATGACAGCGCGCGCCAAGGGGCTGACCGAAAAGCGCGTGCTTTACGGCCATGTATTCCGCAACGCCATGCTGATCGTCATTGCCGGATTTCCGGCGGTGTTCGTGGGCGTGTTCTTCGGCGGCTCACTGATCATCGAAACGATCTTTTCGCTCGACGGTCTGGGCCGGTTGGGGTTCGAGGCAGCGGTGGCGCGTGACTATCCGGTGATGTTCGGCACGCTGTTCGTGTTCGGGCTGATCGGGCTGGTGGTGGGGATCATCTCGGACCTGATGTATGTCTGGATCGATCCGCGCATCGACTTCGAGACGCGGGAGACCTGAAATGGACCAGCGTGTCGAATCCCACCCCGAGCCGCAGGCCGAACCCACCCCCGGCGCCATGCCGCCGCCGCCCGCCGAGGGCGGCGCGGTCGACACGCCGGTTGGCCCGCTGCCGAAGCGCAAGCGCCGGTTCGGCATCACGCTATCCCCGCTCAACCAGCGGCGGTGGCGGAATTTCTGCGCCAACCGCCGCGCCTTCTGGTCGCTGGTGATCTTCGGCATCCTCTACATCCTGTCGCTGTTCGCCGAGTTCATCGCCAACGACCGCCCGCTGCTGGTGCAGTATCGCGGCGGCTTCTACATGCCGATCTTCAACTTCTACGCCGAAACCACCTTCGGCGGTGATTTCCGCACCGAAGCGCAATACCGCGACCCCGAGGTGCGCTGCCTGATCAAGACCGGCGGCGCGGAACTCTGCCTCGATGACCCCCGTCGCGCCATGGAAGAGGCCGAGACCACGGGCTTCGTCGACGGCGAGGAGGTGGTGCGGGGCCGGATCATCTGGCCGCTGATCCCCTACAGCTATAACACCGTGAACGAGATCGGCGGCTCCGCGCCCTCGGCCCCGGACAGCCGCCACTGGCTGGGCACCGATGACACCGCGCGCGATGTGACGGCGCGGATCATCTATGGCTTCCGGCTGTCAGTGTCGTTCGCGCTGATCGTGACCTTCCTGACCTCGGTCATTGGGATCGCGGCGGGGGCGGTGCAGGGGTTCTTCGGCGGGCTGCTGGACCTGCTGTTCCAGCGGATCATCGAGTTGTGGAACTCCACCCCGTCGCTTTACATCATCATCATCGTGTCCTCGATGTTCATCATGAACTTCTGGTTATTGGTGTTCTTGATGACACTCTTTGGCTGGACCGGGCTGGTGGGCGTGGTGCGTGCCGAATTCCTGCGCGCGCGCAATTTCGAATACGTCCGCGCCGCCCGTGCGCTCGGGGTGTCGAACACCGTCATCATGTTCCGCCATGTGCTGCCCAACGCGATGGTGGCCACACTGACCTTCCTGCCGTTCATCGTCACGGGCGTGATCGGCGGGCTGGCGGCGCTGGATTTCCTGGGCTTCGGGCTGCCATCTTCGGCGCCCTCGCTGGGGGAACTCACGCTGCAGGCGCGCAACAACCTGCAGGCGCCGTGGCTGGGCTTCTCGGCCTTCTTCGCCTTCGCCATCATGCTGTCGCTGCTGGTCTTCATCTTCGAAGGCGTGCGCGATGCCTTTGATCCGCGAAAGACCTTCAGATGAGCGATTTCGTCCTCGATGTGCGCGACCTGTCGGTGACCTTCATGCAGGAGGGCCACGCGGTCCGTGCGGTGCGCAACATCAGCTTCGCCGTGCAACGGGGCGAGACAGTGGCGCTGGTGGGCGAATCCGGCTCGGGCAAGTCGGTGAGCGCGCTGGCCTCGGTCGGGCTGTTGCTCGACGCAGCGCAGGTCGAAGGGTCCGTCCAGTATCAGGGGCAGGAAATGGTCGGCGCCCCTGAACGCCGGTTGCGCCAGATCCGGGGCAATGACATCAGCTTCATCTTTCAGGAGCCGATGACCAGCCTCAACCCGCTGCACACCATCGAAAAGCAGCTGGGCGAGGCCCTGTCCCTTCACCAGGCACTGACTGGCGCGCAGGCGCGAGCGCGCATCCTGGATCTTCTTGACAAGGTCGGCATCCAGGATGCGGAGAGGCGGCTGGGCGCCTACCCGCACCAGCTTTCCGGCGGGCAGCGCCAGCGGGTGATGATCGCCATGGCGCTGGCCAACGAGCCTGAGCTTCTGGTCGCCGATGAACCCACCACCGCGCTCGATGTGACCATCCAGGCGCAGATCCTGGAACTGCTGGTGGACCTGAAGCGGGCCGAGGGCATGAGCCTGCTTTTCATCACCCATGATCTGAACATCGTGCGCAAGTTCGCCGACCGGGTCTGCGTGATGCAGCAGGGCGAGATCGTGGAGCAGGGGCCCACGGACGAGGTCTTCGACGATCCGAAACACCCCTACACCCGCAAGCTGCTGGCCGCCGAGGCCGCGGGCAATCCGCTGCCGGTGCCCGAAAGCGCCCCCGAGGTGCTGCGCACCGATGCGCTGCGGGTCTGGTTCCCCATCCAGCGCGGCTTCCTGCGCCGCACCGTGGGTCATGTGAAGGCGGTGAATGCCGCCACGCTCAGCTTGCGCGCGGGCGAAACCTTGGGCGTGGTGGGCGAATCGGGGTCGGGCAAGACCACGCTGGCGCTGGCGATCCTGCGGCTCGTGTCCTCGGACGGGCCGATCGTGTTTCAGGGCGGCGATATCCAGGGCAAGAAGTTCAAGCAGCTGCGCGGGCTGCGCCGCGACCTGCAGGTGGTGTTCCAGGACCCGTTCGGCAGCCTGAGCCCGCGCATGACGGTCGAGGAGATCATCGCCGAAGGGCTGGGCGTGCATGGCGTGCCCAAGGGGCAGACCGCGCGCGATCTGGTGGCCCAGATCATGACCGAGGTCGGGCTGGACCCCGCCACCATGGCGCGCTACCCGCACGAGTTTTCCGGCGGCCAGCGCCAGCGCATCGCCATCGCCCGCGCCATGATCCTGCGCCCCAAACTGGTGGTGCTGGACGAGCCGACTTCGGCCTTGGACATGACGGTGCAGGTGCAGATCGTCGAGCTTCTGCGCGAGCTGCAGCGCCGCCACGGGCTGGCCTATCTGTTCATCAGCCACGACCTGCGCGTGGTGCGCGCCCTGTCGCACAAGATCATCGTGATGAAGCAGGGCGATGTGGTCGAAGCCGGCCCGGCGGCGCAGGTGTTCGACGCGCCGCAGTCGGACTATACGCGCCAGTTGATGGCTGCCGCATTCGATATTGCCACAAGGGGCGCGGCCTGAGGCGGCCTGAGGCGGCCTTGTGCGAAGTTGCGGCATACCGGCGAATACATAATCTACTTGCAAGATATATGAAGATATCGCAGTATTCACATGGCAGAGTGCTGCGGCAGGTCCGCAGCGCCCGTCTGGAGGAGGCGGGCTGCACGAACGGAGGAACACCATGAAGATTTCCCGCAGACGGATTCTGGCCGTGGGATCGGCAGGGCTGGTAGTGACATTGTTGCCTTTGCCGGCCAGTGCCGCGACCGAAGCCGACGAGCTGATCGCGCGCTTCACCGATGGCGCCACGCCGGGCGAAGGGCCCCTGACCATCACCGCGCCGCAAATCGCCGAGAACGGTAATGCCGTGGGGGTCGAGGTGGAGTGCCCCGGTGCGAAATCCATCCGCATTCTGGCCCCGGCCAATCCCAACCCCGAGGTCTGCACCGTCCATTTCGGCCCGCGTGCCGGGAGCCACAGGCTTTCCACCCGCATCCGCATGGCCGAGACCATGGACGTGATCGCGCTGGCGGAGATGGAAGACGGCAGCTTTGTGCAGGCCAGCGCCCGCGTGCGGGTGACCATCGGCGGCTGCGGCGGCTGAGTAAGGGAGGATATCATGGACACAATCGACGCCCGCCCCCGTGTGCGCGTGCCCCGGACCGCTTCGCCCGGCGAAGTGGTGCAAATCAGGACGCTGGCCAACCATCCGATGGAAAACGGCGAGCGGCTGGATGCCGACGGCAACCGCGTCCCGCGCCACATCATCCACCGCTTCGTCTGCACCTTCAACGACGAGACGGTGATCGAGATGGACATCGAGCCCAGCCTCGCCGCAAATCCGTTCATCGAGTTCGAGGCCGAGGTGCCGGAAAGCGGCACGTTCCACTTCGCCTGGCACGATGACAACGGCGATGTCTACGAGGCGACGGCGGATATCGAGGTCGCCTGACGACCGCGCCTTTGCGCGTTCCTGAAAACCCGGACCCCGACCTGACGCGGCTTCTGCCGCGACCGGCGTCGGCTGCCCTGACGTGATGGAGCCCCCATGATCTCGCGCCGCCATTTCCTGCAAGCCAGCCTTGCCGCCTCGGCGCTGCTTGGACCTGCCGCGTCCGGCCAATGGGGGCGGCTGGCGGCGCAGCAGCGGCTGAGCCAGGGCGATCTGCTGGATTTCGACACGTTCGGCAATGTGACGCTGATACACCTGACCGACCTGCACGCGCAGACGCAGCCGATCTGGTTCCGCGAAGCCTCGGTCAAGCTGGGCGCGGGCGATGCGCGCGGCCAGCCGCCGCATCTGGTCGGGGCGGATTTCCTGGACCATTACGGGCTGGAACAGACCAGCGCCATGGCCCACGCCCTGACGCATCTGGAGTTCGAGGCACTGGGGCGGGCGTATGGCCGCATGGGCGGGCTGGACCGGATCGCCACCGTGGCGAATGCCATCCGCGCCGACCGCGCGGACGCGCTGCTGCTGGACGGGGGCGACACCTGGCACGGGTCCTTGCCCGCCCTGCGCACCAAGGGGCAGGACATGGTGAACCTCATGAACGCGCTGGGCGTGGATGCCATGACCTCGCATTGGGAGTTCACGCTGGGCGCGGACCGGGTGGACCGGATCGTGTCCGGGCTGCCCTTTGCCTTCCTCGGCCAGAATATCTTCGACACCGACTGGAACGAGCCGGTCTATGAGCCCTACGAGTTGTTCGAACGCGGCGGCGCGCTGGTCGCGGTGATCGGGCAGGCCTTTCCCTACACCCCCATCGCCAACCCCGCCTGGATGTTCCCGGAACTGAGCTTCGGAATCCGCGAGGAACGGATGCAGGCGATGGTGAACGAGGTGCGCGCCCACGGCGCCGATCTGGTGGTGGTGCTGTCGCATAACGGCTTCGATGTGGACCGCCAGATGGCCGCCCGCGTGGAAGGCATCGACGTGATCCTGACCGGCCACACCCATGACGCGCTGCCCGAACCGCTGCTGGTGGGGCAGACGCTGCTGATCGCCTCGGGCTCGAACGGCAAGTTCGTCACACGGCTGGATCTGGACGTGCAGGGCGGGCAGATGCTGGGCTTTCGCCATCGGCTGATCCCCGTTTTTGCCGATGCCATCGACCCGGACCCGGAGATGGCCGCGCTGGTGGCCGCCGAGCGCGCGCCCTTCGCGGACGAATTGGCGGAAGTGCTGGGTCACACCGATAGCCTGCTTTACCGGCGCGGCAACTTCAACGGCACCTGGGATGACCTGATCTGCACCGCGCTGATGGAGGAGCGCGATGCCGAGATCGCGCTCTCGCCCGGCGTGCGCTGGGGGCCGTCGCTGATGCCCGGCGATCCGATCACCCGCGAGGATGTGTTCAACGTCACCGCCATGACCTATGGCGCGGCCTACCGGCGCGAGATGACGGGGGCCGAGATTCACGGCGCGATGGAGGATATCGCCGAGAACCTGTTCCACCCTGACCCCTATTTCCAGCAGGGCGGCGACATGGTGCGGGTGGGCGGCCTTGGCTACCGGATCGCCGTGGACAAGCCCATGGGCGAACGGATCACGGGCCTGAGCCATCTGGCGAGCGGGGAGCCGCTGGACATGGACCGCGCCTATACCGTGGCGGGCTGGGCCAGCGTGACCGAAGGCACCGAAGGCCCGCAGATCTGGGACGTGGTGAGCGATTTCATCCGCAAGGCGGGCCGTGTGAGCGTGCCCGAGAACGAGACCATCGAGGTCGTGACCGGCTGACGCGCGCGGCGCGGCGCCGTGGAAGGGGAGGAGACAGGGACAATGACGAAACCGCAGGACAAGACAGGCGGGACCAGCCGACGCCGCTTTCTGGGCGGCGCGGGACTCGCTGGGGCAGGACTTATGGCGGGACTGGTGCCCGCCCGCGCCGCCAGCCCCGATCCGATGATCACCGAGGTGCAGCCCTGGGCGCAGTTCCTGGGCCCCGGCGTGGATGACGCCCCCTACGGCAAGCCCTCGCCGCACGAGGCGCATGTGGTCCGGCGCAACGTCGAATGGCTGACCGCCGACACCGCAAGCTCGGTCAACTTCACCCCCATCCACGAGCTTGACGGGATCATCACCCCCAACGGAATCTGCTTCGAGCGCCACCACGCGGGCGTCGCCGATATCGCGCCGCAGGATTACCGGCTGATGATCAACGGGCTGGTCGACCGCGAACTGGTCTTCACCCTGCAGGACCTGCTGCGCTTCCCGCGGGAAAACCGAATCTATTTCCTGGAATGCGCGGCGAATACCGGCATGGAGTGGCGCGGCGCGCAGCTTAACGGCGCGCAGTTCACCCACGGCATGATCCACAACTGCATGTATACCGGCGTGCCGCTGCGCACTCTGCTGGAACACGCGGGCGTGCAGCCCAACGGCAAATGGGTGCTGGCCGAAGGCGCCGATGCCTCGGCCATGTCGCGCTCGATCCCGATGGAAAAGGCGCTCGACGACTGCATGGTCGCCTTCAAGATGAACGGCGAGGCGCTGCGCCCCGAACAGGGCTATCCGGTGCGGCTGGTGGTGCCGGGCTGGGAAGGCAACATGTGGGTCAAATGGCTGCGCCGCATCAAGGTCGGCGACGCGCCCTGGCACCACCGCGAGGAGACCTCGAAGTACACCGACTTGCTGGCGGATGGCCGCGCGCGGCGCTTCACCTGGGAGATGCACGCCAAATCCGTCATCACCAGCCCCAGCCCGCAGGCGCCGATCTATCACGGGCGCGGGCCGACCATCATCACCGGGCTGGCCTGGTCCGGCGTGGGAACGATTGACCGGGTGGATGTTTCGATCGATGGCGGGCGCAACTGGCACCATGCGCGCATCGACGGGCCCAGCCTCGATAAATCCCTGCACCGGTTCTATTACGAATTCGACTGGGACGGCAGTCCGATGCTCCTGCAGTCCCGCGCGGTGGACAGTGCCGGTTACGTCCAGCCGACCAAGAACGCGCTGCGCGAGTTCCGGGGCACGGCTTCGATCTATCACATGAACGGAATCCAGACCTGGCAGGTCCATTCCAGCGGGGAGGTCGAAAATGTCGAGGTTGCTTAAGACAAGCGCGCTGGCGCTGGTGATCGCCACGCCCGCGCTGGCCGAGACCGACACGCTGGGCCGCCTGGCGCTCCCCGAAGAGGTCGCGGCCTGGGATATCGACATCCGCCCCGATGGCGCGGGCCTGCCCGAGGGGCGCGGCGATGTCTGGGACGGCGAGGATCTGTATGAACTGCAATGCGCCCATTGCCACGGCACCTTTGGCGAAGGGGTCGGTGCCTGGCCGGTGGTGGCGGGCGGCTTCGGAACGCTCACGCATGAGCACCCGGAAAAGACCATCGGCTCCTACTGGCCGTACCTGTCGACCGTGTTCGACTATGTTTACCGCGCCATGCCCTATGGCGCCGCGCAGACGCTGGAACCGGACGAGGTCTATGCGATCACCGCCTACCTGCTGTTCCTAAACGATCTGGTGGATGACGATTTCGAACTGAGCCACGAGAATTTCACCGAAGTCCGCCTGCCCAATGAAGACGGGTTCTACATGGATGACCGGGTGGAAACCGAATGGCCGTCCTTCACGCAGGAACCCTGCATGACCGACTGCGGCGACGCGGTAGAGGTCTCCATGCGTGCCGCCGTGCTGGAGGTGACGCCGGACGATCCGCTGACTGATGCGCGGCACGAACAGTATCTGGCCATGGCCACCGCCGCAGCGGGTGAAATGGGCGCGGTCGACGCCCCCGCCGTCGAAGCGGCGCCTGAGCCCGAGCTCGAGGAAGAAGCCGCCGCAGGCTACACCCCCGAACAGGTGGCCGCCGGCGAGGCTGCCTGGCGCCAGTGCCGCACCTGCCACAATGTCGGCGACGGCGCGCGCCACGGCGTTGGTCCCCACCTGAACGAGGTTTACGGCGCCCCGGTCGGCGCAAAGGATGGCTTCCGCTACTCCCCGGTGCTGACCGAGGCCGGGGAAGAGGGCATGGTCTGGGACAACGCCACGCTCGATGCCTTCCTGGAAAACCCGCGTGAACACCTGCCGCGCAACCGCATGTCCTTCAACGGTGTGCGCGACGCCGAGGAACGGCAGGCGCTCATCGCCTATATCGCGAGCTTCGCCGAGTGATGGGCGCAGCAACCGCAAGCCCGTTCCAGTGGCCGCCGCACGCGGCCATCGGAACGGGTGCGGGAACGGTGTTGTCCGGGGCAGGGAACCCCCTGCACCAGTGTTCCCGATCCGGGGCGCGACTGGGGCAGATGGTTTTGCCGCACCTGCAATATGCTGAAAACCTTTCCTTTTCCCTTCGAGCGGCTTGCGGTTTCCGCGCCAGTGAAACACATTCGCGGCGTGGGCGCGGCGATTTGCGTGGATGCCTGTTGCTGGTAGGGTCAGGGTTGATCGACGGAGCTTGCGCATGATGACCATCAAGACATTCAGGACGTTAAGCCGCGTGAGGCCGCTGTCCGCGTCGGTGGCCGGGTTGGCGGCCGCGCTGGCGCTGGCGGTGCCGGGGACCGCCCTCGCCGACGCGGGCGAGGGTGCCACCGAGTCCGTGCAATCCAGCACCACCATCCCCGGCGCGGTGGCGTTGGGCGATGTGGAGCACGGGCGCGAGTTGTGGGAGTTCGAATGCGCCGCCTGCCACGAGATGGGGCAAGGCGCCGAGGACGGGATTGGCCCGCAACTCAACCGGGTGTTCGGGCGCCGGGCGGCGGCAATTGACGATTTCCCGTATTCCGAGTCCATCGCGCGCATGGGGCGCGACGGACTGACATGGACCTTTCGGACTCTGGACGCGTATATCGAGAACCCCTACGCCTTGGTGTCGGGCACACGCATGAGCTACCCGGGGCTGGAGGATGAAGGCGACCGCGCTGACCTGCTGGCCTTCATGCGGCTTTATTCCGACCAGCCCGGCGACATCCCCGAGGCCGAGCCCACCGCGCGCCGGGTGGAAATCGAACTCCCCCCCGAGGTGCTGGAAATTCGCGGTGACCGCGAATGGGGCGAGTTCCTGGCCAGCGAATGCACCACCTGCCACCAGCGGGACGGGACGGCATCGGGCGTCCCTTCGATCACCTACTGGCCCGAAGAGCGCTTCGTTGTGGCCATGCACGCCTACCGCGAGGGGTTGCGTCCGCACAGCACAATGCAGAACATCGCCCGGCGGCTGGAGGATGAGGACATAGCCGCGCTGGCGGCTTATTTCGCCACAATCGACGACTGAGACCGACGCGTGAAAAAACAGGGAGGAAGTCAAATGCAATTCAAGCGCAGAACAGTTCTGGCCGGGATGGCCGCCGGGAGCGCGGTGCTGGCCGCACCGGCCGTGATGGGCGCCAGCCGCCCCAAGGTTGTGGTGATCGGCGGCGGTTCGGGCGGTGCCACGGCGGCGCGCTATCTGGCGCGTGACAGCCAGGGCGCGCTGGACGTGGTGCTGGTGGAGCCCACGCGCACCTATTACACCTGCTATTTCTCTAACCTCTACCTTGGCGGGTTCTGGGAGCTGGAGGATCTGGGCCACAGCTACGGCACGCTGGCCGCGCGGCACGGGATCAACGTGGTGCATGACTGGGCCATCGGTATCGACCGGGATGCGCAAACCGTGACGCTGGCAGGCGGCGACGTGCTGGACTATGACCGGCTGGTGATCTCGCCCGGGATCGATTTCGTCGAAGGCAGCGTGCCCGGCTGGTCGGTTGCCGCGCAGAACCGGATGCCGCATTCCTACAAGGCCGGGAGCCAGACCGAACTGCTGAAGGCGCAGGTCGAGAACATGCGCGAGGGCGGGGTGTTTGCAATGATCGCGCCCCCGAACCCCTATCGCTGCCCGCCGGGGCCCTATGAGCGTATCTCGATGGTCGCGCATGTGCTGTCCGAGCGGAACCCCACCGCGAAGATCCTGCTGGTCGACCCCAAGGCGAACTTCTCCAAGCAGGGGCTGTTCGAGGAAGGCTGGGCGCGTCACTACCCCGGCATGATCGAGCGCATCGGCCCGGATTTCGGCGGCGACAACGCGTCCGTGGACCCCGAAGCGATGACCGTCGACATCGACGGTATGGTCGAAGAGGTCGATGTCTGCAACGTCATCCCCGCGCAGCAGGCCGGGCGCATCGCGCATCTGGCGGACCTGACCAACGATGCCGGCTGGGCGCCGGTGAAGCCGGAAGACATGCGCTCGCGCATGGACGACAATATCTTCGTCCTGGGCGATGCCAGCGCGCAGGGCGACATGCCGAAATCCGGCTTCTCGGCCAACAGCCAGGCCAAGGTTGCCGCCAACGCGATCCGGCACGAGTTGCTGGACGCGCGGCTGTTCCCGGCGCGCTACGCCAACACCTGCTGGTCGCTGATCGCCACCGAGGACGGCGTGAAGGTCGGCGCATCCTACGAGCCGACGGAGGAGAAGATCGCCACCGTCGACAGCTTCATCAGCCAGACCGGCGAGGACGCGGACCTGCGCCGCCAGACCTTCGAGGAAAGCATCGGCTGGTACAACGGGATCGTCGCCGACATGTTCACCTGAGGCGCCAGCCTCACCGAACGATACACCATTCGGGCGCTGCGGGGTCTACCCCCGCAGCGCCCTTCTCTGTTCAGGGCTGCGCGGCGGTTGAAGGTGGCGGGGTCATCGGGCTTTCGGCGATGTCCGCGCCGTGCAATCCCCCGGCATAGGTGCGGGCCTCGATGGGGGTCGCTGCGATCGCTTCCTGCAATGCGGTCAGCAGGGCGGTCTCGGCGCGGTTGAGCGCGGCGCGCGGGTTCCAGGCCAGATGCACGTCGATCGCGGGCGGCTCCACATAGGGCGGCAGGCGCCACAACAGCCCGTCCGCGACATCGCGCGCCACCACATGCAGCGGCAGCGGACCGATCCCCAGCCCGGCGATGACCATGCGCCGGACCTCTTCCAGATGGCTGGAAGTGCCGATGATCCGCTCGCTCAACTCGGATTCCGCCCGCAGCAGGGTGACCGCGCGCAGCGCATCATGCAGCCGGTCGGTCTCGAAGCTCACCGCCGCGTGCCCTGCCAGATCCTTCTGCTGCAGCGCCGTGCGTCCGAACAGCGGATGCGGCGGCCCGCAGAACAGGCCGAAGAATTCGCGATAAAGCCGCCGATATTCGATCTTGGGGTCGCGCTGATGGACGAGGCAGATGGCGAAGGACGCGGTGCGCGCGGCCACACTTGCCAGTGCCGAGCCTGAACTGAGCACCGAGATCGACAGAGTGGCCTGCGGGTGGCGGGCGTGGAATTCGGCCAGAACGCGGTCGAAAAGCGGACAGACCACATGGCTGGCGAGAGCGATGCGCACATGGCCCGTGATCTCGTCGGTCATGTCGCGCATGAGCGTGGACAGGCGGTGCACGGCGCCGTGGATATCCACCGCCTCACGGTAGAGCAGCGCCCCCGCGCGGGTCAACTCGTACCGCCCTGGCCCCCGGTCGATCAGGCGCTTGCCGATCCGGTCTTCAAGCTTGCGCAGCGCGGTCGATACCGACGGCTGGGTCAGCCGTAACCGCCGGGCGGCATCGGTGATGGAGCGGGATTCGGCCAGCACCACGAAGCTGCGCAGCAGGTTCCAGTCCAGGTCCCGGGTCATGCGCTCGGCGGCGGCATCATCATCAGCCATTGATCGCACCTATAACAACTATTCCAATTATCAATTTGCCCTATGTCAACGCGCCTTGCAATCAATGGTGAACCGGGACGCCACACAGGAACCCCCTCGCATGTCCGTTGAAGCCCGCGAAAGGCGGCAGCCCTGGATCCTGCTGTCCCCCGCACTGGGGGCGGTCGCGCTGCTGCTGCTGCTGCCGCTGGTGTTCATCGTGGTCTATTCGTTCTGGCTGCGCTCGGCGGTGGGGCCGGACACGGTGGGTTTTCATCTGGACAACTGGCAGCGCGCGCTGACGGACCCGTTCTACCGCTACATCCTGTTGAACACGCTGAAGATCGCGGCCATCACCACGGTGCTATGTGCCGTGCTGGGCTATCCGGCGGCCTATTTCGTGGCGCGGTCCAGGGGCAACAAGGTCATCCTGCTGCTTCTTCTGATGCTGCCGTTCTGGATCAGCTACATCATCCGCACGATGAGCTGGATCAACATCCTCGGCTCGTCGGGTGCGCTGAACACGGCGCTGATGACGCTGGGGATCACGTCCGAGCCGATCCGGATGCTTTACAACGAAGCCTCGGTGATCCTCGGCCTCGTGCATTTCCTGCTGCCCTTCATGGTGCTGAATGTGTTTGTCAGCCTCGACGGGATCGACACCAGCCTTGAAGATGCCGCCAATTCGCTGGGCGCCACGCGCTGGCAGGCGTTCACGCAGGTGACGCTGCCGCTGTCGCTGCCCGGGCTGGCCGCCGGGGGGCTGCTATGCTTCGTGCTGGCGGCGGGGAGCTATGTGACGCCGGTGGTGCTGGGCGGGCCGCGCGACGCAATGTTCGCCAATCTGGTCTACGAGGCGATCATCACGCAACTGAACTGGCCCATGGGCTCGGCGCTGTCGCTGCTGCTGCTGTTCGTGCTGGGCGGGCTGGTGGCGCTTTACAACCGCTTTCTGGGTCTTTCGCAACTCACGCGGGGGTTGGGGTGATGGGCGGGGTCGGATAAATGGGCTGGAACCTGATCCGCGTCTATGCGGTGCTTGTCTACCTGTTCATGTTCCTGCCGGTGGCGGTGGTGGTGCTTCTCAGCTTCAACGCCAGCCAGTTCGGCGCCTTCCCCATGGCGGGCTTTTCCATGCGCTGGTTCGTGGCGCTGTGGGAAAATGACGCGGTGATGCGCGCCTTTCGCACCTCGCTTCTGCTAGGCTTGCTGTGCGCGATCATCTCCACCACTCTGGGGGTGTTGGCGAGCCTTGCGCTGGTGCGCTACCGCATTCCGGGGCGCAACCTGCTGACCACGGTGCTGATCGCGCCGATCCTGGTGCCCGAGGTGGTGATGGCGGTGGCGCTCTTGCTGTTCCTGAACTTCATCGGCATCGGCCGCAGCTTTCCCATGCTGCTGGCCGGGCATGTGATCTTCACCTTGCCGTTCGTGATCCTGGTGGTGCAGGCGCGGCTGGTGGGCATCCGCCGCGATGTCGAGGAGGCGGCGCTGAGCCTTGGCGCCTCGCCGCGCCAGACCTTCTTTGCCGTGACCCTGCCACTTCTGATGCCCGCAGTGGCGGCGGGGGCGCTGTTCGCCTTCACCATATCCTTCGACAACATCACCGGCACGCTGTTCTGGAAACCCGGCGGGGTGGAGACCGTGCCGACCCAGATCTTCGCCATGCTGCGCCATTCGATCA
>LFIK01002253.1_pt1 | contig 15559 bp, 23 predicted proteins | sample 643401 | NCBI WGS metagenome assembly LFIK01 (sample SAMN03777447, study PRJNA286221) | soda lake metagenome | biome: soda lake; feature: Kulunda steppe; material: water; isolation source: sample T5-Br brine of Lake Tanatar-5 | place: Russia: Kulunda steppe | collected 2010-07
CCCTCATCCTTCCCTCTTGGTCCATGCACGTCCTTTTCCTCCTGGCCCATGCACATCCTTTTCCTTCTGGCCCATGCACATCCTAATTCTCCTGGCCTATGCACAACCTTTTCTTCCTAGCCCGTTCACACCCTTCTCCTCCTGGCCCATGCACGTCCTTTTCCTCCTGGCCCATGCACAGCCTTTTTCTCCTGGCCCATGCGCATCCTTTTCTCCTTGTCCATGTACACCCAGTGAGTCACCCAGCAAAGCACACCCTCCCCTACCTGGCCCTGGTAGTGTGGCCTTGCTTTCTGGCGAAGGCTGGAAGCACATGTTGATGAGCACCCATCAGCAGCACCGTGCCCTTGTATCCTTCAAATCCTCAAAAGCGGACAGCTCTGTCATGCTGTGAACGTCTGTAGCCCTTGCACAAGCACAGCTCGTGTGATGCTAGCTTGCAAAGGGTTGCTGACGGCAGCGTCCATGCTGACGTGCTTGTTTAGACTGTCAGTGTTGCCCCGATGCGTGCGGCAGGTGGTGGCACAAGTGCATGAGCCCCCTGGGCAACGCCAACCAGCTGGCCATGGTGAAGCAGTTCATGATCTTGGAAGAGATGCAGAGCGGCTACGGCAAGCTGACAGATGGCCAGATGTTTAAGCAGGTTGGCGACAAACACACAGCAGCAGCAGTACTCCCTATGCTTTAAATTTTCTCAAGCTCCACTTTGGTGTGCCTACCGGCTTCATCACTGGTGGCTCCATCTGCTGTTTGTGCAGGACGTGCTCACGCCAGAGAAAATCAGGACCAAAAAGCCACAGGCAAACTTCATGCTGCGCAATAAGCTGGCAAATGGTTCTGTGTCTAAGATACATGGCAAGCGCCCAATGACAGCTGGGCGGCAGTTGAACAAGGCAAGTGCCTATTGTGTGGTGTGTAGTAGTATGTATCCAGACCAGAAGTTTGTGTGATTATCATGTACTTGCTAGGATGATTGATCTTCCTCATTGTCCCATTGTCGCTCATGCCTAGGTCTTTCTGCTGAATAATTGTTCTTGCTGATGCTTATTATGATGATTAGCACTACCCAAGGGGTTTCACTAGACTGTTTTGGGGGCTACTTTTCACAAAATTCTCGGGGGCCCCAAGGCAGCACCTTCTTTCTTACGCATACATTTGATCAGGCAAAAAGTGCCCTACACAGGCACCAATCCATCCCATTCTTCTTAAGTACATTCATGTTCATAACAAAGCTTTCAACACTGACATAGTTTGGTGCTCTATGTGACCCACAATGTCGATATTTCTGCGATTTACTGCCAAACCTTAACCCCACTTTTGAGCAGGTTATCCAAAGTGTGCTAGGGTGCTTAGTATAAGGATATCCAACAAAGTGCCAGCATCTTGGCATATTTTTGGCAACCTGCCCAAAGATGCGAAAGTTCCACAAATAAGTGACACCCCCTGAAGCACTACTTGGTTTCAAAATGCTAGAGCTTGTGCCTTTTCCTTTAAAGAAATGCATGAACGTGCATCCATGCATCCATGCACACAGACCTACCATCTCTGTTCCTGGCCCGCCCTGGCATGTTGCATCACAAGGGCATGCATGCTGAGGCGCGTCTAACGCGCATGCTTGCCGGACAGCCATCTTCAGGTCACGCCTTCTGCAGCGGCAAGCACATTTATACACATATGAGCTTGCATACACAAATACATGTGGACGCGCACACACGCACACACACACACACACACACACACACACACACACACACACACCTGAACACAACTCGCGCGCGCGGGTGCATTTGTGCTGGCTTACAGAACATCCTAACGGCAGCTGAGGAAGCAGACAAAGAGGACAGGGACAATTTGGGTGCTCTGAAGGTGGGTGTGTATAAGGATGCGTGAAAGATTGTGTTTGCCTTGCAAACAATGCACAACACCATTCACAGCTGCTTTGCATAGCTTTAACCACCTTGGCATCTTTGTTTTCTGTCACCACTTCCGAGCTTGCCAGGGCTTTCTACCCTGGTGGCCGCCCCCTGCCATTAGTGCAGCAGCTTTGAACTCACGTACACCTGCTCGTATTAGCCTCATTCTTGTGGTGGGAGTGTGCTGGGTCATCCTGCTTGTGAGCCTATGGAGTAAGTGTGACCAGGCCTGGATCTGGCCAGCAGACTAGCGTGGACACCGCATGTGGGTGCTGTAGGCTACAAAACCAAAAGTGTGTGGGCTACAGGATCAAACGCATGTGGGTGCTGTTGGCTACAAGGCCAAATGTTTGTGGGCTACAAGACCGAACGCATGTGGGTGATGTAGGCTACAAGACCAAACGCGTGAAGGTGGTGTTGGCTTTAAGGCCAAACGTATGTGGGTGGTGTGGGCTACAAGGCCATACACATGTGGGTGGTGTGGGCTGCAAGGCCAAACGTGTGTGGGTGGTGTGGGCTTCAAGGCCAAACGTGTGTGGGTGCTGTTGGCTACAAGGCCAAACGCATGTCAGTGCTGTTGGCTACAAGGCCAAACGTATGTAGGTGGTGTGGGCTACAAGGCCATAGGCGCAGAGGGCACTACCTGTCTCTGCTCTGTTTGTGCCTATAGGACAATGCCATGGGCCACATGAACAAGGCCGGGAGGATGGTGAAGGGCATGTTCCGTGGGAGACGCTTTTCTGTAGGTAAGGCCATGCCTTACCTCACAAAGCATTCATCTTCCGAAGCTCAGCTAGGCTGCTTTCTAATCTGTGTGTGAGTCAACCATAGCCAGGACGGTGTGTGAGTATGTGCACCATAGCCAGCTGTGTGTGAACTAGCCATAGCAAGGCTAGTGGCTCAGTATGCTCTTGCCCAGAGGCTTGAGTGACCGTTGCTTGCATTTCATGTCCTACATTGGCTGGCCACACTGTATTGTGACCATCAGAGCCCCAGGTGGACTTCGTAGGCTGAAGAACGCGTCTACATTTGATGCATATCCTTGTCCATCCCTACAGGGGCTCTGCTCCTTTGTTCTGCATTGTATCAAGCTTGAGTATGTGCGCGTCCAGGAGCGTGTCCAAAGATGGCTCGCTAAGCTTGATCAAGTCCATCTTGACAATTGTGATTGCCTGTGCTTCCTCAACCTCCCATAATGGTCCCCTAAGTTCCTTGCTTGTTTATTTTTTGCGCCTTGTAGACCCAGTCCTTGTCATGCATCGGAGGGCGCAAGAGATGGCGCGGCTGCTTAGGCTAGCTAAGGGGGAGGACGCGGCTGCTGCACAAATTTCCATGCCCAAGGTAAGCGTGTGCATGGTGCTGCGCAGTGTCACCTGAGCATCAGTGTCACCTGAGCCTGCTCAATGCCACCTGAGCCTGCTCAGTGTCACCTGGGCTAGGCCTTTATTTTGCATTCCAGGAGCCTGCGCTTCGGCTGGGTGCTACAGTCATCCCTCGTGTTCTGGCAAGGCTAAGCGCACTTGTGTTCGCCAGGGGTGTGCGTATGGATACCCAAGTGCTGCAAGCTGAACCACCGCCAATGGGCAGACAACAACTTGCTACGCCGATGCTTACTTTGAAGTAGGGACAAGATAGTTGCATTCTGTGACCTCAATACCTCCGCGCTTATGCAGTATTTAGGTGCTGTGATCTTAGTGCATTCACCTCAAGCATCGCTGGTGACCACCAGAATGTCTGTGCTGCTGCACTGCCCGCTCAGGTCAAAGGGGGTGATCAGAGTAGATCTGGAGACGAGGTGGGACATCCTGTCCCTGGGGAAGCCACAAGCTTGGCGAGGCCCTCCACAGAGGTACTGACCATGCTGCCTCTCATTCTGGTGGGACTGATGCGGTTTGAGTGAAGCCTGCGCAGTGTGATACGACTCTGGCCTGCCTCCTTAAAAGCGCAGCTAGCTGTGAGGTGGACACTATCACACTGTCAAGCGCGCAGCAAATATGGTGATGGCCGCATCACCCAGTCTTTGTAGCTCGTGTATCAGTTGGAGCGGCGGCATCACACAGTTATGGGGCTGTCAGGCTTCAGCTGGTCATATTCTTAATAGCCAGATATTTTGTGGACAGGCCGTGCTGCTTACCTGCCCAGAGCTTGCAGAGATGACGGGTTCAGCTAGCACTTTTTGTAGAGTTGGCTTGGCTTCTTCTGGGAACAGGGCAGGTCGCCGCGCATTTTGGTTGGTTGTTGTATACAATATTGCCGTGCCTTCGCTGACAGCCGCACTTCAAATTCAAGCAATCCCAAGTTCATGACGGGCACTAGAATTAGAATGAAAGAATGCTTGTAATGTTCATGTATGGTGTGCATCTCTTTTTTGTTCCCGGGGTAGCAAAGGTCTGTCATAACCCAACGCACCCGCTTAGGTAACCTGAGATGTCCAGGTGGCATGTAAAAAATCCAGCTTGTTTTCATTCCAGGGCTTTCCCATCCACAGTTGCTGCTCTTCTTTTACCAATATGATTCAGCATGGTTTTGGTTCACTGGGTGTTCAGCATGTTTGTTTCTTATTCCATCATCCTTAAACCCTGGAAAGATCCATACAATTTCCAGATGCGACCTCCAGTGTGGGGCGGTTAGATGTCTACCCTGAACTTCAGTGGTGCACTTAAACAGGCAATGGTGGTGGCAGTTGGATGACTGGGTTAAATTGTGCTGGATACATGCCTAGTAGTCTGAATGTCCACAGCTCCCTTGTGCCGGCAAGGACAAGCTGGTGCTCGCTCCTCCACACGCAGGCGCCACATTCAACATTCGAGCGCAATGCACAGTCTGTCAAGGGTATAATCAAGCCCAAGGACCACGCTGCTCTTGCCTCAACGATTCCTGCCTTAAAGCCAAACGTGAGCTTGCTTCCGTCTTCTTGCTCGAGCCTTGTGCAGATTTTCCGGCTCCCGCATGGTTGCAAAAAGATCTTGTCAGGCTCTAGCGTGCTGCTTGTGCTGTGCTGCTTGTGTAGTCCTGCATGCTGCTTGTGCCTTGCTGCTTGTGCTGTGCTGCTCGTGCATTGCAATTGTGATGTTTGTGTGTGTGTGCGCGCGCGCGTGTGTGTATGTGTGTGTGTGTGCATCTGCACTGGTTGTCAGCCATGCACGTGCCCTCCCATCATCCAATGCAGAAGCTGTGCACCTCCCCATCATTGCCTCACGTTCATGCGGTGAGGCTTTCCTCTGGGACTGACCCATGCACAGGCCATCCCTTGATACTTATCCAAAGAGGCAGGTGACCCAACATATGTGTGTGCTGTGCTCACTTCCTGTCTGCAGCCCGCAATGCGCCTGCCGCATTTGAGCCACAGCTTCCGCAGAGTGAAGCCCGTAAGCCTTCCCCCTCTACCTCACCCAGCCCGCTCATCTTCCGCCCCAAAAAGGCTGCGTTTCAATGAAGATTCTCCGGCTAGTCATGAGGAGAGAGAAGGCAGCGCTCATACCGCGCACTCAGGGTCTGATAGGCAAGGGCCCATGGGGGAGTCTCGTGAGCGCGACAGCTATGACAGGAGCCGCGGCCACTGTAAGGTGGTGATCATGGAGGAAAGCGAGGGGGAGGGCGCGCACAGCGATGGCAGCATCAGGCAAAGCGAGGAGAGCCACAGGCAAGCCCGTGTGAGGGGTGGGGCTTGTGCGTGTGTGGGGGGCGCGTGTGGGCGCGCATGCCTGCTCATTGATGCCAAGGGAGGCCACATGCCTAGTCTGTTGTTATTCTTTGGGAGCTCCAAAGTTTCTGGGACAGGGCTCGTGAGCAACCACTTGCAGCTGCAAGGCGCATGCCTGGACTTTCCATGCCATACCTCACATGCGTCAGCATGCTACTCAGTGTATGTGTCGGGTGCGTGGCGAGAAAGTATGGCTCACGGGGGTGCTAGTATTTGTGGTGGCGCCGTGTTGGGCGTGAGGAGGAGGCCGTGTGTGAATCTGGTAACGTTGTGGTGTACAACCTCACGCCATTTGTGACAAGCCTCAGTGCCTGTCTTGTCTTGTCAGCATCAACCGCTTGAACAGTGCATGAGCTTTGCCTTCAAGCCAACACTTGCCATTAGGTGCGCAGGAGTCAGGCACTGGGGCGCAAGCCTGGGCTGAATGCATGGCACTTCCTTGCACGTGACATGCAGCACCCCCCTGCAGCACCTTGCATACCTTTGTGCACTGCTTGCTTGGTGCTCTGCAGGCACCAGGCCAGCATCAAGGAGGCGCAGGCGCACTTCAACCAGCACTCCTGGCAGCCCAGCATGATGGGCTTGCGCGCCCTGTTCGGCAACCTGTGGCCGTCGCCGCAGGCAGAGGTGCGTGCGCCTGCACATGGCCTGCTGACTTTGCTGCTGGACCCCATGCAGCCCTTGAAATTGGGCGCCACTCTCCTTGCTTGTGCTCATGCTCGTCCCTTGTGGTCAGACACAACTTTGTCACAGCAATGGCATCTGGTCCCTGGCATGCGTGAGCAATACTGCATGTCATCCAAGTCTGCACAAAGGGATTTTTGAATTCTGATGTTCACTGCAATCATGAGCTGGTTCAAGAACAATTGAACTTTGTAGGACGCTGGAATGCTTGAGACACTTGAAGTTTCGAGGGGCAAGCGATGACCGGCCACTTAGGTTGGTCATGTTGACCTCCAGCCTCATTGCTGGGTGTGCAGGAAGTTGGGCCTATTGGCTGGCCAAACATTCTCTCCAACACATGCAAGATGGCACTTCCACAGGCAGAGAGCTTGGTATCCAGTGTATTTGGCTTGACTGACAAGCCTCACCCTCTGGTGGCGTGCAGGCGGGCGCCCCTGGCCCTGCTGCGCTGTGGTGGGCCATCAGCAACCGCCCCGGTAGCACGCGGCCCTTCGCCGCGTCTGTGGACTTGGAGCAGCAGGAGCAGGAAGAAAAGGAGGAGGATGACTTGGTGGTGGCTGCCTCCAGCCACAAAGACGAGGTGCCCAGCCCCGAGGTGGGTGTGCGAGCTTGGTGGCAGGCTTTGCCTCCACGTAGGCTGCAAGAGCGCATTTGCAAGGCAGCTTTGCCGCTTGTTGTTGAGCTTCTGGCTGGCAGCATGCTTTGCAAGCAGTTCTGCTGCCGTCCTCCTGATGTGCATGCAGGTTCTGAACGCATTCCAGGAGGGCATGCGCCGCGTGCAGCTGCTGCAACCTGACGGCAACAGCGGCTCCAGCCATTCCGGCAGCCCCCCCCTGCCGCCGCACGTGCCGCTGCCACCTGCCCCTGCCCCCCCTCCAGACGCGAGGACTCACCCCATCGACGACCCGCGCTTCCAGGTGTGTGTCACCTCAGAGCAGGAGGCTGCATGGAAGGTGGGTGCTCTGCTGGCCTGCTGGCCGGCTGTGCCTCTGCGTGAGGGGCACTGCTGCTTGGTTTGGCACGGCGCCCCCTGCAGCGCCTGTGCCGAGGCTCACAAGTCTGGACACAACTAAAAAAAATGTTGATCAAAGGATAAAGAGCAGGATTTCACTGAAGGATGTGCAGTTCAGCAGGCAGCAAGTTTGGTGAGTCCATTTCACTTTGCTGTGCAAGGCTTTTGGGGCTTGGATCTCTCACTGCACACAGCTGACCCAAAGCATGTCCAAGTGACGTTGATAAGCATCAAAGTTTGCGTGCGTGCAAGGACCCAAAGATGCTGGGCATCCTTCCAAACACTTCCAAGGGCTCAAGTGCCCAAGCCTTGCACATGCATGCTTACAAGTACGCACACATGCATGTACATACAACCAGGCAAGAGGTGCCTCTGGGCTGCGCCAGAACGAGGTATGTGAGCAGCAGCCGATTGCGGTCTCTGGCAACAAAGGTTTGCTGGGCAGGCTTATGCAGGTGTGTCTGGCGCAAGCACAGGTGGCCTGGTGTGGGCAGAATATTGAACCAAAATAGCTCATCAAAATGCAAAGCCGAACGTTTTTGTTTGCGACTCGGAACTCATGCCTGGCACGAGCACGTGTGGCCTGGTGTAGGCAGCGTATCAAACTAAAAAGGGCTCATCGAGACATGAAGCCGGATGATTTTGTTGACGTTGCAAAACTCGTGCCTGGCACAAGCACACGAGTGGCCTGGTGTAGACGAGGCCTTGATAATTGCTGCAGGCAAGACGGCTGCAGGCAAGGCGGGTGCAGGCAAGACGGCTGCGGGCAAGGCGGGTGCAGGCAAATCGGGTGCTGGCAAAACGGGTGTGGGCATGCTAGCCATGAACTTGGGTAGTCTGATGCAGCAGTTGGGAGCAGGCGGGCAGACGAAAGAGCAGGCGAACAGGTACTTTGTGGGCAGGCACAGGGGCAGGTGAAGAGGTCGTCTGTGGGCAGGCGCATGGGCAGGCAAACAGTTAGTCTGTGAGCAGGCGCAGGGGCAGGTGAACAGTTAGTCTGTGAGCAGGCGCAGGGGCAGGTGAACAGATAGTCTGTGAGCAGGCGCAGGAGCAGGTGAACAGGTAGTCTGTGAGCAGGCCGAGGTGCAGGTGAACAGGTAGCCTGGTGCAAGCAAGTGGCCTGGTGAGAGCAGTTGGGAGCAGGCAGGCAGGCAATTGAGGTGGAGATCTGGCAGCCGTGCCTTGCGCCAACAAAATGGTGCAGCAAAGGCAAGGCGGGCAAAGGCGGGCCATCAAGCATAGAATGGGCATGGCCACAATGAGAAGGCTGTGCAAACTGTGCGCTGTGTTTTCTGCGCACTGCGATTGCACCCCCTTCAACCCCACACCCCATTCAGACTGCTGCCCATTTTTCTAGCATCATCTTCATTGAGCTCACAACCCGCATCAATGCGTGTGCTGCACACTGTCAGCTGGGCACTGACCTCTGCCTGCCAGCTGGGCATCAACCAAACTAGCTTCTCCACAACTTGTAAGCTTAACTGCGGCTGATCCAAAAAGCTGCGAGTGCTATGCACGAGCTCCCACTGCACAGGAGGGCCCTGTGCGTCCAGCAGACCAGGGCAAGTGTTTTGCGGCCGGAGTCCAACTCGTGCACGCGCACATGGTGTGCACAGGCTCTGACGACCCCAGGGAGTCCCTTGAACAACGACACCCATTCAAGCAGTGGCAGCAGTAGTAGGAGTGCCCATGAGCATGCTCTCAGTGGCAAACAGGTGGGGCATGGCTGGACATGCTTGGGCGCCCCGATCTGCACACCTGTGTGTTCACTCCTTGCCAACAACCTGCAGCAAACAAATGCAGAGGGGCTTGCGCCTACATGCATAGAGCTTGCAACCTTTTGGTGTGCTTCACCAGATCAGATGCTGTGCACTGCAGTGCGCTAGTTTGTGCGCGTGCACCTGCACATAAGCACACGTACTCATGCATGACGTAAGTGCACAGTGACGGCACGATCCCCTGCACCACCGGCGGTGCTTCCAACCCCTCCCCCCCCCTTTCCCTTCCTGCCGCTTTTTGCAGTCTGCCAGCCAAGTACACGAGCCCCTTCTGCTGCAGCAGCTAGCCTCTATATTTGCCGCGTCAGCAAATGCCGGCAACGCGCCGGGCGCGCATGGCGGCGAAATCGGTGTGGCTGGTGAGGCAGGCAGTGCCTTCTTAGGCGTCCGTAGGGACCCTGCCTGGCTCTCAGGCAGCTGCGGTGCTGGGCCAAGCCTGCCAGAAGCTCTCTGGTCCCTGCCTCATCCTCAACCCACGACCGCCCCTGACCCTGTGAGCGTGGCCAGGGGCACTGCCGCTATCGAAGGCACCAGTGAGGCGGCGCGCGCGGTGCACCCTGCAGCGGCCATGGCTGAAGGTGCGGGACGTGTCAGGATGTGCAGGAATGTGTCTGGCGGGTGCCTTGGTGTTGGTGCGTGAAGGGCGTTGTGTGCATGCGTGTGCACACTGTTCGGCCCCCGCGGCAGGGCAGCAGCTCTGCTTGGTGTACAGGGCGTGGGAACACCCGTTTGAACATGGGTGACGCAAGCTGCCCCAGATGCCTGCGTCTGGCCGGTGGGGCAGCTGCGTCAGTACAAGGACTTGCCGCGCAGCAGCACTTGCCTGACTGCAAGGATGCGCCACGCAGCATGCACTTGCCTGACGACGCTATGTGAGGGTGATGTTGTCAGTGCCGTCAGACATGGCAGGCCTGCATGCAGAGCTGTCAGGGACGACAGGTCCTCGTGCAGCACCATCTGCTGTGATAGACTCGCGTGCAGAGCTGTCCGCCGTGATAGGCCTGCGTGCAGAACCGACCGCCGTGATAGGCCCTCATGCAGAACCATCAGCCGTGACAGAGGCCTTTGGGGAACCACATGCCCCCTGGCTGCACATTTGCAGCGCCTGGGCTCCGCGCCGAACTCGACAAGACCTTGGGCACCCGCGGCGTCGCTGTGAGCGGCGATGACGCGCTGGCGCAAATCAGGGGTGCCCTGGAGAAAGGCATGGGCGCAGATGGCGACGGCGGCCCGGCGCAAGCAAGGGGTGCCCTAGATGCAGGCATGGACGGCGAAGACTCCTTGTTTTCAAGCTCTCACAACACCAGCGAGGTACACATCAAGCCCAGGCCACAGGCGCTCCCACAAGACGCTGCTGCGGCCCAGGTGGCGGCAAGGAGCAAGAAGGTGAGACAGGGTGCAGGCATGCACACAGCTGTCAGGTTAGGTACACCTGGGAGGGCATCTTGCACCCACGCGCATCTTGCGACGTATGGATTGTGTCATCCGGACACACACGCATGCACATGCATGCTCTTCAAAAATGTAGCAATCATAGATAGACACACAGGCACACGCGCCTGCAACTTGCATGCACGTGTGCACAAGCAAGCCCACACACCTACATCCTTGGGTGTACGCTTTCAGGGTGTAAGCTTCAACGTTGGCGGTGTGGATGAAGGCGCTGAGGGAGCTGACCATGATGTGGAACGTGGCATGGACGGGCGTCGCCACGTCAGGGGTCATGGGGGACACAAGCCAAGCTTCCTGCGCAACTTGGTGAGTTCAGGCTCTGTGTCGGGATGGTGCGCGGTGTGGTAGGGATTGTCCTGGAAGTGGTCACAGGCATCAGGTTGGCAAACGTGCAGCTGCTGGCCCTGGCTCCACAAATTTCTGGAGGGCAAAAGGGTGACATCCCTTGGTGTTCAATTGATTGTGAAAGGCGCACGGAGTAAATAAGTAATGACTGGGAATGAATCCACTTCTTTCCCCGGCATTGTTGGGAGGACATGGCACATAGCACAGCTCCTCCTAGCATCTCATATGCCTGCTGGGTAGGCGTCATTAGGTATATTTCCTGTTGTTCAACTCCATCCACCAGCACCACACTTATAAAACATCTCACATGTGGTAGAAGGAATTGGTGGCATGATGTATGTGAGGGGGTGCAGTCTCATGGCCCCCGGGGCATATATGCTGCAGCACTGTCTGTGCCCTTGCTGTGAGCACCCCTTCTGATGCCACCAGCTGCTGTTGCTAACCACGGCACGCAGTTCTACCGCTTAAACCCTAAGGGCCAAAGCGGGAGTTCTACCAGTGGGACGGACAGCGGGGGTGGCCAGGTCCAGCAGGTGCGCGTTGCCCTACCCACTGCTGCATTGCCCCTGTTGAATACTGAGCCCGTTTGCGTACATGGGTGTGACTGCAAGATAGCACCTGATTCCTTAAGGCCCAGCAGGATATGTGCTGCCTCATTTGTAAGCCTGTTGCCTCTCATAGAAACCTGCGTGAGTATTGCTTAAGCAGCTGCTGCCTGGACTGCCCACATGCAGGACAAACGCTCAGTACTTGACAATAGAAGCAAAAGCGCCTCCAGCTTGGTAAGCGTGAGGAGGTGTTAGGACTAAGATCCGCTTCACACAAGTATGAAAAGGGACTGTATTTGTTCTGTAGCTGCAAACTCCAGGATCAAGACACTTATCATGTGGCCACAAATGACTTCAGGAATTGAAACTAATGTCTGGAGTTTCCTGGGCAATGCATGGCATATTCAGTGATGATAATGAGGCTTAGGGTGCTTGGCATAACCTTGTGAAATCTCTGTCCTATTGATTTTCACTTCTTAAAAGTGTGTCAAAAGCAACTTTGTGCGGGGCTGGAGTTGGCAGGGGATCTATTGTCATGAACACATAAATATTGCGGATCACGAAGGGCACCAACATAGTCACACTGGCAAAACATTCTAATGAATCAGCATAGTGTTCTAGCAGTTCAGCTGATTGGCAAAATCAGGCTTAGGCCCTAAGTTAGGGGTCGAGCTTTGAAACCCCCTGGCATGTTTTGATATTGCACAAACTTGCTTGTGATTGCATTAGAGCATACTGTTTTTTGTGTGTGCCACTGTAGGGGTACTGGCCTTGCATGCAAGCTTTGTAGCTTCCTCTAGCTCCCTAGCCCTCCTGCCATCTGGTGACGGCACTGTTCTTTGCAAAATACTCTTGGCAGAGTTGTACGTTTGGGAGCACAGGTCAGGTTTGAAGTCCCAAAATTTTGGGAAAATGCAGTTGTTGGGCCTTGGAAGGGATAACAAGAACTCCCCTCCCCCTGATGGTCTAGTGACGCCCACCCCCTGGGATGTGTACACGTGTAGATACCCACGACAATGGTTGAATGCCTTATACATTGCCAGGGTCCCTTTTTTTTGAAGCAGGTGTGCTGCAAGCTCAAGAATTGCCTGGAAGTACAGCCGCCTGATTCTGTGCAGTACATTGTACAACTTATGCCTACATCTTAATATGCCCACAGTGGCACACGCTGCTCTGTGCCTGTGTCCCTTTGAGTCAGTCTGCATTGCACTGACCTGCAACTGCTTTTGTGTTTCCCAAGGGACTGATTCTGCCTTAGAAGTCCTCACCTCAGTTGAGGAGCATACAGCTCTGTGAGGCTCTGGAGGAGGACTCATACGGTGTCTGGACCCTGGGTGACACCTCTTCCCTAATTGATGTAGGGAGTACTTTCACTGCCTATGTAGTTTTCCTTTTTATAATTCTGCGAGAAATCAGGACGGGCTCAGCTGCATGCCCCATATGCCTTTGCCGAAAACTGGCAATCAACAATGCCCACCTGCAGGGGCAGTTCAACCCTTTCAAGGGGGCTAGGAAACCAGGCAGGGGCCCCAGGTGAGCTGGAGCGTGCCTGCTGTGCTTCACACAGTCCATGCAGATTGACCAACAGTGCCTGTAATGCAGATTGACCAACATTGCTAGGTCCATGCGGATTGACCAACAGCGCCTGTAATGCTGCTTGCGCAATCCTCCATGGCATGCTCGATCTACATACTCACTCCTCTGGTGAAAGTCTCTGGTGATAGGCGTGGCGACCATGATTGATGCGCACCCTGTGTGCACTGTGTGTGCACACAGTGCAAGCGCTCCCCATGGCATGGTGCTCCCCATGGCATGGCGCTCCCCATAGCATGCTGCCGTTTACTGCTCTGTTTGTGTCTGGATTTTGTGTCTGCTGGAACACACTTGACGTTTTTGCATCTGCACGTCATTATGATTTCTTGAGTCAGACCGGGCAGGTCAACATACCAAAGAATAAGCCGGGACAGCCAAGCGTATGCTAAGGATGAGCTAGACAATGCCCCAAGTGCTTGGGCTGGTTTACATGTTAGCTGGAATAACTCTGAATCACAATCCAGATTCGTTCAGAATCAGAATATAAACACAGTCTGAGCTGGGGGGGGCAGGGTGCGCTAGGAGTTGAGCTACAACTCTGCAAGCGCGCTCCGCTCAGGTTTTGCTGGTGTTGTTTGGCATTGAAGCAGGCCTTCTTCTGCCTGTCTGTAAGCCCCAGACGCCCCTGCCTGTCTTCACGTGCCCCACCTGCCCCTGTTTGTGTACATGCAGCTCCGCAGCGTCCAAGGCGGACATGCGCTCTGCCATGGAGCGCGACCTGAAGCGGGCGCACAGCGTGGCCTCCAATCGCTCCCTCACTAATGTTAGCATGGTGCGTGGACAATGCACTTGCGCGTGCACCTGGACGTTTTGTGCACCAGGGAAGTTCAGGGGGGTCTGTGACTTGCTCAATTTGCCCAGACTTGCTCGGTTTGCCCAGAACTGCTTTTCGATCCAGTTCCTCAGAAGCCGAGTGCTAAATGTTTCCGGTTTGACCCTAGGAAAAAGCTGTGCCCCCGGCCAGGTGATTTGCTACGGATGATATAATGTAAAAGATAAAAAGTACTTGGAGCCTTAACATTTTTGCCATGACTGGGTGTTTCCTTTTCCATATGGATGTGTTGAGCTTGTTACTATTCCACAAGCTTTAGGTGCATGGCTGCTGCAGCTAGGAGCATAGTGTGCAATAGTAATGAATTAAGCCATTCCTCTATCCTGATGACCTATTTTTAGAGGTCGGCATGTAGCGCTATATGGACATATTTACAGTGCTATACAGCAATATAATGCTATAATGCGCTATATCACTGGTGCTATCTTCACTGGATCTCCCCCCGCCAGCCAGAATTTCTTCATCAAACTTGTCGGAAGGAATATGATGTATGCACCCCTCTTGCAAAGTCAGAGAGGAAATTTTCATTTGGTCGCGGTTTATTGCGTCACAGGCTCTGATATAGCGCTATCTTCGGTGCGCCTGTGCTGCCAGTAAGGGCCAAGTGCCTCAGGCACACCATCCTCTCTGCACCCCTGCAACCCCATTTTGGCAGCAATCTACCTGGATGGGTTATTGGCATGAATACATGTGCCGCAGCTTGTTTTTGCTCCTTGCTTGTGCCCATAGCATAGCTGCACCAGCGAATGAATGCATACGGATCCAGAAGTACTATGGGTGCATGCATGTGTCCTTGTGTGCAGGCATGCCATTGTAGCTCGTGTCGTGTTTGCTGTTGTGTATTGATGATAAGTCAGGCAAAGGGAGAGAAAAAGAGAGCTACTCCAACGAAGTTGCGCCACTAGTGATGCGATGCCTAAGCTGCACTTTCCTGCTCATGCTGCTGCTTGCACCCATTCTTTAGCCTTGAGCTCCAGCTACTGAATCTGGTCAAGCCTTTGTGCGCTGGTCAAGCCTTTGTGCGCTGCTTGCCCAGCTTGTTTACCACAGCAGACATGAAGAAGAAGGCACACATCAGAACTGTCTGGGCAGCCCGGTCAGACGCAGGTTTCTTCCCCATACATGACATTAATATAATCTGATTCATAGTATCGATTGAGGCCAACCTGTCACACGAGGGGAGCCTGAAACAAATCAGCAGGGGACCATTTTTTGCATCTTATATCCTGAAAAATATATACGCTATACAGCGCAGTAGGCCAATGCCGACCCCTACTCATTTGATCATTTCTATGTGCGATAGCTTGAATGAAAGCCTTTGATTCAGCCGTTGCTTGTTTGCAGGAAATATACCAGGGATGGATGGGAAATTCATATTGCAATTCCACCTCACAGATCGTCCAATTCCTCTGCCGCGCATGCCTCATCCATTCTCCCTTCCTCTGCACCAGCACTTACTGCAGGACCCTCTCCAAACCATTCATATGCCTCTTCATCCACTAATCCTCATCACTATCGAACATCTGTGCATCAAAATCATAAGACTATTCATCATCTTTAGGGTTGCTGGAAACTGTATATGGAAATTTTTTATAACTTATATACCGTATATATACCCCGTATATACCCCGTATACCGTAGAAACCGTACATACCAAAAATCCCAACCCCCCCGATCAGACCCCCAGGGGCGTCATTGC
>LFIK01002255.1_pt1 | contig 15557 bp, 14 predicted proteins | sample 643401 | NCBI WGS metagenome assembly LFIK01 (sample SAMN03777447, study PRJNA286221) | soda lake metagenome | biome: soda lake; feature: Kulunda steppe; material: water; isolation source: sample T5-Br brine of Lake Tanatar-5 | place: Russia: Kulunda steppe | collected 2010-07
GCCTACCACCCCGCCACGGGCACGCCGGTCGATGTGACCGACCCTGCAACGCTCGCGCGGGTGGGCGTGCGTGCCGTGACCACGCCCGCCGAGATCGAGGCCGCGCTCGACGCCGCCACCGCCGCACAGGGGGCCTGGGCCGCGCTCGACGCCAAGTCGCGCGCCACCGCGCTGCACCGCGTGGCCAGCCGGATCGAGTCCACCGACATGCGCCCCTGCGCCGAGCTTCTGACGCGCGAGATGGGCAAGCCATACCCCGAATCGATCGGCGAGCTCGCCAACTGCGCCGGCGCGCTGCGCTACTTCGCCGAGATGGCGCGCGACGATGCCGGCAAGGTGGCGGGCACCACGCAGGCGGGCTCGTTCCAGTATGCGGCCTATGCACCACTGGGCGTGTCCGTGCATGTGATGCCGTTCAACTTTCCGATCCTGCTGATGTGCTGGACGGTCGCGGCGTCGCTCGCTGCCGGCAACGCCTGCATCATCAAGCCCGCGCCCGCGACCACGCTGTCGACGCTGCGCTTCATGGAGATGTTCGCCGACCTGCCCCCCGGCCTGATCGCCTGCCTGCCGGGCGGGGGCGAGACCGCGCAGGCGCTCATCGGGTCACCGCGCACCCATGCGGTGGCCTTCACCGGCTCGGTGCCCACCGCGCGGGCGGTCGCCATGGCCGCCGCGGGCGCGCTCAAGCCCGCGGTGATCGAGGCCGGTGGCTCGGACCCGCTGATCGTCACCGACAGCGCCGATCTGGACGTGGCCGCCGCGGGGTCGGTGACGGCGGCGTTCCACATGTCCGGGCAGGTCTGCACCGCCGCCGAGCGGTTCTTCGTGGTGGACGCGGTCCACGACGCCTTCGTGCACGCCTTCGCCGCCGAGACCCGGCGCCTGCGCATCGGCCACGGGCTGGGCAAGGCCGAGATCGGGCCGCTGGTGTCGCAAGCCGCGCGCGACAAGGTGGTCCGGCTGGTCGATGACGCCCGCGCGCGCGGCGCCACGGTGGTGACCGGCGGGCGCATCCCCCCCGACCAGCCCGTCGGCTGGTTCTACGAGCCCACGATCCTGACCGGCTGCACCCCCGACATGGCGATCCTGAACGAGGAATGCTTCGGCCCCGTGGCCGCCATCACCCGCGTGCGCGACCTGAACGAGGCCATCGCACGCGCCAACGACAGCCCGTTCGGGCTGGGCGCGTCGCTGTTCACCGCCGCGCTGGCCGACGCGCATGAGGCCGCGCAGCGGCTCGAGGCCGGGATGGTCTGGATCAACAATCCGATGATCGACAACGACGCGCTGCCCTTCGGCGGCTGGAAGCAGTCCGGGCTCGGGCGGTCGCTGTCGCGGCTGGGGCTCGATGCGTTCCGCCGCTCGAAGATGGTCATCATTGACCACAAGCCGGTGCGGCAGGACTGGTGGTATCCCTACCCGGACGACTGGTTTTTCGACGAAGGTGGCCGCACGCATGCGTGAAGCGGCGCCTGACCCGCAGGAGCGTCAAAGCCGCAGGTTGCGGGCAAGCTGAACGGCATCCTCCGAAAGGATCATGACGTGATCGCGCATTTCCGTCGCCGCCGCTTCGGCGCTGCGGGTGGCGAGAGCGGTTGCTATCTTCCGGTGCTCGGACTGGCTGTCCTTGCACCGGCCGGGATGGAAGGTGATGTGGCGCCGATAGGGGGAAAGCCGCCGATCGGCAAGGCGCAGCTGGTCGACGAGCGCGCTGTTGTTCGATCCGTCCCAGATGGCGCCGTGAAACCGGCGATTGACCTCGAAATAGCTTTCTGCGGTGCCGTTCGCGGCTTCGTGTTCGCAAAGTGCGTGCATACGGGCGATTTCGGCAAGCTGGTCTTCGCTGGCGCGCGCGCAACTCAATCGCGCGGCGAAGGCTTCCAGTTCCGCCACCACCTCGAACAGTTCGACAAGGTCCGTGATCGTCGGACGTGCAACCGACGCACCGGCGCGCGGCCGGATCGTGACCAACCCCGATGAGGCCAGCTTGCGAAGGGCTTCGCGCACCGGGGTCCTTGAGGCAGACAGCCGCTCGGCAAGCTCCTCTTCATCCAGCCGGTCCCCCGGCAGCAGCCGCCCTTCGACGATATCGGCCTCGATCCGTGCCTCGATTCGTTCTGCGAGGGTGGTGCCGGCCATGCTTTCGGGATCGGTTCGCAACATGCACTTTTCCTGATCACTTCATCTCCGCTTCCGCTTTTTTCCATCCAAATGCAAACGGAATCGATATCGTGTTGTATACACAGACGACTTGTGATGGCATCTATCGTATACAAAGCGCAGAAAGTCGAAAGGCACGAACATGGACCTCAAGCTCGCGGGCAAGACGGTGCTCATCACGGGGGCGTCGCAGGGAATAGGGGAAGGGCTGGCGCATGCCTTCGCGCGGGAAGGGGCCAGCTTGCGCCTGACAGCGCGCCGCAGCGACTTGCTGGACGCGCTCGCCGTTGGCCTGCGCAAGGATCACGGGGTCGACGCAAGGACGTATCCGCTCGACCTTGCAGCACCCGGCGCTGCGGACCAGCTTGCGGCGCAGGTTGGCGATGTCGATATTCTTGTCAACAACGCCGGGGTCATCCCCGGGGGGAACCTGAGCGCGATCGACGAAGCCGCCTGGCGTGCCGGGTGGGAGCTCAAGGTCCTGGGCTATATCAATCTGTGCCGCGCCTATTACGCCCGGATGAAGGTGCGCGGCGGCGGGGTCATCATCAACAATATCGGCAACGCCGGCGAGAAGCTGGACGCCGACTACATCGCCGGCAGCACCGGCAATGCAAGCCTGATGGCGTTCACCCGGGCGCTGGGCGGGCCGTCGCTGGACGACGGCATCAGGGTTGTCGGAGTCAATCCCGGTCCCGTCGACACGCCGCGGATCTACAAGCTGCTGCGGACGCGCGCGCAGGACTGGTTCGGCGATGAAAGCCGCTGGGAAGAGCTGCGCGACAGATACCCGCTGAAACGCCCCGCCAAGGTGGCAGAGATCACCGACGCCATCGTGTTTCTGGCGTCCGAGCGCTCCGGCTACACCAGCGGGACCATCCTGACGATCGACGGCGGGATCGCCTCCCGCTCGTCGATCATCTGAACAACAGGCCGCCCAGAAGCCTGACACTGAATGAAGATCCATCACAGAGAGGAAGAAGCGATGAAAAGACTAGGATACGCGTTCGGCGCGGCGCTCGCCGTTGCCGCGGGCGGTGCAGCCGCCGACACCTTCCCCGACGGTCCGATCACCTGGGTCGTGAACTGGCCTGCCGGGGGTGGGCAGGACACCACCAGCCGCCTGATGGCAACGCGCCTGTCCGATGTGCTCGGCGTACCGATCGTGATCGAAAACTACGAAGGTGCCGGTGGCCTGGTGGGAATGCGCGCACTCGCCGCGTCCGAGCCCGACGGATACACGATCGGCATGCTCGGGACGTCAAGCATCATCCAGCAATACACGATGGACGAGCCTGTGATGATGGACGACCTGACCGTCCTGTCGATGTTCGGCCCCGATCCGGCAGCGCTGAGCGTGCATGCCGACACTCCGTTTGAATCGCTCGAAGATTTCGTGTCCGCCGCGCGCGAGGCACCGGGATCAGTGCCGAACGGCAATGACCCGCCGGGCGGCGCGTCCTACATCGCGGCGACGATCCTTGAAACCGAACTCGGCATCGAGCTGAACAAGATCCCGTATGGTGGCTTCGCTCCGACCGTGACCGCGCTGCTCGGCGGCGAGGTATCCAGCGCCACCGTCCCGATCCCGCAAGTGATCGAGCACCATGCGTCGGGAGCGGTTCGGATTCTCGGTGTGATGGCGGATCAGCGCCACTTCCTCGCCCCCGAGGTTCCCACCTTCGCCGAGCAGGGCTTCGACGTCATCGCAGGCGATTTCCGCGCCGTGGTCGGCCCGGCGGGGATCCCCGAGGAGCGCGCAGCGATCCTGTCCGAGGCGCTGGTGAGTGTCCTGTCCTCGGACGACTTCGTCGAGGCCGCCAATGCGGCAGGCTACATGATCGACCCGTTCGGCGCGGAAGAGGCGCAAGCGCGCATCGTCGCGTTCGACACCGCTGTTTACCCCGTGCTCGAGGGCGCCGGTCTTGTCACCAACCCCCGCTGATCCAGAGGCCCGGCGCGCGGCGTTTGCCGATCTCGCGTCGGGCATCATGTTTGTCGCGCTGGCGGCGGGACTCGCGGTTGCCCACATCGCGCAGGGCGGCCGCTTGCACGCCGATTTCGGCGCCGAGCCCGGACCGGCCTTGTTGCCCCGGATCCTGCTGGCGGTGTTGGGCGTCGCGGGGGTGCTTCTGATCCTGCGCAGCGCGATCATCCTGCGCCGGTCCGGCGCGGACGGACGCCCGCAGCAGGCCCGGACCGCAGCCGTGCAGACCGACGGCAGGGACGATCTGGTGCAGGTTTTCCTCGTGCTGGCGCTGCTTGCGTTGTTTCAGCCGGTTCGCGCGGCGATCGGCGCAGCGGCGGCGCTGTGTGTTCTGGGTGCGGCGCTGGCCATTCTGGCGGCACGGGGCGAAGCGCGCTCGGGCGAAGCGCGCTCGGGCGAAGCGCGCTCAGGGGTCCGCGCCTGGGCGCGTCCGGCGGTCGAGGGCGCGCTGATCGCGCTGGCGCTCTTTGCGGTGTTCCGCTTTGTGCTCGGGGTCCCGCTCCGATGACCGATCTGATGACGGGCCTTGCCGCCGCAGCGACCGATCCGACACTGCTGATGCTGTCGTTCATCGGGGTCATGCTGGGACTGGTCTTCGGTGCATTGCCGGGGATCAGTTCGACAATGGCGCTGGCGGTGCTCCTGCCCTTCACCTACGGGATGGAAACGCCTGCCGCGATGATGCTGATGCTGGGTGTGTTCTTCGCCAGCGTCTATGCGGGATCGATCTCGGCAATCCTGCTGCGGATCCCCGGCACCCCGGGCGCGATGATCACGCTCATTGACGGCAACGCCATGGCCAAGCAGGGCCGGGCGGGCGAGGCAATGGCCTTCGCGCTGGTTGCGTCGTTGTTCGGAGGCGTGATCGGCTGGATCATCATGGTCACGCTGGCTCCGGTCATCGCGACCTATGCGCTGCGGTTCGGCTCGCCCGAATACGCGGCGGTGGTGTTCTTCGGGCTGGTGCTGGTCGCATATGCGTCGTCGGGAGACACGCTTCGGGGTCTGGCGGCGGGGGCCATCGGGCTGCTGATCGGGGTTGTCGGGCGCGACCGGATCACCGACGTTCCGCGCTTCACCTTCGGCACAGCGGAATTGCAGGCCGGGATCGATTTCATTCCGCTGGTCATCGGCATCTTCGGCATCGCCGAGGTGCTGTCGCTGCTGGCGCGTCGGCGCGCCGACGCCGTCGCAGGCGTGCCGACGATGGGCCAGCGCAGTTGGCCCGGCTGGCGCGCGCTGGTTCCGGAAATCCCCACGGCGCTGCGCAGCTCCGGCATCGGCGCTTTCGTGGGCGCGATCCCGGCGGCAGGGTCGGCGGTCGCCGTTGCCCTGGCCTATTCGATCGAAAAGCGACTGTCGAAACACCCCCAGAGGTTCGGGACCGGAACGCCCAAAGGGGTTGTCGCGCCCGAGGCGGCCAACAATGCCTGTGTTGGCGGCTCGCTCATCCCGATGATGACGCTTGGCATTCCCGGCGACAGCATCACCGCCGTGCTGATCGCGGTGCTGCTGCTGCACGGGCTGCGCCCGGGTCCGGGGCTGTTCGAAAGCCAGCCCGAGCTGATCGTGACCATCTACGCCGCGATTTTCATCGCCATCATCTTCACCGGGCTCCTTGCCGCCACGGTCGGCCTGCCGCTGTTTCGTCGGGTGCTTGCGCTTCCGCAGCGGGTGCTGCTGACCGGCGTGTTGCTGCTGTGCCTGCTGGGCGCCTTCGCAGTGCGCAATTCGATCTTCGACGTGTGGCTGGCCGTGTTCTTTGGCGGCGTGGGATTCGTCTTCATGCGTCTCGGGATCCCTGTGCTGCCGCTTGCCTTCGGCGCGATCCTGGGCCCCATCCTTGAAGAGAACCTGCGGCGAACCTTGCTGATCCACCGCGACTGGATGGTGTTCGTGGAGCGCCCGATATCGCTCACGCTGATCATCATTTCCTTCATTGTCCTTCTGGGGCCACCCCTTGCCACCATGCTGACGCGCGCAGCGCAGAGGAAGACGCCATGACCGCTGAACGCCACCGGATCGGGTTGATCGTCCCATCGTCGAACACCGTGGTCGAAGATGTCTGGACACGCTTCGCCCCATCCATGCCGCGGCTGGGCTGCCATTTCGCGCGGATCTCGGTCACGGCGATCGGGCAGGATGCCGCGACGGCGGCGCAATTCGAACGCGACAAGCTTCTCGCTGCCGCTGACTTGCTGGCCGAACTCGGGCCTGATCGGATCATCTGGGCGGGAACCGCTGCGGCCTGGATCGGTTTCGACCACGATCGCGCGTTGTGCGCGCAGATCACCGCGCGAACGGGGGTGCCGGCCACCACCTCGCTGCTGGAGCTGAATGCGGCCCTCGCGGCGCGCGGCGCCTCGAGGATCGCGCTGATCACCCCATATCGCGCCGATACCGAAGCCGCGATCATTGCCAATTACGAAGCGTCGGGGATTGCAGTGGTTGCACGGCGCAGGCTGGACCTGACCGTGAACACGGATTTCGCCGCCGTCACGCCCGAAACCCTTGCCCGGCTGGCGGAGGAGGCATCCGCATCGCAAGCAGATGCGATCCTTTTCGTCTGCACGAATCTCAGGGGTGCGGACGCCATGGCTTGTGTGTCTTCGGAGACACGAGAGAAGATCATCGACTCGGTCGTCGTGACCTATGCCTGCGCATCATCGCGCGGAGAGGCGTGTCCGCTTGATGCCGCCGGCTCGGGTGATGGTGATGTCATCGCCATCGATGGCAGTGAGCGGGGACCGTGGCGCCAGTGATGAGGGGCGATCCGAAATGATCCGGGGGATCATTTCAGCCCCGGATGCCGAAGCGCGGCGCACGTTGCCCGTCGAATGCTGCGCGGCGAACGCAACACGGGCGAGCGTGCGCGCAAGCTGGCGCGACTGCCTCGACCCGGTCGGGGATCACGCGCGCACAGCCTGCGCCAGGACCCCGGCGCCCTGGCGCACCGGATCGGCGGCCGGCAGGCCGGTTGCGTCTTCGGTGGCGCGCAGGGCGGCGTGGGCCTCGGCCTGCGACAGGCGGGCGGTGTTCAGGGCGACGCCCACCACACTGGCCGCGGTCAGGGCTCCGGCTGCGCGGGCCACGGACTCGTTCAGGGCGATGACATCGCGCAGGGGCGGGATGCGCACGCCGGGCAGTTCGTCCAGCGTTTCCATCCCCGCGCGATGGCACAGGATCATGTGCGTGCACGCGCTCCCGCGCATCAGCGGCAGGGTCGCCGTGCTGCCCGGATGCAGGAGCGAGCCCTGCCCCTCCACCACCACGATGTCATGCGCGGCGGCCTCCAGCACCATCCGCTCCACCGCGCCGCCGGCATGATCCACGCGGATCGCATCGAGCGGGATGCCGCGCCCGGTGATGGCGATGCCGGTCTGCCCGGTCGCCAGGAACGCCGCATCCTGCCCCATCGCCTGCAGGCTGCGGGTCAGTTCCAGCCCCGCGGTCATCTTGCCCACCGCCATGTCGGTGCCCACCATCAGCACGCGGGTATTGCCCAACGCCGCCGCGCGCGCCATGCCGATGGGGGGCGGGCCGCCCTGCGCCTCGCGCAGGTCCCAGACCCATTGCCCCGCCCGCAGCCGGTCCGCGAAGCGCGGGCGCAGCAGGTCGTGCATCCCGTTGACCAGCGACATGCCGCTGTCGATCGCCGCGTCGAGCACCGCGACCCAGCTTTCGGGCAGCCGCCCGCCCGAGGGCGCCGTGCCCAGCACCAGCACCTCGGCGCCGCGCGCGCGCGCCTGCTCGAGCGTGGCCACCACCGGCGCTTCGCTGTCGAGCGCGCAGAGCTCGCGCAGCGGGCGCCCGGCCTGGGTGCTGTCGATCACCGCGGCGACGGGGTTGGTGCCATAGCGCAGGATGCCCTCGGCCATCTTGGCGTTCAGGCTGCCCAGCGTGGCCTCGGCGAAAAGCGCGATGGGCTGGTGCGGTTCAAGCATTCAGGGCTCCTCCGTGGCCGGGCCGGTCGGCGGGCAGCGTGACGCCGCCCTCGAACGGCGCGCCGCTGGCCGGGTCCGGGTCCAGGTTCAGATGCGAGTCGAGGTCGATGAAATCGAAGAGCGCCGACAGCGACGCCCCGGCCGCGATGGAGACCGAGCTTTCCCCCATGCAGCCGATCATCGTCTTCAACCCATGCGCGCGGGCGGTGGCGACGATGCGCAGCGCCTCGGTCACGCCGCCGCATTTCATCAGCTTCAGGTTCACCCCGTCCACGCAGTGGGCGAAACCGGGGATGTCGCTGGAAAAGCAGCACGATTCGTCCACGAAGATCGGCAAGGGGCGGTTCTTGAACAGCGCGGGCAACGCGTCCTCGGCGCCCCGGGCCAGGGGTTGTTCGACGTATTCCACCCCGCGCGCGGCCAGCCAGCCCATCATCGCGCGCGCCTGATCCGGCGACCAGCCGCCGTTCGCGTCCACCCGCAGCACCGCGCCGCTGCCCGCCGCGGCTTCGTGCGCGGCGGCGAAAATTGCCTTGTCGGCCTCGGTCCCCTCGGGGCTGCCCAGCTTCACCTTCAGCGCCCGCGCGCCCCGCGCCAGCAGCAGCGGCACGCGCGCGCGCACCACCTCGGGCGGGTTGATGCCCACGGTGAGCGATGAGACCACGCCCCGCCGCGCCAGCCCCAGCAACCGAAACAGCGGCAACCCCTCCTGCCTGGCGCGCAGATCCCACAGCGCCATGTCCAACGCCGCCAGCGCGCACGCGCCCACCCCGGCGGCGCGGGCGGCGGCCCAGATGTCGTGGATCGCGCCCTCCGGCCCGTCGCCGCAGAACGCCGCGAGTTGCGCCTGCCCATCGGCCACCGTGGCCGCGCCCTCGGCGGCGCCCGGGGCCATCTCGCCCCAGCCGGTGTGCGCGCCGTCGGTGAGCGACACGAAGAGGTTCTCGCCCCCCTCATACACCCCGCGCGCGATCCGCAGCGGGAAGCGTTTCTTCAGGTAGCGGGTATGGAACGCGATCTTCATGCGACCCCTTTCAGAAAGGCGGTGAGGTTCGCGCCCAGCGCGTCCGACACGTAGCCGCCCTCCTGCACCAGCACCAGCGGCATGTCGAGCGCGGCGATCTGACCGGCGATGGCGTGGAAGCCTTCGGTCGTCACCGCCAGCCCCCTGAACGGGTCGTCCACATGCGCGTCCAGCCCCAGCGCCACCACCACCGCATCGGCGCCGAACGCCCGGATACGCGCGAGGGCGATCTTCAGCGCCTCCAGATAGCCCGCGTCGTCGGTCCCGCGCGGCAGCGGCAGGTTCAGGTTGCAGCCCGTCCCGCGCCCCGCGCCGCGTTCCTGCGCGCCGCCCCAGAAGAACGGATAGAACCGGTCCGGGTCGGCGTGGAGCGAGAGCGTCAGCACATCGTCACGGGCGTAGAAGATGCCCTGTGTGCCGTTGCCGTGATGCACGTCGATGTCCAGGATCGCCGGGCGAAACCCCTTTGCGCGCAGGCGCTCGGCGGCGATGGCGGAATTGTTCAGAAAGCAGAACCCCCCGGCCAGGTCGGCGAAGGCATGGTGGCCCGGCGGGCGCGCGAGCACATAGACCGCGCGCGCTCCGCCCGCGACCAGATCGCTGCCGGTGATGGCCGATTGCGCCGACCAGTAGGCCGCCGTCCAGGTCCCCGCACCGATGGGGCAGGCCGTGTCGGCCTGGTGATACCCCGCCTGCCCCACCGCGGATTTCGGGTAGTTGTCCGCGCGCGTGGCGGGGTGGATGTTGGGAATCACCTCGGGGCCTGCATCGGGGATGCGCTGCCAGCGGGTGTGGATGGTCTGCAGGAAATGCAGGTATTCGGCGCTGTGCACCGCGGCGATGGGGCCAAGGCCCGCGTCCTGCGGCGCCGCGACGGCGCATCCCGCCGCCTGCGCCCCGGCCAGCAGCCGGGTGATCCGCTCGGGCGCCTCGGGGCTGGGCCAGGTGCGGCCATTGGCCATGAAATGCTGCGGGTCGTGCAGACGCTGGCGGTCGTCGAAGATGGCTTTCATCCGGCCCTCCGGATCAGGGTTTCGGTCGCCTCGGGGGCAAGGCGCAGTTCGTGTTGTGCCTCTGCCGGGGTGAAGCCGAGGCGCGCGTAGAATGCCAGCGCGTCGTGGCTGTGGGGATAGGCCGCCAGCCGCAGCCAGGTGGCGCCCCATCGCGCGCGCCCCGCCGCCGCCACCTGCGCCAGAAGCCGCGCCCCCAGCCCCCGCCCGCGCACCCCCCGCGCCACCCACAGGTCGGACACATAGACCCCCGCCGCCCCGCGCACGGTCGAGAACGTCGGGCTGTAGAGCGCCGCGCCGACCGTTTCGGCGTCCCGCAACGCCAGCAAGCCGCAGGCGGCGACCATTGGTCCCAGCACCGCGCGCGCCAGCGCGGCGCGGTCGGTCGCATACTCCTCGGCGATATCCGCACTGAGCGCGCGCAGCGCGTCGTCCAGCCGCGCCAGCCCGGCCGCATCCGTCACTTGTGTGAACACGACCTCAGCCGGCATTGATCGCGTCCGCCCCCTTCAGCCGCAGCGTGTCGCGCACCTGATCGGGGGTCATCACCACCCGGCCCAGCCGCTCGACGATCTCGCGGATCTTCACCACCTGCTCGGCGTTCGAGCGCGCAAGCTGGCCGCGCGCGATGGTCAGGCTGTCCTCCAGCCCCACGCGCACATGCCCGCCCATGGCCGCCGCCATGGTGATCAGCGGCATCTGGAACCGCCCCGCCGCCAGCACGGAAAACAGGTAGTCATCCCCGAACAGCTTGTCGGCGATCCGCACCATGTGGGTCAGGTTCTCCGGGTCCGGCCCCATGCCGCCCAGCACGCCGAACACGAACTGGATGAAGTAGGGCGGCCGGATCACGCCACGATCGGCAAAGTGGCGCAGCATGTAGAGATGGCTCAGATCGTAGCACTCGAACTCGAACCGCGCGCCGCGGTCGGTGCCAAGGCTTGTGAGGATGCGCAGGATGTCGCGCGGGGTGTTCTTGAACACCAGATCGTCGCTGGCCTCCAGAAACGGGCGCTCCCAGTCATGGTGCCAGGCGCGGTCGCGCGCCAGCATGGGGTAGAGCGCGAAATTCATCGTGCCCATGTTCAGCGACGCCATTTCCGGCGCCACCGCCAAGGGCGCGGCGAGGCGCTCGTCCAGCGTCATCACCGCGCTGCCCCCCGTGGACAGGTTCAGCACCGCATCGCAGCCGCCCGCAAGGTCCGGCACGAAGCCCGCGAAATGCTCGGGCCGGGCCGAGGGCCGCCCGGTGTCGGGGTCGCGCGCGTGCAGGTGCAGGATCGCAGCGCCCGCCTGCGCGGCCTCGAGCCCCTGCGCGGCGATGTCGGCGCCCGTCACCGGCAGGTGCGACGACATGCTGGGCGTATGGATCGAGCCCGTCAGCGCGCAGGTGATGATGATGCCCGTCATCGCGCCCTCACGCCATCTCGGCCAGGGCCAGTTCGTCGACCAGCCGGGTGAGGGCCGCGTCGAGGCTGTCGATGATCTCGTCGAGATGCCCGTCGTGGACGATCAGCGGCGGGCAGACCATGATGTGATCGCCCGCCACCCCGTCACGCGTGCGGCGCGAATAGACGATCAGGCCGAGGTCATGGGCGATGTCCACCAGCCGCTGATGCGCGTTCAGATGCGCGGGCAGCGGCGCCTTGGTCACCGGGTCGGCCATCAGCTCGAACGCCAGCAACAGCCCCTTGCCGCGAACGTCGCCGATGATCGGATGCCGCGCCTGCAACGCTTCCAGCCGCGCCTTCAGCGCCGCGCCCATCGCGGCGGCATTGGCCACCAGCCCCTGCCGCGCGATCTCGTCGATCACGGCGGCGCCGGCCGCGCAGGCCAGCGGGTTGCCCGCATAGGTGAAGCCGTGCAGGAAGCCCCCCGCCTCGAGCACCGCCGCCACCAGATCGTCGCGCGCGGCCATGGCGCCCAGCGGCACGTATCCGGCGGCGAACCCCTTCGACAGCACCACGATATCGGGTTCCAGCCCCCAATGCTCCAGCCCGAGGAACGCCCCGGTGCGCCCCGCTCCGGTCATCACCTCGTCGAGGATCAGCAGCACCCCGTGGCGGCGGCAGATCTCCGCCACCGCCGCCATGTAGCCCGCAGGCGGGACCAGCGCGCCGGTCGAGGCCCCGCCCACCGGCTCGACGATGAAGGCCAGCACCGTCTCGGGGCCCTGCGCGATGATCTCGGCCTCCAGCATGGCGGCGTAATGCGCGCCGGTGGCGGGATCATCGGGGTCCAGCCCGTCGAGATAGGCGCGCGGCGCCGGGATCATCGGCATCGCGCGCATCATCGGGGTGAAGGGCGCGGTCAGCGGGGTGTAGCCGGTCACCGCCAGCGCGCCCAGCGTGCAGCCGTGATAGCTGGGCCGGCGGCTGATCACCTTCCACCGCGTCCCCTGCCCCACGGCCAGCGCGTGCTGGCGCGCCAGCTTGATCGCCGATTCCACCGCCTCGGACCCGCCCGAGACGAAGAACACCCTGTTCACGCCTTCGGGGCACAGCGCCGCGGTCTTCGCCGCCAGCCGCTCGGCGGCCTCGGTCTCGAAATGCAGCCGATAGCCGAAGGTCGCCCGCTCCATCTGGCGGCGCATGGCGTCGAGCACGCGCTCGTTGGAATGGCCGATATTGCAGACCATCGCCCCGGAGGAGCCGTCCAGATAGCGCTTGCCGTCCACATCCCACATGTAGACCCCGCGCGCCTGCTCGAGCACGGGGCGGCGCTGGCCGGTCTGGTAGAACAGATGCGACATGGCACTCACCCGGGCAGCGCCGCGCAATCCTGCGGCCGCAGCGTCATATGCACCTGCGCACCCACGGGAAAGGGGCGTTCGTCGATCATGTTGATGGCCTGCAGCTGCATCTCGCCCGCGCGCACGAAATAGCGGACCGACTGGCCCTGATAATCCACCGTCTCCACCGTTGCGGGGGCGGAAAAGGCACCATCCGCGGGCGGGGCGTCGCGCAACAGCAACCGCTCGGCCCGGATCACCAGCTTGGCGGGGCCTTCGCCGCCCAGATGCGGCGCCTTCGCCGTCGGCACCGTGACCTTGCCGAAGACCGGCACCTCCAGCTCCGCGCCCGCCGCCCCGCGCGACAGGCAGCGCCCGTCCAGGATGTTCGACGCGCCCAGAAACCGCGCCACGAATTCGCTGGCGGGCGTGTTGTAGACCTCTTCGGGCGCGCCCATCTGCTCGACCCGGCCATTGGACATGACCACGATCTGGTCGGACATGGCCAGCGCCTCGGACTGGTCATGGGTGACGAAGACGGTGGTCACCCCGATGCGTTCCTGAATGCGCTTCAGCTCCACCCGCATGTCCTCGCGCAGGTTGGCGTCCAGCGCCGACAGCGGCTCGTCGAGCAGCAGCACCTCGGGTTCGATGACGATGGCGCGCGCGAGCGCGATGCGCTGCTGCTGCCCGCCCGACAGCGCCGCAGGGTAGCGCCCGGCCAGATGCGGCAGCTGCACCAGCTCCAGCGCCTCGGTGACCCGCCGCGCGATCTCGGCCCGGCCCACATTGCGGTAGCGCAGCCCGAACCCCACATTGTCGGCCACGTTCTTGTGCGGAAAGAGCGCATAGTTCTGGAACACCAGCCCGAGGTTGCGCTTGTGGATCGGCACGTCGTTGACGCGCTTGCCGCCGATGACGATGTCGCCCTCGGTCGGGTCCAGAAGCCCGGCGATCATCCGCAGGGTCGTGGTCTTTCCGCAGCCCGACGGCCCCAGCAGGGTGGTGAAGCTGCCTTCGGGGATGGTCAGCGAGGTCCGCTCGACCGCCACGAAACTCCCGAAGCGCTTGACGATGTTCTCCAGACTGACCGCGCCCATCCCGCGCCTCTCCATGTTGCTTGCGCCATGCCAGCGCATGCGCCCGGCTCTTGCCGCTCCGACAGACCCATGTCGGCGGCCGTGGCGAAATCACGCCGATGCCATCCGCCCGGAAAACGATCGGCGACGGGACTGCCCCTCGGCGTGTGATCCGGTCCGGGGGGGACGCCCCCCCCGGACCGGTCCGCGCTCAGAACCCGCGCTGCACGCGGCTGAACTGCTCGGACCACTCGGCCTCGTTGCCATTCCAGTAGTCGGGCACCGCAAAGGTCAGCCCCTCCAGCGTCCCGGTCGGGTCGAAGGCGGGAAGCGTGGGGATCTTCTCGCCCAGGTCCACCCTGGTCGGGTCCAGCGCGGGCGGGTAGTTCTGCCCTTCGGCCACGGCGATCGAGGTTGCGGGGTCCAGCATGAAGTTCAGCAGTTCCTCGCAGGCCTCGACGGGCGATCCGGCGATGACGAACAGGCATTCCTCCCAGCCGTAGCCGTTCGGCGGGTCGTAGTAACCGATGTCGTGGCCCTGCTCCTGCAGCGCGGCGATGCGGCCGGACCAGCCTTCGGTGACCACGATCTCCTGCTCGGCCAGCAGGCTCATCAGCTCGGCGCCGGAACTCCAGTATTTCAGCGCCAGATCACGATGCGAGCGGATCGCATCCCAGACGGCCTCCATGTCCTCGATGTTGTTGGGGTCCTGCCCGGTCTGCAGGGCGCCGTACCAGATGCGGGTGCGCCATTCGCCCCAGCCGCCGATGCGGCCCTCATAGGCCGGATCGATCAGGATGCGCGCGCCCTTCTCGCGGATCTCCTCGTCCGAGATGACGGCGCGGTTATAGGCCAGCCCGGTGGTGCCGTAGTTGTAGGGCACGGCGCTCAGCGCGTCGGGGGTGATGGACCAGTAGACCTCGGTCAGGCGCTCCATGACCATGGCCATGTTCGGGATGTTGTCGAGGTTGAGCTGCGTCGTCAGGCCGAAATTGTGATAGCGCGCATAGTCGAAGGCCCCCGACAGATGCGCGATGTTGAACTCGCCGGGGCTGGAGGCGCGCACCTGCGCCAGATACTCGTCCGCGCCCGAGAAGGTCGCATCGACGACGTTGATGCCCGTGGCCTCGGTGAAGGGGTCGAAAGCGTAGCGGCGGAAGGCTTCGGAGACCACACCGCCCCAGCCGTCGAAGCGCACCTGGCTCACATCCTGCGCCATGGCCATGCGGGCAAAGGGCGTCTGCACGCCGTAGGCCAGCCCGGCCGCGCCGATCAGACCCAGGAAGGTGCGCCGTTCCAGATCGCCGTTGCGATAGCGCTCCAGCAGCCGGTCGTAACGTTTGGTATTGTCCATGTCTTCATCTCCTTGTCGGGTTGCAGGTTCGGGGGGTGTCGCGGTTCTCAGACGCCGCTTTTCATCGCCAACCGCCGCGCCAGCGCTGCCCCCAGCAGCGGCACGCCAACGGTCAGCACGATCATCACCGTGCCCAGCGCGTTGATCTCGGGGCTGATCGAATGGCGCAGCATGGCGAAGATCTGGGTCGGCACGGTCTCCACCCCGCCGGGTTTCCAGAACAGCGTGCCGGTGATGTTGTCGAAGGATATGGTGAAGGCGAACA
>LFIK01002257.1_pt1 | contig 15553 bp, 27 predicted proteins | sample 643401 | NCBI WGS metagenome assembly LFIK01 (sample SAMN03777447, study PRJNA286221) | soda lake metagenome | biome: soda lake; feature: Kulunda steppe; material: water; isolation source: sample T5-Br brine of Lake Tanatar-5 | place: Russia: Kulunda steppe | collected 2010-07
CTAATCGGTTCGCGCTTGTGGGACACGAGCAAAACCTTTTTCAGGTTCAGCACGATGTCCGTAACGTCTTCGACCACACCGTCCACACTCTGAAACTCGTGGCTGACCCCGTCGATCTTCACCGAAGAAAAGGCGGCGCCTTCAATCGAACTTAGAAGGATGCGCCGCAGGGAGTTTCCGATTGTATGACCGTAGCCGGCTTCAAACGGTTCAGCGACAAATTTCGCGTAGGTATCCGTTGCCGAGTCCTCCACCTTAATGAGCCGGTTAGGCAACTCAAATTTACCAAGTCTCTTTGCCATATCAGTTGTTGTTCTTTAAAAAGGGAAAATCCGGCAGGTGAAATTGACCACACTCTGCCAGATGAGATTTCCGCGAATGGTTTTACTAGCGGCTATAGAACTCGACCACGAGCTGCTCGTTAACTCCGGGATCGATTTCATCCCGGTTCGGAAGGCGATTCACCGTCGCCCGGAGGGAATCCTCTTGCAAGGTCAGCCAACCCGGAACCACCCGCAGGCGGGTTTCATCCAAATTGCGGGTCGCAAGTTGCCGCGAAGAAGTGCTGCTGCGGACTTCGATCTCATCTCCCGCCTTCACCGTGAAGCTGGGAATGTCAACCTTCTGGCCGTTGACGCGAATATGACCATGATTCACAAACTGACGCGCCGCCTGACGAGACTTCCCAAAACCCAACGAATAAATGACGTTATCCAAACGGGTTTCAAGCAGTTGCAGAAAACGGTCGCCCGTCACCCCACGTTCGCCTTTCGCCTGGGCGAAGGCACGACGGAATTGCTTCTCCGTCAATCCATAGGTGAAGCGAAGTTTCTGCTTCTCATTCAAGCCAATGGCGTAGTCGCTCAGTTTCCGGCGCAGACGCGGACCGTGAACCCCGGGAGGATAAGGTTTCTTCTCGAACGACTTGTTCGCGCCAAAGATTGGCTGGCCGAAACGCCGACTGATTCGTGTAGTGGGTCCTGTATAACGTGACATCTTCTAAAACTGATGGGAAATGAGAGAACGAGGGATTAAACCCGGCGACGTTTCGGTGAGCGGCACCCGTTGTGGGGAACCGGTGTGGTGTCAATAATGGTCGAGACGTCGAGGCCAATGGCCTGCAACGCACGGACGGCGGAATCACGGCCCAGGCCCGGCCCGCTCAAGTGTACCTCGACCTCTTTCAACCCGTGAGCCATCGCGGCACGACCGGCATCCTGGGCAACCACTTGGGCGGCGTATGCGGTCGATTTACGCGATCCGCGGAAATTCATCTTTCCGGAGCTCGACCAGGAAATGACGTTCCCACGAGGATCGGTAATGCAAATCTTCGTGTTGTTGAACGTCGCCAAGACCTTGGCGATACCGACAGCAATATTCTTACTCCCCTTCGCCTTCCGAATCTTGATCGCGCCGATTTCCTCCTTCAGAAGATCTTGCGCGGTAATTTCCTTCTTGGGAGCCGGTTTTTCTTCGGCCGGAGCCGAAGCTTCCTCGCCTTTCTCCGCAACATCCGCCGGTTCAGCGGCAGGAGCTGGCTTTTCAGCGGCCGCGGGTTGAGCCGACGGTTTGTTTTCGTCGGCAACCTTCTCGTTTTCTGGTGTTTCTTGAGCCATGGGTGAGTGAAATATTACTTCTTGGCGAAGACGCCGACGGTGCGCCGAGCGCCCTTCCGGGTCCGGGCGTTGGTACTGGTCCGCTGCCCCCGCACCGGCAGGCCGCGGCGATGACGAAGTCCGCGGTAGCAGTTGATTGCTTGCAAGCGCTTCAAGTTAGCGGCGGTTTCCCGGCGAAGATCGCCTTCCACCGCGTATTTCCGGTCGGTGATGGAAGCCGTGAGCTTGTTCAAATGCTCCTCCGTCAGTTCACGTGCACGAATGTTTGGATCGATTCCGGCCTCTTCCACCACAATTTTGGCGCGAGCTGGCCCCACCCCGTAAATATAACGGAGTGCGTATTCGATCTTCTTGTTGTTAGGGATGTCTACCCCGAGTAAGCGTGGCATAAGTTTATGAAAAAGGATGATACGAGCTGCAAAAGGTAATCTTGGCAAAGAAAAAAGCAAGAGCGCAACCTATTTTTTTAGAAGTGTTAAAATTTCTGGTTCTCCATCGGTCACCAATACCGTATGTTCGAAGTGGGCAGAGGGTTTGCGATCGGCTGTCACAACCGTCCAGCCGTCCGCCAGAACCTCCACCTTCGATCCTCCGAGGTTCACCATCGGTTCAATGGCAAGGGTCATGCCGGGCTTAAGTCGTGGACCGCTTCCTTTCCGTCCGTAGTTCGGAATTTGCGGCTCTTCATGCATCGAGGCTCCGACTCCATGCCCCACAAATTCGCGAACCAGAGAGAAATCCCGGGCTTCGACGTAACGTTGCACCGTATTCGATATATCGCCAACGCGATTTCCACTTTTCGCCCGCTTGATGGCTTCGTAAAGAGCGGTCTCCGTCACCTTCAACAGCTCCGCCACCCTGGGTTCGACTTCTCCCACCGCTACCGTTGCCGCGTTGTCACCGATGTAACCTTCGTAGGACACCACCACGTCGAGGGCAATAATATCGCCCTCTTTCAGCACGCGCTTCAGCGTACCGATGCCATGGACAACTTCCTCGTTCACGGAAAGACAACTGTAACTGGGAAAGGTTTGGCGGCCGACCCGATAATTGTGACAGGCGCTCACCCCCCCGAGCTCAGCGATCAATCGCTTCGCTTCCTGATCAAGGTCGTAAGTGTTCGCTCCGGGTTCGACGAATGGCTTCATACGATCCAAAACCGTCGCTGCAACACGGCAGGCTTCCCGCATCTTCTCAACCTCCGGCGATGTTTTGATCGGAATCATATCAGTTGGCAGGAACGAGCGCCGCCAGAACATCCGCCTGCAAATCGGCAGCCGAACGGGACGCGTCCAGGGAGAGCAGAATTCCCTGTTGACGATAGTAATCGACCACCGGGAAGGTTTGTTCCTCGAAAAGTTTCCAACGCTTTACCACGGTCTCTTCCTCATCATCCGTCCGTTGAATCAAAGCGCCTCCGCACCGGTCGCATTTTCCGGAAACCGCGGGTGGATGCGCCGCCAAGTGATAGACTTCTCCATCAACAGGGCAAACCCGTCGCTGGGAAATCCGGCGCACGGCCTCATCGCGGGTTAGATTCAAATACACACACATCGTAAGGGTCTCGCGCCGGGTCTCCATCCAATCTCCGAGAGCGCGCGCCTGAAGCAGGTTCCTGGGAAAACCGTCCAAAAGAAATCCCCGCGCCCCCTTCCGGGCAAAATACCATTTTCGCATCAGCGCCAAAGTCGGCCCGTCCGGTATCAATCGCCCTTTCTTAAGAGCAGCTGCGAAAACGTCTCCATCCGCGGTTCCACGAGCCGCTTCAGCCCGAAACAAATCTCCCGATGAAACGTGCTCAAGTCCCAATGACCCCAGTCGAGCCGCCAACGAACCTTTCCCGGCACCCGGAGGGCCGATGAGAACCAAGTTCAGTCCCGATCTGCCGGAGGGAATTTCCCTTCCGGTCTCAACGTCTACTTGTGAAGGCGATCCTGGTTTAGCCAAAACTTACTGACGAAGCATCCAGGCGATCATTCCCACCGCGAAGAGAATTCCAAGCACGGTCCAAAGGATCGCCACATTCTTCAACTCGGCCGTATCCACGGTGGAGGGCATGCGGTTCGGGCTCCGACCACGAATTCTTCCTTTCCGAAGGAAGCCGTCGTAGTGTCGTTGCAGAAGAAAGGTTTCGATTTGCTGCATTGTCATCAAGACAACACCCACGGTAATCAACATTCCGGTGCCTCCAAAGAAGATCGCGATCCGACCCGGCACCCCGTATTGAAACAGGAGAACATCCGGCATCACCGCAATCACGGTGAGGAAAATGGCGCCGGCCAAGGTCAGCCGCGTCATAATGAAATCGAGATACTTCGCGGTCGGCGCCCCCGGCCGAACGCCCGGCACATATCCTCCGTATTTCTTCAGGTCGTCCGCGATTTGAATCGGCTTAAACATCACCGAAACCCAGAAATAACTGAACGCGAAGATCAAGGTGGCCATCACCGCGTAATAGGTCACCGACCCGCGGTTCAAGCTGCTCGAAAGTTCAATCAGGAAATTCCACTCAAGGACCGCCCCCAACTGGGACAGTACCTGCTGAGGAAAAAGGAGAATCGCGCTGGCGAAAATCACCGGCATCACCCCGGCATAGTTGACCTTCAACGGCAGGTATGAGGTTTGACCTCCATAGACCTTCCGCCCGACGACCCGTTTCGCGTATTGAACCGGAATCTTTCGCTGGGCCTGAACCACGGCCACAATCGCCGCGATCACGCCAATCAACAGACCAAACATGAGGATACCCTGTGGCAGCCCAAGGCGCTCGACCCCGGCCGGCGCGACAAACAACGAGTAAGTCGCCGAAACAGCCCCCGGCAGATCCGCTAAAATACTGACGGTAATCAAGAGGGAGATCCCGTTTCCAATGCCCCGTTGCGTGATCTGCTCACCGAGCCACATCAACAAGACCGTTCCGCTCGTCAAAAGGATCGTTCCATAGATCAGAAACCACCCCGGCGACGCCATGATGATATCGCCATAGACGTTCAGATCGTATCCCTGAAAAAGTCGCCCCGGATTCTGGAGCGCCATTATCAACAATACTGATTGCACCAGACAAATCGCGACCGTGGCGTAACGGGTGTATTGGGTGATCCTCTGTTTGCCGACGTCACCTTCACGTTGAATACGCGAGAGTGCGGGAACCACCGCGGATAGAAGTTGGAAAATAATCGCCGCACTGATGTACGGCATAATCCCGAGGGCCATCACCGCCCCCATCAACAGCGCGCCCCCCGTAAACATGTTATAAAGACCCAGAATATCGGCGGCGCCACCAGTCGTCTGGTCGGCGAAAAACGCCTGCAGTGGCGTGGGATCCAACCCCGGCAAGGGAATATTCGCTCCAACCCGAGCCACGAAAAGCAAGGCCAAGGTAAAGAGAATTCGTTGCCGAAGCTCTGGAATCTTTAAACAGTTAGTAAAAGCGGAAAGCATTAGATATGGTCAGGAGGAAGGTGAAAACGCGTGGCTTACGAAGCCACAATCGCTTCGCCGCCGGCGGCTTCAATCTTGGCCTTAGCCGAAGCCGAGAACTTGTGGGCAGTGATCTTGAGAGCTCGGCTTAGCTCGCCTTCTCCCAGCACTTTAATCAATGCGGCGTTCGAACGAATCAGGCCGTGCTGCACGAGCACTTCACGGGTAATCTCAGTCGCATCATCGATGCGAGTCAGGTCCGCGAGATTCACCACCGCATAATCCGTCCGGAAGTTCTTATTATTAAAACCGCGATGCGGCAGTTTACGGTAAAGGGGCATCTGGCCGCCTTCGAAACCGGGCCGAATGCTACCACCGGAACGCGCGGTTTGGCCTTTGCCACCGCGACCGCAGGTTTTTCCGCGTCCAGAACCTTCGCCACACCCAACACGTTTGCGGCGGTGGGTCGAACCGGGGACTTTTTGTAATTCGTGTAATCTCATAGGATTCGCTGCTAAAGAATGACCGCGCCTCAAACGGAGGCGCGAAGCTGTTTGATCTGTTCCGCGGAACGGAGCTTCCGCAACCCGTCAAGGGTCGCGTTGACGACCGCAACATGATTGTTGGAGCCGAGCGATTTGGAGAGGACATTCTTAACGCCGGCCGCAACCAATACCGCGCGAACTCCGCCCCCTGCGATAATTCCGGTTCCGGGACTGGCGGGACGAAGTAAGACCCGTCCGCCATCGTGCTCCCCGATGACCTCGTGGGGAATGGTGTCCCCGTTCATCTTGATCGTCACCAGATTCTTCCGCGCACGTTCAGTGCCCTTCCGAATCGCCTCAGGAACTTCGTTCGCCTTGCCGTAGCCGACACCGATCTGCCCCTTTTGATCACCGGTTACGATCAAGGAGGAGAAGCTAAAGCGACGTCCGCCTTTTACGACCTTCGCGCAACGATTGATGTAGACGACCTTGTCCGTGAATTCCTGGTCTACTGGCTCGGCCGGAGCCCTTTTATGGGAAAAATGTCTCATGAATCAAAAAAATTAGAATTCCAACCCGTTTTCACGGGCCGTGTCGGCAAAGAGTTTTACCCGACCGTGATACAAGCGCCCCGAGCGATCAAAGACCACCCGGGAGATTCCCGCGGCTTTTGCCTTCTCAGCGAAATCACGGGCAACTTTGGCGGCGCCTTCCTGGTTGTTCTTTACTCCGTCCCCTTTCAACCCCTTGTCGAGCGTCGAAAGGAAGGCCAAAGTCTTACCAGCCGTGTCGTCGATACACTGGGCGTAAATATGCTTCCCGCTGAAGTGAACGGCGAGGCGCGGCCGATCGGCGGTGCCGATGATTTTCTTCCGAATGCGCCAGCGACGGCGTTGCAATAGTGCGGACTTTAATTGGTGTTTCATATCCGAGTCTCCTGCCGCCCTTACGAAACGGTCTTGCCCTCCTTACGGCGAGCGGTCTGTCCAACGATGTGTACCCCTTTTCCTTTATAGGGTTCCGGTGGATAATAGCGGCGAATGTCGGCGGCAACCGCGCCAACGGCCTGCTTATCGATTCCTTCCACCTTCAATTTGGTGTTGTCCGTCACGGTGACGGTCACGCCAGCCGGGATCTTGTAATTAATCGGGTGAGAATATCCCAAAGCCAAATCCAAAACATCCCCCTTCAAAGCGGCCCGAAAACCGACGCCACTGATCTCGAGATCTTTTGTGTATCCTTTGGTGACACCCTGCACCATATTCGCGATGATCGCGCGGGTGGTGCCATACATGGCACGGGCCGGACGCGATTTGTTCGCGGGTGACACCTGAACGCCCTCGGTGCCGGTTTCGATTTTCACGTTCGAAGTGAACGTCTTGCTGAGTTTCCCCTTCGGCCCCTCCACGTTGACGGTCACGCCTTGGATGTCCACCTTTACCTGGTCGGGAATTTCAATCGGAAGTTTTCCTACTCTGCTCATAGTGTGTATCCTTTTCTACCAGACGGCGCAAATGAGTTCTCCACCGAGCTTTCCGCGACGGGCGTCCCGATCGTGCATGACCCCTTTCGAAGTGGTCAAAACGCCAATTCCGAGGCCCCCCAGGACCCGGGGGATTTCAGTCGACTTGTAATAGAGTCGGCAGCCGGGCTTGCTGACATTCTTGATGCCAGTGATCGCGGGCGTCCCTTCGACGTATTTCAGAGAGACCACCAATTGCTTGTGGCCGCGCTCGTCCGCGCGGTCCTCAAAGCCTCGAATGAAGCCTTCGTCGTGAAGGATCTTGGCAATCCCGGCCTTCAGCTTTGAATGCTGGGCAGTGCATTCCGCCTTACCAGCACGGCTGGCATTTCGGATGCGTGTTAAAAAATCACTAATCGGATCGTTCATAATTTAAGGAGCGGTTTTCAGTTGGATGATATCCGAACCTCCAACAAAATGTTACCAGGACGCCTTTGTGACGCCAGGGATCTTCCCTCCGAGGGCAAGTTCCCGAAACGTAATACGTGACAAGCCGAAACGGCGGATGTGCGCGCGGGGACGGCCGGTCAAGTTACAACGGTTTCGAACCCGCACCTTCGACGAATTGCGGGGCAGCTTGGCGAGTTTCCGTTGAGCGGCGAAAAAATCCTCGTCGCTTGTCTCGGGATTGGCCAATGTGGCCTTCAATTCCGCACGCTTTTCCGCGTATTTTTCTGTGAGGCGAACCCGCTTGAGGTTACGTTGAATGGATGAAGCTTTTGCCATAAGTCAAAAAAAGTTAAGCTTGGGCCGGGACCGCGACAGCGCCTTCCTGCTTGCGAAACGGCATTCCCATCAATTTGAGCAATTCCGCCCCTTCCTTATCGGTCGCCGCGGTCGTGACAATCGTTATATCCATACCGACAACCCGTTTCGTTGATTCAATGGAAATTTCCGGAAAAATGGTGTGGTCGCCGATCCCGAGGTTGTAGTTTCCATTTCCGTCGAGACGGGTTGGAACGCCGCGGAAGTCACGAATGGAAGGAAGCGCGACGGAAAGAAGGCGGTAAAGGAAATCGTACATCTGGGTCCCCCGTAGAGTGACCTTGACGCCAACCGGCATTCCTTCGCGCAACTTAAAGTTCGCAATGCTCTTCCGCGCTTTGGTGAGGACCGGCTTTTGCCCCGCGATCAAACCAATGTCGCGAATCGTGTCGGTCACCGCGCTCTTGTCGAGCGCCGCGTTCATTCCGCTATTAATAACGACCTTTTCGATCGACGGGACCTGGTGCAGGTTTTTGTAGCCGCCACTCTCACGGAGAGCCGGCACAACCTGTTCGATGTAATGTTTTTTAAAGACTGATGTTTCCATGACTGGTTGCCGGATTTCCGACCCGGCAGCGCTTGAAATTACGACAAAGGACCATCAAGATGCGGGAAGCCCGCGCTGGCAAGTCGTAACCTCTGATTTTTCGTGATAAAGCTTATTTTTTCTTCGCCAGGCGCGCCTCGTGTTGCGCGATCGGCATCAAGTTGGACGTGTGGATCGAACCTTCCCGTTCCACAATGGCCCCTTGTGGCTGGTCCTGGGACTTTTTCTGGTGCTTTTTCACCAAATTCACTCCTTCGACGATCGCCCGGTTCTTCTTGGGAAGAACCTGGAGGAGCTTACCTTGCTTCCCCGAGTGACTTCCGCTGATGACGACGACGGTTTCGCCGGTTTTTAAACGTGTCTTGGCCATTTCTTAAAGAACCTCCGGTGCGAGAGAGATGATCTTCATGAACTGCTTTTGACGCAATTCACGGGCGACGGGGCCGAAGATACGGGTCCCCTTCGGGTTGTTGTTTGCGTCGATAATGACGATCGCATTGCTGTCAAAACGGAGATAGCTGCCATCCGGACGGCGGATCGGCGCCTTCGTGCGGACCACGACCGCGCGAACGACCTCGCCCTTCTTCACGCTGGCGTCGGTTGCGCTCTCCTTGACATTGACCACAATGATGTCACCGACCCCGGCCGTGTCTTTCAACTGGCCGAGACGACGGATCATTGTCGCTTTGCGTGCGCCGGTGTTATCGGCGACTGTAAGTCTGCTTAAGAGTTGGATCATCGGATCGAGTCCTATTACTTGGTTTCCCCGCCCTCAATTGCCTCGGCTGTGGCGGCGGCGATCTCCTCCACGACGGGCGCCGCTTCAGCGACGTTTAGGACGCGCCAGCGCTTGAGCTTGCTGATGGGGCGCGTTTCCATAATCACAACCTTATCCCCGACCTTGGTTTCATCGTTCTCGTCGTGAACGTGAAGGACGGTTTTGCGGTTAATCACCTTGGTGTAGCGAGGGTGCGGGATTTTGTAAGCCACCGTCACCTTCACGGATTTGTTACCCGACCGGCTGGTCACCGTACCGATGAGGGATTTTCGCTTGTTTCGCGTTTCGTTGTTCATTTTTTAAATAGGTGTTAGGACGCCTGAGTCGCGGCGGCCTTCTTCTTCTCGGACCGGATCGTTTCGCAGCGGGCGATTTCGTGGCGCTTGAGCTGAATTTCGTGGGTCTTTTCCAACTGTCCGGATTGCTTCCGGAGACGGAGGTCGAGGATGTCCGCACGGGCGTCTCGCAGCTTTTTTTCCAGTTCCTCGAGGGAAAGTTCTCTGATATCGTTGACTTTCATAGTGAGCGGCTCCGGTGAGTCGTAAGTTTAAATGCTTTCTTCGCGGCTGATAAAACGGCAGCGGAACGGTAGTTTGGTATCGGCCAGGCGCATGGATTCGCGAGCAACCGTCGCCGAGACCCCCGACAATTCAAACAGGACCGTGCCCGGACGGATCACCGCCACCCAGAACTCGGTGCTTCCCTTCCCTTTTCCCATCCGGGTTTCAGCGGGTTTCTTGGAAACCGGTTTGTGCGGGAAAACCCGAATCCAGACTTTACCCTTACGTTTCATGTTGCGGGTGATTGCAACACGAGCCGCCTCGATCTGGGAGGCCGTCATCCAACCCCGACCGAGGGATTGGATTCCGAACTCGCCAAATGCGATCGTGTCACCACGCTTGGCGTTTCCGGCGCGGCTACCGCGATGGCTCTTGCGAAATTTTGTTCTTGATGGAAGTAATGGCATGGGAACGTTTGTTTAAAAAGGTGCCTGTCGGTCTCGGTCGCTGGTTTTACTCCTGGTCTTTCTTACAGACCCAGCACTTTACACCGATGATTCCGTAAACGGTTCTGGCTTCGGCAAAGCCGTAATCAATGTTTTCACGCAAAGTATGCAACGGCACGCGGCCGGCTCTTTGCTTTTCACGTCGCGCGATGTCGGCGCCGCCGAGGCGTCCGGATACCTGAAGGCGAATTCCCTCGGCTCCCAAACTCATCGTCATTTGAATCGATTTCTTCATCGCCCGACGAAAGGCGATCCGCCGCTCCAATTGAAGGGCGACATTCTCGGCCACCAGTTGCGCATCGAGTTCGGGTTTCTTGACCTCCTGGATATCGAGCAAAATCTCGCGACCGGTGGTTTTGGCCAGGTTTTCCTTGATCTTGTCGAGCTCTTGGCCCTTCCGCCCGATGACGATTCCGGGGCGCGCGGTGAAAATCTTCACCCGAACCCGGTTGGACGCCCGCTCAATGAAGATGCGGGGCACTGCCGCGAACCGGAGTTTCTCCAGAAGATCGCGCCGGATCATGTGATCCTCCAGGACGAGCCTGCTGAAATCATTCTTACCCGCATACCAGCGGGACTCCCAGTTGCGCCGGACCGCTAGACGAAAACCAATCGGATTTACTTTCTGACCCATAAAAAAGTGTTATTTGCTATTTGTATTGTCGGTGAGCACGATCCGGATGTGGCTGGTCCGTTTACGGATCGGTTTGGCGGAACCGCGCGCTCCGGCGCGAAAACGCTTCAGCACGGGACCACATTCCACCAGCGCTCTCGAAATCACGAGCGTGTCGGAGGAAAGGTTGTTGTTGTTTTCCGCATTGGAAACCGCCGACTGAAGCGTCTTCGCGATCAGTCGGGCGGATTTGCGGGGAATAACCTTGAGAAGGCTTAGGGCCTGCGTGGCGTTCCGTCCCTGAATCTCCAGCGCGACATCGCGCACCTTCTTCGGAGACATCCTTACGTATTTGGTTACAGCTTGAATTTCCATTGGATTTGAACCTTAAAATTTGACCGTTTTGATTCTGACCGAGTGGCCTTCCTCGATAATTTTCCCTGACTCTAGATGAAGAATGATTCCAGCCGCACAATTGTTTCGCACCTCGACCAGCATCACTTCTCCCACTTCGGCTTCTCCGTCCGCCACCCGGCAAACCATTCCGGTACGAAATCCGGAATCAAACCCGCCGCGCAACAAAACCAGATCCGCGTGACGAGCTTCGTAAACCCCATACACGGAACCTTCATTACTGGCGTAAACAGGTTGAAAGATAAATGAAGGAAGCGACTCTTCCAGGTCGGTCCCGCCGATTTCCCGGTCCGATGCCGCTTGTGCGGTGCCCGAAAAAATCGTCAACAAACCGGCCACGCCGAACCACACAATTCCCGGACGCGCCAAGCGTCTAACGGTCTGACATGAGACCGAGACGGCGAAAGGGTTCCTGAATTGGATGGATGGTTTCATTGAATCAATCGATCGCGGTAATGATCGTTTTTACCTCTTGGTGTGACTTCCGTGGGTCTTGAACGTGCGGCTCGGCGCAAACTCACCGAGTTTATGCCCGACCATGTTTTCCGTCACATAGACTGGCAGGAACGACCGTCCGTTATGGACGTTAAACGTGTGTCCGATGAACTCGGGCGTGATCGTGGAACGGCGCGACCAGGTCTGGATCGGTTTCTTAACGTTCTCCCGGTTTGCTGAGTCCACCTTGTCTTGAAGGGAGACATCCACGAAGAATCCTTTTTTAATTGAACGTGCCATAGCAGTTTAGCTTTTCATTTTCTTACCGTTGCGCCGGACGAGGATGACAGAATTCGACGGCTTCGAACGACGACGTGTCGGGAATCCCTTCGAAAGTTGTCCCCAAGGCGACACCGGCTGACCGCCTCCCGAGGTTCTTCCTTCACCACCACCCATCGGGTGATCGATCGGGTTCATAGCCACACCGCGAACACGGGGACGTTTCCCTTTCCAGCGATTGCGGCCGGCTTTCCCCAGAGAAACCTTTTCGTGGTCGCTGTTGCCCACCTCGCCGATGGTCGCGCGGCAGCGGGAATGAACAATCCGGATTTCTCCGCTCGGCAGTTTCAACGTCGCCTTTTCTCCATCAACCCCAATCAACTGGGCACCAGCCCCGGCGGAACGACAAATCTTCGCGCCGCGTCCCGGAACGAGTTCAACTGCGTGAACCCGCGTAGCCGGTGGCATCACGGCGAGTGGCATCGCGTTTCCATCCGAATAATCCGCCTTGGCCGCGCTGACCACGGAGTCCCCGGCGGACAAACCGCGCGGCGCTAGAATGTAGCGCTTTTCTCCATCCGCATAAGCGAGTAAAGCGAGGTGAGCGGAGCGATTGGGATCGTATTCAATCGCCTGCACCTTCGCGGGAATATCGAGCTTTTCACGATGAAAATCGATGACCCGGTATTGGCGCTTATGTCCGCCACCCCGACGGCGGGAAGTCACCCGTCCATAGGCATTCCGTCCCCCGCTCCTCTTGCGCGGCTTTACCAAACCGCGGACCGGAGCATTCTCGGTTGCGATCTTGTCGCTCTTGTTCGCGACGTAATACCGCTGGGTCGGTGTTAATGGTCTGTGTTGTTTGAGAGCCATGAGAAATTAATTCCTTTCCGTCGCTTAGACGATTTCGATCTGATCGCCCTCCTTGACCGTGACGATTGCCTTTTTGAACGCGCTCTTCTTGCCGGTTCGACCGGTGCGAAGGTTCCGCTTTTTCTTGGCTTTGACGTTGATGACGTTGACGCGGGTCACCGTGACGTTGAAAGCTTTTTCCACCGCGGACCGAATGGAGAACCGATTTGAATTGGGATACACCTCAAACGTGTATTGATTCAAATTCGACGAAAGCTGGTTCGACTTCTCCGTCATGCGGAGGGATTTGATAACTTGATCGGGCGAGTTCATTTTTTGCCTCCGTTCAACCGTTCAACCAGGCGGGTGAGAGCCTTCCGCGTGATGAGAATCTTACTGTATGCGGCCAGATTCAGCGCATTCAACGCCGTAGCCTCGAGAAGATCGACTTGATCGAGGTTTCGTGATGCGAGGCGAGCGTTCTCGCTGATTTCATCCTCCACCACAAGCACGCGGCCCCGTGGAGCGACCTGACGAATCAACGCGTGAACCAGGCGGGTCTTCGGCTCCGATACCTCGAAACTTTCCAGGACCTCAATGTCTCCATTCGACGCGCGGTCAAAGAGGAGACGGCGCAGAGCCAGGTTCTTGACCTTCTTGTTGATCTTTTTGCTGTAATCGCGGGGCCTGGGGCCGAAGGCCACTCCCCCACCACTCCAAATCGGAGAGGTGACGGTGCCAGCCCGGGCATTGCCGGTTCCTTTCTGACGCCACGGCTTCTTGCCGGTGCCCGCGACTTCGGAGCGGGTCTTAGTGCTGGCCGTGCCCTGGCGAGCATTCGCCTGGTGACCAACAATGACTTCTTTTACAGCCTGGCGTCCGCGATTGCCTTCAAACGTTTCGATCTGATCGAATTCGGCTTCTTGGCTGGCGGAGCCGTCTTTAGAATAAACTTTCAAAATCATGACGTGAAACTCCCTTACTTTTTAGCCTTCTTGGCACTGCGGATAATCACGTAATCCCCAGTGGCGCCGGGGACGCTGCCCTGAACGAGCAGCAGGTTCTTGTCCTCCAGGACCTTGACGATCGACAAATTTTGGACCGTCCGGCGTCGCTGACCCATGTGGCCCGGCATCTTCTGGTTCTTGAAGACGTGTCCCGGGGTCTGGCACAAACCGATTGAACCGATCCGGCGGTGAAACATGGAACCGTGAGTCCGTGGACCGCCTTTAACGCGAAACCGCTTCACGACGCCCTGGAAACCCTTACCCTTGGTCGTCCCGACAACGTCAATCGAATCCCCTTCTGTAAACAGAGAGACGGTTAAAACGTCGCCCGGTTTTTGATCGGGGACGCCATTCGCGCGGACTTCGCTCAAGCGCGACACCGTATCAACGGATGCCTTCTTCAGATGACCGAGTTCAGCCTTCGAAAGGCGCGAATCCTTTTGCGGGGAGAATCCGAGTTGGATGGCATTGTAGCCTTCGGCCTCCTCCGTCTTGACTTGCACGACGGGACAGGGGCCGGCTTCGACCACCGTGACCGGGACCAGACAGTTTTCACTGTCATAGACCTGCGTCATGCCTAATTTTCTGCCAATTAATGTATTGCTCATTGTTCTAAGCGGTAGGTGGAGATACTTACTCCGTTTACCAGTTTGACCTACTTTAGAAAAAGCGGCGGGCTGAAGGTCTTCCTGCCGGGATGGCTAGAGGACGCTTCAGCCGCGTCGGAATCTTTTCGGTATGTGTTTAAACGTTAATCGTAATATCGACGCCGGCAGGAAGATTCAGTTTTTTCAACTCATCCACGGTTTGGGCCGTCGGCTCTAAAATATCAATCAGTCTCTTGTGAGTGCGAATCTCGAAAGCGTCCATGGACTTTTTGTCCACGTGCGGCGACCGGTTAACGGTGAATTTCTCAATCCGAATCGGAAGAGGAACAGGACCGGAAACACGAGCACCCGAACGCTTGGCTGTCTCGACGATGTCAAAAGCGGACTGATCGATGACTCGATAGTCGAAGCCCTTGAGCTTAATGCGAATTCTTTGACCCTTCATGGTAGATACAAATTAGGTGCGAGCTGGTGCGCGGGATGCTGTCTCCACGATGGTGGATAGAACGCTTGCGGGAACTTGTTCGAAATGGGATGGCTGCATCGAGTAGCTTGCCCGTCCCTTACTGAGAGAACGAACGTCAGTCGAATATCCGAACATCGCCTCCAACGGAACCTGCGAGGCGATCACGCAACTGGTTCCCTTCGTAGTCATATTCTGGATTCGGCCGCGGCGACGGTTAAGATCACCCATGATATCTCCCTGACACTCCTCGGGAGTTGACACTTCGACCTTCATGATCGGCTCCAACAGAATCGGACCGGCTTTCTTACTGACCTCACGGAAGGCGAAAATCCCCGCCATCTTAAAAGCCATTTCCGAGGAGTCGACCTCGTGGAACGAACCATCGACGATCCGAACCTTGAAATCAATCACCGGATATCCGGCGACGGTGCCGTTGTTGGCCGCTTCCATGATTCCCTCGATAGTCGGCTTGATAAATTCTTTCGGAATCGCGCCACCGACGATCTCGCTGACCACCTCGATGCCCTTGCCGGCTTCGTTCGGCTCGATCTTGATGACTGCGTGGCCGTATTGCCCCTTACCCCCGGATTGCCGGACGAATTTTCCTTCGCCGTCGGCCGCCTTGCTGATGGTTTCACGATAAGCGATTTGAGGCTTTCCGGCGTCGGCTTCCACCTTGAACTCGCGAAACAGACGGTCGCGAATGATATCGAGGTGAAGTTCTCCCATCCCAGCGATCA
>LFIK01002259.1_pt1 | contig 15552 bp, 12 predicted proteins | sample 643401 | NCBI WGS metagenome assembly LFIK01 (sample SAMN03777447, study PRJNA286221) | soda lake metagenome | biome: soda lake; feature: Kulunda steppe; material: water; isolation source: sample T5-Br brine of Lake Tanatar-5 | place: Russia: Kulunda steppe | collected 2010-07
AGAGTTATGCAAAACCGCAGCGCCACTGCCCCCTCTTGTGTTCTCCCCCACCAGCGGGGGAGAAATAGGAGAAGTTAGATTAGAAATCTTGAGGTAAAAAATACAATTACAGTCATATCGGCCCCGGTCCCCGATGCCTTGTGCTGAACTTGTTTCAGTGCCGGCATCTCCTTCTGTGGATCAATGGCTCTATTCCCCCTTTGAAGGGGGTTGGGGGATGATTATACGTGATGTAGAAAAGGCAGAGTTTGATTTTATTAACCGCAGTGGCGCAACGGCGCTGAGGGTGATGTGTATCGGCTAAGAGATCCGTTTCAACCACTAATTCCCTAATTACCTATTTTTCTAATAAACCAACAACCGAAACCCCACCCTCGGGTCATCCTTTAGACAACCTTTAGACAGGCTTTGGTAAAGGCCCTTTCTGAATTCTCGAGATCGAACCGTGTTTGAGTGTTGGTGTGAGTTTGTTTGGGAGGGGATAACATTGAGATAATCAGGAGAAAAAGAGGTGCTTTATTTTGATCGTTTTCCAAAAAAATCAAACACAGACTATAATTCAGTAATTATTTATTGGAGGTGAATTTGTGCTTTGGTTCGCGACTTTTTAATAGTATTTAACAGAGGATGAATGTGGAATTTCGAAATTCCTTCACTTCATGATTCGGTGTTCGGTATTGGATAAAAAACAAAGTTTGGCTATAATCGAAGTATGACTTCAAAGGAATTACTTGGCCGTTTTAAAGATATTGTTGTATGGAAAAGAGGTGGTAAGAGAGCACCTCATAAACCGCTACTTTTACTTCTTGCTATTCGCTACGCAGTAATGGATTGTAAAAGACTTATATCCTATTCAGAAATTGAGAAAGAGTTTTCCGAATTATTGACAAAATATGGCCCACAACGAAAATCATACCGACCTCAGTATCCATTTTGGAGGTTGCAAAATGATGGGATATGGGATATTGCAGATGGGAACAAAATAAAAGTAAATAAAGCAGGTGATGTAAGCGCTTCTGAATTACGAGAGAAAAATGTCCACGGTGGTTTTAGCTCAGATATATTTGATTTACTTAAAGAAAATGAATCGCTGAATTCCAGATATTTAGTACAATTTATTTTAGATGAGCATTTTCCATACTCTATTCATAATGAGATTTTGGAAGATCTTGGACTGAAATTTAGGGTTTCATCTGAATCTTTGAAAAGAAAACGAGATCCAAAATTTCGAAATAAAGTACTACACGCATATAATCACAAGTGTGCTGTATGTGGGTATGACTTGCGTTTTTTTAACAAATGTATAGCTTTGGAAGCTGCTCATATTAAATGGCACAAGGCTGGGGGACCTGATATCGAAGAAAATGGAGTAGCACTATGCACATTACATCATAAGCTTTTTGATTTTGGGGCAATTGCACTTTCTTCTGATAGAAGACTTGTTATATCTGGTAAACTTCAAGGTTCCAATGATAAAATAAATCCATTATTGGATATGCATCAGGAGTTTATTAGCACGCCACAAATGCAAAGCCATTACCCAAAACAAGAGTATATTAGTTGGCATCACAGGGAAGTTTTTAAAGAGAAGAATAAAACATGAGATTGATATTCATTTCCATCATAGAATTATATTTAAAGTTTTATCGATAAAATGTTTAATAAAACTTTATTTCATTTAGCATATTGCATATGCTAATCATTTTAACATTTGCAAGAGCATGCCTTATCCTAAGTAACAAAGTATGTTATGAGTAATATATTTGACGTATATAAAGACAACATCTCAAAGTATAAGATTCTTACTAGGGAAGAGGAGACAAGACTGTTGTACAGTGCAAAGGCTGGGAATAAAAAAGCATTTGACACTCTTGTTCTCTCAAACCAGAGATTTGTTATTAAAGAAGCGAAGAAGTTTAGCAATCAAGGTTTCGATTTGATGGATCTTATTAGCTTAGGTAATTTAGGGTTAATCAAGTCTATTAGTCGATTTGATCCCAAGTCTGGAAATAAACTAATTACCTACTCAGTATGGTGGATACGACAAAAGATAATGGATGGAATTAGCAACGAATCTAGATTAGTAAGACTTCCATTAAATAGAGGTTCTGAAGTTCAAGACATTATTAAAGAGTTCCAAAAACAACCAATTGGGACCTCTTATTTAAAAACCATTAGCAAAGTATGTGACATGTATAATCTTACAGAGTATGAGTTGGTGGAGCGAGTTAATTTATATTACATGACAAACCCAAAGTTTAGGGATAAAATATTATTGGGACCTGAAAATCTACTAGCAGAAGATTTTCTTGAAAGTAGACTGAGTTTAGACACAAAAAGAATTTTAAAAAACAGGATTGATTTATTGAAAGATAGAGAAGTATATATAGCCACTAAATATTTTGATCTTTTTGGCTATTCTAGAACACTTGAAAGCATAGGAGAAGAGTTAGGTTTGACAAGAGAAAGAGTGCGTCAAATAAAAGTAAAAATCGTAAATAATTTAAGTGGTTGTATTGAAAAATCAGATTTTAATAACACGATTTATATACCCTATTCATTATTAAATATAAAAGAGGATTCCTACACTAAAGAAATTTCAATTCTTTATGAATTAAGTGATTTTGTGAATGAAGATTATCGTTTAATAGACAATTTGGATCATACAGAGGCTGCTATCGATGAAGAGTTAGACCTTGATGATGACATCATGATGGAGCTCTATGAAACTCTTTAAAAAAGATGAAATAAAGGATCATTACAGAAGCGGAAGAGATATCTTATCAAGAGATTTTTTTATTCCTTGCTTAAAAGCATGTAGTAGATATAGAAGAGCTGTAGCATATTTTTCAACAAATGCTCTTTTAGAGTGGACTGAAATTGTAGAAGATATTCTTAACAATAAGACTAAAATAGAGCTTCTTTTATCACCTAATCTCTCAAAAGAGGATTTTTAAACTTTAAAAAACTTAAATGAGAAAGATAAAGTCAAATATATACGAGAGTATTCAGAGTATTATTTTTCGATTCTACAAGAGTATTTAAAAAAAGGTGAAATGAAGAAATGGAGAGTGGAGTTCTTTTCTTGGCTAATTGCTAATGAAATTTTAGAAATTAGGTTTGCATTTCCAGAAGGTGAAGAGCTTGGGGCTCTTTTCCATGAAAAAATTGGCATATTTGATATTGATAACTTTACTCAAATAGCTTTTACTGGATCTGCAAATGAGACAAGTGGAGGATACGTGAGAAATTACGAATCAATTGATGTATACAGGGAGTGGATTGAAGGAGATAAAAATAGAGTCCAGACAAAGGTAGATCAGTTTACTGAGGCATGGGAAAATAAAGCGCCCGGATTGATAGTTCACGAGTTGAGTGATAAAATTTTGAAAAAAATAAAGAGTTATTCATCTCATTATGGAGATCATCCACCTATTAAACCAAAAGTAAAAGAACCAACTATCGAATTTAAGGAAAGGAAGAAGCTTTCTGATACATTATGGGATCATCAAGAAAAAGCCTTTGAAATTCTTCAAAAAAAGAAAGCCGGAATTCTTGAAATGGCTACTGGAACTGGTAAAACAAGGACAGCTATTGCCATTATGGAAGATTTATTGCTAAATAAAAAAATAGATGGCGCTATTATGACTGTTGAGGGCACTGATTTACTCAGTCAATGGCAGTCCGGTCTGGATGAATGGAATTACGATAGCGGTTTAGGATTTAAAATATTTGGGCAATATGACACATGGCAAGAATTGGGCAAATTTATTAGAAGCCCAAAAAAATCAATATTAGTACTTTCAAGGCATCAATTAGATAGATTATTCAAACACAAAGAAGAGTTAAAAAAACATTCATTAATGATTATACATGACGAGATTCACGGATTTGGTAGTCCAAGCCATGTAAATAACCTTAAGGAATCTCATAAAATATTTGACTACAAGTTGGGACTTTCAGCGACCCCAGACAGAGAGTATGATGAAGAAGGCAATGATTTTATAGAGAGCGAGGTTGGGCCTGTAATTTTTAAATTCGATTTATCTGATGCTATCCAAAAAGGGATATTATGCGAATTTGAATATATACCTATCGAATATGAGGTTTCGGAAAATGATAAGCAAAGGATTCAAGGTGTTTATGCCAATTATCGCAAGAAAGATGAATTAGGAGAGCCATACCATGAAACTGATAAATTCCGTGATCTAGCAATGGTATATAAAACAGCTGAAAACAAAATTTTTAGGTTTGAAGAGATTATTAAGGAAAAACCGGAGCTTTTGGAATCTTGTTTAATATTTGCAGCAACTACCGCTTACGCAGAAAATTGTTTGTCCGCGATACATAATCAAACTCATAATTACAGTACCTATTTTTCAGGAGCAGAAGAATATCACTTAGAGGAATTTGCAGATGGCAAAATTGATTGCCTTATTACTTGCCATAAATTGTCACAAGGAATTGATATACCATCGGTGTCAAACATTGTATTGCTATCATCAGATAGAGCCAAATTAGAAACCATTCAAAGAATAGGAAGATCATTACGAATTGATAAAGAAAACCCAGATAAGAAAGCTAAGGTTTATGATTTTATCGGTTACAATAATGGCTCACCAATTGGAGCAGATAAAGATAGGAAAGAATGGTTAACAGAGTTGTCAAAAACAAAAAAGGAAATTTAAAAATATGGAAGACATTTCTTCAAAAGTCTTAAAAAATACGATTGAAAATATTGTTACTAAACATAACCAAAGCGATCAATTAGCTCATCAGTTGAATATTTGGCTTGACTCATTGATTAATGGGTCTGAAGACATTGATAGTAAAGAGGATGTCTGGGATAGATTGGAAACCATTCTAAATGAAATAGAGGTTGAAAATGGAAATTAAGTTAAAAGGCTGGTCGTCCAAGGGGTTTAGGTGTCCAGATGTGGATATTAATTTATCTGATGGGAATGAAGCTTTTGATATTAGTTTTATTCAAATGCCAAATGGTACAGGAAAAACAACAACCTTACTATTGTTGAAAGCTTGTTTATCTGGAGACATCTCTAATTGGAATAGCGATGATATCTATCAATTAAAAAAGAAAAATCATCCTATTACAGAGGGTAAGTTCACGACAAACTTATTTGTTAATAATGAAGTATTAAGCATAGAATTAGTTGCTGATTTTAGAGAAAAAAAGATTTCTTTTTGGACCATATCACCTCAAAGTGGTGGTCGACAAAAAGGTTGGGTCATCCCAAATCAATTAGCAAGATTTTTAAATGAAGAGTTTATTAAGCTTTTTATTTTTGATGGTGAATTGGCTGATAAGTTACTTGACAACGAATATGATGAAGCCTCAAAAGCTATTGATGCACTCTTTCAACTTTACTTACTTGATGAAATAAAGTCTAGATTGTCTGAATATTGGGATGAAAAAACGAAAGATGTACCGAGAAAGTCTCAGCAGGCAATAACGCTACAAAAGAATAAACTCAAAGAATTAAATGAAATAAAAGAGCAGCTTGAGAATAAATATAAAAATGCACAAAAAAGAGTTTCAAAAAATGAAAGTAGAATTGAGGAAATTAAAGAAGAGGTAAATAGTAGGATTGCTGAGGTAGAGGAGTTTAGAGAGGAATACAACGAAGCATTAGCAAAATTAGAAAAAACTAAGGGCAAGATTACTAACAAATCGCAATCTGCATTTCAAAGTTTAAGAAATCCTGCATCTATTCATAAAAATATCACTGATGCTTTAATTCAAAGTAAAGACAACCTCGATAATTTAAAGTTGCCAGCGAACACATCTAAACAATTTTTTGAAGAACTAGCTGAGGAAGACGATTGTGTATGTGGTAGACCAATTGGTGAAGATGAACGAAAAGAAATAATAAATAAATCTGAATATTATTTATCGAATGACATTGCTGGATACTTGAATGCTTTTAAAACAGAAGTCAGCGCACTACAATCAGCGAGCTTTAATCAAGAAGCATTAGAAAGTGAGTTGGAGAGTTTGTCTGAATTGCTAGATGAAAGAGACCGGCTCGAGGGAAGAATGCGCCACATTCAAAATAAATTAAAGGATAGAGGGGATGAGAAATTAAAGAAGTTAGAAAGTGAACAGGTAAAACTTGAGCAGGAAAATGAAAACTTAGAAAAACTGATAAGAAAATTTGAAAGCGATACTGAAACGAACCCACTTAAAACAAAAAACTTATCGATCATAGACGATGAAATAAAAAGAATCGATAAAGAAATACAAATCATTAGTGGGAAGGTTGTTCTGAAAAATAAGATTGACTTATTGCAAGATATCCTAAACCAGGTAAAACTTCTTTCGAAAGAAGAGTTAAAAATTAAAATACTAGATAAATTCCGCGATCGGGTTGTGAATACCTTAGAGCATAATCCACTTCTTGTCGAATCGATTGACGGTGCGATAAAATTAGAAAATCAACAATCAGGAGCCAGTGTTGGGCAAACTCTTAGCATTGCGTACTGCTTTCTAACAACATTGTTACAATGGGGGACACACTCATTTCCACTCGTGGTAGATAGTCCAGCTGGCCCGTTAGATTTAGCGGTTAGACGTCAAGTCGCTAAAATCATTCCAAAATTAACTGATCAGTTTGTAGCCTTTACTATTTCATCTGAGAGACAAGGTTTTGTTGATGATATTAAAGCACATTCCGATAAAAGTATCCGATCGTTAACAGTTTTAAGAAAGTCTGAATACAGTAATAAATTGGTAGAAGAATTAAAGCCGAATATAGTTCACAATTCTACTGATGGTTATGTAATAGATGATGAGAAATTTTTCAATCAAATAGATATTGAGGAGGAGCAATAAGATGGCTTTTTTTATTAGAAGAGAAGCGGATGACTGGTTCAACGGATTAAAAAATGAATTAATTAGAACACAGTTTGATCTATACTATCTTTTTTTTCTAAAGGGTATATCTAAGATCGATAAAAATCCAAAGATGAAAAGTCCAGATGTGCTTAAAGAATTAATTGAGTATTTCCCTTCGGAGTATGATGGATCAAAAAATATTATTGTTGGGCTATTGGTGAATACAGAACTCAAAAGATTAGGAATTCCCTTCGATGACAAAGAAAATGTTCAAAAAAAATACAACCAAATAGTTGAGCCTGAATCTCAGTCCAAGCTAACAACGAAGGGCTTTACACTCATGAATGAATATGCAAGTAGAGGGTTTGAACTGTTTAACCAGGAACTTGGAAATAAATCTGCTTCACTTGCACCGGAATTCTTGATAAATGCATATAGAAATTTGAATGAAGAATTTGATCATAATTACAAATAAACTCAATTAGTTCAGTATCGAATACTGCTTTTTACAAAATGAACTTGATCAAATAGTTTATATGATTATTGAAATGAAATAAATATAGCCAACAAAAATCAATTTCTATGAAAATTACTCCAGAACATGTACCCGTAGGTAAATTATTTCACGATAATTTGATTTTTGATGTACCTAAATATCAAAGAGGTTATGCTTGGGGAGAGTCTGAGATTTCGGATTTTTTAGATGACTTTCAAAAAGCATATGATAAAAGAAGTGAAGGCAACCCTATTAAACATTTTTTTGGTGGAATTGTCAGTGTCGTGAAAGATGTAGAGGGCGCAGCTCATCAAAAAAAATATCAAATAGTTGATGGGCAACAGCGAATTGCTACATTTGTAATTTTAATGTCGAGAATAACAAAAACTTACACTGACATTTTAAATGAAGCGAGAGCAAAAGGTGATGATGAGAATGTTAGTTTAATAGAAAAAAGGATAGAAAACTTAAAAAGAGAATATTTTGATGTAGAAATTGAAATCAATAGAGAGATTAGAAGATTTAAGAGGCTTGAGCTGTCAAAATCTGATGACAGTCAATTTAGAGATTTATTACATAATCGAGAGATTCAGATTTCGAGAGATTCACATAAAAGACTAAAAGATGCTTTTCAGAGTATTGAACGAAAAGTTAATAACCTATTAGAAAGGTGTGATACTATCTCTGATAAACTCGATGTATTAGAGAAGGTGAAGAATTTGATTGATGACGATTTTAGTGTAATACATATAGTAACTGAAGATAAACAAGTCGCTTATAAATTGTTTCAAGTACTAAATAATAGAGGTATCAGTTTAACAGAAGGAGATTTATTAAGGGCTAAAACACTTGAGTTGCTCGATCCAGATGAGTATTCGGCACAGCAGGACACCGTTGAAAAGGCGTGGGATGAAATACTAATTGATCCACCTTCTGATACAGAGAAATATCTTAGGTGGACATACGCATCTTATGAAGGTAAAAGACCAGGAAAGTCTACTCTTTTTGAAGATTTTCTGAATATTTTTTATCCAGAACATGATCAGAATGAATTGACTCTTGAACATGCAGAAAATATTGTCAATTCGACAATTGAATTAAAAAAAGAATTTCAATTTTTAAGAAAATTGAAAAGTGGTGATTGGCCGTTTGAAAATATAGACAGGAGAATTACAGATTGGGATGCTGATAGGTTAAAATTACTCATGGTGGAGTTGAAACACGATACTGCAATGCCACTTTTACTCTCCGCTTGTAAATTGCGTCAAGATCAATTTTTGGAATTAGTTCTATTAACAGAAAGAATCTATTTCAGATATAAGTTAGTTTGTGGTGAACATGAGGGATCGTTAAAAAACTTATATCAAAAGGAGGCAAAAAAAAATAAGAGAAGATTCAGAAAATTATGATATAGATTCATACAAAAAAGAGTTGATTGATCTTCAAGATAGAAAAGCTGATGAAGATAATTTTTCTCATTCATTGGAAGAGGTTTTTTATCAAACTAGCGGGAGTAATAAAAAAATAAGATACTTTTTACTGACTGTAGAATATGCTTGGCGATGGTTAAATGATGAAGTGGATGGAGAACCGATCTTCCATAAAGATATTGTGCATACATTCTCGACAACATCGATAGAACATATTTATTCTCAAAATCCGGAAGATGGTGATGAAAATGAAGAACTAGAGGAAAGGAAACACAAACTTGGTAACTTAACTCTTTTGACTACTGATGATAACCAAATCGTCGAAAACTCTTCATTTGATGAAAAAAAAGAAGTATTTGGGGTATCCAAATTATTAATGAATGCGAGAATTTGTGAATTTGAAAATTGGAATTCAGAAAACCTTGAAACCCGTCATGAAGAACTGAAAGAAGCTGCAGAGAAAATTTTTACGATTAGCTAAACTTCTACCCTGCATTATATTTATATACAAAAAAAACAGTTATTTGGATGAAAATGCTTTAAGCCTTTTAATATTTGAAACTAAGTGGTTCATAGCTTGATCAATTTTTTCTTGGGTGTTTTGTCTTCCGAAACTAAAACGTAATGCATTATGTGCTCGTTGATCTCCAAAACCTAAGGCTTCGATTACATGTGAAGGCTCTACTTTTGCTGAAGTACAAGCAGAACCAGTGGCAATAGCTACCTCTTTAAGTTTTACAATTAATGCCCGACTTTCTATCCCTGGAATACTAATATTTAAATTGTTAGGCAGGCGGTTTTTTGGATGCCCATTGAGTTGTATTTCAGGCACTTCTTTTCTTAGCTCAGTTAACATGTATTCCGCCCATTCTCGATATTTTTTATTCTCTTTATTCATCTCTTTATTACCAATTCTAACAGCTTCTCCAAATCCTACAATAGCTGGTACATTGAGCGTACCTGAACGAACTCCACGTTCATGGCCACCACCAAAAGTAATCGGTTCAATTTCTACTCTTGGATTGCTCTTCTTTCGGTACAACGCACCAATTCCTTTTGGTCCATAGATCTTATGGCCAGACATTGACATCAAATGAATATTCATTTTCTGAACGTCTATTGGCAAATGGCCAACTGCTTGTGCTGCATCAGTATGAAAAAAAATGTCATGCTCTGTAGCAATTTTGCCAATTTCCTCAATGGGATGAATGGTTCCTATTTCATTATTGGCAAACATCAAAGAGATCAAAATAGTATCAGGAGTAATCGCCTTTCTTACATCCTCAGGATCTACCATTCCATATTGGTCGACTGGTAAATAGGTAATTTTCTTGCCAAGACTTTCTAGCTTTTTGCATACATCCAAAACCGCTTTGTGTTCGGTAACACAAGTAATGATGTGATCTCCCTTATCTGCATATTTTTCTGCTATTCCTCGCAAAGCAATATTGTCAGATTCTGTAGCTCCACTCGTAAAAATAATTTCTTCCGGCTTTGCATTTATAACTCGCGCAATCTGCTCACGAGCTTTATCTACGGCTTTTTTAGCTTCGTAGCCAAAATCATGATCATTACTCGCAGCATTACCATAAATTTCTGTAAAGTATGGGAGTATCTTTTCCAATACCCTCGGATCGACTGGAGTTGTAGCGTTATGATCCAAGTAAATTCGGTCAGACATGCTTAGTTAGATTAATTTTTTGGGAAAAGTCGTGCTATATCTTCAATATTCTTGACTCGCTTGTGTAATAGCATTGCTCCCCGATTAAAATGAGCTTTTAAATGTTCTGGCCACTTATCCTCATCAATTTCATCCTCTTTGCAGCGTTCTTTTAATAAGGCAACTATCAGATCTTCCCACTGTCCAAAAAGAACATTTCTTTCAATTTCTCTATTGCCATCAGGCGGAAAGTTACTAGGGTCAGGAATGGATGGATCATTTAATGAAAGGCAAAACCCAATCCTCGCCAAAACATTTGGGGTAAGTCCGGTTTTTCCTTTCAGCAGTCCAAGTTGTTTTGAAGCCTCTTCTGTAAAATGTATTCGACCTATCATGCTTCAATCAATGGTGTTAAATATTCATGGATATCTTCTGAATCATATTTAATTTGCGTTGTTGATCCAGTTTTCGAGTCGAAACTCATCTCGTAAAGATGAGATACATGATCAGATAAATCTTTAGTGATCATTTGGTCAATTTCATCATCAGTGCCCAAAATCAACATTTGTTGAGCAGCTTTAGAGAAGAAATGTTTTGTTAGGTTTGTTCGATGTACAGAATCCAATCTACTCAGAGGTGTATCAATTATAATTGGGGCTGGCAAGCCTGAAACGTCGTATAGTGCCCATAGAATAGAAAGTGATAGCAACTGTTTTTCTCCGGCGCTTAAACTATTCTTATCAAAATTACTTTCATCCTTTGTTAATGTGATAGAGAAGTCATCTTGAGCCACTCGAACATTGTCAAAGATTGAATTTTTTCGACAAAGCAAATTAAATTTTTCAGTAATAAGCTGACCTACTTCTTTCAGTTTTTCCTTCTTTAATTTTTCAGAATAGTCTTGTAGAAGCTCTTTGGTATTTTGTGCTAATTGAAGCCTTTCAGAAACAGAACTTTTTTCTTTAATCTTTTCTTCAATATTATTTCGTCTAAGGGCATGAAACTGAATCAATCCTTCGATTTCATTTTCTTTCTCTTGTAAAGTACTAGTCCTATTTTCGATTTCTCCAATTCGTTTATTGTAATTGGCTAGTTCCTCGAAAAGAGGTTTCGCCATATCATCATCTGCAGACCAGCTTAAATTATTTTCCAAATTTGCCAACTGTTCCTTTGCTTCAACTACTTGATCGGCTACTCTTTTAAAGTTCCGGGGTACTTCTTCTAAACAAGATCGAATCCAAGTGTCCATAACACTTTGATCTTCGCTGGAGAAATTATGGAGAATATCTTCTTCAATTAACGGCTGTTCAGATAATGCTTTAGATATTTGGCTCTTGGTTTCCTTTAGAAAATCATCAAGAAATTCATTTTTACCTGTGATTTTTTTCAAAGATTGTTTGAAATTTTTTTCTTCCAATAGTTTTTCTTGCCTATTTATAACATCCTTTGAAATTGACCAAATTCGGTACTCGTGCTCCTTCTTGAGTTGGTTGGAAAGCTTTTTTAAATACCTCGGCGTAGTAGCAAATGGTAATAACCCATTGCATTGGTCAATTAACTGCTTTTGAAGCTGTTCAATTTTCTCCTCAAGCTTTGCTTTATCATTCTTAAGTTCAGAGAGTTTTTCTTCATCCCAGCGTCCGTGTTTCGTTATTTCTTGTTCAGTTTTTGGAATGTGATCCCGAATTATCTTCTTCCTCTCATTATCGAGTTTTTGGAGTTCGTTTTTTACATCAAATTGTTGGCTAACAAGGTTATCAATACGTTCATCGACATCATCATATTGAGTGGCTAATTCATCAAACTGATAGTTGTTCGTTTCTTCTTTAATATAATAGGAGATGTCTTTCTGCAATTGATTTACAGTGTCCAAACCCAACAGTGATTGGATGGATTGTGATAAAATTCCAGTTGTCTCTTTTCGGTCGAACATGTTCAGTTTCTCACCATCAAAAAAGAATAATTCTTTATAACCTGGTGGAAAAAGGTCTCGGAGAAAAAGCTCTTTTTCTTTATCAGTCAGATTGTCTAACTCTTTTTCGTTTTCAATGATTGTGAGTTTTTCATTAACTCCATTAGATGCTTTATTCCAACTTCTTTCGATAAAATATTGGTTAGACTCTCCCAATTGCACATAATCAAAAAGTATTGATATAGATGCTTCTTCAACTATTGTTTGTTTTTCTTTCGATCGATGAAGTCTATTGAATAAATAATCTTCGTAGTCTTTTTTTGATATTCGATCGTTGATTGCGAGAGCTCCCCAAAGTGCTAGTTTTAGAGCTTCAACAAATGTGGTTTTACCAACTCCGTTCTTACCAATAAAAAGAATAAGATTTTTCTCTTCTTTAGATGGGGGTGGATTTAGTCGGAAAGTATGTGTGCCACCATAAATTCCAAAATTATGGATTGTTAAATCTCTAATTAGCATTTAGACAGCTTCTTTTAAATCTTCGTTTTCTGATTGTGCTTTTCGTTTTTCTATCTCTTTCTCCACTTCTTCAAAAGTTCTCCAGTCTTCTTGGAAAATTTTGGCAATGGTTTTGTGAATATTGTGTCTTCGCTTCATTCCTTTACTTAATAACTCTGCATCAAATAATTTTTGGACAAGTTTAATTGGTATACCTTTTTTGTCAGCTAATTCTTTCAGTAGATTAGTCTCTTTTGCTCCAGGTGTAACAAAGTCATTTTTGCCCCAATTGACTTTTTTGTCCATGATGTTATCAAAAATGCCGGGTAAAGAATCTTCCCAATCTTGACGTTCTGTAACCCAAATTTTTCGAATCTCTTTAATTTCATCTAAAGAAATAAGCTCATACTCTGTGTTGTATTCAAGTATCTCTCGTTGGGCCTTTAGAAGCCTTGCCAGCATTTCCTTTGAAAATTCAAGTGTATAAGTTCTATATCTTAATTTGCCACTTTCAGTAATCTTTATTCGACCATCCCGACTGCGATATTCGCGTTGTGCAGGTTTATTTTCTGGATTTTGTGTTTCGGCTAGCCAATCTCGGAAATTAAGTAGTGGTGTCATCCATTCATGCTCTTCACCAGCATCAATCATTGACTCCATAGATTTATCTCTTGATACAACTGTACATACCCAGCATCCAAATCTGCTATTCCCGCAAGATGGTGTCGTATCATCAATGACTAACGGACATTCATCAGCACTTGCAGATCTATACATTGAAGATAGTTGCCTATTATCAGCTCCCCATGGAGATGGCCGCTGCATTAGATACTGCCAAACATCATCAATTGTGAAAAATTCAATAGGGCTGTAAACCCAAGCGCCTGGCAATTGACTATGTGATGATAATTTATGCCCTCGATTCAAGTATTTGTTCATAACTTGGTCACGAGTAGCACTTTCTCCTCTGCGTGTTCCTAAAGCTAATATTACTTCGCCATGTTCATCAGCTTTATCAAGTATAAATTGATTGGAGGGTTTAATTTTAAGTCTATCAGTACACCATCTGAATATGCTCGAAGGAGCAGGATAACCTTTACCAATTAAGTTGACCCAAAAAGAATCCTCCAGTTTTGGTGTTAGTTTGTGAGCTTCAAAAGGTAAATCTTGTTTTTTCGACTCTTGATTGATCAATCTCAAATTTTCATTAACGTGATCAACTATAACAGGAGTTTCTACTAAAGTATCGGTAGAAATTACATAGATAGGAGTGGTTCTTTGCTCTTTAGGAAGATTTGAGATAGCTTCCCAAATTAGCTGTAAAGTCACTGTAGAGTCTTTACCCCCACTGTAACCAATAACCCATGGGTAGTCATAGTTGAGATAGACCTCTGAAATTTCTTTATGTATATCACTTAAGCTTTGGGATTCGAAGATCGATTTCATAAAGATATTTATTAAACCTTTAAGGTTTGAGCTCATTAATAGAATTAGATTCTAAAAGTAACAATTCCAGTATACAAAAAATAAAGTTTAAATGCACACAGTTGTGTTCATAAATAGTTATGGAAATAAAAGAAGCCGTTAAAAATTCTTTCTCTAAAGTTCTAAGAGAGCACCGTTCAAATAAAAGACTATCTCAGACAGAATTATCGAAAAGGTCTGACTTGCATCGCAATGCAATAAGTCTTTTAGAGAGAAAAGAAAGAATGCCCACATTAGAAACGATTGTTAAAATAATTGATGGATTAGAAGTTGATGGAAGTGAATATATGAATGATTTTTTTGAAGAGTTTCATAAAGAAATTAATAATGATTAAATGAATTTATGACTGCTCTAAATGGGTCTTTTTAAATAGGTTGCTATTAGTTAATGAAAGAATATGTCTACAGACCAACAAATCAGAAACGCTGCTTTCAATTGGCTCAATCAACAGATAGATATTCATGGAGATGTTTTATCGAGAGATTTGCTACGTAAAGGTTTTAACTTTAAAGGTGTGCGAATTCCATTGGTATCCCCCCAAGGGATATTTAAGCCGAAGGAGATGGATCTTCCATTGACGATTACAACATCTCCTAAGGGGCCATACGAAGACAGTTTCAATTATAAGGATCAACTGCTCTATAAGTATCGAGGTACGGATCCAAATCATAGAGATAATGTTGGCTTGAGAGAGGTGATGAAGCGAGAATTGCCACTTGTGTATTTTCACGGAATCATACCTGGACGATACTTGGCCGTATTTCCGGTCTATATAATTGAGGACAATCCACAAAATCTTTCCTTTACGGTGGTTGCTGATGATAAAGTGATTAATCCAGATGCGGTAGAATCTGATGAGGTTAATTTAAAAGATGAAGGAAGGCGATTTTATATCACAAGAAAGGTAAAACAGAGAGTCCATCAACGTGGTTTTCGAGAGAGAGTTCTTCATGCATATCGCTCACAATGTGCGTTTTGTAATTTAAAACATAGCGAGTTGCTTGATGCTGCACATATTGTACCTGATGGTGAACCGGACGGAACTCCAACTGTAGATAATGGACTTGCTCTTTGTAAAATACACCACTCCGCTTTTGATCAATATATTATTGGTGTAACACCAGATTATCAGATCAAAATCCGGACAGATCTTCTTGAAGAAATAGATGGTCCGATGCTTACCTATGGCTTCCAAAAACTCCACGATCAAAAACTAA
>LFIK01002260.1_pt1 | contig 15547 bp, 10 predicted proteins | sample 643401 | NCBI WGS metagenome assembly LFIK01 (sample SAMN03777447, study PRJNA286221) | soda lake metagenome | biome: soda lake; feature: Kulunda steppe; material: water; isolation source: sample T5-Br brine of Lake Tanatar-5 | place: Russia: Kulunda steppe | collected 2010-07
CACAACGATGGATCGTGTCGACTTGGATGCTGAAACCATGGAGATGCAATCACGAACGCAACTGCCCTGTGCCAGGAGCCGAACGATAGCCGAAGCAATCCCCAAACCCTGGCGGTGGACGAACGCCTACACCGGCCGCAACCATGTCTTCGATGTCTGCACAGATCGGACAACGCCCATAACGAGAAGTATTAGGCTTCTATCGGTGTGCTTCGCAACGGGACGATGAAAAAATGGGTGATTTTCAACCTGCCGCTGCCTCTCCATCCATGGATCCAACAACCGCCCCTACGAAAATGTTCTGCGTAGATTGGAACAGCTGCAGTACAAACCAAAGACTGACCGATTGTTGCTTGGCCAATGGCTCCGACCATCGGTTCAACATCTTGCATCATGCTCTGCAGACAAAAGGATTTGCAGCAAGACGCCATGCAGGGAATCGCATCGTAATGCGTAGGACTACCAATGGTCCACTTCTGAGGAGAGCACTTGGTAAGTGCATGCTGTTACGTCCACGTGGGAACGATGCGTCTTGGGCTTGCAGTTGTTGCTGTTTTCCTCATCCCTTGAGGTGTACCCATCGAGGAGGTAGTTCAGCCTACGAGGAGCAGGGTGGATCACCAAACCTTTCATCGGCTGACCAGGTTCGTGAACTTCCTATTCCATCCCAATCACTGCCACAGTCTGTCGTGCCTCTCAGGACAGTAGGCCGACGGTGCTCATTCCCGAGAAGTTGGGAGATGCCGGCCTGGACCTACTGAAGAAGAGCTGCAATGTCGACTGCAGCTACGACTTGAGCCCCGAGGATCTGAAGGCCAAAATCTCTCTCTGTGATGCAATCATTGTTCGTTCCGGAACCAAAGTTACCCGGGAGGTGTTTGAGGCGTCCAAAGGACGTCTGCGAGTCGTCGGAAGAGCTGGTGTAGGCATCGACAACGTCGATCTCCAAGCTGCTACGGAGCTAGGATGCCTTGTTGTGAACGCCCCAACCGCCAACACGGTGGCCGCTGCTGAGCACGGAGTGGCACTCCTGTGTGCTTTGGCCAGGAACGTGGCACAGGCAGATGCGTCCATGAAGGAAGGTAAATGGGCAAGGACCAAGTATGTAGGCGTTTCACTGGTGGACAAAACCTTGGCTGTCATGGGATTTGGCAAGGTTGGATCAGAGGTTGCGAGGCGTGCCAAAGGTCTCGGCATGAAAGTTATCGCTCACGATCCCTATGCATCAGCCGATCGTGCACGTGCCATTGGAGTGGAGCTGGTTAGCTTTGATGAGGCCTTGGGCAGAGGTGATTTCTTTTCCCTGCACATGCCACTGACTGATTCCACAAAAGGCATTTTCAACAAAGCAGCGTTTGCCAAGATGAAGAAAGGAGCCAGGATTGTCAATGTGGCTCGCGGAGAAGTGATTAACGAAGCAGATCTTGCTGCTGCCCTGGATGAAGGAACAGTTGCACAGGCTGCGTTGGATGTCTTTTGCAGTGAACCTCCCGAGGAAGGCAACCCGCTTGTCAACAGGCCGGATGTAGTGTGCACACCCCACCTGGGTGCGTCAACCGTGGAGGCCCAGGAGGGCGTTGCGGTAGAAATTGCAGAGGCTGTCTTAGGTGCTCTGAATGGGGAGCTGGCAGCAACTGCTGTCAATGCCCCAATGGTTGCGGCGGATGTTTTGGAGGAATTGAAACCTTACGTGGCCCTGGCAGACCGTCTCGGCCGCATTGCAGTGCAGCTCTGTGTCGGCGGCATGAACTCTGTCAAGCTATCTTATGCCTCTCCCAGAAGTGACGACCTGGACACCAGGCTGCTACGTGCAATGGCAATCAAGGGTTTGATTGAGCCCACTACAACGTCCATCATCAACCTTGTCAACGCTGACTTCACGGCTAAAAAGCGAGGACTCAAGATCGTTGAGGAGAGCGTCCCTGCCGAAGGCTCAGAAGTTCTCAAGAAGATTACTTTGACCGTGAAGAGTAACAGCAAGTTCACCGGTGCAGTAAATTCAGCTGGTGAGATCGAGCTTGCAGGTGAAGTTGTGAATGGTGTACCGTACCTTACAAAGGTTGGAGATAACATGGTCGAAGTGGCTTTGGTGGGCAGCTTGCTGCTTGGCCGTCAACAAGACAAACCTGGTATGATTGGCCAAGTAGGTACCATCTTGGGGAGCGCTGGTGTGAACATTTCCTTCATGACTGTGGCCAGAACAGCAGCGGGAGAAGCACTTGTGGCGCTGGGTGTGGACGAAACCCCAGACCATGCTACCCTTGAGAAGGTCATGGCCATCCCTTCTATTGAAGAGGTTACCTTCATCGATATGTAGGGTGCAGTTAAATTTTTGCAACAATTTTTTCTCTTGTCTTTTTGAGGATTCGTCACTACACGGCCAATTGTTCGAGGCCCGTCCGTCTACGCCTCTCATATCGAAGCAAAGATCGCTACATTGTCCTTGCACATACCATGAACTTGGCGCATATGCTACATCTAGCTCGTGTCGCAAGACCTACAAAAAAGAGGGAGAGAGAAATATATTAGCGTGAAGACAGGTAGTTTGTCACAACGATTGATCACAATTTGAGATTCGAGCTTGCATCTGCCACCAATGCTTCTTCTTTGTTCCCAATGATTCGTTGCTTTGTGATCTACCAAGACAATCGTAAACGACCTTTTGCCATTGTCCTCAACTAATTTTTAGCTCCTCATCCTATTCATTTTGGAGGTAAAGTGCCACGTTCCGTGCTCAATCCACGAGTTCGCCTCCTTCTACCCATGCTACTCTCGAATCATCGTTTCTTTTTCTTCTGTATTGCAAGTCTTCAACGCCTCGCCGAGCGACGCAATTGTGAAGTTCCAAATTCTCAAAACAAGCTCACGGACGCATAACAAGGTGTTTAGTTTCTCTACTTCTTTGGCCAATCGGTGTTGTCTTCATCTTCAATTGGTTAAAAAATTGGTATCACTCTTGCAAGAGTGAGGGCGCAATTGTCCGCCATCAAAGCAAAGTTATTGGTTGTTTGTTGGGAATGTGACCGTCGACCCTCCTCACCCCGTTCAAAAGAGTGTACGTATGCTCACGGCGGAGAGGTAATGGGTTTGGGTACGAGCCACTTGGCCACTTCACCGCAAGGAGACAAGTATCAACGTGTAGCGAGCAAGCTAAGTCATTCCAAAATCATACTATCATGTTTCCCGTAAACGACGTGTCGATCAATAATGGTAGAGATAATTTTGAATACTTGTCGTTGGGTTGTTCAAGTTCATCATTGGGACGACTTTCGAAGTGTCACATTTCAAAAACCGTTGGGATGGACGTACTTGGGCATAGTTTGTGCCGTGTAACAGGCGGGGAGGGTGCATAATTTTTTACAAAAGATAGTGAACGATTTGCAACACACAGTTTCATCGCTTGACTAACAATCATCGTTGATTCGGATACACACGAGAAAGTTTAGATGATTCGGTCGATGTAGATAGCATTGCTTAAACTAAAAGAAATGCGGTACCAAGAGCAACTCGACGTATTCGTTTCAACACTTCCGATTACTTGAACTGAGGAAACACAATTGTTTCTATCAAGCGTCTCCTTTTAGGCGCAAAATGAGCAAACGTTTTCGTACCTCTTAGGAGTTACCAATGTGCGAGGCGCATTCATGGTTCCTTCGAGGGTGACCATGTACAATGAATAGTCAAGATGAATATACGAAGATTGTATACACCATCACAATAAAGAGAGGCCATTTCATGCAAAGGGAGGGTAGTTCTACGAATCGTCCTCCTTGTTTCATTTTGGCAGTGAAAAATGGCCTTCCAAAATGTTGCAAGTGCATTTATTTGTCCCATATCGACGTGGTGTATTTCAGCAAGGCTTACGCTCTTCGCCACTACAAGTGGTTGCAAGTTGAAATTGCCGAAACTAACAAGAACCGGAGGCATTCAAACAATTGACACAAGTTTGAAGTTTGCATTGGTCCCGACTCCTAGAATGGCAAAAAAGTAAGATTAGTTGGGCATTCCTATGAAATAAAATCCAAGGAACCGAAAGAACGAATGCGACTCAATTCACGGAAAAGTCGACACGTTGAAAGCGCCTGGACAAAGCATCCAGCACTCCACGACGTGTACCCAATAATGATTTCGTGCAACCTTGGCAACTAATCGTGTTGTTGTTGCTCATCAGTGAATTCTTTCGCCCGAAAAGAACAAAAATGGTACCTAGTCTTTTTCCAACAAGTATATAACGAAGTTTGGAAAAGCATGCACTTGAATGAATGCGTACTTATTTTCCTACCAATTACAAGGAGTGGCCCAATCTTTTAATCCACCTCGAAACTCTCATTCACATGCACCTTGGACAAAACTAACGTAAACATCCATGTCTATCGCGCGATTTAGGATCGCAACTTTTGCACCATGCTTTGAAGTAGTATATGCATGGGATTGTATATTGTTGCTATGGCGCAGAAAATTTACGAGTGAAAGGAGGTCGCCTCTCCAAAAGGCTTGCGTCACTTGATGGCATTCTCGGTGTAGTACTAGCATATGTGCCCGACCTTGGGCAAATTGGTTTGTCATACTTCATTCGGGGATATCTTACATACTTTCTACCTTATCAAATAAGCCACGTACGCTTTTTCAAAGACTTAAAACGGCACATGCACTGATCGTCGAGCTACTTTGTACCACTCTTCCAATGGGTCCTTCCACGGCTTCGATTAAAAAGGCTTGTCCGGTCCACAGCGTCATGTTCGAGTTTCAATTTCCAATGTCAAAAGTGACTTTCTACGAGTTTCTAAGAAAATAACGCGGACAACGTACATTTGAAATATAAGGAAAGAACATGTAGCTTACTAGCCGTTTCGTTCACATTAGGAATGAAGTAAACAACCAGATAATACACGAAGCAAGAAACCTCCCTTAAATATTGGCACCACATTGCGCAACATATCGAAAGCTCCACACATATGCATTCCGAAGTATTGCAAGAGCTTCCACATTTGTTTTCTCATTAGAGCTCCAAAGTTTGCAATGCTTCTTTTCAACCGTCACATGGTATAACTTAGAAGGTTAGCTCATAGGCTACGAAATGGGGACACGTGTCACTATTGAGTAAAAACCTAAGACGAAAGGTATATGGAACGAATCCCGCGCACATTCTAGTGGCAAGGCAATTTGAATAGTGCAATGATAGTGTTGCCAAATGAAGCCATGACTTGATGGGAGGGTGCTCATGCTCTCCGTAAATTGAGCCTTCGTTTTTTCACTTGCCCTTCCCTAGGTTAACTTGATTCTCAATGGACAAAGTTTTCTTCGCTTTAATAGCCACAAATCGTGTGCTACTTTGTGAGTGGATGGGAGGAAGAATTAAGGAATACTTCACACCAAACTCTCGTGCTCTCCATAAGACTTCCTCACATTCCCATGAAATCTTGACCGGTTCAAGGGCCAATTTTGTCCATTCTTACATCAAGCCTTTACAATAAGAGGACTTATTGGCCGTTGGCTATGAAGTATCTGAGATTTACGAAAATCCTCGCAACACATTCTGGACATTGAGAATGCAATACAAATTGAGAGAAGATGTGCTGGATATGTTATAGGGGCACTCGGATGATTGAGTGAAAAAATGACACTTTATTTGTTATTAATGGTTGCTGCAGCTCCTGAGTAACAGGAGCTACACTTTTTTCACACGCGCTGGCGTTTTACAGACGGGGTTCGTGAACAATGACATATAGCGCTAATATCAATCCTAGCATCTGACATGGCAGTCTGCACCCATTCTGGAACATCACCATCGGGGTAGTGCCTAGAAATAAAATCACATGCGTACTGATCAAAGGTTCCCTTCAAAATCGAGTTTCTCATATCTTCTGTAAAACGCATCATATATCTTACGTTATGGTATGTAACCAGCAGTGAACCTAAAGGTTCCTTTGCCACCAAGCTATGTAAGAAGGCACGGGTGTATGTCTTGCAGACCATGCAGTCACATTCCTCGTCGATAGGGCGAAAGTCATGCTTCATGGCCCGATGACGAAGCTTCAAAACACCTTGGGGTGTAAGCGCTGTACCAAACCGTCCAGTGCGGGTTGGGTACACACAGTCATACATGTCAGCACCCAATGCAGTGCACACAAGTATGTCCAGAGGATAGCCTACACCCATCACATAACGTGGCTTATCTTCTGGGAGAGCTGCCGTACATTGGCTCACTACCTTGCAAAAAGCATGTTTATCCTCCCCTCCCGCAAGCCCACCAATTGCATAACCAGGGAGCTGGTCACCTCTTTCCAACATCCCCTCCAAGCAGATCGCTCTCAGCTTGGGGTCCAATCCTCCTTGGACAATGCCAAAAAGACTTTGATCATGCTTGCGATCGTGTGCAGCAATGCACCGATCAATCCATCTCAAGGTGCGATGTGTGGCTTCCTCAAACCTTGCGGGATCGGCTGTGCAGCTGTGCACTACATCGTCCAGTGCCATGATGATATCGGCACCGATGCGATTTTGTATTTTGATTGACTCTTCTGGTGTAAGCAACATTTCCTGCCCATCCCTTGGTGATCGGAAAACGACACCTTCTTCCGTAATTTTTGCAAGCTCAAGAAGAGACACCATCTGGAACCCTCCTGAATCCGTCAGCAGCCCTCTTCTCCAAGTTTCGAATTGATGTAATCCACCGACTTCATCGAGCAACTCGGAAGTAGGTTTGAGCTGTAGATGGTACGTGTTCCCAAGAATCACTTGACATCCTAGCTGTTCCATCTGTCGATTGGTGAGTCCTTTGACGCTTCCTTGTGTACCTACAGGCATAAACATCGGAGTGTGGCAGTCGTAATTCTTCAGGCGGAGGATGGCGGCCCTGGCTCGCTTGTGCTTGGCCAGCACTTCGAACTCGAAATGGTTTTTCTTTGCTTCTCTCTCGTCTCCTTTCGCCATTGTGCGTAAGCGACGAACACGTGCGATTGTTCGTGTTGTGGATTTGGCAAACCCCATGGAAAAGTGTTCGCTTCCACATTCGAAAGGGCCAGCTCGGCTGCGACGGAAGGAGCCCAAGGGAGTTTCTTCTCTCCGATTCATTGAAACAAGGACGACGTAGCGAGGGATCACGGAACGTTTCAACAACGAAGAGATATGCAACGCAAGATCCACCGAAAAAACCTGTCCTTGGCGTTGGATGGACAATCGACGAACGAATGGTGAAACCGATCATCAAGTGTTCTTTTTGGATGCAAGACGCTGGCTAGGAGACAAACAAAATGGACACCGATCGTTCGTTCCATGGGTGCAAGGATCAAACTTGGCTCAATAACCTAACTTCACAAAACACATTGGTTGAGCCCCAAAATACTGGTTCCGTCAAGTCTATCGTAACGACCGTACACCATTCTCGTTTGCACGGGCTAGATGTTTTGTTTGTGTCATTTAAGACAAATGGTCCCCTTACGACTAAGTCTCATTGATGTACTCCTCGACATGCTAGTGTTTTCTAAATCGCACACATGGCTATGCATGTGCTTCGTAGGCAACAAACTTTTTGTGCAAATAATTGACGCCAATGATCAAGACGTTCACATTGCTTAAGCGAAAGGGAATTTTCGGCGAACCATCATGAGGAGACTGGTCACAATCGTTTTCGAAGTGGCAGACGATCCAATCACATACTCGCACATTGAGTCTCTACTTTGTTATTCGAAAGTGCAACTCCACTAGTTATTGCTCGATGTCGGGGCTATTACAAAGTAGGATCAATCTTTGCCGTCCTTTGGATGGTTTCTAAGCTTGGTTTGAGTGCATTTCCATTCATTCAGAACCTCGACCGCTTAGTGTGGGAACATGGTCGGATGCCGAGTATCCCGCACGTCCCCGTGTTGCTACCACAAAGCTTCGTCTACACTTTCCCCGTCTGTTGTACGGAACAGAAGTTCGAACACATGAATCTTCTCCGGGGGAATATTGCTCGGTGTCGATCCATTACACACACACCTCGGGGGTTGGCCTCCTCGTTTGTCCATTTGGGCCCCTCGCTCTTGCTCAGAAATGGGGGACGGAATTCCTCCATCCAAGATTCTACCGATGAGGCAGGGGATTGGACATCCTCCGCCCCTCCTCCACCCGTGTGTTGGGAATCGAGCGATCCAGGCTCCAGATCGACCAAATACCACTGTAGGTCGTACGGTAGATTCCCTTTCTACTGGATCGTCAAGATCCACCTCAGATTCGCGAATCGTTGCATGCGACACGTGTAGATTCGTATTTGCACCGTTCTCTTCCGTGGGGATCTCACCCATCGCACGAATTCTCGTGTTTGCCTCATCGCACCTGCCATCCATTCCGATCTTACAGTCTTTACCGTAAGACACACGTGTCATCCTCGTCCGTTTCTCTGTGTCGATCGCTCCCTCCCACAAATCGACGTTCGATCGTTGGGTTTCAAAACTTCAAATCCATCGTTTCGATGGGTTTCAGACGTTCGATTGGCCAGCCTCCGTGGCCCATCGGAGAAATCGACACCGTCCGATGCAACGGAAGGATGCGTGATCTCCTCCCCGTTCCTCGTTCGTTTCTTCGCCTTCGAGCCAATGCATCTTCCGAAGCAGTATGCGTCTCCTTCGCATCTCCCGCGGAGGATGGATGGACCCCTGGTGTGAGATCGGTGGTTGGTTTGGAACCGCCCAATCGACCTGGTCTCGTCGTTTCTTTCTCCTTCGCTTCGTCCTTGTGGACAGTTGGGTGATCCCACACATCCACCACGACACACGTCCCAACCACGCCAAAGGTTCGCTTCCCGTCACGACGATTCGCATCCGTCCCACTTCCAGAAGCGACGGTGCATCCATCGGCGGTGATCCAAAACCACGTGTCGAAGCAGGTGAAGATACGAACGCAAGCAAACGTCCGTCAGCCGGCCATCCACGCAAAGCTCGACCACTGCACATCGGAAAGCGACGAAAGACAACGCCCTCCGTTCCAGGGAAGAGGTGGAAACCCAGCATCATTCTGGTGAGGTCGAAACCAACAACGCTGCAGAACATCCACAGAGATACGAGCATCAACCACACCGACGAAACAGGCTTGCGGACAACCAGGACCCGTGCGAAGACCGCGAGGAAACGAAGACAACGCAGCGCACGTCGAGCTGGTCGTTCAAACATTCGAAATTCCATCACCAGGACAGAACCTTCGGCACCGGCGAGAAGTCCGGACCTCCAAAAAAAAGAAAACTGCATAGTTGAGTGCAGAGTGGAGGGAGGGCACAGGGAATCAGAGAGATACAACCCACGCTGAAACTAAGCATTCGCACGGAGAGTTTGTCATCGTTGCGACGCTTGGAACTTTCCCACACAACGCACCACATTGAGGCATCGGGGCGAGTCGATTCCCGCTCGGTTGTTTCTGATCCTTCATCAGTCATTCTACAGACAAGCACAACTCCTACATGCTTCCAACGAAAGAATTGCAGGATGTGGGCAGGGAAGAAACGAAACTTAACTCGAAAGTAGTGGATGAGAACATTGCCAAGCAAGAATACAACATGGAAGATCTGCTGGAAATATTTTGCACCGGAAAATCGTGGACACCATGGACCCAACAAGAAGACGAGGTGCTCATCGCGCTTGTGACACAACTGGGAAGCCATGACTGGCAGGAGATAGCCAAGAGGCTGTCAGCTACAACAGGTATAGAAAGATTGTCCAAGTCATGCCGGCAGAGATGGACAGACCAGCTTGACCCAAAATTAAATCACAGGCCGTTCACATTGGGAGAGAGTGAATTGGTGGTCAAGTACCAGAAAGTTCATGGAAACCACTGGTCTCTCATTGCGTCCAAACTTGGCAATCGAAGTGCCAACATGGTGAAAAATCACTGGTACAGCATGAAGCGGAAATTCGTCAGGATTAAGACACAGGGGAGCATGGACATCACAAGAGGGAGTTCCCCCCATTTGGAGCTGCCAAACCACAAAGATGCCTTACCAATGTCGGAGGGCCACTTTGGAGCGCAGGTGGATGAGCCTTCGCCCACTGCACAAGCAAAACAAGCTGCCAGCCAAATGCAACATGCACAGTTTGATCTGAAAGAGCAACTCACTAGATCTCGCGATGTCAGTCTGAGTGGAGGTGCACTGCCCGGTCTTTGTAGGTCTGCAGGTGCCCACTTCTCCTATGAAAAAAAGTTGGCGGAGCCAAATGTCCTTGTTGCTCGTCATGTGCAGACCGTTGCACTTCAAGGATTCCTTGCACCTATGCCCTACCCCTTGCAGGTGAATGACCAGCAATACACATGCGTAACATTGAATTTGCTGGGTACATCAAGGGTACCGTCTAATCCAAAATTACCCCGTATGTGACATTGCATCTTTTTGTTTGGAGTCGGAGCCATATCTCTGCAATTGTGATTCACTGCAGCATGGTGTACGTCAAGAATGAAGGCTGCATGAAAACACGGTAAGCGGCACTAATGTTTCAGCTGCTTACAGATTTAAGCCCATGTGCAAAATATCTTGTGTTATCAGTACTTGAAATCAATAATACTATGTACATTTCCCATCACGCCTACAAGGTCTCCACCCATCAGGAGGACAGAAGGTGCATGTTCCTGTACAGCTGCTAGTACTGATACTAAAGGAACAACGTATTGAAATCCTTAAAAAAACGAATTGGTAGCAAAACAAAATTAAGCGCAAGAAAGCGGGAAAAATCCAACACACTGCAAGATACATGGTTATGATGGTTACATGTCGAGACCACAAATTCGATGAAAGCTAAGTGTCGCTGTCCAAGGACAGAACCAGAAAGCTACGGGAGAGGGTAAAACAACCGCAACTTAGAACAAGGACCTCAAGAAAAGCAGCAAAATGCAGCGATTCGTATTTGCCCAAAACTGATCAGCTGAAACTCATTAAGAAAAACATTGAAGTGTGCTTGCGAATCACTTTGTTCTCAAACATGATAATGAAATGGTTGGATAGTGTGCCTCACTGGTATCACTAAGCTTGGATTAATATCGACCTAAGCTTCCGAGGACTCGTCGATCAACTATACTAAGTGTATGACAAATTAAACCGACAACGATATCGTGTGTTCTGCGTTCGTTCAAAAAGGAACATTGCTATTGATATCGTTGAACACTAGTCACAAGCGAAAGGTGGCATCGACTGAACTGGCGTATCTTCTAAAAATACACAGAGATGAAACAGACGGGGATGACAAGCGTGATTCATTCTCATTGATGGTTCGCAATCGTGGTAATGCCAACAATCGAGGTACAGAATTAACTCCTGCATGGCAGAAGTTATTCCTGTTCACTGTTTAAATGGAAGTCGGAAACACGGCATAGAGTTTGACAGTTCGTAAGCGAAACAAACGGTTACATGCCTCGTGTACAGAACGAGCCAAAACTAACCGTGATTTTTGGCCTGATATCCTCCACTTGGTTGTTCTAAAATAAATTTCGGAGTGTACAAATAATTAATGATCGATCGATCGAAGGAAAAACATAAAAATATTCTCATAAGTTGCCGCGCTTTACCGGTGGAATAAAGGAGCTTTTGCTCATTCGTACTCCCAAATTAATGAAGAAAAGTTGCAATGATTGTAAGTCTTGCCAACGTTTAGAGATCGAAAGCTCAGAGATTAAAATGATGACTTCGATTTGTCGACACAAGTCGACATATTTGAAAACAGCTTTAGTCGCAGAGGCAGCTTTGAGTCTATCGGCTTGCGATCTTGTATTAATTCGCACTATTGGCTTTCAATAAAATTCAACTGCAAGCGTGTCTACCATAGACCATGTGAAGTGTACGATACAAAAAGAACACCAAAAGTTGACTCTTTTTTTTGTAAGAAAAGCTTATGATTCGGATCGCGTGGTCAGAAGTTTTCTACTATCAGTATGTCTTTCGCTGTCTATCCTGTGTCCAAGTTATGCTCCACTTCTGAATTTTGAATTAACATCTACGTCACTACTTCTACGTGCCATTTACACGCGCCTCAATGTCGAAATTTTGAGAAGGTCAAAGTTACTTGCATTGCAGCTGGTTGTGCACGGTCCCTCCTCAAGTATCCACACCCAGTCATTCATGTGTCGAAACTGGTGAGCTCTCGTCCTCTCACATGTTGAGAGGCTGTCGATTTTCGTGTGCCTCTTGAATAACTAGGATTCTTATTCACTTTTGCAGATGATCTTCGATACATTATGAAAATGAATTATGGGCTATTTTGAGTGTGTATTCCACATCGCTATTTTGCGTCTTCTTCGAGTATTCTTTGGAGAGCTTTTTGTTTTTGCATCAGATTAGATGTTCTCTTTACCATATATTTGATTGAAAAGCATTGAGACTTCTTTCGAAGCACTCAATCTGAACCTTTGTGCATCGAAGAAGGGTTTGGCGATCGGGTTTAGGTAGTGTGTAATATATTGAGTTACAAGATGGTTTGCAGATACTGGCTTCATAATTGGCGGTTCGTAGTAATACCTAAAGCTATTAAAGTAGTAGTTCCTCTGTACAACCATGATACTTTATCTTCTAGAAGTGAAATAGCTTTTGATAGTGTTAAATTAATCATGCGGCTGTATCAGCAAGTTGTAAACAAAGTCACTGTGGACACGATTAATTTAGTCTACTCACCAAATGAAAAGTCCAAAATCAGTGATTGAGAACACGTGAGCTGGCTTTGAATATCTTCGTTGCTTTCTCTTGGATTTGAGAATGAGTAATTATTAATCTCGCTCAGCTGCGTCGTTTTCAACCTCATCGAACCAAGTATGCAAGCTTGATCGATCCTCGTCGGTCCCGTATACTGCTTTAATAATATTGCTTTTGCAGAACACACTCGATTCTATCCTTCTCGATTGACTCTTTACCAGAAGTCGATCCTGGACTTTGAAAGATTTGACCACCAGTAGACCGCTGCTTGAGTTCCTTCAAAGAAAAAGAAGTTTGAAACAAGGAGCGCGTTGTGGTCAAGTGTTTCGGAGTGGATGACATGCATGTGTTCGTATATCTTGAACGAATCTTTTGCAATGGCTGTTTACTGAAAATCGGCAACTTCGATTTGGCCGTCTGATGCTCATTTGAGGTGCTCCTCGTTCGTTGGTAAAAAACTCTAACTTATGTGCGAATGGAGCCAGCACTACTGAAATTTGTATCCGTTGTCTCCGTGATGAACGGCAGATTATTTCGAGATAACGGTCTGGACCTTACAAGAGTTCATAGAAGCCTTTTCTAAAACTGTGAAGCAGACAAGAGCCAGTCTCATTCTATACGGTGCATCAATTGTTCTATGTTCAAAACACTTCAAAGAAGTAACAAGTGCTTTTCTTGCAAGATACGAGGTTGTGTAGGAAGTCTGCTCGAGTAGCCCTTCCTTTCTAGCCAATATAATCGGAGTTGGAATGGTTCATTGCGGCACGGACTGGTTGAAGCTTACTTCATTTCCCTTTCAATGCATTGCTGAGTATATATGCTTAACTGAATACTGCTTCTTCTGTCTACGGACAGGCCATTATTTAGAATCTTCGTTTTCTGAATGATCTTTGAACTTCTATGGATAGAAAGGATACTTTCTATATTTTCAGCTTCCTTTGAATCACCAACTTGCGCCTGTCCACCGATGCAGAGTTTTTTGCATTTCCTCTTGGCCTTTCCAGTACTTGTCGACATGTGTGGTTCAGTCTTCAATTTCGTCTGGAGTCAATACATTTGGCTAAGAGCGCTGCAGAATAATGATCCCGATTTTAGACGAGGTGATTTGCTTTCCAATCCACCAAAGGGTGAGAGGGTTTCCAATTCCATTAATGAGAAAGTGTTTTGAAATGCAACTCATACATTGGTGCCTTTCGTAGCATCGACTCATTTTAGGAGCGAATGGCTTGCCTATAAGGTAGCACGCCCCCAATCAGATTCATTCTTGCCAAGGTGGTCAGTGCTGAAAGCAGCCCTCTCCCAGAATAATGGCTGAAAGGATGGAGCTTCTACCAGAATTGGCTCGCCACATCACTTTCTGGCGTTCATCTCCAGGCATGATGCGGTGGGTATGGTTAGATAAGCCTGCACTCAAAAATCACGATTGTTCTTGAAACAACAAGAGCACTTCTTGTCAATCATATGTTCATCAACTTGGTTTTTCGATCATACGCACTGCAACACAGAAAGCTGTTTCTAAAAGGATCCCGCGCACGTTTGATATGGTCCCTGAGACATCCAAATGTTCTGCCAATGGCTATTAACAAATCCAGACACAAGAACGGACGGGCATAAGAAGTAGAGGTAGATTGAACTGGTGGCCAAAAGCGGCAGATTCTTTCTGGTTGCATCAGCCAACGCCACAGAGACCCATCTTCTTGGTTGGTGTCAAGCATCCGTGTCAAAAGGCCAGCCCTGCAAGTCTAGAACCATGGTGTTTGATGGTAGTTTAGCACACATGACCATTGCATGAAAATGTTACATTGTTACAGGAGTGGTTTTGGGCTTGACCGCTGCATAGAAAAGGGACATTGAGGTCGAGCAAGGCACCTCATCCACGTCAGCAGCAGCACAATTTCAGAGGGATGAAATAGTACTTTCAACCCACGTCTTGTGTCAGAGGAATTTGGCATGTCAATCCCCCGTCTACAGGCAGGTAGGTTCCGGTTATATACCTGGAATCGTTGCTCAAGAAAAAGACCGTTGCGTTGGCAATATCTTCGGGCTCCACCACTCCTGGTATTGGGTTCATGCTACCCAGCATTTCTTCAACTTCCTCTGGGGAGAGCCTGGAGTAGGCTTCTGCTATCATGGGCGTTCGCACACCAGTGGGGCAGATGGAGTTGACACGTATTTTGTGCTTGGCGAAATCCAGCGCCGCAGATCGCGTCAGGTTGATCACTCCGGCTTTGCTGGCGGAGTAGGCTGGCAGTCCCCTTGCCCCGAGCATGCCTGCGATGGAAGCGATGTTCACAACCGCTCCCGATCCAGCAGTGTCTCGTATCGCAGGTAGCCCATACTTCAGACCGTAGAAGACTCCGTACAAGTTTACTTTCATGGTGTTGTCCCAATTTTCCAAGGTGCATTCTCCGGTGTTGCCCCCCGCTTTGCCAACGATGCCGGCATTGTTCACCATCATTCCAAGGCTTCCGTATTTCTCGACCGTTTTCTTCACCAGGTTTTCGACTTGTTCCGATTGGGTGACGTCGACGGGTATGTAGAGGCCATCCTTCAGAGTTGCTGCCACTTGTTCCCCTTCTGCTTGCGTGCTGGGTAGATCGGCAACCACTACCTTGGCACCGAGTGCGCTGAGTTTCTCCGCGATGGCTTTTCCGATTCCTCTTGCTGCACCTGTGACGATGGCCACTTTTCCAGACAGCTCCATGCTCGTATTGGTTGCCATGGCTCTGTGTGTTGCAGACCCTGCACATCGGACGTGTCGGAGATCGTCTCCACACCTTCTCCAAATCGACCCTTCGTATCGACGGATGGGTCCGCGTCCACTGGCTACGACGCATTGCGTCAGGTTTCTTTTGCAGTCCACGAACCTGTTGTTTTTGGTGCGTACGCCATTTCGCAGGTTAC
>LFIK01002262.1_pt1 | contig 15539 bp, 14 predicted proteins | sample 643401 | NCBI WGS metagenome assembly LFIK01 (sample SAMN03777447, study PRJNA286221) | soda lake metagenome | biome: soda lake; feature: Kulunda steppe; material: water; isolation source: sample T5-Br brine of Lake Tanatar-5 | place: Russia: Kulunda steppe | collected 2010-07
AGATACTGCCAGACCTGCCGATAGCCCACCGCTCGCAGCGCCGGCAGCTCCAGGTGCAGATCACCCCGCGCGCGCAAGCGCGCCACCTCGCCCACCAGACCGTCGCGCAGCATCTGCTGCAACCGCACTTCGATGCGGGCGTGGGCCAGCGCGCGCTCGGCACAGGCAAGCCCCAGGTAGCGGGGCGCGAAGTGTTGCTGCCAGTCAGGGCGCGCCCCACTCTGCTGCTGCCACCACCAGGAGATGGGCTTGCCACTGGCGTGGTAGACCTCCAGCGCCCGCAGGATCCGCTGGCGGTTGTGCGGGTGCATGCCCGCGGCTGCCGGCGGATCGATCCGGGCCAGCTCGGCATGCATGGCGATGCTGCCTTCGACTTCAAGCCGGGCGGTGAGTTCAGCCCGCAACGCCGGGTCGGTACCCGGCATGGTGGCGATGCCCTGCTCCAGCACCCGGAAGTAGAGCATGGTGCCGCCCACCAGCAGGGGCAGCCGGCCCCGTGCCCGCGCCTGCTCCATGGCAGCCAGCGCATCGGCCCGGAACTCTGCCGCCGAATAGGACTGGGCCGGATCGCGGATGTCCACCAGCGCATGGGGGTGACGACGCAGGGTGGCCGGATCCGGCTTGGCAGTACCGATGTCCATCTGCCGGTAGACCAGCGCCGAATCGACGCTGATCAGCGCTACCGGCAGCTGCTCGGCCAGCCGCAGCGCCAGAGCGGTCTTGCCACTGGCGGTGGGGCCGGGCAGCAGCAACACCGGCCAGCGCCCATCGGGATCGGGCTGCATCATCAGCGGCCACGCAGGAACAGGCGATCGATCTCCGCCAGAGTCTGTACCGACCAGGTGGGACGGCCATGATTGCACTGGCCGCTGCGCTCGGTGGCCTCCATGTCGCGCAGCAGCGCATTCATCTCGGCCTGGGTCAGTTGCCGGTTGGCCCGCACCGATCCATGGCAGGCCATGGTCGACAACAGTGCATCCTCGTGTTCGCGAATACGACGGCTGTCGCCGAAGGTCATCAGATCGGACAGCACGTCGCGCACCAGCTGCTCCACATCGGCCTGGGCCAGAATCGCCGGCACCTCACGAATCACCAGCGCCTCCGGCCCCAGTCGCTCCAGCAGCAGGCCGAATTCTGCCAGCTCGGCGCGGGCGGCCTCGGCCCGATCGGCCTCGCGCTCGCTGACCGCCACGGTCACCGGCACCAGCAGTCGCTGGGTGGTGACACCGTGGTTGTCACGCGCACGCTTCATGCGCTCGTAGGTGATGCGCTCATGGGCCGCATGCATGTCCACCACCACCAGGCCATCCACGTTCTGGGCCAGGATGTAGATGCCATGGAGCTGCGCCAGGGCGAACCCGAGCGGCGGCACGTCGCCATCGTCGGCGGGCATGGCGACAGGGGGCGCGGCAGGCTCGGATGGGTGCACGTTCGGCGCCGACTGCAGGCCGCTGCCGGCACGACCCAGCTGACCGTAGACGGCCATGTCCTCGCGCACCGCGGCGCCGGATCGCGGCCTGGAACGCAGGTCCAGCCCCAGCCGACTCTGGGCAGGCGGCGATGATGGTTCGGATGCGGGCGCGGGGGGAACTGGCGGCTGTTCGCGGATGCGCGCCAGCCGGTCCTCGGGCCGCAGCTCGGCCAGCGCCTGACGCAGCGCGCCGAACAGGAAGCCATGCACGGCGCGCTGTTCGCGAAAGCGCACCTCGTGCTTGGTGGGATGCACATTGACGTCGACCTGATCCGGAGGTACTTCCAGGAACAGCACGAAGGCCGGATGGCGACCCTGATACATGACGTCCTGATAGGCCTGGCGAACGGCATGGGCCACCACGCGGTCGCGGATCGCGCGACCGTTGACGTAGAACAGCTGCAGATCCGCCTGGGCGCGAGAGAAGGTGGGCGCCGCCACCCAGCCAGTCAGGCGCAGCGGCGCATCCGCCACCTCGATGCGGGCCGCATGCTCCATGAAGGCGCTGCCGCAGACGCCGGCAACGCGCCGCTCGGCCCCGATCAGGTCCGCCGCCGACGGCAGCGAGCGCAGGGTGCGGCCGTTGTGACGCAGCTCGAAGGCCACTTCCGGGTGCGCCAGCGCCAGCCGCCTGATGACATCCTCGATGCGGGCCAGCTCGGTGCGCTCGGTGCGCAGGAACTTGCGACGAGCGGGCGTGTTGAAGAACAGGTCACGCACTTCGACGGTGGTGCCGACCGGGTGCGCCGCCGGGACCAGTTCGGTATCGGCCGCATGACCATTGACCGTCAGCCGCCAGCCTCCGGGAGTCTCGGCCGTGGCCGAACGCGACGTGACCGTGGCCCGGGCCACCGAGCAGATGCTCGCCAGCGCCTCGCCACGAAAACCCAGACTGGCCACTGCCTCCAGATCGTCCAGCGAGCGGATCTTGCTGGTGGCATGACGGCTGACCGCCAGGGTGAGTTCATCCTGATCGATGCCCGCGCCGTTGTCGCGCACCCGGATCAGCCGGGTTCCCCCCTGATCGAGTTCCACCTCTATGCGGCTGGCACGCGCATCCAGCGCGTTCTCGACCAGCTCCTTGACCACCGAAGCCGGTCGTTCGACCACCTCGCCGGCAGCAATCTGGTTGGCGAGCTGGGGGCTGAGCAGCTGGATCTTTGCCACGGACACGTCCTCTTGCCCGTGCAGCGCGCCGTCAATCATTCATCAGGAAGTGGGGATGACGATCTCCTGCCCGACCCGGATGACATCGCCATTGATGTTGTTGGCCCGCCGCACGTCTGCTGTCTTCACGCCGAAGCGCTGCGCTATGGTCGACAGGGTATCACCTTTCTCTATGACGTAGCGGCGCTCGGCGTCCGGATTGTCCCGACGCCATGCCAGCAGAGTGCCCGGCGGCGCCTCGTCCTCCAGGTGCGCGCGCACACCGGCGACGATTGCCCGCGCCAGTCGCTGCTGGTAGTTGGCCGTGTTCAGCAACCGCGCCTCTTCCGGATTGGAGATGAAGCCGGTCTCCACCAGGATGGAAGGAATGTCCGGCGAGCGCAGCACGCGGAACGCCGCCTGTTCCACCCGCGGACTGTGCAGCCGGGCCACGTCTCCCAGCGACCCCAGCACGCGGCTGCCCACGTCCAGACTGGCGCTCAGACTGGCGGTCACCGACAGGTCCAGCAGTACCTGCGCCAGCACGTCGTCCTTGTCATTAAGGCTGACGTCGCCGACACCACCGATCAGGTCGGCCCGGTTCTCGCGCCGGGCCAGCCAGCTGGCCGTTTCGCTGCTGGCGCCGCGCTCCGACAGCGCATAGACCGAAGCCCCGCGCGCCGACGGCCGGTGAAAGGCATCGGCATGAATGGACAGGAACAGATCGGCCCGGTGTTCGCGCGCCAGCTGGGTGCGACGAATCAGCGGCACGTAATAATCACCGGTGCGGATCATCACCGGCGTGATGCCTTCCTCCGCATCCAGCAGGCGGTAGATGCGCCGGGAGATTTCCAGCACCACGTCCTTCTCGAAGACACCGTTGGGACCGATGGCGCCAGGGTCTTCGCCGCCATGACCGGCATCGATGGCCACCACGATGTCACGCTTGCCATCGCGGTCCACTCGCCGCACAGGCTCGGGGGCGCTGCTGTCCGGGTCGTGCAGATCGATCACCAGCCGATGGCCGTGGGGTTCCACCGGGTCGAGCATGAACACGCGCGGTTCCAGCTTGCGCTTCAGATCCAGCACCACCCGCAGGCCATCATCACCACGACGCCCCGAACGCACCGCCTGCAGCGGCGTGGACGACAGGCTCAGGCGATCCGGGTCGGCCTTCATGGAGGCCCGCTCCAGATCGACTACCAGCCGTTCGGGATCCTGCAACCTGAAGCTGCGATGCTGCACCGGCCCGCTCAGATCCATGACCAGCCGCACATGGTCCGGCGCATGATGCACGCGCAGCTGCTGGATCTCGGCCGCACCGGCAGCGGCCACCAGCAGCATGCTCAGCAGCAGGACACAGACCGGGCCCGCAGCCCGCCTGATCCATGTGATATCCAAGGCATCGACTTCCCTGAAAGTCAGTGACTTACCGAGTGTAGCTCAAGCCAATCCTGTATTGCACACCCTGGCAACGGGAAATCGTGATGGCAGTCACTGCGCCCTGCTGTCTGCGCCACTCAGGACAGTCAGCCATGCCCGCCCGCGCGCACTGCCGGCCCGCAACCGGGCGCGTCGGCCACTGCCTTCCAGCTCCAGCAGGATCACCAGATCCGGTTCCGGCAGCACCCCGGCACCACGCTCGGGCCACTCCACCAGCAGCCAGGTGCCGGGCTGGAAGTAGTCGCGAATGCCCAGCTCCTCCAGTTCGCCGGGATCTGCCAGCCGGTACAGGTCCAGATGGGCCAAAGTCACGTCACCGATCTGGTATGGCTCCACCAGCGTATAGGTGGGCGAGCGTACGCTGCCCTGGTGCCCCAGCGCCCGCAGCATGCCGCGCGCCAGCGTGGTCTTGCCCGCCCCCAGCGGCCCCTGCAGGTGGATCAGCCCCCCCGGCGGCAACCCGGCCAGCTGCGCGCCCAGCGCAGCAGTCGCTGCTTCGTCCGCCAGCTGCAACTGCCATTCAGTCATCGCCGCACACCTCGGCCAGCAACTGCCGCAGGGGCGTCATCAGGTCTCGTGCCAGCAGCCCCTGCTGACCATCCTGCGCCGCCAGATCGGCGGCCTTGCCATGCAGGGCCACCCCGAGTTCGGCGGCCAGCGCAGGATTGCCGGTCTGTGCCAGCAGCGCCCCGATCACCCCGGACAGTACGTCCCCCATGCCACCGCTGGCCATCCCCGGGTTGCCCCATGCGGACAGCGCCATGCCTTCGCCGCTGCCCACCAGAGTGCCGGCCCCCTTCAGCAGGGCCGTCCCACCGTAGCGCTCGCACAGCAATGCCAGTGCCGCACAACGATCCTCGCCCACCTGGGCCGTGGTCATCTCCAGCAGGCGGGCCGCCTCGCCCGGATGAGGGGTGAGGATCCAGTCATCACGACGCTCCGGGCGCCGCGCCAGCAGGTTGAGCGCATCGGCATCCAGCACCAGCGGCCGATCCGCCTGCAGCACCGCGTCCAGCAACTGCTCGCCCCAGCTGCCCTGGCCCAGTCCCGGCCCGGCCACCACCACAGAAGCCCGCGCCAGCAACGGCTCCAGTTCCGCCGGACTGCCGACCCCGTGGGCCATGACTTCCGGATTGCGGGCCAGCAGCGGGGCCACATGCACGGGCTGCGTGGCAGCACTGACCAGGCCCGCGCCACAGCGCAGCGCAGCTTCGGCCGCAAGCGCCACCGCGCCGCCCATGCCGGCGTCGCCACCCACGATCAGCACATGCCCGAAGCTGCCCTTGTGAGCGTCCGGACTGCGGGCCGGCAACTGCCAGGGTGCCAGTCCAGGCACGATCAGCCGCATGCCCGCAGGCGCATCCGGTGCCGAGAACACGGCCTCTGGCACCTCCAGATCGTCGAACAGGACCTCGCCGGCACAGGCCACGCCGGCACCGGTCAGCAGCCCGCGCTTGCAGCCGATGAAGGTCGGCGTCAGGTCGGCACGCACCGCGCAACCCAGCTCGGCGCCACTATCAGCAGCAATGCCGCTGGGCACGTCCACTGCCACCCGCGGACAGGGTTGCCGGTTGATCCAGTCGATGGCGCGCGCAAACTCGTCCCGCACCTCGCCGCGTATGCCGGTTCCAAGCAGCGCATCGATGACCAGATCGCCACGATTCTCGACTGCAGGCGAGAACGCCTCGATGGTCACGCCCTGTTCCAGCGCCCAGTCCCGGGCCCGGGCCGCGTCACCGCGCAGCGCGGCTGCATCGCCCACCTGCAGCAGCTGAACCTGAAGCCGGCGACTGCACGCCAGGCCGGCGATCACGTAGCCGTCGCCGGCGTTGTTGCCGCGCCCGCAGACAATGGTCAGGGTCCGCGCCTCCGGCCAGCGTCGGCGCAGGGCCCGCCAGGCGGCCTGGCCGGCACGGCGCATCAGAACGATGCCCGCAATGCCGTGCTGTTCGATGGCGCGCCGATCCAGCTCCCGGGTCTCGGCCGCCGAGTAGACACGCCGCACACCGGCGTCCAGGAGAGCGTTGATGACCTTCATGGGGGTTACAATCCCTGTCTGCGTCACGCACATTGACCGGTGTCGGGCCCGCCCGACACCCTGAAGCCCTCTATTCTAGCCGGTTGCAGCGGGGTCCCGCACAGCCGGGGCAGGAACCATGGACTACCAGCAACTCGCAGCAGACATCCGCAGCTGGGCGGCCGAACTGGGGTTCGACCGGGTCGGCATCACCGACACCCACCTGGGCGACCATCCGACCTGGTTGCGCCGCTGGCTGGATGCGGGCCACCACGCCCAGATGGAATGGATGGCCCGCCATGCAGACAAGCGTGCCGATCCGGTGCGGCTGGTTCCCGGCACCGTGCGCATCCTGAGCGTACGCATGCACTATTCCCCGCCCCATGATGACCCGCTAGCGGTGCTGGAGCAGCGGAACACCGCCTACGTATCCCGCTACGCCCTGGGCCGGGACTACCACAAGGTGGTGCGGCCGCGGCTGGCGAAGCTGGCCCGCCAGATCGATGCGGTGGCCGGCCCGGCCGGTTTCCGCGCCTTCGCCGACTCGGCGCCGGTGCTGGAGAAGGCCATTGCCCAGCGCGCCGGCATGGGCTGGATCGGCAAGAACACCCTGCTGCTCAGCCGCGACGCCGGTTCGCTGTTCTTTCTGGGCGAGCTGTTCACCGATCTGCCGCTGCCGGTGGATGCAGCCTACGACGCCGATCACTGCGGCAGCTGCTCCGCCTGCCTGGATGTCTGCCCGACCCGGGCCTTCACCGGACCGCGACAGCTGGACGCCGGCCGCTGCATCTCCTATCTGACCATCGAGCACCGTGGCCCCATTCCGGAACCGCTGCGCGCGCCCATGGGCAATCGCATCTTCGGCTGTGACGACTGCCAGCTGGTCTGCCCCTGGAACAAGTGGGCCCGGCTGAGCGCAGAACACGACTTTCATCCGCGCCACGGCCTGGAAGGCAGCGATCTGCTGGAACTGTTCAGCTGGTCGGAAGCCACCTTCCTGGAACGTACCGCCGGCAGTCCGATCCGCCGTACCGGCTACGAAGGCTGGCTGCGCAACCTGGCCGTGGCGCTGGGCAATGCCCCGCCCGCGGCCCGGATCGTGGCGGCACTGGAAGCCCGTCGCAGCACGGTCTCGGCCATGGTCGGCGAGCACATCGACTGGGCGCTGGCGCGCCAGCGGACCGCACTGGCCGGAACTGCTGCGGACTGATCATCAGCCCGCATCGCCGGCAGGCACATGCAGCGCATGCCAGCCGCAACCAGGGCAGGTCAGTCCGGCAACCGGAACAACCGTTCCCGGTAGTACTGCAGCTCGGCCACCGACTCGCGGATGTCATCCAGCGCCAGATGGGCCTCGCGCTTGCTGAAGCCATCGGCCACCGCCGGTGCCCAGCGGCGTGCCAGCTCCTTGACCGTACTCACATCGACAATGCGGTAATGCAGATAAGCCTCCAGCGTTGGCATGTAACGGGTCAGGAAGCGCCGATCCTGGTGAACGCTGTTGCCACACAGCGGCGCCGCGCCTTCCGGTACGTGCTGACGCAGGAACTCCAGCGTCTGCCGCTCCGCCTCTGCCGTGTCCACGCGGCTGGCCCGCACCCGCTCCACCAGCCCGGATCCGATGTGGTGGGTGACATTCCACTCGTCCATCTTCGCCAGCTCCGACTCGGGCTGGTGAATGGCCAGCACCGGGCCCTCCGCGATCAGTTTCAGGTCACTGTCGGTCACCAGAGTGGCCATTTCGATGATCACGTTCTCCAGTGGATCCAGGCCGGTCATCTCCAGGTCGATCCAGACGAGCGGGGCGGGACTGTCGGTCACGGGCAACTCCTTGCGCTGCGGTGCACTGCGGCAGGCGATGGTGACGGGGAAAGCCTCCCGGGGGAAGAGGCGCGGTTGCCGCCGCCGGTGCATTGGTGTAAACGGCAGCCTGACATGGAAGACAGGATCGTGCATGGCCGATGACCAGCTGACACGCCAGCAACAACAACGCATCGACGACGCCCACGCCGATCGACTTGCCCCCTGGCTGGCCCGCAATGCAGGCGGCGCGGAAGGCGAGGACCTTGGCATCGTCGTCAGCCATTTCCGCAAGGAAGTGGAAGTGGAGCCGCTGGCGCGCCCGGGCGAGCGCCTGCGCTGCTTCCTGCGCGCCACCACCGGCGCCGTCGTCACCGGCGACCGGGTGCTGATGGAAGCCGACCCCGAGAACCCGAACCGGGGCGTGATCGTGGCACGCCTGCCCCGTCACAGCCTGCTCTCGCGCCACGTGGAACGGGGCGAACGACCGGTCTGTGCCAATCTGGACTGTCTGCTGGTGACCATTGCCCCGGAGCCGGCGCCGCACGTGGATCTGATCGATCGCTACCTGGTGGCCGCGCACATCGACGGCATCCGGACACTGCTGGTACTGAACAAGGCCGATCTGACCGCTACCGGCGCCCGCGCCGAGCTGGACGGCCTGCTGGAACTCTATCGCCGCCTGCAGGTCCCGGTGATCGTCACCAGCGCCCGCAGCGGCCAGGGCCTGGCCGAACTGCGCAGCAGCCTGCAGGGCGCGGCAGCGGCCCTGGTGGGCCAGTCCGGCGTCGGCAAGTCGTCACTGATCAACGCCCTGCTGCCCGCTGCGGGCGCCGAAGTGGGCGAGCTGTCGCGCAAGCGCAACCGCGGCAGTGGCCGCGGCCGCCATACCACCACCACCTCGCGCCTGTACCGGCTGGACGACGGCCTGATCATCGATTCGCCCGGCATTCGCGAGTTCACCCCGGGCATTCCGGATCTGGCTACCCTGATCGGTGGTTTCCCCGAGATCGCGCAGGTGGCCGATGACTGCCGCTTCCGCGACTGTCGCCACGAGCGCGAACCGGACTGTGCGGTGCAGACTGCACTGGCCCAGGGCCGGATCGATTCGCGCCGCTGGCAGAGCTTTCGTCAGCTTCGGGCCCAGCTGGAAGGCACCTGAACCGGCACTGCCGTCGTTCCCGCCCCACGTCCGGGCCGCTACACTGGCCGCCCCTGAACCCGCTGACGGAGTGCAACCCATGGCACGACTGGACCCGGACCGCCTGCTGACGCCGGAGCAACTGGATGCGCTCGACCGCAACAATCTGCTGCTGGTGGATGTAGGCGACCCCCAGCGCTATGCCCGCGCCCACATTCCCGGGGCCGTGCACGTGGCGCCCCAGGAACTGATCGCGGGCACTCAGCCGGCGCCCGGCGAGCTGCCCGAGCTGAGCCGACTCGAAGCCCTGTTCGCCCGACTGGGCCTGAGCCCGGACACACTGGTGGTGGCCTACGACGACGAGGGTGGCGGCTGGGCCGGACGCTTCATCTGGACGCTGGAAGTGATCGGCCACCAGCGCTGGGCCTATCTGGACGGCGGCCTGCACGCCTGGCACGGCGCCGGCATGCCGCTGACCGATGAGCCCATGATTCCCGAACCCCGGCCCCAGCAGCTGCAGCTGCATCGCGAACTGATCGCCAGCGCGGACGAACTGCTGGAGGCGCTGGCCCGGGACGACGCGAACCTGCTGATCTGGGATGCACGCTCGCCAGAAGAGTATCGAGGCGAAAAGGTCGTGGCCCGGCGCGGCGGCCACATCCCCGGTGCCGTCAACGTGGACTGGCTGGAACTGATGGATCGCGACCGCGACCTGCGACTGCGCGAAGACCTGGTGGAGTACCTGGCCGCGCGCGGCATCAACGGCGACCGGCCGCTGGTGACCCACTGCCAGACCCACCACCGTTCCGGTCTGACCTGGCTGGTGGCACGGCTGCTCGGCTTCCCGCAACCGCGCGCCTTCCCGGGCTCCTGGGGGGAATGGGGCAACCGTGACGACACCCCCGTACAGCAGGGGGATCGCCCGTGAGCCTGTCCGACCGGGCCTTTGTCGGCCTGCAGCACCTGCTGCCCCGCAAGCTGCTGACGGCCGGCGCCGGCGCCTTTGCGCGCCGCCGCATTCCCCTGCTGACGCCCTGGATCATTCGCCGCTTCATTCACGCCTACGACGTGCGCATGGAAGAGGCCGCACAGCCGGATCCGGCCAGCTACCGGACCTTCAACGCCTTCTTCACGCGCGCCCTGCGTGACGATGCGCGGCCGCTGGCAGACGCGCCGGCACTGCTGTGCCCCAGCGACGGCACCATCTCCGAGTTCGGGCCCATCAGTCAGGGGCGCCTGCTGCAGGCCAAGGGCGTCCACTATCCGGTCGCCGAGCTGCTGGCCGATCCCGGGCTGGCGGGCCGCTATGAAGGCGGTCAGTTCATGACCATCTACCTGGCACCGTCAGACTATCACCGGGTCCACATGCCGCGGGCCGGCACCCTGCAGCACATGGGCTATGTGCCGGGAGGCCTGTTCTCGGTGAACCCGGCCACCGTGGCCGCACGCAAGCGCCTGTTCTCGCGCAACGAGCGAGTCGTGTGCGAGTTCGCCTGCGACGACAGTCATTTCTCGATGGTGCTGGTGGGCGCCATGATCGTCGGCGGTATCCGCACCCCCTGGGCCGGACGCATCACGCCGCGTACCCGCGAGGCCTGGCAACTGCCGCTGACCCCGCAGCCACTGGCCCGGGGCGCCGAGATGGGCACCTTCGAGCTGGGGTCCACCGTGATCCTGCTGTTCCCGCCTGATCAGGTGACCTTCGAGCCCACCCTGGAGCCCGGCCACAAGGTCCGCATGGGCCAGTCGCTGGGACAGCTGCAGCAGCCGCTTACACCCGCGGAGCACTGAAGGGCATGGCCGCATCCAGGTGCGGCAGTCCCAGCTGCAGCATCAGCACCCGATCCAGCCCCACGGCGACGCCGGCACAATCCGGCAGTCCGGCTTCCAGCGCTGCCAGCAGCTGTTCGTCCGCAGCGGGCACGATCTGGCCACGTGCGCGCCGCAGCGCCTGATCCTGCTCGAAACGGGCGCGCTGTTCCGCGGCATCGGTCAACTCGTGATAGCCGTTGGCCAGCTCCACCCCGTCCACGATCAGCTCGAACCGGGCAGCCACCCGCTCGCCACGCGCATCGGTGCGCAGTCGCGCCAGCGCCGCCTGGGCGGGCGGGAAGTCGGTCACGAACCAGGCACCGCGCAGTTCGGCGCAGGCCTCCGCATAGGCCAGATCCAGCAGCCAGCCGGGCGCTGCTCCGGTCGCGGCAGGATCAGCCGGCGCGGCATGCAGCTCGCGCCCGGACCGCGCCGTCAGCGCGGTCGCCAGCCGTTCAGCGTCGGCATGGCGGAAGTCGATGCCCAGATAGTCGGACAGCAATTGATCATGGCCGATACGACCGGCCGGAAAGCCGGGCAGCAGCCGCGCACCAAGCGCATCCAGCTCGTCCATCAGGGCCGCGTCGTCGCAGTCGGTCCGGTACCACTCCAGCATCAGGAACTCGGGGTTGTGCCAGCGCCCCTGTTCACCGGCACGGAACACATGCCCCAGCTGGAAGATCGGGCCACTGCCCGCCGCCAGCAGACGCTTCATGAAGTATTCGGGAGAGGGCTGCAGCGCATGGCCGCAGGTGGTGCGGATGGACTCGATGGCCGGATCGGTGACCGAAGTCCTGGCCAGTATCGGCGTGTCCACTTCCAGCACGCCGTGCTCGGCCATGAACGCCCGCACCTGCGCCAGCAGGCGGGCGCGAGCAGCCAGGGTGGCAAGGCTCGCCCCTGGCTGCCAGGACGCGGTCATCAGCTCTTTGCGCGGCCCTGGTATTCGCCCGTGCGCGTATCGACGCGCAGCACGTCGCCCTGATTGACGAACAGCGGCACCTTGACCACGGCACCGGTGGACAGCTTCGCCGGCTTGGTCCCGCCCTGGGCGGTATCACCCTTCAGGCCCGGATCCGTCTCCACCACTTCCAGTTCAATGTGATTGGGCGGCGATACCGCCAGCGGCGCGTCATTCCACAGGGTGACCTGGTAGACCTCCTGTTCCTTCAGCCACTGGCGTGCATCGCCCACGGCCTCGGTGGAGGCGGCCACCTGTTCGTAGCTGCCGTCGGTCTTCATGAAGTGATAGAACTCGCCGTCCGAATAGACGTACTCCATGTCGATTTCCATCACGTCGGCAGCTTCAAGGCTTTCGCCGGACTTGAAGGTCCGCTCCCAGACCCGACCAGTCTTCAGGTTGCGCAGCCGCACCCGGTTGAATGCCTGCCCCTTGCCGGGCTTGACGAACTCGTTCTCCAGGATCGAGCACGGATCACCGTCCAGCATGACCTTGAGGCCGCCGCGAAACTCGTTGGTTGAGAAGGTCGCCATAGGTGTTCCTGTCCCTGCTGCCTGATTCCGGAGACGGGCCCGGGCCCGCCCTGCTGGGCGCGCATGATACCCGCTCCACTGGCTCCTTTGCCATGCCTGCCCGAGGCGTCCACCAACAGGACTCAAGCAGACCCGACCTCCGCCGATAATCTGACCTACGGGCTGTCAGATGCGGGCTTCGCCAGCGCGCGAGCCGCCCTTGTGCTGTACAGGAACCGCACCCATGACCCAGAAGGCCCAGTCACTGCGACAGCAGACCGAGCGGCGCATCGACCGCTTCATGTGGATTCCAGCATCTGCGCACATGCTGCTGTGCCTGCTGGTGGGCATCGGCACCGGCACGCTGCTGCTGGCCATCGGCTTCCTGCTGGTGGCCTTTCCGCTGGTCGCACTGATCGAGCGCCGCGTCACCAGCCAGCTGATCAATGGCTGCGCCAAGGCAGCCCTGTTCATGGGGCTTTCGGCGCTGCTGATCGAGCAGACCGGCGGCCTCATAGAAGCGCACTTCAGCATCTTCATCATGCTGTCCGTGCTCATCCTGTACAGCGACTGGCGCATCATCGTCTTCGGCGCCGGGGTGATCGCCCTGCATCATGCGCTGTTCACCTGGCTGCAGCATCTGGGACTGGTGCAGCTGTACGTGCACCTGGGCGATCATGGCGACGGCCATGGCGGCATGGCCCTGTTCATCTGCCTGCTGCAGCACGCCGGCGCCGTGGTCGCCCATGCGCTGGTCCTGAGCCTGCTGGCCGGATTCCTGCGCCGCATGCTGGACGACAGCATGCGCGTGGCCAACTTTGCGGTGGCCGCCGGCGACGGCGATCTGACCCGGACGTTCACGGAGCAGGAACAGCGCAGCCCCACCCTGGCCGCCGTCATGCAGATGCACGGCAGCGTCACCGCCTCGCTCCAGCGCAGCCAGGAGATTGCCGACGAGATCGCATCCCTGGGCAGCACCCTGCAGGACGCCCAGCTGCGGCTGCAGAGCCAGGGCGACCAGAACAGCAGTCAGGTGGAACGGGTGTCCGCCAATGCCGGCGAACTGAAGGGACTGACCCAGCTGAATGCACGCGAAGCCAGCGAAGTCCGCAAGGTGGCAGGTACCGCCCAGGGACTGGCCGATCAGGGTGCCCGCGAGATGACCGGGCTGCAGGGGGCCATGCGCCAGCTCGCCACCGATACCGGCCAGATCGAGAAGCTGCTGGGGGAGATCGATCAGATCACCTTCCAGACCAACCTGCTGGCCCTGAACGCCTCGGTCGAAGCCGCCCGTGCCGGCCAGGAGGGACGGGGATTCGCCGTGGTGGCCAGCGAGGTGCGCAACCTGGCCGGCCGCACCCGCGAAACCGCCCAGCAGATTCGCGCCGCCATCGAACAGAGCCTGAAGACAGTGGGCCGCGGAGTGACAGTCACCGAAACCACCACCGAGCTGATGCAGCGCATTCTGGACACCTTCACCGAGGTGGCCAACCGACTGGTAGAGATCGACCAGGCCAGCCACGAGCAGCATCGAGGGATTGCCGAACTGGAGGGCAGCGCCGAAACCATGGCCGGCGCGCTAAAGGAGGCAGCCACCGGCATCAGCGAGAGCACGGCCATTGCCCAGCGACTCAATCAGATGGCGGACGAGCTGCGCACCCTGGTCGGCAGCTTCCGACTGCCGCCGGGCCAGTCGGCGAGCCAGCCGGCGAGCCAGCCGGCAAGCCAGTCGGCAAGCCAGTCGGCGCGCCAGTCAAACCGCTGATCGCCGGGCCCTTCAGCGCTCACGCGGGCGGTAATGGATGCGGGCCGCAGCCTCCAGGTCCGCGTCGGCAATGCGCACCCAGTGGGTGGCCGCATAGGCCGGGCAGCCACAGGCCATGCACACGGCCTGGGGCTCGACCTGAACGTCGTAGACACTGATTCCGGCACGCTCCAGCTGGGCCACCGGGTCCGGCGGCTGCCAGGGATCGCCGGATTCGCACTGGCGCCCGCCCACCACGTCCTGGGCCACCCAGGTCAGCGCCTCCGGCTGCGCAGCGGCGCTGGCGGGCGCCTGCTCATGGGCGCAGCCAGCCAGCAGCTGCCCCAGCAGGGCAGCCCCCAGAGCCAGCATCGCGGTCTGGCGCCAGCACCAGCTCACGCTCATGCCAGCCCCTCGATATGGGCCTTCATGCGTTCCAGCTGATCCGGGTCCGGAAGCCGGCCCAGGGCAGCGCCCATGTTGTCGATCATGTGCCGGGGCCGGCTGGTGGCAGGCGTGGCCGTCGTCACCACCGGGTTGGCCAGCACGAACTTCAGGAAGAACTGGGCCCAGGAGTGGGCATCGAATTCGGCCGCCCATTCGGGCACGTCATGACCACGGACACGATCCCAGAGCCGGGTACGGCCGAACGGGGCATAGACCAGCACGCCGATCTCGCGCTCCCTTGCCAGCGGAAAGATGCGCTCTTCCATGGTCAGGTTGTCGATGGCGTAATCCACGCCGATGAAGTCCAGCGACTCCCGCTCCATGATCCGCTCCAGCTCCTCGTACTGCTGCTGGAACGTGGTGGTGACGCCGATGTAGCGCACCCGCCCCTCTGCCTTCAGGTCCTGCAGCATGCCCAGCTGGGTGGGCACATCGCCCAGATTGTGCACCTGGATCAGCTCGATGGGATCCTTGCCGATCCGTTCGAACGAGTCCTCCAGCTGCGCCCGGGCCGCCTCCGGATCGGCCTGGCCACCACCGCGCCCGGCCACGTTCAGCTTGGTGGCCCAGAACATGCGGTCAGCCAGGCCCAGCTCCTGGGCCATGGCCCCGGCCACTTCCTCCGAGGCACCATATCCCGGCGCCGTGTCGAACACGGTACCGCCATGTTCGACCATGGCCTTGAGCACGTCGCCCACGGCGCGATAGTCCTCGCTGCGGGCCACCTGGGCGAAGGTGGCCGAACTGCCCAGACCCACCGCCGGCAGCAGCTCGTCGGTGCCGGGAGTCGGTCGCCGGATCAGCTCCAGCTCACGATCACGCTCTGCCAGTACCGCCGCCGGCAGTGCCGCCAGGGCGCCCGCAGCCAGACAGAGTTTCAGGTACTCGCGACGACTGATCATCCTTCTGCACTCCAGCTTGTCGTTGATGCATCCACACCTGCAGATGCCTGTTGAGTGGCCTGTTCAGTGGCCAGGGCACGCTGTCTGCGACCCAGCCAGATACCCAGCGCCCCCCACACCAGCGCCAGCGGTATGGCCAGACT
>LFIK01002263.1_pt1 | contig 15537 bp, 11 predicted proteins | sample 643401 | NCBI WGS metagenome assembly LFIK01 (sample SAMN03777447, study PRJNA286221) | soda lake metagenome | biome: soda lake; feature: Kulunda steppe; material: water; isolation source: sample T5-Br brine of Lake Tanatar-5 | place: Russia: Kulunda steppe | collected 2010-07
GACAAGGCCGCCGGGATCGCCGATCTGGCGCCGGGGATGGTGGTGGGCAGCTCCAGCCTGCGGCGGCGCGCGCAGATGCTGCACCGCCGCCCGGACCTGAAGGTGGTGGAGTTTCGCGGCAACGTGCAGACCCGGCTGCGCAAGCTCGGCGACGGGGTGGCGGATTGCACATTCCTGGCCATGGCGGGGCTGAACCGGCTGGGCATGGCCGAGGTGGCGCAGGGTCCGGTGGACCCCGAGGACATGCTGCCCGCGGTGGCGCAGGGCGCCATCGGCATCGAACGGCGCGAGGATGATGCGCGTATGGCCGCGCTGCTGGCCCCCCTGCATGACGGCCCCACCGGGCTGCGGCTGGCGGCTGAGCGGGCGTTTCTGGCGGAACTCGATGGCTCCTGCGAAACGCCCATCGCCGGGCTGGCGTTGTTGGATGGCGACAAGCTCTGGCTGCGGGGCGAGATCCTGCGCCCCGACGGCTCGGAATCGCTGGCGGATGAGGTGCATGGCAGCGCCAGCGACGGCGACGCGATGGGCACCGATCTGGCCCGGCGCCTGTTGGCGCGCGGCGGACCGGGCTTCTTCGACTGGCGGGGCTGACGGCCTCTGCCGGGGGTGTCACTCGGGGCACCGGCGACCCCTGCAGCAGGTGGCGCGGGGCTGGTGCCGCGGCAACGCGGATGTGGCCCTGGGCCTGGGCGCTGCCCATGCGCGGCCTTGCGCAGCGCTCGGGGCGTCAGCGGTCCTCATCACGCGCTGTCCGCAGCCGCCCCACCATCCGGACCGAGTCATATTTCTTCGACGGCTCCGACCGGAGGGTTGCGGCCAGATAGCGCCAGTATGCGCGCTCCGTGGGGATGGCGTGGCCCGGAACCCCCAGCCTGCGCGCGATTTCGGTCTGGGTCGCTTTCCAGTCCGCCGAAAACTGGCGCACATATCCGCAATGCGCCGTCTCTGCGATCTCCAGCCCCGCGGCGCCGAACAGCGCGCCGAGGCTGGGCGCGGTAAAGAAGTTCAGGTGCCGGGGCACATCCAGCCAATGCCAGAGGATGCCGAAGCGCGTTGCCCCCAGACAGGCGTTGTTCGGCACTTCGGCCACGATCATGCCGCCGTCTCTCAGCAAGCCGGTGGCATTGTGCATGGCCGCCAAGGGGGCGATGCAGTGTTCGAGCACATGCATGAACACCACCAGGTCGAAGCGCCGCGCGGTCAGTTCGGGGGGCAGGGTCTCGGCTGTGCCCGCGTGGACCTCGTGCCCGGCGGCGCGGGCAACCGCCCGGGCGTCGGGGTCCGGCTCTACCCCGACCGCACGATGCCCGAGGGCGGCGAGCGTGCTCAGGTTCTTGCCGCTGCCACATCCGATATCGAGGATATCGCGCGCCTGATCCCCCAGCAGACGCGCCCACCACTGCCGGTCCGCCTCGGACCCGGTGTCGCCTTTCCACGCGATCCTGGTCATCAGGCGTTGCGCAAGGCCCGGCGGCGGTTCTGGCGCCGCCCCGGCGCCATGGGTGTAATAGTCATCGACGTCGTAATACGCCGCCACTTCGGCGGGCCCCGGACGCGGCCAGATCTGGCCATAGGCGCGCGGTGCCTCCCACAGGATTTCGAACCTCTCTGCGTTGCCGGGGCGGCGCCAATCTCCGGGCACCATCAGCCAGCGGGTCGATGCGGACGGATCGATATCCGGAAATGCGGTGTCTGTCATGGATGGTGCCCGTGGCGGACGGTGAGACGGGTGCAAGTTTGGACGTCAAATGTGGCAGCCGCAAGGACGCGCCGCGATCGCCGCATCCTTGCCCGCGACAGGGCGGCATACTTCCGGCCCCGGCGTTGATCCATCAGGCATGCAGGTCGGGCAGGGCGCTGACGCGGCGGGCTGGTCCGGCATCTGCCGGGTCGCGGCGCAGCCGGTCGCTTGCGGTTCCAGGCCCGCCCCGGCCATGACCGGGCGCGAACGCCCCTTGGAGGCAAGGGGTTGCGCCTTTAACCGGGGGGCTGCCAATGGATGCGTCACACTCCCAGATGCCGCGCCTCCACCACGGCGTCCAGATCGCCAGGCGCGCCGGTCCAGACCACTTCACCGCGCGTCAGGATCGCGCAGCGGTCGGCCAAAGTCTTTATCTCGGCCAGTGCCTTGTCCACCAGCAGGATCGAATGGCCTTCGCGTTTCAGCGCGCCGATGGCCTCCCAGATCTCGCGGCGGATGGTGGGGGCGAGGCCCTCGGTCGCTTCATCCAGCACCAGAAGGCGCGGGTTGGTCATCAGCGCGCGGCCGATGGCCAGCATCTGCTGTTCGCCCCCCGACAGCGTGCGCGCCGACTGATCCGCGCGTTCGCCCAGACGGGGGAAAAACTCGTGCACCTTTTGCAGTGTCCAGTAGCCCGGGCGCGCGGCGGCGATCAGGTTTTCGGTGACGGTCAGGTTGGGAAAGCAGCGCCGCCCTTCGGGGACCAGTCCGATCCCCAGCCGCGCGGCGCGGTGCGAGGGCCAGGCGCTGATGTCATGGCCCGCGAACCACACCTTGCCATAGCGCATGGGCAGCATCCGGCACAGGGTATGAATGGTGGTTGTCTTGCCCATGCCGTTGCGGCCCATGAGCGCCAGCACCTCGCCCTCGGCCAGTTCAAGGTCCACGCCGAAGAGCGCCTGCGACGCGCCATAGAACACCTGCACGCCTTCGAGTTTCAGCAGCGCGCTCATGCGGTGGTCTCCTCATCGCCCAGATAGGCGCGGCGGACCTCGGGGTTGGCGCGGATCTCGGCCACGGTGCCGGAGGCGATGATGCGCCCATAGACCAGCACCGAGACCCGGTCGGCCAGCGCGAAGACCGCGTCCATGTCATGTTCCACCAGCAGGATGGGTGCCTGCGCTTTCAACTCGCGCAGAAAGGCGATCAGTCGCCCCACCCCTTCGGTGCCCATGCCCGCCATCGGTTCGTCAAGCAGGAAGCATGCCGGTTCCAGCGCCAGCGCCATGGCGATTTCAAGCAGCCGCCGCTCACCGTGGGCCAACTCCCCCGCGGGGACCGAGGCGCGCGGGCCCAGCCCCACCCGGTCGAGGATCGCGCGCGCAGGCTCGGTCAGGCCGCGGTCCCGCCGCACCGGCCAGAGGAACCGATACGGATGCCCCTGCCGCGCCTGCAGCGCCAGCATCACGTTGCGCCGGGCGGAATACTCGGGGATCAGCGAGGAGATCTGGAAACTCCGCCCCAGCCCCAGCCGCGCCCGCTGCGCCACGCTCATGCCGGTCACGTCCTGCCCGCGAAAGCGGATCACGCCCGCATCCGGGCGCAATCCACCGCTGATCTGGGCCATAAGCGTGGTCTTGCCCGCGCCATTGGGGCCGATCAGCGCGTGAATCTCGCCCGGGCGCAGCGTCAGCGACACATCGTCGGTGGCCTTGAGCGCGCCGAAGGACTTGCGCAGCCCGGCCAGTTCCAGAACCGCGCTATCCATGGCCTTCGCGCCCCGCAAGCAGCCCGATCACGCCGCCCCGCGCAAACAGCACAGCGCCCAGCAGTACCAGCCCCAGCCACAACTGCCAGTGCTCGGTCCAGCCGCCGAAGAGCGTTTCGAACCCCACAAGGATCGCCGCCCCCACCACCGGACCACACAGCCGCCCCACCCCGCCCAGGAGGATGATGACAATCAATTCGCCGGACATGGTCCAGGCCATCATCGCCGGGCTGGTGAACCGCGTGAGGTCCGCCATCATCGCGCCCGCCAGCCCGGTCAGCATGCCCGAGATCACGAAGGCCGTGAGCTTGACGCCAAAGGGCGAGATCCCCACCGCCGCCGCCCGGTCCGGGTTCTGCCGGATCGCCATCAGCGCTGCGCCAAAGCGGGCCGCGCGCAGCACGGCAAACAGCCCCAGTGCCGCCAGCAGCACCGCGAAGGACAGCAGGAACAACTCCCACGGCAGCATGGTGTTCACGCCGGGAAACTGGTTGCGCACGAAGATCGGCAAGCCGTCCTCGCCGCCATAGGCGGGCCAGGAAAGCGTGAAGAAGAACCCCATCTGCGCAAAGGCCAGGGTGATCATGATGAAGAAGATGCCGCTGGTGCGCAGCGACAGCGCCCCCACCGCCAGTGCAACCAGCCCCGACAGCCCCATGGCCACCGCCCAGATCACCAGCATCTGGTTGGTCCCCGGAATGCCAAAGGCCACCGGCGTGCCGCTGAACGCATGATGCGCGAGGATCCCCGCAGCATAGCCGCCGATGCCGAAGTAGAGCGCGTGGCCAAAGGACACCATCCCCCCCAGCCCCAGCGCGATGTTCAGCCCCACCGCCGCCAGCGCCAAGAGCGCCACCCGGGTGGCCAGCGTGATGATGAACGGCTCCCCGGCCATCAGCGCCCAGAGCGGCACCGCGAACAGTGCGGCCACGATCACGGCGTTCAGGATGTATTCGCGGCGCATCTCAGCCATGGGCGGGAAACAACCCCTTGGGGCGCAGGATCAGCACCAGCGCCATCAGCACATAGATCAGCATCGAGGCCAGCGCCGCCCCCACCCCCATGGCCTGCGACGGCTCCATGAAGGTGGCAAAGGCGCGCGGCAGCAGGAAGCGGCCCATGGTGTCGATCACGCCGACCAGCAGCGCGCCGACCATGGCGCCCTTGATCGACCCGATCCCGCCGATGACGATCACCACGAACGCCAGGATCAGCACCGGCTCGCCCATGCCGACCTGCACCGATTGGATGGCGCCCACCAGCGCCCCCGCCATTCCGGCCAGCGCCGCGCCCAGAGCAAAAACCACGGTATAGAGCCAGCGGATATTGACCCCCAGCGCGGCGATCATCTCGCGGTCGGACTCACCGGCGCGGATCTGGATGCCCAGCCGGGTTCTTGAAATCAGCAGCCATAGCCCCACCGCCACGGCGATGCCGAAGCCGATCAGCGCGAGGCGGTAGCGCGAATACTGCGTGATGCCCAGGTCCACCGACCCGCGCAGCATGTCCGGCACGTTCAGATACAGCGGGAAGGGGCCGAAGATGATCCGCACCCCTTCGGACAGGATCAGGATCAGCGCGAATGTCGCCAGCACCTGATCCAGGTGGTCGCGCGCATAGAGCCGTCGCAAGATCGTCACCTCGATCAGCGCGCCCGCCGCCGCCGCCGCCGCGATCCCGGCCATCAGCCCCAGCCAGAAATTCCCCGTCGCCCCCGCCACCGCCGCGCACAGGAACGCCCCGATCATGTAGAGCGAACCATGCGCGAGGTTGATCAACCCCATCACCCCAAAGACCAGCGTCAGCCCCGCCGACATCAGGAACAGCATCAGCCCGAACTGCACGCCGTTGAGCAGTTGTTCGAGCATCAGCGCGAGCGACATGGGGCAGGCCTATCGGTCGGGTGAAGGGTCAGGCAAGGGGCACCGGTGCAGGGGGCCGGTGCCCGAAGCTGCTTACATCGCGCAGTTCTCGCCGTGCACGTCCTGATGCTCCTCGAACGCCACGCCGACAATCCGATTGGTGATCTCGCCGTCCACTTCGACCACCTCGCGGATATAGACGCGCTGGATCGGGTGCTGGTTCGGCGCCCAGGCGAAATCACCCCGGACCGAGGTGAAGTCGGCTTCGCGCAGCGCCTCACGGAAGGCATCACGGTCGCTGACATCCGCCTTGGCCGCCGCCGACAGGATCAGGTTCGCGGTGTCGAAGCCCTGGCTGGCATAGAGCGAGGGGATCCGGCCATAGGCCTCGCGGAAGGCCGCGACGAACTCGACGTTGGCCTCGTTGTCAAGGTCGGGCGACCACTGGCTGGCATTGAACACGCCCAGCGCGGCCGAGCCGACAGCCGGCAGGATATCCTGGCTGAATGTAAAGGCTGCGGAAACGATCGGCAGATCGAGGCCCGATTGTTCATATTGCCGCATGAAGCTGATCCCCATGCCGCCGGGCAGGAAGATGAAGATCGAATCCGCCCCCGAGGCGCGGATCTGCGCGATCTCGGCGGCATAATCGGTCTGGCCGACCTGCGTGAACAACTCACCCGCCAGTTCGCCCTCGTAATAGCGCTTGAACCCCGCCAGCGCATCGGTGCCCGCCGGGTAGTTCGGCGCCATGATGAAGGTGTTCTCATAGCCCAGTTCGTTGGCATAGGCGCCTGCGCCCTCGTGCAGCATGTCGTTCTGCCAGGCGGCGTTGAAATAGTTCTCGTGGCAGTTCGCCCCCGCCAGCGCCGAAGGCCCGGCATTGGGCGAGATGTAGAGGATATCCTGCGCCACCGTGGAGGGCACCACCGCCATGGCCAGGTTCGACCAGATGATGCCGGTCAGGATATCGGCGCGCTCGGACTGGATCATCCGCTCGGCGATCTGCACGGCCAGTTCCGGGCGCTGGGCGTCATCCTCGACGACCAGGCGGATGTTGTGCTCCCCGGCCATGTCGAGCGCCAGCTGGAAGCCGTCGCGCACATCGACGCCAAGCCCGGCGCCGCCGCCCGAGAGCGTGGTGATCATGCCCACGGTGACCTCCTCGGCCGTCGCCATGCCGGTGGACAGCGCCAGTGCCGCAAGCGCGGTGGTGAATTTCCCCTTCATCGTGCCTCTCCCCGTTGGTTGGTCCGATCATTTGCGCCGGTTCGCCGCGTTTCGTCAACGCTAGCAAAGCACCGCGAATGTGGCAAAGAATATTTCAAGCTTGAACGACCGTTTCTGCTGACCCATGGTTCCAGCGTGTCGAACGCGCAGCTTCCCCGCCGCTGCGGGGGCACTTCCCCGGACGGTCACAGCGCGCGGTCCTTCCCATCCCCCGCCCCGCCGGTCTAGGGTGCCCCTCGTTCCGCCATCGCAGGTCCCGTCCATGTTCCCGCACAGCTCCCGCCCGCGCCTCTTCGCACTCCCCTCCGGCGCCGATTTCCCACGCCGGCTGGCGGCGGGCGTTCTGGCACGCATGGACGGCGCCCCGCCCGAGGCGCTGGCCCGCGTGGTGATCCACGTCAACACCCGTCGGATGCAGCGCCGCCTGCGCGCGCTCCTGTCCGAAAGCGGCGCGCGGCTCCTGCCCCGCATCACGCTTGTCACCGATCTGGCGCGCGACGTGGCGCTGCCCGGCGTGCCGCCTCCGGTCCCGCCCCTGCGTCGCCGTCTGGAACTGGCGCGTCTGGTCGAGGCGCTGTTGCGCGCCGACCCCACCCTCGCCCCGCGCAGCGCGCTGCATGATCTGGCCGACAGCCTCGCCCGGCTGGGGGACGAGATGCAGGGCGAGGGCGTGCCGCCCGAAGCCCTCGAAACCCTGGACGTCGACCGCCACGCCGCCCACTGGGCGCGCGCGCTGCGCTTCCTGCGGCTGGTGCACACCCTTCCCCAGAATGAGGCCCCGGACCCCGAGGCTCGCCAGCGCGGTGTCGTCGAAACCCTCGCCACCCGCTGGGCCGAGGCGCCACCCGAGCATCCGGTGCTGGTCGCAGGCTCCACCGGCTCGCGCGGGACCACGGCGCTTCTGATGGACGCCGTGGCGCGGCTGCCGCAGGGCGCGGTGGTGCTGCCCGGCTTCGATTTCGACATGCCGGCGGCGGTCTGGGACGGGATGGGCCCGACGCTGGAGGCCGAGGATCACCCGCAATACCGCTTCCGCGCGCTGCTGACCCGCATGGACCTGACCCCCGGAGACGTGAAGCGTTGGGATGACGCGCCGCCGCCCGCGCCCGCGCGCAACCGTCTGGTCTCGCTCGCGCTGCGGCCCGCGCCGGTGACGGATCAGTGGATGGCCGAGGGCGCGCGGCTGGAAGGGGTCGCCGAGGCCGCGGCGGGCATGACGCTGATCGAGGCGCCGTCGCCACGGGCCGAGGCGCTGGCCATCGCGCTGCGGCTATGCAGGGCGCTGGGTGACGGGCAGGTGGCGGCGCTCATCACCCCGGACCGGACGCTGGCACGGCAGGTGACGGCGGCGCTGGACCGCTGGCGGATCACGCCCGACGACAGCGCGGGCCGCCCGCTGGCGCTCTCGGCCCCCGGGCGTTTCCTGCGCCATGTGGCCGGGCTGATGGCCGAGCGGCTGAGTGCCGAGGCGCTGGTCACGCTGCTGAAACACCCGCTGACCCACAGCGCGGACGGACGGGGCAACCATCTGCTGCACGCCCGCGATCTGGAACTCCACATCCGCCGCCACGGACTGGCCTTCCCCGACGCTAGCGCCCTGCGCGCCTGGGCGGCGCGCGGCGAGGCCCCGGACCCCGCCCGCGCCGCCTGGGTTGGTTGGCTGGCAAGCACGCTGCCCGAGGGCCCGGACGACAGCCCGCAACCACTGGACACCCTCGTCACCCGCCACCGCACGCTGGCCGAAGCGCTGGCGCGCGGGGCCGAGGGCGAGGGCACCGGCGAACTGTGGCGCGAAGCCGCCGGGGCGGCCGCGCTGGCGCTGATGGACGATCTGGCGCGCGAGGCGCCCCATGGCGCGGCCATGACCACCACCGATTACGCCACCTTCGTATCTGCACTCATGGCGGCACGCGAGGTGCGCGAGCCGGTCACGCCCGACCCGCGCGTGATGATCTGGGGCACGCTGGAGGCGCGGGTGCAGGGCGCGGACCTTGTGATCCTGGGCGGGCTGAACGAGGGCGTCTGGCCCGCCGCCCCCGCGCCGGACCCGTGGCTGAACCGCGCCATGCGCGCGGACCTGGGACTGTTGCTCCCCGAGCGGCAGATCGGGCTGGCCGCGCATGACTTTCAGCAGGCGGTGGCGGCACCCGAGGTGGTGCTGACCCGCGCCGTCCGCGATGCCGAGGCGCAGACCGTGCCCTCGCGCTGGCTCAACCGGCTGGTCAACCTGATGGAAGGGCTGCCCGACAAGGTTGGCTCCCGGGCGCTGGAGGTTATGCGTGCGCGAGGGAAAAAATGGCTGGACCTCGCCCGCGCGCTGGAGGCCGATGTCCGCCACATCGCGCCCGAGGATCGCCGCCCCGCCCCCCGCCCCGCCCCCTGCCCGCCGGTGGAGGCGCGGCCGAAGGAACTGCCGGTAACAGCGATCTCGCGCCTGATCCGCGACCCCTACGCGGTCTATTCCCGCTACGTCCTGCGCCTGCGCGCGCTGGACCCGCTGCACCCGGAACCCGACGCGCTGTTGCGTGGGACGGTGCTGCACAAGGTGCTGGAGCGGTTCAAGGCGCTGGAGGATCCGGGCGACGATCCGCGCGCGGCGCTGATGGCGACGGCGGAGGAAGTGCTGGCCGCCGAGGTGCCCTGGGCCGCGGCCCGCGCGCTCTGGGCCGCGCGGCTGGCGCGGGTGGCGGACTGGTTCCTGGCACTGGACGCGGGCCTTCCCGGCGCCCCGGTGCTGACCGAGCGCAGCGGGCGGCTGTCCCTGCCCGGGCTCGGATTTACCCTGACCGCCCGGCCCGACCGGATCGACGCGTGGCCCGACGGGCGGCTGCATATCCTCGACTACAAGACCGGCAACCCGCCGTCGCCAAAGCAGCAGGCGCATTTCGACAAGCAGTTGCTGCTGGAAGCGATGATTGCCGAGGCCGGGGGTTTTGCCGCGCTGGGTCCGCGCGATGTCGCACGGGTCAGCTACATCGGGCTTGGGGCGACACCGAAGGTTTCGGAGACCGATATCACGCCCGAACTGAACGCCGAGACCCGCGCCGGGCTGGAGCGGCTGATCGCGGCCTATGCGCGCGCGGATCAGGGCTATGCCGCGCGCCGGGCGCTGTTTTCCGAAGCCGAGGTCGGGGATTACGACCATCTTGCGCGCCATGGCGAGTGGGCGTTGCAGGACGCGCCGGTGCGGCTGCGCGTGGGGGTGGGGCCATGAGGCGGGCGTTCGGTGGGGGCGCTGCCCCCGTCGCCGCTGCGCGGCGACTCCCCCGGGGTATTTGGGGCAAGATGAAGGGGCAGCGTTGTGCAGTTGGATGAGGCGAGTGCGCGGCAGGTGGCGGCGGCGGAGCCGTTTGCCTCGACCTGGCTGTCGGCGAATGCGGGGTCGGGCAAGACGCGGGTGCTGACCGACCGGGTGGCGCGGCTTCTGCTGAACGGGGTGGCGCCGGGGCGGGTGTTGTGCCTGACCTACACCAAGGCGGCGGCGGCCGAGATGCAGAACCGGCTGTTCGCGCGGCTGGGCGACTGGGCGATGAAGCCGGATGCGGACCTGGCACAGGTGTTGGCCGAGATCGGCGAGGAGGCGCGCGGTTCAGACGCGCTGGCGCGCGCGCGGCGGCTGTTCGCGCGGGCGATCGAGACACCGGGCGGGCTGAAGATCCAGACCATTCATTCCTTCTGCGCGGGCCTCTTGCGGCGCTTCCCGCTGGAGGCCGGGGTGAGCCCGCAGTTCGTGGAGATGGACGAGCGCGCAGGCCGCACCCTGCGCGAGGCGGTGCTGGAGGACATGGCTGAGGGGGACGCGGGCGCCCGCGCGGCGCTGGCGGGGGTGGCGGAGCATCACACCGGGGCGGAGATCGACGCGCTGTTGCGGGCGATGGGCGCACATGCGGAGGTGCTGGCGCAACCCTTCGCGCCGGGGATGCCCGAGGCGCTCTTCGACCTGCCGCATGGGTATGACGAGGTGGCGCTTCTGGCGGATGTGTTTCAGGGCGGTGAAGGGGCGTTGCTTGAGGCGGTGGCCGCGGTGATGGCGGGCTCGGACAAGGTGACCGACCAGCGCAACGCCGCCCGGATGCAGGCGCTGGCGGCGCGGATGCCGGGCGCGGGAGTGTTGCCGGATCTGGAGGGGCTCTTGCTGACCGGGGAGCGGACAAAAGAGCCCTTCACGGCCAAGATTGGAAGTCTGCCTACCAAGGGAGCGCAGGCGAAGCTGGGCGCCTTGGGGCCGCAGCTTGAAGACCTGATGCGGCGGGCGGAGGCGGCGCGGCCGCGGCGGATTGCATTGGCCGCGGTGGCCCGCGCGCGGGCGCTGGGGGTGTTTGCGCAGGCGTATCTGCCGCGACTTGCGGAGGCCAAGGCGGCGCGGGGCTGGCTGGATTTCGACGACCTGATCGGGCGGGCGCGGGACCTGCTGCGTGACCGTGAGGTGGCGCAATGGGTGCTCTACAAGCTTGACGGGGGGGTGGATCACATCCTGGTGGACGAGGCGCAGGACACGGCGCCTGCGCAATGGGAGGTGATCGAGCTTCTGGCGCAGGAGTTCACCGCCGGTGAGGGGACCCTTGAGCGCAGTCTCTTCGTCGTCGGCGACAAGAAGCAGTCGATCTATTCCTTTCAGGGCGCCGATCTGCGCGTGTTCGAGGACATGCGCCTGCGTTTTGCCGCCGCACTGGAGGCCGTGGGCGTGCGGCTGAACCAGATGGAGCTGGCGCATTCCTTCCGCTCCTCGGACGCGGTGCTGCGGCTGGTGGACCAGACCTTCGATGACCGGCGCGGGCAGGGGCTGGGGGGTGGTGTGGAGCACATCGCCTTCCACGCCGCGATGCCCGGGCGGGTGGAGCTGTGGCCCCCGGTGGCGCCGGTGGAAGATCCCGAGGCGACCGACTGGTCGGACCCGGTGGACATGCTCCCCGAGGAGCACCACGCCCGCCAACTGGCCCGCGCCATCGCCGGGCATCTGCGCGCACTGATCGACGCGGGCACGCCGATCCCGGACGGGGCGCGCGCGCGGGCGCTGCACGAGGGCGATGTGCTGATCCTGGTGCGTGGCCGCCAGCGGCTGTTTCACGAGATCATACGCGCCTGCAAGGGCGCCGGTCTGGCCATTGCCGGGGCGGACCGGCTGCAGCTTGCGGGCGAGATGGCGGTGCGGGACCTGACGGCGCTGTTGCGCGTGCTGGCCACGCCCGAGGATGACCTGTCGCTGGCCGCCGTGCTGCGCTCGCCGCTCTTCGGCTGGTCCGAGGATGCGCTGTACCGGCTGGCGCAGGGGCGGGAGGGCGCGTTCCTTTGGGCACGACTGCGGGAAGGGGAAAGCGCGGCGAAGGACATGTTGCTGGACCTGATGGGGCAGGCGGATTTCCTGCGGCCCTATGAATTGCTGGAGCGGGTGCTGACGCGGCACGACGGGCGGCGGAGGCTGCTGGCGCGGCTGGGCGCCGAGGCCGAGGACGGGATCGATGCGCTTCTGGTGCAGGCACTGAATTACGAGCGGATGGCGGTGCCGTCGCTGACCGGGTTCCTGACCTGGCTGGACTCGGGCGCGGTAGAGATCAAGCGGCAACTGGACGCCGCCGGGCGGCGCATCCGGGTGATGACCGTGCACGGCGCCAAGGGGCTGGAAGCGCCGCTGGTGATCCTGCCCGACACGGCGGCGCGGCGGGCAAGGGAACGGACGGAGCTTTATGCGCTGGAGGGGGGTGTCGGCTGGCGGGCCAGCGGGGCCAACGCCCCTGCGATCGAGGACGCGCGCGAGGACGCCCGGGCGCGCGAGGCCGAGGAGGATGCGCGGTTGCTTTACGTTGCGATGACGCGGGCCGAGAAGTGGCTGATCGTGGCGGCTGCGGGCAAGACCGGGGACGGGGCGTGCTGGCATGACCGGGTGGCCGAGGGGATGGCGGCGGTCGGCGCGGTGACGTGCGACACGCCCACCGGTGCCGGGCTGCGGTATGCGCATGGCGACTGGCCCGCGGTCGCCGAAGCAGAGGCTGGACCGGACGCGGAGGCGGTGGCCCTTCCCGACTGGCTGAAGGCACCAGTGCCGCCCGTGCCGAAGGGGGCGGTCCTGCTGCGCCCCTCGGACCTGGGCGGGGCCAAGGTGCTGGGGGGCGAGGTGGACCCGGATGCTGCTGCGGCCGATCCGGACGCGCTGGAACGGGGCAGTGCGCTGCATCTGCTGCTGGAGCATCTGCCGGGCTGGCCCGCAGAGGCGCGCGCGGAGAAGGCGCGGGACCTGCTGGCGGCGGGCGGGGCCGGGCTGCGGGCTGACTGGCGCGACCTGCTGGTCGAGGCCGAGGCGGTGTTGGCCGCGCCGGACCTTGCCCCGGTCTTTGCGCCCGGCACGCTGGCCGAGGTGGATATCACCGCTGATCTGGGCGCGGGGCGGATGCTTGGCACTGTGGACCGGCTGATCGTGGCGCCGGACCGGGTTCTGGCGGTGGATTTCAAGTCCAACCGGGTGATTCCCGCACGCCCCGAGGACGTGCCCGAGGGGTTGTTGCGGCAGATGGGCGCCTATGCCGCGGCGCTGGCGCAGGTCTATCCGGAGCGCAGCGTAACTTGCGCGCTCCTCTGGACCGCCGAGGCGCGGCTTATGGACTTGCCAGGGCCCTTTATGGCGGCGGCGCTGGCGCGGGCCGGGATGGACGGCGAGGCTTGACCGCGCAGGGCTTGGTTCATACCTAGGCGGCAACCTCGCGAACACAGGAGATTCGACCATGGCCACCGTTTCAGTCACCGATGCCACTTTCGATCAGGAAGTGCGCCAGTCCGACATTCCCGTTGTCGTCGATTTCTGGGCCGAATGGTGTGGGCCCTGCAAGCAGATCGGCCCGGCGCTGGAAGAGCTTTCGAATGAATACGCCGGACGCATCAAGGTCGTGAAAGTGAACGTGGACGACAACCCCAATACGCCCGCGCAGATGGGCATTCGCGGCATTCCGGCGCTGTTCCTGTTCAAGGACGGGCAAGTGGTGTCGAACAAGGTCGGTGCCGCGCCCAAGTCGGCGCTGCAAAGCTGGATCGACAGCGCGGTGTGACCCACCCGAGCGGGGGAACCCGCCTGACGGCGGGGGTATTTTCGGCAAGATGAAGGGGGCGGGCGTGGGCGGTTTTCCCGGCTGGCATGGGACCACCATCCTTGCGGTGCGCCGCGGGGGGCGCGTGGTGGTGGCCGGGGACGGGCAGGTCTCGCTGGGCCAGACGGTGATCAAGGGGTCGGCGCGGAAGGTGCGCAGGCTGTCGCCCGGCGGGCGCGAAGTGGTGGCGGGGTTTGCCGGGTCCACGGCGGACGCGTTTTCCCTGCTGGAGCGGCTGGAGAAGAAGCTGGAGGCTTCCCCGGGGCAGTTGCAGCGTGCGGCGGTGGACCTGGCCAAGGAGTGGCGCACCGACAAGTATCTGCAGAAGCTCGAAGCCATGCTGATCGTCACCGACGGGGCCGAGCTTTACGTCATCACCGGCGCTGGCGACGTGCTGGAACCCGAGCATGACGCGGCGGCCATCGGCTCGGGCGGGAATTATGCGCTGGCAGCGGCGCGGGGGCTGATGGAAAGCGATCTGGATGCCGAGGCCGTGGCGCGCAAGGCCATGGCCATCGCCGCCGAGATCTGTGTCTACACCAACGGAAACCTGACGGTGGAGGCGATCAGCGCTTGATCTGCGCTTCCATCCAGGCGCGTAGGACCGCGTTCATCCGGGTCTGGTAGCCGGGACCTTGGGATTTGAAGAAGTCCAGCACATCGGGGTCCACGCGGAGCGAGATCATCTTCTTTGGCTCCGGCGTGACCAGTTCGGCGCGGGTCCAGTCGACTTCGAACTCCTGCGGACCCTCGTAGTCGCCCTGCGCGCGCAACGCGTCCCAGTCAGTGCGGGATTTCATCTGGCGGATTTCGTCGATGGTGTAACGCTTGATATTGCTCTCGCTCATCCTTGCGGGCCTTTCGTGCGGAAATGATCCGGATGGCATCGCCTCGGAGGGTGAAGATCACGGCGATCACTTGATCAGCGAGGGCGCCAACGGCAATTTTGCGTGTTTCGACAGTGCTGCGCGCTGGCAGGATCAGGTGGTCAGCCATGAAGATTTCGGCAGCATCATGGAAGTCTATTCTGTGCTTCTTGATATTGGACAGGCGTTTGCTGTCGTCCCATGTGAAGTGTTGGTGTTCCACACGATATCCTTTGGTCTGATGCCCGTTGGGGCTTGAATCTACATGGCGACCTCTCTTTCGTGTTTCGTGTTTCGTGTTTCGTGTTTCGCATACTGCGCCACGGCCTGTATATACAAAACATTATGACGCCGCGCAACCCCTTCAATTCCCCCCGTGCAACCTTTATCTCCGCCTGAGCCAAAGAAGAAGGGACGCCCCCATGACCACCCTGACCCCGCGCGAGATCGTGTCCGAACTGGACCGCTTCATCATCGGCCAGAAGGACGCCAAGCGCGCCGTGGCCGTGGCGCTGCGCAACCGCTGGCGGCGCAAGCAGCTTCCCGCAGACCTGCGCGAGGAGGTCTATCCCAAGAACATCCTGATGATCGGCCCCACCGGTGTCGGCAAGACCGAGATCAGCCGCCGTCTGGCCAAACTCGCCCGCGCGCCCTTCATCAAGATCGAGGCCACCAAGTTCACCGAGGTCGGCTATGTCGGCCGCGACGTGGACAGCATCATCCGCGATCTGGCCGACAGCGCCGTGGCCATGACCCGCGAGCACATGCGCGAGGACGTGAAGTCCCGCGCCCAGGCCGCCGCCGAGGACCGGGTGATCGCCGCCATCGTCGGCGAGGATGCGCGCGAGGCCACGCGCGAACGCTTCCGCGAGAAGCTGCGCGACGGCGCGCTCGACGACACCGAGATCGAGGTGGAGGTCACCGACACCTCCAACCCCTTCCCCATGGAGATGCCGGGGATGCCGCAGGGGGCGGGCGGCGTGAACCTGGGCGATATCTTCGGCAAGGCCTTTGGCGGGCGCAAGACGCGCCGCCGCATCACCGTCGCCGA
>LFIK01002264.1_pt1 | contig 15534 bp, 12 predicted proteins | sample 643401 | NCBI WGS metagenome assembly LFIK01 (sample SAMN03777447, study PRJNA286221) | soda lake metagenome | biome: soda lake; feature: Kulunda steppe; material: water; isolation source: sample T5-Br brine of Lake Tanatar-5 | place: Russia: Kulunda steppe | collected 2010-07
GCACCACTGAATTATTTTTTGCTGACTATATTTTGCAAAAGAGAGTTTTAAAGGGTTTCCTATCATCCCTCAAAGTTTGATGACAAAATTTCAATTGCATGTGGGCGTTCTGGCACATATAGCGCTTAAAATATATATCGCTATATAGCGCTATATAGCGCTATATATTTTTCCGTATAGCGCTATACGCCGACCCTTATATATTTTGCTGTTTTCCAGCTGCTGTATCTGCCAGAACTCCACCTAGCACTTTGAATTTCGGCACCAGAAGATCGGAAGGGAGTTTCAACACCCTGTATAATGCCCCACAAAAAAATGAAAATGAAGAATTAATTATGCTGGGGCTGGGGGCTTCTAGAAACCAGATATAGCGCTATATCTGGCACTAGGGTTTCACTCCTACTCATGTGCAGGCACATGCCTTAGTACCGCTAGGCCCCTCATTCCTCAATTCCCTCAATGCTTAAAACAGCTCTGGATATTCCCTTGAAATGCTACCTGAAAAGTATAATGTTGTCAGGTTCGCCCTTCAGATGAGCATCGTGATCTGAAGAACACACTTGTTCCAGGCACTCCCTAGCTGTTCGTTCTCAAGTGCTGATTGCTGCCCAACGCTGATTGCTCTCTTTTAGACTGCTCTTCAAAATCTTCTGCTGGTGCTGGTGCTGGTGCTACTACTTCTAATGCTGCTACTTCTCTCTTCATGGCTGCTTGCATGGAGCTCTTCGCGTGGACTCAACTCACTCGAGCGCAGGGCACTCCAGCTTGATGAAGGGGACCTCATAATTGATTAAATGAATGGCCATGAGACAATGGAACTGCTTGTGCTGTGCGGGGCCCATTGAGAAGGACTTGATATGCTGCTTCAAGGACACTGGCTTCCCAACACAGTCTTCCTCAAGGCTCCTCCTCACCTTGTTCTTCTCCTCCTCCCTGGCATGCTCCTTGGGGATTGTGCAAACCCCTTCTGCTACCAGTGCTTGTTGCATGCAGTTGTGGTGCTGCATCGTCCTGGGGTTCGCGGGGCTGGCTTGCAACATTTGCACTCCATCACACAGCCCCGCTCTGGCTAAATCTTCATTGTTAACCTGTCAGAACACTTCCTAAGGGGACCTGGCTGTCGTCCCCTTGAAGGTCTGCAGGGGTGGCACTGCCCTGGACATGGGGCTGCATGCCATCTGACCCCAGATTATTTTTTGGCTCGTCCCCATTAAGTATTTCTGTCAATATATTCGCATAACTATATTCTTAGTTATAAGGACCTGGGGTCGAGTCTTGATTTTGGCACGCGCTTTATCTGAAAAACATTTAGCGCTAAAACTATATAGCGCTGTTAGCAAACGCTGATCCCTACCTATTTGGCTGAATATCGCTGGGACGATTCTGCAAAGAATGTGCTAGCAATACCCCCAAACACCCCCCCCCACCACCTTCATGTATAATTAAGTATAAATTTAAAATTTAAAATGAGGGACGAGGTGGTATGGGACAATGGATAGCATGATGATGTGATGAGCTTGGACATGACAGACAGGGTGGTGGGATACCAATCCTTCCAGAGAGCCAGCACCCCTGCTGATCCTGTCTTCAAAAGTGTGAAAGGATGGAAGGAGAAGGGAGAAAAAAGCACTTGGTGGTGGACCTGCTTCGCTGTGGTGCCTGTGGTGTGTTGTCCTCCAGGGAGATTTTTTGCAAGCTGCAGTGCAAACTTTGTGGCACCAAAATTGGCCCAGCAAATCCCTCAAAAACAGCCAAATCACACTGAAAGCTTGGGGTATGCAAGAAGTACAGTGAAGCGGTGGCTGACGAAGGCAAAGCTGCAGCCCTTCAACAAGACCCTGAGTGATACGGCAGCTCTCATCAAAGAGAATAGCAGCCCAACCATTCAGCGCATCAACTCCTGGCGCCTGAGGGCTTCTAAGCATGGCTTCCCTGCCCTTGTCATAGTGGCTATGCGGCTGCTGTGCATGCACCCCACAGCTCGTGCTAGTGAGCACAACTGGTCAGTTTGGGGCCGGCTGCACATCAAGCACCGCTCAAGGCTTGCCATGGAGCACGCGCGGAAGCTGATTCGCATCCGCTGCAACAACAAGGACTTCTCTGAGGACGACCTTGAGTCCAGCCTGCAGCCCCTTGCTGAAGAAAATGAATAGAATTTCTAGGATTGAGCAGCTTAAACAATTAAACAAAAGTGGAACTGGGGGTTTGAACAGGTAGGGGGGGGAGGACGGAACAGCCTGTGGCTCATCCCGGCCTCCGGGAGGCCCGGTCCTGTTTGATTAATTCATTCTTATTACATTTAAGTACCATAAAAATTTCCAGGTCAAAAAGATACGTCTGTGAACTACCGATAATCTCCCATTTAGGCCCTACCCATCTACAGCGAGTCTTGGCGAGCCTCGGCGAGTCTCTTTGGCGAACCAGACCACCCTATTTACCCATAATTACTAATCATACTTATCATACTTGCTGCACAAATTCCAGCTTGCTTGTTGTGCCCAAGGTGCCCCAGTATGACGTCAATTGCCCTAATTTAGGGCCTAAATGTGTATAATTGTGCATGCTTTGAACACATGCAGCTGACCCCCGCAGACCTCCTGGAGTGCGTTGCACAAGGAGTGGACCTATTTGATGGTGCTTACCCTGTGCAGGTCTGCTATGGCCATGAAACAGAGCTGTTTGCTTGGTGCTGCTGGTCGCTGTGGTCCTATGATGCACACAATGCAAATGTTGGCTGAAATTCTTACCCTACCAGTGGAAGAAGATGCTCTTGCTTGCGAACTGTTGTCATGTGGTGCAGTAATTAGGTGCCCTGTGCCAAGTCTTGAGTTGTCTGCTGGTGTGTGGGCGCTCGTCTGCCTAAGTCTCGTTCATCTAAGTCTTCCAGTGGCGCTGAAATCTGGGGGTTATCAGGGGGGGTGCTCTACTATTTTGGTGTGTGTGCGCGTGTGCAGTGTCCCTTCGTGTCAGCAGGTCACTGCTGGAAGCATGGGGCGCCGCTGCATGCCAGATCCTCAGTCCAGCATCTTCAGTATTGTTTCTACACATTGTAATCTTCACTGTGTGGAAAGCTGTGCAGTGCTTGGATCACTATGACCTGAGTTTCCAGGAGTGCGACATTGCATTGGCTCAGGTCACATCCCAAGGATACGCCCTGTGCTTCCCTTTGCACCCTGGCCAAGCGTCTCCACATGGAGAACCGGAGGCAGAAACAGGAGCGGACGATACCAAAATCAACCTTTGGTCGGCTTGTTACAGGTGACCGCAGGAGGGTAGATTGCGGGTGGGTGCAGAGGCGTGCAGCTCTGTGCCATGATGCACCCAGTATGCAACTCAATGATCTATTGAGCTCAAGACAAAAAAAGGCGGAGCAGGCGATCTTTCAAATTTGCCTCTGCACCTCCGTTCAGCAGACTTGTTCGCATTCTTTAAAGCAGTACTCTTGTTCCACAAGTCACTCTTGCACGCGTTTGTGGCCAGGGCATGCGGCTGCATTTAGCAAATTGTAGCCATGCTGGCCTTGCCTGCCATGCCTCTTTCACTCTATTCCGTGCGTGTCTGTCTGTATCTGTATTCTTACCTTAAAACTGTCAGTTTGATGGGACTGTGCGAGGTGCTCTGTAACAAATAGCTCGTACAATTAGCTTGTATTGTAAAAGTGGCCCTCCCGTGCCCTCGGCATCTGAGAATTATTTTCAAGTGCGAAGGTCATATCATGCCATATCATGCCCCAACCCAGTGTTACTTGTTGCTCCTTTCTTGCCTGCAGGCTAGACAAGTCAGGCATGGTTCCAGGATGCTCATGCTATGCCTGCACTAAGCATTCAAGAGCCTACGTGCACCATCTGCTGCAGACCAATGAGATGTTGGTGAGTGCTCGATTTCTGCCTGTTGCGAGCTAACTCAAGAGGCGTGCTCTTCAAACAGTGTGTTTGCCAACTGAAATATTTCGTCTTTTGTGGATCTGTCTGAAGTTGCCTGTGGAAGTGGTCCCCGGGAGCAATTGAGCCTCCATGCTTGGCTCCACAAAGCCAACGCATCTAGCCAACATAAATCCATGGCCCTCCAGCTCCTACTTGTCATAAGTGAATGCCTTCTCTCTGTAGAATTGGGACTGTCCTTACTTTGTTGGTGAGGCATCCAGCACTGTGCACCTGATACAAGAAGATTAGCGGGTGAGTGACAACAATCTCCCTCTTGTCCATGCCCAGGGCGAGGTGTTGCTGGAGGTGCACAACACGCACCACTTTCAAGGCTTCCTTTCAGCCATACGCGGGGCGCTCAAGGCTGGAACCTTTGCTGAATACCGTTCCTGGTTCTGTGAGGGTAGATTTAAAGCTGCACACCAGCAGCTGGAGCAGCAGGCCCAAACTGGCGGCCAGGTTGAAGACCAGGGGACAGAAACAAAGGCATGGCGCACTGATCGTGATAGAGTAGGGGGTGTGAAACGACCAGCCTGGACAAGTGCAGATGGAAAAGACATAATAGAGGGCGTGAATGCAAAGCACCAGCGGACTCAGCAGTGAATACATCTGTGGCTCTTGCTCAAATATAGTTGTGCAGATTTTTTAGAACAGACTTAAGAGCCTCTCTGAGAATCACTGTACGCCATTAAAATTATGTTTTTTGTCAAATGTGGTGTGTGGACTGGCTGCGGACCGTGACAGTGTACACCAATCAGACAACAGGTTGCCCGCGATGAGACTGAGGAGCCTCTGATACCCTTATCCTTCCCTACACGTTCTCTCTCTCACTTCAGCCTGCAAATAGGCAAGGCCAGCGCTGCATGCTGCTGCTGTCAGACGTACTCACAATGGACTGTGGACTGGACTGGACTGGACTGGGCTGGGCGCTGCCACACCTGTTAACTCCCCAAGAGCTAGAGGGGTCTACTCCCTGGCGTTCATGTTACAAGGTCGCTAGGAGCAAACAAGGTATTACTGCGAGTTTGTCTTTGGCGTGCTCAAATACAGCTATAGCTGAACTGACAATGGGATCCAATACTTCTCCAACTGACTCACCCGACCTCCGGGTCACACCGCAGCATAAATCTGGCACTGCACTTATCCGGCGAGGGACTGCTTTCAAAGTAGACTCGTAGCATGACCATAACAGCCCCACTTGTCTCAAGCAGAAGGTGAATGATGCGCAAAGACAACAAACAAATGGTCATGCCAAATACTCAGAAATCAGCGCCTATTACTAAGCAGAGATATGAAGCAGATTAATGGATTCAGCGATTCAGGGATACTCAGACCATGAAAAAACCCTGATCCAGACTGATACAACCACAATCAATCAATCAATGATGACCAGAACCCCTCTGTTGCATGATGATGGCCTCAATTAGGCAAAAGGTTAGCAATCCCCCTAATCCATGCTCATTCATGCATGTAGAATCAATGATGCAGAATTGAGTGACGCAAACAAATACTCCAAGAGGCACAAGCCTCAGGCGCCAACTGCCTCTTCACCTCTGTTGGGCTTAGATGCATGAAGCTGCCATATGCAAATGACTCATATACAAATGACTCCTGAAGTGCCAACCCATCCGACCGAACATGATGGCCAGCCTGGCTGCTCTGTCCAGATCTAAATACTCTCCCCTTCGTAGCAACAACATATGCTGAGCTCTGCAAGCTCCAAGGCGCACTCCTGTGCAGCTGCACTCTGAGCAAGGGCTACTAGAACCATAGGCGCTGGTTCAACCTGGAAAAGGAAAGGAAAAACTACGTAGGCAGTGAAACACCCCCTACATCAATTAAGGAAAAGGAGACACTTTGGTCCGAAGTACCGTCACGGTATGTCTACCCCCACCAGGTCAGAGAAGGAAGAGAAGCATGTCTGGAAAACCCCACAACAGGCTTCCACACAACAAATGCAGGGGCAAAAAATCAGACACACCCACCCACACGTTCAACCTGCTCAACTGCTAGCTGTGTACTTCCCTGGCTGTAGTGCTGCAAAGATGATCCACCCTGACCGTCAGTGACTGCGATGCAGGTATGTCCAATATAATAGAGGCACAGCAATTAACGAGACAGATTCCAGGCATTGGCAATACATGACAAACCAAATGATTATCACCCTTTTCCTTTAAATGCCTGGGGTAAGAAGGTTGTGGGGATGAATCCTTTTCCAGTGTGGCAGAGATCTTGGAAGCTTGATTTAATATTTTGCATGTTCAGTGGTGTTGCATGTGCAAATGCAGGGCGATTCGTCTTGCATGCAGACTCTTGGGCAGCAAAGGGTTCAGTTTTGGGCGCTTGTGGAGCATCGGCGGGAACACCCCCTGTATGCTAGCACATACAACTGCAGAGGCCGACGCACAGGGAACCTGGCTTTTACCAGTGCTGATCAGTTGGACACTAGCCATGGTGTGTGCATTACCAGACATTAAGTGTCGGCGGTACTCAAGCACATTGCAAACAGGATCGGCACGCGCACCCCAATCATGCACCACATGTGTGCTGAACAGCACGTCATACAAGTGGTCAACACCTTATGTAACCAGAAATTGAGCACCATCTGTTGTAAATGTTTTGCACTCATGTGGTGTGCCTTGGTTGAGCATGGTGTGGATGGGGCCGATTAATCGATTACACCGCTGGATGTCCCAATGGATGTGTGGATCTGGGAGGGTGTTGGCTCATAGAGGATCCCATTCTCATCTGCAAACTTCTTGGAGAGCAGGTTTGTCTCGGAGCATGTATCAAACAAAATGCGGGCAGGGTGCCGTGTGTGGCCTCTAAGCATAAGAGAGACACCTTCTTTCGGGCGACACAGGCCTGCTGTCTGGGATGCATACTTGCTAGCATCAAACTTGTCCTGTGCATTATCAGCAGTGTGAACTGCACGTTGGGCTGGTGATGTGGCAGACTCACTCATGCCGTGTGACTCTTTGGTGCTACTGTGTGGGTTAGGATCTGCCATTTTGGCCTTCAAGCAGGCTTCTGCTTTAGTGACAGCAGCAACTGATGTATGTGCACTCACTGACGTGCTTGGGTCGCCACCTTCTTCAGGCAGGAGGTCAGTGTGCTTGAGAGCGCCCATCAGTGTGGCCATGGGACCTGATTTGAGACTTCAAAGGCAGGCAGCTTCTGCAATGCTGCTAGATCAGTGATGGCCAGCTTGTCACCTGGCACACGAACAGCCGCCATGACAGGCGGAGGAGGCTTCTGTTGCAAAGGTGCCGCCCCTGGTGTGCTTGGCCTGCTGACAAGCGTAGCTCTGAATGGCACTGGTGTGGCAGCTGAGACTTTGCGATCGACATCGCTCGTTTCTGCACGCTCAGTTATAAGTGCATGCTTGGGTTACCACATCCAGTGACAGGCTTCTAAAGCACTTGCAATATCAGGTGTGCATGCAGCATCAGGTGCAGCTGTAGCAGTCATGTGTGATTGCAGCGATTGCGTATGTGCGGTGGCAGCTGTGTTGCCCGAGTGTATTCCCTGCAAGTCAGGTGCAGGCTTATGTGATGTATAATCAGGTCCAAAGCATGTGACATGCGGTGGGTGATGGTGACCGCAAGCATCGTGCCTGGGTTGCCTTGATTGTAATATGGATGGACATGATGGGTCCATTTTGCAAAAACGGTCTGCTTTAAGGTTGTGTAGGCGGCGCGGGATATCCTGTCCAATCCCTTCGAATGCAGTTTGGGTCTGATTTGTTTGCAGCAGACTATGAGCTGTGCATGTTACTAATCATCTGCCTCACCAGGCGGCACTCATCTGCGGTATGCGAGCAGAGGCCATGCATGATGCATTTCTTGGTCCCTTGAGGCTTAGCTCTTTGTGGCTTGTGTAAGTAGTGAGTGCTTGATATGAGCAGTACTGCTGGTGGTTTGCTGTGCTGCACTTCCATGCAGGTTTGGTGACAGTGGGGCAGAGCAAGCAGTAAGACCTACCACCTTCTCAATCCTCTTTGGTACGATGGATTCCATCCGGTTTAGCAGCTGCTGGTGCTGGTGCATTATGTCAGTCAAGCTCTTGACTTGCGCGTCCTTATGTGCCATTTAGACCTGCTGCATGTGCTAATGCAGCTCCAGAACATGCTGCACTTTTTGCATGAGCATAAGCACAGCTCGCTTTTCAAGCACAATTGATGCTTTGTGTATTTAAAATACTTGTGGGCAAAGGTGCTCAGATCGTCACCGCTGTTGAGTGTGAGGTCTTGTAGCTCCAGATCAGGGTCAGCATCAAGATGCGCGAAATGCTCTTTGAGCTTGGCAAAAAGGTTTGCAGTCAGGGTGCCGCTAGTGCTGCCAGGCACAGATGTGAGCAGCTCTGTTTGGTGGGCTTCATACCAGTAGTATGCGGGGCTGTCATGTGGAAATGCTTGTAGGCAAAACAGATGCACAAGGTCACGCTCGGCAACATAGCGCCTACACATGATGTTAGTCCTCACAAACCAAAGTTGGGCTTCTGCTAGCCAACTTTTCAGGCTATCTGCCCTTTTCTCCCCTATATACAGGTAAGGTTTCAGGTACGGTGATAGTAGGCATGCTGGGAAATGGCGTGTGTTGAGTCAGGATTTGCTGTACCAGGCTTGTGGTACACCAGAGTCAGGTGCGGAACCTGTTATGTGTGATCACCCTGAGGTGTGCTAATGGCAGCTAGTTACGTTCTCGCAAAGTGCAAGTTACAGACATATAAGAAAACCCTTGGGGGTCAGGCGCGGCAGCATATCCAGTCCAATCAAAAGTGAGCTGTCCAGGCTCAGAAATTAATACACACGGTGTGTCAATGTAAGGACTCAATCACCCCAGTGCAAACGAAGGAAGCTTGTGCCAGCCTTAGCTGATCTGCGAATACTCATTCGGGTGGCCTTGCAGATCCCCAATGATCTGGTCAGCTTTGATTCCCTCGATTCATCCCCACCATCCTGCCTCTTAGCCCTAAGCCTGCAATTGCCTAGTGGGCACGAAGGCCCTTGGCCGCCTAGTACATTTACGTGCAAGTATGCGTTGCAGTGCGAGCCCCCTATCCCCCTCAACTTAGATCCACTGGCACAGCTTGTTGCAGCGTGGGCTTATATGGCATGGCAGCACCTAGCGTCTTGCGCTTACCCGCCCGTGATGCTTGCCAGGTCGCGGAGACCTCCCAGTAACGTAGATTCACTCTCCGGCACATGCTTGCGGACACGCGCAAGACACAAAGTGAAACAAAGTGGTATTTGAGCAATGTAGTGTGTGGACTGGCTGCGGACAGCAACAGTGTACAACAAGCAGACAACAGGTTGCCCGCGATGAGACTGAGGAGCCTCTGATACCCTTATCCTTCCCAACACGTTCTCTCTCTCGCTTCAGCCTGCAAATAGGCAAGGTCAGCGCTGCATGCAGCTGCTGTCGGATGCACTCAGACTGGACGGTGGATTGGACTGGACTGGACTGGACTGGGCGCTGCCACGCCTGTTGCCCCCCAAGGGCTAGAGGGGTCTACTCCCTGGCGTACAACCTACAAGGTCGCCTACGAGCAAACAAGGTACTACTGCAAGTTCGTCTTTGACGTTCAAATACAGCTATAGCTGAACTGACAATGGGGCCAATTACTCCTCCAACTGACTCAACCGACCTCTGGAACATAATGCAGCATAAATCTGGCACTGCATAAATCTGGTGTGATACTACAAAGACGGCTGAAATCGATGGGCTCACAATTTTGCAGCTTTTGTTTGTATGCAAACAATCATCATGTCAAATCATCCATGGTAGAAAGAGTGTGGGTTGACCAGCAATCATTGGACCGTCAGCTCAGCAGCATGTATGCGCGTAAAATAACAATGACAAGTAACAATTGTAAAGTAGTTTTCATGTTTTATTCAGGATTGTGCATCTCATTTGGTCCAAGCTGTTATCCGAAAAAACCAATTGAACTGTTTAAGGTCCAATCCAGGCCACACTCACCAATGACACACCAAGAAGGCATAGAGTCCCTAATCCCCAACATTCGATGTCCAATCTTCATGACCATAGCTATCATCATGATGTACATCAATCGTATTATGTGACTCCGTACCTGTGCACCATGTGCCTATGCACCATATGGCTAGCACTGGTCATGGAGGTGCAGGGTTGCACGCTACGGCTACGCATTGCGTAGTGCGCAACGGTCTTGCAGACAGTAAGTAGCCTTCGGCCAAGTTACCAACTCCACTCAATCTCTTTAACCGACACCTGCATGCAATAGAAAGCATAGGCCCCTAATTTTGCTTGGACAACCATACACTTGTAAGCATAGAATGTGCCTTGCTTCTAGCACACTTTGCACACCTCTCCAATGAAAGCTCGTCTGTTTTCAAACAAGTAAGCACATCCTCCTGTTGCTTGAATACAATAAGCATATAAGAAGGAGTTTAAAAATACATAGATAGAAAAGGGTATCGGCAGTCTTGAGAAGGCTCAGGTCGCAAGTCCGTGCCAGCATGCAGGATTGCACACTCCTGTCATTCAGACAGCTGCAGCTGCATTCATGCAGCATTTTCATGAAACATGGCATGATGCCCCTCTGCTGCATGTTGACCTCTGCTGCATAATGCCTTACAGCTGTGGACTCGGGACAGTTGCAGTGTAGCTACACTGTCCTATAGGACGAAAGCAGCACCGCCTTCCTCCAACTTCAGTTGCGCGCGCAGCGAGCTGTGTATTTTCCCTCCCACATGGCGTGATATCAAAATCGAGTTCCCTGCGCTTGATTTGAAGGCTGTCCTTTCAAACTTCAAAGCCCATGGGCCAGGCCCTGAGGCCCAGGAGGACACGGCCAGTGGCATAAATAAAATGACCACAACCAGGAGGAATTCACTGTTGTTCTAGCCTAAATTTTAGGCAGATCACAACGCTCCAGCACAAACTCTCTCCCAGCTCAAAGCTGCTGGTGGCCCAAGCCGCAGGCCTATGTGGTACGCTACGGTTCTCCAATCCTGCACTGCACCTGATAAAGACTGGCAGAAACGGGCGGGCACTTCCAGCCGATAACTTGAAATATATAGCATAGAGATGCATGCATCACTTAAAAGCAATCGCATATAATGCTTGAGGGCTCTAATCTTCTGGTCGGAACGCCAGCGAAGTCCTGATTATTCGAACTTTTTGTATTTACACAGCGTTTTTTCTTTGAACATATCTCAGAGGCTTTTAAAGACTTCTGTAAGTGGGCTTGGCTTTTGTGTCGTAAGCAGTACGAAAGACACATGCATCGAGTAATCAAAATCTGCTCTCCTGCTTTCGTTCATGCTTGCATCCGTGTCTGGTCACATGCTCACTGAGCAAGCTTTCCTTCCTAGGAATCCTTTGCTTGTCTTATGCTTATGTGCAGCTGTGAATATTTTTGCTCTAGTGTGTAAGATACACATGCGTTTCAGTGTTAGACGGCCTCTAGGCTCTACGCACTGCTAGCAGGTTAGGAGTCCAACACTCGCCAACCATGGCGTACGACCCTGTGCATAGCACAGAGGTCTGCCGCAGGGCCATGAAAGGCTGGGGCTGTGATGGTGGGTAAGGTTTGCCCCATGATAGCTTGAAAGCGAAGGGCAAAGCAGGAGCATGGCGTTCCATGACAGTGGACATCAGCTCTTTAATACCCCCACCCCCAAACCGGACTAAAGCCGCAGGGGTCTTCAACCTTTACATTATCCTGCACACCCTGAATTGACTGAGTTGCTCATCTTCCGTTACTCCTAACAAGCGCAGATGAGATACTCATCGCAACGATTTGCAATAGGACAAACGAGGAGCTTCAGGTGTGCTACAAGTTTACTGGTGCGCGTTTGCGCATGTTCTTCAACCACAAGAAGCCATCCACAATTGAAGCAATTCCTCAAATAAAGCAGGAAGAATGAAAGAGAGAGAGTGATAGGGTCCTGCATCAGCTTTTTTTGCCTGAACTTGAGGCTCAAGCTCGGCTTCTTTTTGGCTGGCTCCTTTGCCATAGTGCATCCAGGGAAAACAGTCAGCTGCGTCTGTGGATACTTCTATATTACATGACTGTTGTGAGTACTGGTGATTGCCTGCACAGGTCCTTCGGGAAACATACACTAAAGAACTGAAGCGAGATTTGATCGAGGACGTAAAATCAAACACATCCTGGTGGTACAAGGTACATTGTACTCATAATTCCTCTAGAGTGTGTATGTGTGTCTGTTGTAAATGAGAGTGCAGACTTGTGTGCATGCGTGCGTGCTGCAAACACTGGGCTGCTGCCACCTGCTGCTCTAGCTGCTTTGATAGTTGTAATGTTCATGTGCCTTGTCGGAAGCCCAATGACATCTTGAATGCGTACACCACCTGCCCACTTTGCATTATGCAAATTTGCATCCCCAAAAACAAGTGTGCATCAAAAAGGATGACCTGTGTGCATCTCCTGTCTTTGTCCTCATAAAGGAGGCAATGATGGCAACTCTTATGACACCATAGGAGTATATGTGCAGGGTGCTTCACAAGGTGCGCTCAAGAGCAACTTGGATCGTTGCGCCGGGTGCTCTGCCGGGTGCATTCCACCAGTGCGCACTTGTGAACAGTACTTGCCTTGTGTGGCTGGCGGGTGCAAAGGGAGGCACTTGCAGCACTTCATGACAAGCCATGGCTGTACTTGCAGCGTCTTGGTGCAACATTGTTGTAAGGCAAGCCAAATAAAAGCAGAGGGCCATGTCAAATAGCCAGGTGCATGCTGTAAACAGCCACACACAGGGAAAAATGCTCCAAATGTGTGAAAGCGAGAAAAGACCATCCGCATCTGAGCTGTGCTTGTGTGAAGAGCTGTGAAGCCCGTGCACATGCATAACATAAGCGGTTCATGCTGGCCAGCTGATAGGCAAGCAGATGCATGTAACAGGGAAATTACTACCCTCAAATGACCCCAACAATTGTGCTGACTGCTATACAGCAGAGCTTAATCCCCCCTGCCAAATCTGCAAGATGCAGGGGCATACATACATGCATGCTTGTGCAAGTTTGTGCAAGTCCAGTCACAAGCATCTATTCACATGCACACTGCACTCAGATGTGGTTTTTGCTGAACTTCTGATGTGTACCTACCTGTGCATGGCAGGCTATGGCTGGGTTGGGCACCGATGAACGAGCCATGATCCAGGTGAGAAGATAGAGCATTTTGTAGAGGTTGTGTATGTCCCAATGGTCAACCTATTCAGCTGGCGTCACACGACGTGTCATGACCATGCCCTGGACAGAACTAGCTGAACTTCTTGGCACTTGACTGACTGATATGCTTCCTTGGCTTGCACCCAGTTAGTGAGCATGAGCGGTGGCAGCAAGCATCCTTGCAGAGAGTTGCATCATTACAAATTGCTATTCCTCGGCTCCCAATAGCATCCCCAACAACTTGAGCAAGCCGCGTCATGAGCCAATGCAAGCTTGTCTCTCTTGTCACAACCTCCTGACTCAACTTTGCAGGTCTTGACGCACTTAAAGAAACCAGAGATGGAGGCAGTGAAGGTATACCTTGTTGCAGAGCACATGTTTACTCTTGCTGTCCTGCTGCTTGATGGCTTTGTATGAATCCAAGGGCTTGCATTTGATGATATGTTCCCCTGGGAGTTTCAAGCAAGTAGTTTACTGCTGTCCTGGCAATCAAAAGTGTTGAGGCCGCCCCTTGTCTGTTATTTACGCATAGGAAGGTCGGAAAAAGAAGCTGCTGCGACTGCTAGCTGGCTGTTCCTGGTGCTTGGAACATGCATTGCTGTTGTGCGTCCGCAGGCCACATACCTGGACATGTACAAGAAGATGCTGGCCTATGATATTGAGGTAACTAAGAGGAAAGGATGCATATGCTTGAACTTGGCAAGGGGTGGGCATCTTGCGCAGTGGGAGTTGAGGATGCTGCAGAAAGTAGGCAGGTCTTTATTGTGAGCAAGAGTTGCTTTTGGAACCGAAGTCAGCCTCCAGGGATTCATGTTTTGCGATGTGGAAACGTAGGCTGTGAAACATCTCCTTCCTATGCAAGTTCCCAGTCTGGTAGAGAACTCATACGCAAGAGAAGCTCACCTCAGCTGCTGTGGGTCTCCAGATTGTTACTGTGCGTGCATGCATGAATGCAGGACGACACAAGTGGGAGCTTAAAGAAATTCTTTGTTGGTCTCATTGATGTGAGTGCACGCCCCAAGATTCATCCACCGCTCTGATCTATTCACCAGCCTGCCTGTGCGCACTCTGACCTTTGTGGCATGTTTGACCTCGTCTTTGCCCAAGCTAACCTTGTGACCAAAGGCACAATTGTATTTGCAGTCTCCAAGGGACCGAGTAGAGCACCCGGAAGCAGAGATTGAACGTGACATTGTTGAATTGTACAATGCAGGTAAACACATTGTGTTCTTGAAAATATGCTGTTTGCCTACCCTCATAAGAAGTTTCTCCATCCATTCTCTTCCTGCCTCCATGTCTGACTTATGTCAGTGGTTGTTATGCAGTATTTTCAGGCCTTCAGCTGTACGTCAGATTAAGTAGGCCTTGATTGTGAGACTCTTTGCTCATAAGTACGTTAGTTCATGCTCGCATTTGTTTTGACCAATGAAGCATCCGCCTCTGGACCTGAATCTTTGTGGCCTTGCTCATCTTCCTTAAAGCTGTCGTGCCCATCTCTGGTCCTGGTTTCACTTTGCATAGGACAAAACCGATGGGGAAAGGATGACACTGTTTTTATCAACATTATTACCAAGCATGACAATGAGTAAGTTGGAGAAGCATGTGCTACTTTGGGAGAAGAGCATTTTTTGTGACTTGTGTATCTAAGATTCTTGCTAACCTGCAGTGGCAGTTTTTTGGCACGACAAAAATTTCAACCTAGAAGGTCATGGTGGTAGTATGTAGAACGCCCCCAGCACATTCGCGTGCATTTGATTGTACTTTTACTTTTGTATGGCAATATTTCCTAGCTTGTCTTCCTTTTGACTCCCCGAATTTCAGGGTGTCGCTCCTTAGATTTTGATATTTGTTTGGTGAGGGCTCGGCATTGCTGCCACAGCAGGTCGGCTCAAAGCTATTGTGCCCATGGCAGGGGAATTTAGGGGGCTCTGTGACATGTTTGGTTTGCCCGGAACTACTTTTTGAAAATTTCCGGTTCCCCGGAAGCCTGTTCAGAATGTTTCCGGTTTGACTCTAGAAAAAAAGCCCGGCCGGGGGCTGCGGCCCCGGCCGTGTGAGTCACTGCGCATACCAGGGTTGGGTCATGCGTATTTTATCGCATTTTACGCATTGAAAAATAAGGCTAAAATTCGCGAATTGAAAATACCCGGTTTCAACTGCGGGTTCAAATGCGGACCCTCCCCCCCCCGGCCTTTAACAAAGGACTTTGTTCCTGCTCATTTCCTCTTGGTGACCTTACCCAGCGTAAACAAATTAAGAGAAAAACGGAAGTTGTAAGCAGTCTATATCTTATTTACTCCTCATCACTGCTTCTATCTTCTGCATCACTGCCCTGGCACTCCTCATCGTCACTGAAGACTTCCCATGCTTGTGCCTGAGGCCCCTGCTCCAGGGACTGGGTGCGCTCAGCCAAGCGCAGGTTGCTGTACGGCCACCCCTGC
>LFIK01002265.1_pt1 | contig 15533 bp, 27 predicted proteins | sample 643401 | NCBI WGS metagenome assembly LFIK01 (sample SAMN03777447, study PRJNA286221) | soda lake metagenome | biome: soda lake; feature: Kulunda steppe; material: water; isolation source: sample T5-Br brine of Lake Tanatar-5 | place: Russia: Kulunda steppe | collected 2010-07
CCCCCCCCCAAACCCCGGCCGACACCCCCGCCATCATCCGTTTCGAACAGCAAGGTGGCGTCGCACCCCGGCCCGAAGGACACCTCGACCACGAGCTGTACACCGCAACGATCCGCACCCGCGAACGTGGAGAGCAGACCGTCGCCTCCGTCCCCGTACCCGAAGTGTTCTACCACCGGGTCACCAACGACCCGAACACCGCGATGCCGTTCATCCTCGCCAAACCCGGGACGTCCGCCCAAGCGCAAGTGAACGACATCACCCGGCTCGCCACCGAAGCCGACCGGCTGCTCGACCAGCTCGCCGGCCCGCTCCAGCTCGACACGACGAACCTCAGCGAACGCGCCCGAGCGTACGCCCAAGAAGTTCGCCAAGACGTCGAACTGCTCGACACGCTCGGCTGGGGCAGCGCCCACCCCCTCGACATGGGGGCAGCCGTCCGGGCCACCTACGGGCCGGAAGACGCCGACGCGTACCAGGTGCTCGACCAGATCCGCTTCGTCATCTACGTCTCCAAGGAAGCCGACCGCTACGGCGATAGGTCCATCTCGGTCGTCACCGCCGAGCACAACGGACAGCAGGTCGTCTACCAGGTGTACGGCGGAGTCCGACCACCCGGCAAGTACCAGGCCGCCTACCACCCCTACCGAGACGCCTGCACCGGCAACGACGGGATCGCACGAGCACTGCTCGACACCGACGAGATCGCCACCCTCCGCCGGTTCACCTGGCCCCAACCGCCGGTGTAGACCGCGGAAACACCAACGTGCGCCGCCCGCGAACCCGGGCGGCGCACACCGCTGTCAGCCCCAGCTGATGGACAGCAGCACCGGGGAGACACCCTCTTCGGCAGCCCAACCGACCGAAGGAACACCGGTGGCCACCATCCTCCACCTCCTCCCCCTCAGCGCCCTCGCCCACGACCGCGGATACGACCCCGGCACGCCCGAACCGCGCGCCTGCCGCAGCGCACAGGACACGGAACGGCTGGAGATCGCCGCCGCCGCCCGAGGAGACACCACCCCCACCGTCACCCGCATCGGACCGGACCAGTTCCAGAACCTCCAGTCCGAGAAGACGGCGCACGCCCTGGCACACACCCTCCAACGCCAGAAGTAAGACCACCGGTAACCGCACAGCAGTGGCGCCGCCCGGACGGGCGGCGTCACCTGACGTTCGGCGCTCACCGGTCAGCCAGGAGGGAGGACCTCAGGCTGCTGGGCGGGAGCGAAGCTCCCATCCTTCTGCGCCTGCAACGGCGCGTTGTTCCAGCCGGACAGCTGCAGCTCCAGCTCGGCGACCTTCTGTCCCACCACCCGCTGAAGGAACCGGTAGTGGCGCAGCTCGGCGGTGATACTGGCAGAGATCTCGTCAACACACCCCTCCGGGGTGTCATGCAACCCGTGGAGACAGTCACCGTCTCCGACCTCTACCGGCACGACCTTCGGATCGCGAGGGGCGAACCGGCCCGCCCTGTACAGCGTGCGGGTCATGACGGCGCCCTTCCTGTTGCGACGTTCAACGTGTCGGCCGTCTCGAGCGCGTCGCGCAACATGGCGAACGTGACCTTCCCGTCCGGGCCCGCCGACGCCTCCTCGAGTTTGTCGATCAGCGCGGAGACGAACCCGGCTCCGTGGGTGTCGACCGCCCCTTCCAGATCATGGACCTGGTCGTTGAACCGGTCGAGCTCCCAGCACTCCCCGCCCATGTACGCCGCAGTAACCAAGAGCGCTACCCCGACCATCGCGGCGACAACGGCGAACCCTGCCACATGCTCGTTCAGGGGAACACCGAACAGGGAGGCGGCAACCACCGCCACAGCGAGGGCAACCACCGCCCCGCCGCCACGGATGGTCCGCGTGCGGCCCCGGTCGTGCCGTCGTTGTGCTTCGTGCGCTTCGTCGGCATCGGCGAGACGGGCAGCCAGTTCCCGTGCCGCCTCCCGAGCCGCTGTCCGTTCGGCGTGTCGGGCGCGGGTCGCAGCGACCACCCGCGATGCTTCTACCTCCAGCTGTTCCACAGCTTCTCCTTCGTTGGGGATCCCACCTCCCCCACCGTGTCCGTCGGACAGCTCGAGACAACTGGTGCACCCGGCAGCTGCAGCAACCTGGAAGGACACCCCCGGACAGGAGCGAGACTATGCACCGTGCACGACGCGAAGAAGCGATCCAGGTCGGTGCCCGCGCCCTCGCCAGAGAACGCACAGGCCAGCTCGCACCCGACATGGACGACGACACCGGACAGCAAGCCGTGGCGGACGCCACCGTCGTCATCGACGCCACCCTCGCCACCCTCAACCTCACCACCGTCCCCTGAACCCCCGAGAGAAAGACACACCCGTGAGTGACGCACCCACCTCCGACGTCGTCGGCATCCTCCAGGATGGCGAGGACCTCATCGTCGAGCTACGCATCCGTGGGAAGGCGGACAGCGGCGCGAGCATCGCCCAGCTCCCCCCGTCTGTCACCGGCGTGATCCGCACCATCTGCGACAGCCACGACCGGTCCTACCCCGCCAGCCAGCGGACGCGGAGCTAGCGCACACCTGCTCGACGACGACGCAGCTCCCGCACCATCCGACAGCAGGCGACCAGCCGCACCCCACCAGGAAGGACCTCCTGTGGACCCGCAAACCATCACCATCCTGTATGTCGCACTCGCACTCGCATCCGCAGGCACCCTCATCTACACCACCATCAGACGGCAACTCAGCCTCGCGCTACTCACCCTCCCTGTCATCGGCGCCATCGGCTACCTCGCCCACCCCAGCACAGCACTCACCTCCCTGACAGCACCGTTCGCAGCCGGCGCGGTCGCCATCCTCGTCTACCTCGGCATCTTCGGCCTCACCATCAACGAGACCCTCGAAGATGAGCACCTCCCCGGCATCCGCGCCGTCGGACTCGTCATCCTCGCCGTGCCCGCCGTCACGCTCGCCGGCAGTCACGACGGCGGGGCGATCGACGACACCCGGTGGGCAGTCGGCATCCTCGCCGCCGACACCACCGACGTCGAGGAGCTGCCCGCACTTGCCACCGCCGCCGCAGACGTCTTCGGCACCGAAGTGGCCAGCATCGTCCCAGCCGGCCAGGACCGTGCCGAGATCACCTTCCGCAGCACCAACACCCACCCCACCAGCGCATGTGTCACCCTCCACGTCGGCGCCGGCGCCGGCGACAACTGTCACGTGGCTACCGACCCCGGCCGTCTCGCCAAGCTCGCCCAGCTCGGCATCGACAACCCCGCTACCGACATCGACGCAGACGATGTCGCCAGGTGGGAGGCCGCACTCGCACAGACCGGCGGGCGCTGAACCATGCTCGCCCCCGCCCTCTACCTCACCCTCCTCGCCATCATCCTCACCGCAGGAGTGGCAGTCGTCACCGTCCGACGCACCCCCGCAGCGCTCATCCTCCTCGCCCCCACCACCGTCCTCGCCGTCGCCCTCGCACACCCGGCTCTCACCATCAGCGACCAGGGGGTGCTCGGCGCCGGGTTCGCCGCACTCATCGTCACCTTCGCCCTCATCATCCCCTTCATCGACGGCGCATCTATGCGCACCTCCGACACCGTCTACTACTCCTTCCCGGCCGTCCTAGCGACCCTCGTGCTCGTCTTCGTCACCGCAGTGTTCAACTCTGGCAACCCCAGCGACCTGCGCGACGCCGAAGCGGCCCTCAACCAGCTCGCTGACGAACTCGAACAGCCGGAAGAGACCACAGCAGCAGCCCTTGCTGTCGCTACACATCTCAACCTCGACGTCCCCCACCTCCACGCCAACGACGCAGGCCACATCGCCGTCACCTACCTCACCCAGGACCACCACCCCGCCGTCCGCTGTATCCAGAACGACGCCGACGCCGGCGAGGCCGAACAGTGCGAGCAGTCCGCACGCACACTCACCCCCCGCCGCACACCCCAATGGCCGCGCATCGTCAGCAGCCCGGAGTACGACCAGTGGGACACGCGTGTCGCAGCACTGATCGACCAGGACGGCTGGCGGGACTGAGGGCAGAAGCCGGGCCGCCACCAGCGAAGGTGACGGCCCGGAAGGTCAACTGTCAGCGAACCGGCGGGTAGGCGGCCGGCCAGACACACGGATGTGTGCCATCGTGTAGAGCAGCTCGCCCCACTGATCCTCGTGGCTGCGCCCCTCGAGCACCGCAGCGAACCACCGGTCCGCCACCTCCTCGTACGGCATCGCCTCGATCGTCCTCATGAACATCGACACGTCCAAGCCGCGGGACAGCAACACATCCCGGACGCCCATGTGGAACGCCTCCGGGTGCGGCGTGTTGTCCGGGTGCGGCAGATCATCGCCGGCGATGGCGACCCTGCCGACCGCCCCGCCGGCCGCATACCAGCCATCCGGACCTACAGGCGGCTGGTCGAACCGCAGCCGGCAGGCACCACCGGTGGCACCCCAGGTGCGGTCGTAATCGAACCGGGTCGCACGCACCACAGTGCGCATCCCCAACGTCGTCATCTGCACTCCATCTCTGTTGGCAACACCGCCACCGTCGCCGCCGGGAGCCGACCGGCAAGCGGCAGGCTGTTGCCGAGAAGCGTGCAGCCGTGATGGTAGAGCACGCCCCACCCCAGAAGGAACCGCTATGCCGTCACGCATCATCGCGTTCATCGAGACCCGCGAAACCCACGTCCAAGTCACCCCAGAGCACGCCGAGGAGCTCGCCACATGTGCGGACAGCTCTGAACTTGCTGAACAGCTCGACCAGTGCAGGCTGGCCGCCGGCGGGAACCTCGCACCCCACACCATCGCCGACCTGCACGTCGAGTGTGACCCGCCACCCGACCCGTTCGTCACCCCGCTCGAGGGCGACGGCGAGCTCCGCCGGCTGTGGGCCGCCCGACACGCAGTCAGCGACGCCCGCCGGCAGCTGGCCGCCGCCCGCCACCAGGAAGGCGACATCCGCACCGTCGAGCAGGCCATCGCCACCCTCGACGAGGTCGAAGAGCAGCTGCGGGTCGCAGCCCTCGCCGAAGAAGGCCTCGGGCCGGACTTCCAGCCGTTGCAGCGCGCACCACGGGAGCTCGCGGCCACCCGCTGAACCCGCGCCCCACACGCAGCCGTGTGGGGCGCTGGCATGCCACGAGGCGGCGCGGACAGTGGAAGGAGAGACCCCCGACCACGATGAGCACACCATGCCAACCGCCCCGATCGAGGTCATCGTCGGTGAGACGTTCGACGGCCCCCGCGGGCCCCGAACGCCGATCACCGTCGAAGGCGCCGACAGGGAACACCACTACGTGGTGTCGGTCGGCGCCGACCCGCTGTTCGGCACCGCCGAGCAGCTGGTGTTCCCCGCTGACACGGACGGCGAGATCGCGTCCTACGACGAGATCGCCGCCGTCGACAACCTCGAGGAGGCGGTCGCGGCGCTCCGCGCCCACCACCTCGGCATCTGAAACGCGAAACGCCGTGCGCCACCGGCCACCCAGGCCCGGTGGCGCACCGCCATGCCAGCGGACAGTTGCACCCGCACGCGCGCGCCAACGCTGCACACCCCACACCACAGGAGGAACACCTATGCAAACCAGCGTCGAACTGCACCAGCGCATCCAAGCCCGCCAGCAGCACGAAGCGATCCTCAACATCCGCGCCGAACGGCACGCCCGCAGAACCCGCGAATACCAGACCGCCGCTCGAAGAGAACAGTGGCACACCACCATCAGCCGACGGATCACCCCCGCACTCGCTGCACTGATGCTCGCATGGATCGCCTACGACCTCGGCAGCAGCAACCTCCCTGCGAACACCAGCGCCTGGTGGTACGCGCTCGGCACTGTCACCATCCTCATCCTCGCCCTCCTCAACGTCGCCACCTACGACTACCTCGCCCACATCAACGCCCAGCAGCGCGACGAGATCCGACGCCAGCTGCGCGGCTGGGTCGAGGTGCACGACGATGACACCCTCACCGAACAGATCGGGAAACTCGGGCCGTCCCCGAGTGTCAGCGACATCAACACGGCCCTGTACGACCACACCGTCGGCGGCCGCTGGTAGCCGACCAGCACCCCGCACCCCCGCACAGCACAGGTTGTGCGGGGGTGCGCTCTGCCCGCCAGCCCGCCCACGGAGCCGGCGGCAGCGGCGGACCCCAGGAGGCTGTTGACACCGGTGGTCCCGCGGCGACCGGTAGAGCCACCAACAGAGGAGTCACACGTTATGGAGCCCGAACCTCTCGGCATGGACACGACGGCGAGTGCCACCTGGCACGCCAAGATCCTCATCGAGACCCGCCAGCCGGCACTCCACACCCTGGCCGCCGTCGGCCGACACGTCGCGGCCACCCCCGGGCTGATCGCCTGGCAGACCCCACGGCCGTTCCCACCGGCAGCCTTCGTGTACCCCGCCGGCGAATGGGAGCTTGAGATCGAGGTCTTCACCGCCGTGCTCGCCCCGAACACGTTGGCAAGCACGCTGCGGGAAGCAGGACTCCGAGTCCGGGAGGTCGAGATCGAACCGCTCGCCATCGCCGCGGCAGCCCCTGCCTGAACCGACCGATGAACCGCAACCGCCCCAGGACACCCTGGGGCGGTTCGCATGTGCCCCGGCGCGCAGCAGCGGCAGACCCACCCCCGCCCACACAGAACCCCGGCAACACCAGAAGCAAGGAACACCCCTCTTGTTGCGAGGTTCTCCGCAGGCTCCACCGTCTCCCCGGAGGAGGGGGTCGTACCACGTCCCCGGCGCGTTCAGGGCAGCGACGATGGCACGCACCGTCCGGACGCAAAGAGGCGCCGCCCCTCCCGAAGGAGAGGCGGCGTCACGTCATCTCAGGTCGTCATATCAGTCGTTGTAGGGGCGTGTGGCGCGCAGACGCCACCGGTTCTCCCCCAGCCGCTCGACACGGTCCCACCGGAACCGGTACCAGTCGTCCGACTCCTCGGGCACGTTGGCGACCAGCCGGGTGAAGTAGTTGCGGAACAGCCCCTCGGGCAGCTCCGGCCCGTCGTGGGTGATCTCGATCGTCGCGTCAGCGACGTCGGGACCGTAGGGAGCCTCCTGGCGGCCATGGTTGTGGATCTCGAACGTGATCGTCACGCCCGCTCCTTCTATCGGCATGCCACCACCATCACCGCCACACACCACCCCCCAAGACCGGACGCCCACACACGACCCGTGTAACGGCCGCCAGCGTCTGCACCCTGCCAGCATCCCAACCCGCCAGGTAGCCAAATCCCTCCCGCTGCCGCGCTGACACCGGGACATGCAGCGCACCTCCTCTCCAATGGAACCGGCAGAAGGGCGCCCCACGCACATGGAAACCACCGACGCGAAACGAGGTGACCTTCGCGTCGTCTCCCCACCCGGGTCACACGTCGGCGCGAAGCTGTGTCTCATCCTGCGTCGAAACGCGACCTGGGACGCCTGTGAGATCGTACTCATTCACCCCCACCCCGAACTGGCAACCGCAGCCGACGCTGTCGTCCCCCACGAGCTCGCCGGCACGCCACACCCTATCGTCGTGCAGACCGACCTGCGGGGCGTCGTCTGGACATCGCAGGCAAGCGGCCAGCGGTACGGACGGATCGCAGACGAGCTCCTCGACGCGATCTCCTCCCTGACCACCCGGGGCGCCGAGGTCCCACACGCAGGTGTGCGCACCGGGTCCCGCCTCACCGGCCTGCACGACCGGCGTTGGCGGTTCAAAGAGGCGGAAGGGCGGGCACTCGACCAGCTTACCTGGGAGTGCACCACCCACCTCCTTTCGTCACCGCCGAACCTGGCCTCCCCCAGTTCGCCGAACACCCACACCCCAGCCCGCCTCCCCCGCGATCACACGCGAGGCAGGGTCACCGGCTGAGACCTTGGACGGGTCGAACCACATCGGTGCGCCACACTTCCCCACCTCACCGTTCTGCTCTTCCGACATGCCCGCACCCTCCCTGTGGCCAACGACTGTGACCAGCAGTGCCCGCGGTGCCTCGCCCGTCCACGTGCTCGAGACCGCCGAGACGTTCGACACCGGCCCCTCCATGCCCCCTGACCACTGCAGTATCACCCAACCACACCACCCTTACCAGACCGCCGACAGGACCCCAGATGACCACACCACTACCCCCCGAACTCGCCCGCACCATCGAGGAAGGCGGGCATGTCCTCAGCTACCAGCAGCAGCTCCAGCTTGCCGAACACGAAGCCGGCCTGCTCGGCATGACCCTCGCAGAAGCCGCAGCCCACGCCACCGACGGCACGCTGCCCCGCACCCCCATCGGCTACGAACTCGCCGACCTGCTCACACACCTCAACCCCGCCGCACCCCGGACGCAAGAAAGGTAGACCGAACCACCCAACCCCAGCTCACCCCCGCGCGACGGCCCGCAACCTCCGGCGATACCGCACCAACCGCTCCTACCGCATAGCAACAACGCCCACACCCAGGAGGCGAGTCGGCACCCGGCGAACCGTTCCCTGCAGCACCCGACACCGCTCACCTAGACGCCTGCACATCGGCCGCCGCACCACCCCGGCCGTCGTCACCAACACCCGCTCGAGCGTCCGGACCGTTTCTGCCCACCCCCGACCACCGCTGCACCCGCCTGCACTGTACTCCCCTACAGTGAAGCGAGCTACAGCTCACGAACCCCGGCCCGCTTCACGCCGACGGCAGCCACCCAAGAGGAGGCGGAGCCGCCGCAGCAGCGATCCTGCCTCCCCTGCCAAGGAAGAGTCTCTCCCCAAGAAGCCCCACAACCCACCTGTTGCTAGGTTCTCTGTGGACTGCCCCGGTTCCTGCGACCCGTCGCCCCGCCTGGCGCTCTTGTGCTCAGCGCCACGCCCGCACAATGGCACGCATACGCCACCCTGTGAGGCTGCAATGAACACCATGTTTCGCTACGACCAGGACGAGCTCACCGAGCTGTTCCTGGGGCGCCGCATCACCGGCGCCGACCGGGAGAAGCAGCTGCTGGTTCTGGACGACGGCACCTTGCTTCAGCTGAAGGGCAACGACGGGTGCGGGGGGTGCGCGGCCGGGAACTACCGGCTGACCGACCTCGCCGACCCCGCCGATCTGTTCGACGCCGAGGAGGCCATCGTCACCAACGTCGCCGTCGACGAGGACGACGAGGAGGAGCGGGGCGTCCGACGCTTCCAGCTGCACATCTACGCCGGCCATCGCGTCATCAACGCCGCCACCTTCGAAGGCAGCGACGGCAACGGGTGGTATGGCACCGCCTTCTGGATCACCGCCACCGGAACCCCCGCCGATGAGACCGCTGAGGTCACCCTCTCCCAGATCAACCCCGGTGACCGCATCCGTCTCGAGTACGCAGACGGCCGGCTGAGCGGCATCGGCACGCTGCTGGATGAGCCCGGGCTCACCGGCGAGTACCACTACACCCTGCCGGTCCGCTGGGACACCCCTACCGGCCCCGACAGCCGCGACCACGACGTGCTCACCGTCACCCACGGCGACACCATCATCCGCTACAGCTGAGAACCCCGCGCACCCACCACCCCGGTGGGTGCGCACCTCTGTGGCCGACCCCTGACAGCGGAAACACGGCGCGCACCGTCGGCGGTAAGGAGACCCTCCATGCGCCGACATCGCTCCACCATCATCTCCGTCCTCGCCCTGCTCGTGGGTACCGGCTTGCCATCTACGGGATCATCACCGGCGGGGCACCCTACAAGCCAGTCACAGCTCCCTCCCACCGGCCAGCGCTTTCCGAACACTCACCACAGGGCATCTCGCCTTCGTAGCGATCGCCTTCACCGCCACTACCGTCGTCACCAAACGCCGCTAAGACCACACCGAATACGTCGCCGGCGGCCCACTCCAGCTCCAGCTTGCAGGCCAGCAGGTCGTCTGCAACGCCGCCTGCTTCCGCTGGGTGCATGAAGAACGAAGCTCCCAATCCCACTCCCGCTCCCACGGTCGTGGTCGCTCGAGCACCAGACCCATCCACCCCACCACCATCCTGTGCGAACTTCCTGTCGGGACCAGTCAACGGATCGCATTCAGCCCCGCCAACTACTTCGACCGGTTCGGGAAAGTACGAACAGCGCCGGCAGGCCTCCCCCTCCACCGCCACCGCCAACACCGCCGGACGCGACCACCGACAGATGTTCGAGATCCGAGACCCCGCCGCAGAGCACGCACCCCACGTCCTACACTGACACCCCTACCAGAGGTGTGGCCGGTGGCCACGCGCGGAACGAAGCTGCCCACCAGCTCAGTGAGCCCCCGCCCTGTGGCAACCGCAGGTGCAGGAGAGCACCCCGGTGGGCACCCGCATCGACCGGGACACCACCCGCGGACACAACTCGTGGAACCCCGTCAGACAGTGGCCCGTCGGATGGCCCAACGACCCGTCCCGCGCCCCATCCACCGCACCCTCACCCTGTGTTACCGCCTCAGCCTCAACCGCCACCAGCGCTCCTTCCAGCACACCCCGGACCGTGCCGCACCCCCCTAACTGTCACTCGACAACCGTGCGGGAACCACCGGCCCCGGGGCGTGCGCACGACACCGTGTGGAACACGACCAGGAGCCTGCAGCTGCCGCCAACCCGCACCCTTGCCACCCTCGCTGCATGCGCCCTGCTCGCCGCCGGCTACCTCAGCCCCACCCTGTCCGACGAGGACCGGGCCGCGCTGGCGCAGCTCGAGAAACGGCTCGAACAGCGGGCCGCCTACCTCGAGGTGGACGTGTCGCCAGACACCCAGTTCGTCGTCCTGCCTGCACCCGACAGGTACCGCATCGACGCGACCAGTGCAGACACACCCCTTGACCCTGAACGCTACGTCGAAGAGCTCCCACGCCGCCTGTGGCACGCCCCGGTGGCAGAGATCGACCAGGTCGCGGTCACCCTCCACACCGCCGACGGGCTCCGGTACGACACCGCGGCCGCACCCGACGTCCACCCGGCCGGCAGCGACGTGCTCGAAGCGGCCTACGGGCCCCGCCCCAGCCGGCCTGCCGACCCGGCGGCGGCAGCGGCCGTCACGCCCGCGGTGTGAGAGGCGCGAGGTACGGCTCGAGCTCGTCGAAGTCGCGGAACTCTGGCAGCATCTCGAGCTCGTCGGCGGTCAGGTCTTCTCGGGGCACATAGTGGCGCAGCTCAACCGGCCCTCCCGTCCCACGTTCGGCATAGTGGGGCCAGCCGATCTGCCCTTCCCGGCCGACGTACTCGCCGTCGAAGAACCACAGGCAGCCGTCCCACACGTCATGGCCGTTGACGTAGGCGACGACAGAGGGTGCACGCATCTTCGTTCCTTCCGGTAGTCGTTCTGTAGCGGTCGCATCACGCGATCACGCCCGCGCCGCGGCCGCCGAGCACAGGGAAGCTGTCATGGCCGTAGCGGGCAGCCTTCTCCGCGTCCCCGAACGTCCCGCTGTACTCCCACTCCTCCCCGCACACCTCGTGGACCACCTCCATGCGGTCCCGCCGAACACCGGCCGAGGAGTGAACGTGAACTCGTCGGCGAAGTTGCCTCCCGGCTGTCTCAAACCCATCCCTGTCTCCTTCACTGAGGCTCCACATGCCGCGTCGCTAGCTGCTGGCGCCCGCGCCGGCTACGCCCCGCCCGTTCCCGCAGACGCCGGCCCCTGGCAGACACGCACCTTCGTGTTGCTGTTGCAGAACGTCTCATAGGTTGCGTTCTCGTCGAACCAGGCGCGCACCGCCGGATCATGTGACGACGGGCCGAACGCCTTCCCGCTCACCACGCGCCCATCCTCCAGCACGTCACCAGGCCGGAGCAGGCCCGTCGCCAGCTCCTCCACCTGCTCACTGTCCCCCGTGTGCGTCCTTCTTCCCTCCAGCCCAGGAGCGGCTCCCTGCAGCACAGCGACGGTGACGCAGCCACGGCCCCCACCACTGCCAACACCCTTGGGAAGTCCCCCACCGACGCTGCCGGTCACGCCGATAGACTCGCTGCCAGCAGCGAAGGAAGCACCGTCTGTGACCGAGGAAGCCCCCGTCGGCTGGCGTGTCAGCCCCCACGCCCGAGAACGCGCCCGCCAGATGCGCCTCGAACCCCACCAGCTCGTCCGCGCCGCACCCTGACCCCCACGACAGCCCCACCCCGCCACCCCGCCGCGACGACCCCGGACTCATCCCCACCAGCTGGCGAGCCACACGGGCCGGCAGCGCCTGGGACACCACCCCCGCCGGCGCCACCTGCGGCGACTGCGGCGGCCGACACGCCACCCCCGCCGACGCGATCGCCTGCGACCAGCTCGTCAGCGTCATCCGCGGCGACTAACGCAGCAGTGTGCCGCCCCGAAAGGCGGCACACGAACATCTCCATCTCACGCAGCTGCAGCCACCGCAGCGGCGGACCGGGGGAACCAGTAGCCCTCCCACGCCACACCGGCACACAACAGCTTCTTCCCGTCATGCACCCCGGCAGCATCGACACGGTCCCGACCCCAGGAGGCCAGTTCCGCCAACGACAGCTGCCCGACACTGAACCGTTCCACCGCAGCGGCGAGGCCCTCCGGATCGCTCAAGCGCCAGTCATCGAACGACGCGGACGTGTCTGTCACCGGCAAACCCCGGCCGATTGCGCTCGAGAGCTGGGACGCCAACCGCGAACGGTCTCGCGGTTCGAACCCGGCCTTCGCCCAGACGTAGGCTCCAACCTCGGCAGCCAGTACCCGGACTTTCTCCGCACCCGCCGCAGCGAACACGCCGAGACAGTGGTCCGCGAACCGTCGGCCCCGTCCCGTTCCGCGCGCCCGGACATGCCCAGACGTGAACCTCCCGGCAACCGTGCCATCCCGGGCGACGATCAGTTCCCGGATGAACCGCGACCCTGCCCCGTCCCCCAGATGCACCTGGAAGGTCACCTGGGTGCCGTCCAACTCCACCATCCAGCACTCGACACCGATGTCGACACCTGAGACCGGGTCGGAGAACTCCAGCGCGTGTGCTAAACGCTCGGCAGCGTCAACCAGCAGGTTGGACCCTGCCGGCGCCGGCAGCAGGTCGCCGTAGAAACTCTCCCACGCATCTCCGGACGGCGAGAGGACGTATCCGCCACCGTCGGGCGCACCCGCGAGCAGCTCCGTGGCCACCCCGTCGGGATACCGCCAACGTTCCGTACCCATGGGCACCTCCTTGTGTGCTGACGGGCACCGTCACCGCCCTGAGGAGGTGCGCAACAGGACACCGGCCGTGGGCCACCCGCGCTCTGCCACACCATCCCGACCCCACCCCGGACAGGACCCATAGCCTCCCGCACCCCGCCGGCACCCACCCCTCCTGACACCCACCTGGCTGCACTGACCACCGAGTGGGCCGCCAACAGTGCCTTACAGGAGATCTGGGAGCTGCACGAACGGGTCGGGATGCACCCTGGCGAGTACGCCCAGGTCCGCGACGGCGGACCCTACCCACTCCGCTGGGCCGTCCACCCGCCCACACCCAGCCCCGACTGGGACACCGACGCCGACGACCTGTCCCACCAGCGGTGGAGCGAGATCCTCGCCGGGATGTGGATCGGCGGGATGAACACCGGCGATACCCCACCGACGCCGCTCGAACGGTTCGCCCTCATCGTCACCGCCGACCGGCACACCGCCCAGCTCGACCCGCCCGCCGACCGTCAACACCACATCCTCTACCACTTCGAAGACGACACCCTCCCCGGCCGAACCGCCAGCGACACCACCGGCGACGCCTGTGCCACCGCCCTCGACGTGTGGCGCAACCACGGCCACGTCCTCATCCGCTGCACGAACGGGCAGAACCGCTCCGCCTACCTCGCCGCACGGATCCTCCTCGCCCACGGCTGGCCCGCCAGCCACGCCATCTTCCAACTCCGCCAACGCCGCGGGAGCGACACCCTTGCCAACCCCGCGTTCGTCGCCGACCTGCGCCGCCGCAGCCGGGAGCCAGCCGGCTGACCAGGCCACCACAGTGGTCGCCTACCCCGCGACAAGTGGCGCCACTGCCTGGAACCACCGTCGCACCACCCTGGTTCGACACCCAGACCGCAGGAGCGACCGTGGACACCCGCGACGATCTCGGCGACCGCATGAAAGCGTGGGAAGCGGCCACCCCTGCGGTCATCCCGCCGGAGTCTGCGATGGTGATCCGCCTTGACGGGCGAGCGTTCCACAGCTACACCCGAAAGCTTGAGCGCCCCTTCGACCGGCGGCTCGCCGACGACCTCGACCAGGCTGCTACCGAAGTGTGCGCCGATGTGGACGGCGCCCAGCTCGCCTACCTCCAATCCGACGAGATCTCCATCGTCGTCCCGCCACGCTCCACCCACGCCGGCGAGCACTGGTTCGGCGGTGGGGTGCAGAAGATCGCGTCCGTCGCCGCATCCCACCTGACCGCTCACTTCGTCCTCGCCCGCGGCGACATCGCCCAGTTCGACGCACGGGCGATCGCCCTGCCTGCCGACGAGCTCCGCCCCTACCTGTGCTGGCGGCAAGCCGACGCCCGGCGCAACTCCCTGTCGATGATCGCCGGCGTGCACTTCTCTCACCGGCAGCTCCACAGGGTCGGCACCGCCGGACGGCTCGCCATGCTCGCCGAACGCGGGGTCGACCCCGACCGGGACTATGACCCGCGAGACCGCAACGGCCGGGTCATCCTGCGCCAGACCTACACCACCGACGTCACCTACACCGACCGGCGCACCGGAACAACCCACGAGGTCAAGGACGTGACCCGCAGCCGCTGGACGGTTGATGCCGCACCACTGTTCCGCACCCTCGATGCCATCCCCACCCCCGCCGCCGCATGAAAGACCCTCTGATGGATCCGCTCCAGCTTCGCACCCAACTCGTCGCCCGCCTCGCAGAAGCCACTGCCCGCTACGAGCACGCCACCAGCCAACTCGGTCAGCCCTACAGCGACGCGACCCGGTGGCAGGAAGAGCGTGCCCACGCCGCTGGCGAACAGAAAGGCCTGGCCGCCGCAGTTGAGACACTCGACCGGCTGGCCCACCAACCCGCCTGAGGGGGCGGGCAGAACAGGTGCCCCCAGCATCTTGTGTCGGTTCCTGTTCTTGTGACAGCGGAAAGCAGCGCACCGGACGAGCGACGGGCTGCGTCTGATGGCTCGTAGCCGCACTGTTGCGCCAAGCGATCCCGGAAGCGCAACCACTCCTTCCAGCGGCAGGACACGCTCCCAGCCTCCCCCGTCTCGGCTACAGCCCGCCACCTCACACCGGCACGAGGCGCCACCCCGGCAACAGCACAGCCGCGTACCCCGCTACCGACACCCGAAGCAGGCAACCAGGCAGGTTGCCAGCTGATGGACATGCCAAACCATCCCAGACCCGGGCCCGAACCCGAACACACCCCAAAAACCCCGGATCTGCGTGACCGCCGCCCCACCCCACCTGGCCTACAACTTCACCGCCGCCCACACTTCCAGCTCCCCCTCCGCCCCCCCCACGATGGAGGCACACAGTGACGACCTTCTGGGGTCCCGACCTCGACCAGCTCCGCGACACCGACCCGGAGGTCGCCGACGGCGTCCTCGCGGAGCTGCACCGCCAGCGCACCAAGCTGCAGCTGATCGCCAGCGAGAACTTCG
>LFIK01002266.1_pt1 | contig 15529 bp, 16 predicted proteins | sample 643401 | NCBI WGS metagenome assembly LFIK01 (sample SAMN03777447, study PRJNA286221) | soda lake metagenome | biome: soda lake; feature: Kulunda steppe; material: water; isolation source: sample T5-Br brine of Lake Tanatar-5 | place: Russia: Kulunda steppe | collected 2010-07
ACCCACCCGAGGGGGCCGGCGAGGCCGGCTCGGGCTACGAATCCATGGGGCAGGTCTACCGTGACCCAGAGACCGGACGGATGATCCTGATTGGCGAATAGTCACTCCCGGGGCCATCCGAACGCCCGTATGACGCAACGAATCAAGGAGTAATGAAGATGAGCGAAGACACCGAAGCGGCTCGCGCCGAACGCCACGCCCAGCGCATGGCACGCAAGAAGGAGGTCGTGGACCGCAAGATCGCCGAGGCCCAGGAGGAGAAGGGGGTTTTCCTGATCCTGACCGGCAACGGCAAGGGCAAGAGCTCCTCCGGCTTCGGCATGGTTGCCCGGGCCCTGGGGCACGGCATGCACGTGGGCATCGTCCAGTTCATCAAGGGGCAGTTTGCCACCGGCGAGGAGGCCTTCTTCCGCGGTCAGGACAACGTGCAGTACCACGTGATGGGCGAGGGTTACACCTGGGAGACCCAGGACCGCGAGAAGGATGTCGCGGCCGCCCGCGATGCCTGGGCGCATGCCCGCGACATGCTGCGCGATCCGAACGTCGACCTGGTGCTGCTCGACGAGCTGCACATCGCGCTGAAGTACCAGTACCTCGATGTGGCCGAGGTCCTCGAAGAACTGGCCAACCGCCCGCCGATGCAACACGTGATCACCACCGGCCGCGCCGCGCCCAAGGCGATGATCGAGGCGGCCGACACCGTCAGCGAGATCGGTGTGGTCAAGCACGCCTTCCAGGCCGGCATCAAGGCGCAAAAGGGGATCGAGCTGTGAGCGTGAGCTGTCCCGCCGCGTTCGTGGCGGCCCCGGCCTCGGGCCAGGGCAAGACCACGATCACTGCCGCCATCGCCCGCTACCACCGCAACCAGGGCCGGCGCGTGCGCGTGTTCAAGACCGGCCCCGACTTCCTCGACCCGATGATCCTGGAGCAGGCCTCTGGCCACCCGGTCGACGCCCTGCATCTGTGGATGGTCGGGGAAGAAGCCTGTCGGGCGATGCTGTACGAGGCGGCCCAGGAATCCGACCTGATCCTAGTGGAGGGCTCGATGGGGCTGTTCGATGGGGATCCCTCCGGTGCGGATCTGGCCCAGGCCTTCGGCTTGCCAATCCTGGCCATGATCGAAGCCAGCGGCATGGGCCAGACCTTCGGGGCGCTGGTGCATGGCTTGTCGACCTACCGTCCGGGCCTGTCGTTTGCCGGCGTGATTGCCAACCGGGTGGGTAGCCCCGGCCATGCGCGGATGCTGGAGGAGTGCACCCCGGAGGCGATCCGCTTCTTTGGTGCCGTGCAGCGTAACGAGACGCTAAGTGTCCCGGATCGTCACCTGGGTCTGGTCCAGGCGGGGGAGATCGCCGATCTGGATGCGCGGCTGGAGGCTGCGGCGGCCGCGATCGAAGAGGCTGGAGTGACCGGGCTCCCGGAGCCGGTGACCTTTCATCCGGAGGCGATCGCGCCGACCGAGGCGGCGCTGTCCGGCGTGCGCATTGCCATTGCGCGGGATGCGGCCTTCGCCTTCATGTATCCGGCCAATCTGCGCCTGCTGGAGAAGATGGGCGCCGAGCTGCGGTTCTTTTCCCCGCTTGCGGGGGACGGGCTGCCAGAGGCCGATGCCGTCTGGCTCCCGGGCGGTTACCCCGAGTTGTATCTGGATCAGCTAGCCGCCAATACCGGCCTGAAGTCGGACCTGGAGGCCCATCATGCGGCGGGCCGCCCGATTCTGGCGGAGTGCGGGGGCTTTCTCTACCTGCTGGACGAACTGGCCGATCGCGAGGGCCATGCCGCGGCCATGGCCGGGCTGGTGCCGGGCAAGGCCCAGCTGGCGGACCGCTTGCAGGGCCTGGGTCTCCAGGCGGCCCCGCTGCCGGAAGGCGAGCTGCGCGGGCATACCTTTCACCACACCCGCTCCGAGGTTGGTCTGGAACCCTATGGTCACTGCTGGCGGGCCCGCGGGACGGGCTCGCAGGGGGAGGCGATCTATCGTGATGGTCGCCTGACCGCCACTTACCTACATGCCTGGTTCCCTTCCAACCCCGCGGCCACGGCGCAGCTGTTTCGAGCATGAGTGATCGGCAACGGGACAAGGTGGCGCGGATCGGGCCTGGGGCGCACGCCGGGGCCCGCATCCCGTTGCGCGGCGAGCGAAAGCCCGGCTGCGTGGATCTGGTCGGAGCAGGGCCCGGCGATCCGGGTCTGATGACGCTGGACGCGGTGGCCGCGATGCAGCACGCCGATGTCCTGCTGCACGACCGCCTGATCCCGGAGGCGATCCTCGAGCTGGCCAACCCGAAGGCGCAGCGCCTGTATGTGGGCAAGGCGCGCTCACGGCACAGCTGTGATCAAGGGGACCTGAACGAGCGCATGATCGCGCTGGCACGGGAGGGGCACTACGTGGTGCGCCTGAAGGGTGGGGACCCGTTCGTCTACGGTCGCGGCGGCGAGGAGGCCGCGGCGATCGCCGCGGCCGGGATCCCGGTCCGCATCGTGCCGGGGATTACCGCCGCGGGTGGCTGCGCGGCGTATTCTGGGATCCCGCTTACCCATCGTGATCATGCCTATCGCTGCCAGTTCGTGACCGCCCATCGGCGTGCCGGCGAGACGGATCTTGACTGGGCCTCCCTGGTCCAGCCGCAGCAGACTCTGGTGGTGTACATGGGGCTGCACACCCTGGCCGAGGTCTGCGGCGAGATGATGGCGGCGGGTGCGGATGGTGCGATGCCGGCCGCGCTGGTGGAGCAGGGCACACGCCCGACGCAGCGCGTCATCGAGGGCACGCTGGCCGAGCTCCCGAAGCAGGTGGCGGATCTCGCCATCCAGTCGCCCGCGCTACTGATCGTGGGCGAGGTGGTGCGCCTGCGCGAGACGATTGCCGCGCAAGGTGCCCAGCCCGTCCCGGGAACGCATGAAATCGGCTGACACGAACCATCCGCAGGGCGCCATGCGCCCGGAGACGCCCGAGACCACCGGGCGCCTGCGCACCGGTCTGACCACCGGTGTCTGCGCGACCGCGGCCGCCGTCGCCGATGCTCGCTGGCTGCTGGAGGGGCAGCGGCTCCAGACGGTCGAGGTCACCCTGCCCAGGGGACAGGTGGTAAACCTGGCACTGAACGACCTGGAACCGACCCCGGGTGGTGCGGTCGCCGGGGTCATCAAGGATGCCGGCGACGATCCCGATGCGACCCACGGGGCGCGGGTCTGGGTCGAGGTGACCCTGCGCGGTGCGCCCGGCGTCCAATTCATGGCGGGCGCCGGGGTGGGTACGGTCACGCGTCCGGGTCTGGTGCTGGCACCGGGCGAACCGGCGATCAATCCGGTCCCGCGGCGCATGATGCAGGGCCACCTGGAGGCGCTCGCCGAGGCGACCGGTTACAGCGGGGGCTTTCGCGTCACGGTTGGCGTGGATGGCGGCGAACGGATTGCCGAACGGACCATGAACGCGCGCCTGGGCATCCTCGGGGGTCTCTCGATCCTGGGCACGACCGGGATCGTGCGGCCGTTTTCCTGTGCCGCCTATATCGCATCCATCCATCAGGCCATCGACGTGGCCCGCGCCAACGCGTCTCCGCGCGTGGCCTGTTGTACCGGCGGCACCAGCGAGGCGGCGGTGCGTGATCGCTACAGCCTGGACGACATGGCGCTGATCGAGATGGGGGATCTGTTCGGGGCGGCGCTGAAGTACCTGCGGCGCCACCCCCTGCCCGCGGTGGTGCTGGCCGCGGGTTTCGGCAAGCTCAGCAAGTTCGCGGCCGGGCACCTGGATGCCCATAGCCGCAAGTCGCGCATCGATCTCGACGCCCTGGCGGGGGAAGCCGCGGATCTGGGCGCCAGCCCGGACCTGGTGGCGCGCATCCGCGCGGCCAACACCAGTGCCCAGGCCCTTGCGGACTGCCTGGAACAGGGTGTGGCGCTGGCCGACCGGATCAGCGCGCGCGCCTGGCAGCGGGCCCGCGGGATGTTGCCGGAGACCACGGCGCTGGAGGTCTGCGCGGTGGATCGGGCGGGCCGCATCGTCGGGTTTGCGGATGGTGCCGAGGGGCTCGCGCCATGACGGCCGCGGCGATTGCCCTGCAGTCGGTGGCCAAGCGCTACGCCGGTGGCCGGGTGGGGCTGGCGAACGTGGATCTGGAGGTGCCGGCGGGCCGCTTCTTCGGCCTGCTGGGGCCGAACGGGGCCGGCAAGACCACCCTGGTGGGGTTGTTGACCACGCTGGTGCGGGCGGATCGGGGCTCGATCCGGGTCTGCGGGTACGACGTGGCCACGCAGGCGGTTGCGGCGAAGGCGTGCATGGGCGTGGTACCGCAGGAGGTCAACTTCAACAGCTTCGAACCGGTGGGTGAGATCGTCGAGGCCCAGGCGGCCTACTACGGGCTGTCCCCGAGGCGGGCGCGTGAGCGAACCGGCGAGGTGCTGCAACAGGCGGGTCTGCTGGACCGGCGCGAACAGTCGGCCTGGGGCCTGTCGGGGGGCATGAAGCGGCGGCTGATGATTGCCCGGGCCCTGGTGCACCGCCCTCGCGTCCTGCTCCTGGACGAGCCGACGGCGGGGGTGGACCTGGAGGGGCGCCATGCCACCTGGGAGCTGTTGCGTGGCTTGAACGCAGATGGCGTGACGATCCTCCTGACCACCCATTACCTGGAGGAGGCCGAGACCCTGTGCGACACCCTGGCGATCCTGGACCAGGGCGAGATCGTCGCGCGCGGTGATACGGGCGAACTGCTGCACGGGCTGAACGTGCAGACCCTGGTGCTGGAACTGAACGTGCCGCTGGAAGCGGCCCCGGCGCTGGAGGGGTTGGCGATGCGTCTGACCGATCGCTGGACCCTGGAGGTCGACCTGCCTCAGGGCATGGAGGTGAATGACCTGTTCGACCGCCTGGGCGCAAGGGGGGTGCGTGTCGCGGGGGTTCGCAACAAGCGCAACCGGCTCGAGTCGCTGTTCCTGCAGCGCATCGCGGAACGCGCTGCCGCACCGCCGGGGAGGGGGACATGAGACTCGCGGCTTACGGATTTGCCTACCGCGGGATGGTGGTCAAACAGGTGCGGCGTTTCCTGCGCGCCTGGGTGCAGAACCTCCTGCCATCGGTGGTGACGACGGTCCTGTTCCTGGTGATCTTCGGTCACCTGATCGGGCGTGAGCTCGGCACCATGCGGGGTGTCGATTACGCCGATTTCATCCTGCCCGGCCTGATCATCCTGGCGGTGGCCACCAATGCCTACAGCAATGTGACGCTGGCGTTCTACGGCGCACGGCTGCAGCGACATATCGAGGAACTGCTGGTCGCGCCGCTGCCTGCCTGGCTGATTGTGGCGGGCTTCGCCACCGGCGGTGTGATTCGCGGGCTGCTGGCGGGTGCGCTGGTGGCGCTGGTCGCGATTCCGTTTACCAATCTCCAGTTGCACCACCTGGCGGCCACGCTGGGGATTGCGCTGATCAGCGCCTTGCTGTTCGCCCTGGCCGGGCTTCTGAACGGCCTGTATGCGCGCAGCTTCGACCATACCTCCGTGGTGGCCACGTTCGTGCTGACCCCGCTGATCTACCTGGGAGGCTTGTTCTACCCGGTGGAACGGATGCCGGAGCCCTGGCAGTCCCTGGCGGTGTTGAACCCGCTGTATTACATGATCGAGGGGTTTCGCTACGGTCTTCTGGGGACCGGGTCCTTCGCTTGGGCCACGACCTTCTGGGTCCTCGTGGGGGTGACCCTCGTCGTCGGCGGGCTGGCCTGGGCCCTGGTGGCGCGTGGCGTGCGGATCCGGACATGAGCGCGGGCAGGGTGAAACCATGAGTACCGATCGTTCACGGGTGCGCCGGGCCTGTCCGGGGGTGGCCGCGCCGGTGAGCACCGGGGACGGTCTGCTGATGCGGGTGCGGCACCCGATCGGGGGGCTGGATGCGGGGCAGGCGCAGACCCTCGCGGAGGTGGCGCGGCATTTTGGTTCCGGTGCCCTGGAGCTGACCAGCCGCGGCAATCTGCAGTTGCGTGGTCTGGACACCGCGGGGCTGGAACCGGCTCGCGCCGAGCTGGAGAACGCGGGTCTGGCCGACCACGATCCCGTGGTGGAGGCGGTGCGCAATGTCCTGGTGGCCCCGGTGTCGGATATCGATCCGGAGGCAGCCATAGATGTGCAGCCCCTCGCACGGGCCCTCGAACGGGCCCTGGGGGAGTACCCGCGTCTGCGGGCACTGCCGCCGAAGGTGGGGGTGCTGGTAGAGGCCGGCGGCGATTTGCCGCTGGATAGAGTGCCGGCGGACCTGCGGCTGGAGGCCTGTACGGGGCTGGGAGGGGTGTGGTTTCGGGTGGCCGTGGGCGCGTCCAGTCGCACGGCCACGGTGCTTGGCTGGACGCGCCCGGAGAAGGTCGTGGACGTTGCCCTGGCGGTGCTCGAACGATTCGTCGCATTGCGCGTAGGCGATGTGGATCCGCCGGGGCGGCTGGCTGGCGCCGTGGCCCGGTTTGGCCCCGAGGCGTTGACGCCGCCGGGGCTGGAGCGGGTGCTCCCGGGCGGCGACTGGGTCGCGGCGCGGATCCCCGGATACGCGGATGCCGGGATTGGGATGTGTCTGAACGGGCGCGCCTTCGGGATCGTGTTTCCGTTCGGGGCCTTGCGCGCCGAGGCGCTGCAGGGGCTGGCCGAGCATATCCGGGCGCACGACGGACGCTTGCGGCTGACGCCGTGGCGCAGCCTGCTTCTGACCGGGGTACCTCCTGTGGAGCCGGACCGCGTCACCGAGTGGGGTGGCGTGACCGATCCGGACGACCCGCGCCTGGCGGTGAGTGCCTGTATCGGGCAGACGGGTTGCTCCGCGGGCAGTACCGCCACGCGGGCGGATGCAGAGGCAGCCGCTGCCTGCGGGCTGCTTGGGGGGGGCGGGCAGGTGCATGTGAGTGGCTGCGACAAGCACTGTGGGCGTCCCGCGAATGCGCAGGTCCTGCTCACGGCGCGGGAAGGCCGCTATGAGCTGGCGCTGCAACGCGCCCCCGTGCGATGGGAGACCGTCCTGACGAGGCTGGAGCCGGGGCAAGTCGAGCTGGCCCTCGCGGCCCTCGATGCTATCGCCCGCGAAGAGGGTGGCGGGAGTGAGTCGAGGATCGAGGCCCTGCAACGGCTGGAGGGAACAGTGCTGACGAGACGTATGAACGCGAAGATGAACAACGGAGATTCAGCATGACGCAGAGCGATACGGCCGGGGCCGTACCCGACTATATCCGCGACGGGGCGGCCATCTACCGGGAGTCCTTCGCGATTATCCGGTCCGAGGCGGAACTGGACCGCTTCCCACAGGAGCTGGTGCCTGCGGTGGTGCGCATGATCCATGCCTGCGGCATGACCGACCTGCCGCGGGACGTCGGGTTTTCGGCCGGCGTGGCCCGGGCGGCCATTGATGCGCTGGCCGCCGGCGCGCCGATCCTGTGCGACAGCAACATGGTGGCGCACGGGATCACGCGGGCCCGGCTTCCGGCGGACAACCCGGTGATCTGCAGCCTGCGGGAGGACGGGGTGGCGGCGGCCGCCGAGCGTCTGGGCACCACGCGTTCGGCCGCGGCGCTGGAATGGTGGCGACCGCACCTGGACGGCGCGGTCGTGGCCATTGGCAATGCACCTACGGCGCTGTTTCACCTGCTGGAGATGCTGCACCAGGGTGCGCCGCGGCCGGCCGTCGTGCTCGGCATCCCGGTGGGGTTTGTTGGCGCGGTGGAGAGCAAGGAGGCGCTGGCCGCCAGCCCGCTGAACCTCGATTACCTGACCATTTTCGGACGCCGGGGTGGCAGTGCCATGGCCGCGGCGGCCATCAACGCCTTCGCGAGTGACCGGATATGACGACATCCCCCAACCTGCATGAACCCGAGACCGCGGGTTGTCTGTACGGCGTGGGCACCGGGCCCGGTGATCCCGAATTGCTGACGCTGAAGGCCGCGCGGCTGATTGCCGAGAGCCCGGTGGTGGCCTACTTCTGTCGCCGAGGCGGTCGTGGCCAGGCGCGCGCCATCGTGGACGCCCACCTGGGTACGGGGCAGCAGGAGATGCCGCTGGAGTATCCAGTGACCAATGAGATCCCGCACGGCTCCGACGAGTATCGCCGCCGCATCGAGCAGTTTTTCGACGCTGCCGCCGAGCAGCTGGCCGCCGAATTGGCAGCCGGGCGTTCGGTGGTGGTGCTGAACGAGGGCGATCCGTTCTTCTACGGATCGTTCATGCACGTCTACCTGCGACTGAAGGATCGGTTTCCCACCCACGTGGTCCCTGGCGTGACCTCGATGATGGCCTCGGCTGCGCAATTGTCGACGCCGCTGACTATGCGGGATGACCTGCTCACCGTGATCCCCGGCACGATGCCGATCGACGATCTGCGCCAGGCCCTGCAGGGGACCGATGCGGCGGTCATCATGAAGGTCGGAACCCATCGCGATGCGGTGGTCGGTGTCCTTCAGGAGCTGGGGCTGGACGAGCGCGCCTGGTACGTGGAGCGCGCGAGTACGCCGGAGGAGCGGGTCCTGCCGTTGTCCGCGATCCCGGAGCAGGTGCCCTATTTCTCGATGATCGTGATTCCTGGGCGCGGGGTTCGGCGATGAGCGGGGATGGCGATCAGGCGGTTGGTCGGTTGAGTGTGGTCGGGGTGGGGCCAGCCGGGCCGGAATGGATTACGCCGGAGGTCGCTGCCCGTCTCGAAGCGGCGACCGATCTGGTGGGATACGGGCCGTACCTGGAACGGATTGCGAGCGCCCATCACCGTGTGCACGCTTCTGACAACCGCGAGGAACTGGCGCGCGCAACCCACGCCCTGGACATGGCTGCCGAGGGGCGGGACGTGGCGGTGGTTTCGGGCGGCGATCCGGGCGTGTTTGCGATGGCAGCGGCGGTCTTCGAGGCCCTGGAAGGGGCGCAAGCTCGGCGCTGGGGGGGCGTCGAGGTGGATGTGGCCCCCGGGGTTTCGGCGATGCAGGCGGCCGCCGCGCGACTGGGCGCACCGCTGGGGAACGATTTCTGCGTGATCTCGCTGTCGGACAATCTCAAACCCTGGTCGCTGATCCAGCGTCGGGTGCGGCTGGCGGCCGAGGCCGACTTCGCCATGGCCTTCTACAACCCGATCTCGCGCGCACGTCCCTGGCAGTTGGGCGAGGCACTGGGCATCGTACGCGAGGTGCAGGGGCCGAACACCCTGGTTGTGCTGGCCACCGCGGTGGGCCGCGGCGAACGCGAAGACGTGCAGATCTCCTCCCTGGGCGAAGTGGACCCGACCACGGCGAACATGAGCACGTTGGTGATCGTGGGTGCCGCGTCCACCCGGGTGGTGGAGCGTCCGTCGGGCCGGCGGCATGTGTACACCCCGCGTTATGTCGAGTCGGCGGAATGAGGCGGGAGCCGCGTTAGCCGTGTGCGTCCGGGAGATCCTCCAGCCAGTCGAGTACCGCCTGCGGGGCGTGGAATCGTGGCACCCCGGGGGCGTCCGGCGGGCGTTCGACCATCACGACCGGGATACCCCGTTCGCGAGCCGCCTGCAGCTTGGCGGCCGTGGCATCGCCGCCGCTGTCCTTGGTCACCAGAACGTCAATCGCGTGTTCCCGCAAGAGGCACGCCTCGTCCTCGGCCGTGAACGGGCCCCGGGCGTGGATCCAGGTGACCCGCGGCAGCGCCGGCGGCGGTTCGGGCGGGTCGATGGTGCGGATCACGTAGTCCAGCTCGGGCGCGGCCTCGAAGGCCTCTAGGTGCTGGCGGCCGGTGGTCAGCAGCACGCGTCGGCCGATATCCGGAAGGGCGCGGGCGGCGGCCGCGAGGTCGGGCACGCGGATCCAGCGGTCCTCCGGCCCGGCCTCCCACGACGGCCGGGTCAGTCGGGCCAGCGGGATGCCGGTGTTGCGTGCGGCTGTGACGGCGTTGGCCGAGATCTGCCGCGCGAACGGGTGGGTCGCGTCCACCAGTGCGTCAATCGCGTGTGCGTGCAGCCAGGCGGCCAGGCCGTCGGCGCCGCCGAACCCGCCGGTGCGCCGAGGCAGCCGCGACGGCCCCGGTTTTCGGGTGCGCCCGGCCAGCGAGACGGTGGCCTGCAGCCGCGGGTGCGCATCCAGCAGCGGCTCCAGCGCTGCGGCCTCGGTGGTGCCGCCCAGCAGCAGAACGTGCCGGGGGCGAGCTGCCCTGGGGCTGGAGTCAGGAGATGAACGGGAGCTCATGAGGATGACCAGTCTAGCCACGAACAGCGAACGAACGCCATGGCTGAACATTGTCGGTGTGGGCGCGGACGGCCTGTCCGGACTGGCAACGGAGGCCCGTGAGGCCGTTGCGCAGGCGACCACGGTGATCGGTGGGGCCCGGCATCTGGAGATGCTGCCGCCGCAGCCGGGGCAGGAACGTCTGCTGTGGCCCTCGCCGCTGGAGACTGCTCTCGACTGGATCGAGGCGCGAGCGGGGAAGCCGCTGTGCGTGCTCGCCAGCGGCGATCCGTTTTGGTTCGGGGTTGGCACGACATTGCTGCGGCGTTTCCCGGTGGAAGCCACCCGCGTGTTTCCGGTGCCATCGGCGTTCAGCCTGGCCGCCGCGCGCATGGGCTGGCCGCTACAGGAGACCCGCTGCCTGTCGGTCCACGGCCGGCCCATGGAGGCGCTGCGCCCGTGGCTGCACGACGGCGCGCGGCTGCTGATCCTCAGCCGCGACGGTGAGACGCCTGGCGAGTTGGCCCAGTGGCTCGATGAATTGGGTTTCGGGGCCTCGACCCTGACCGTTCTGGAACAACTGGACGGGGCCTCGGAGCGCGTAGAGGCCGCCACGGTGGCGGAATGGAGGACATGTGGGGTGGATCCGCTGAACACGATCGCCCTGGAATGCCGTGCGTCCTCGACGGCCTCCGTGATCGCGGCGAGCGCCGGCCGGCCGGAGGATCAATTCGAGCAGGACGGGCAGATTACCAAGCGCGAGGTGCGTGCGGTAACGCTGGCCCTGCTGGCGCCCGGGCGTGGCGAGTGCCTGTGGGACATTGGCGCCGGGTCGGGGTCTGTCGGTATCGAGTGGATGCTGGCGGATCCAGCGAACCGCGCCGTGGCCATCGAGCCGCGTGCGGAGCGGCTGGAGCGGGTCCGGCGCAATGCGCGTGCCCTAGGGGTCCCGGCCCTGCAATGTATCTCCGGGCGCGCGCCGGAGGCGCTGGATGATCTGTCTGCCCCCGACGCGATCTTCATCGGGGGTGGGCTGACGATGCCCGGGCTGGTGGAACACTGCGTGGAGAGCCTGCGCCCGGGGGGGCGCCTGGTCGCCAACAGCGTGACGGTGGAAGGCGATGCGGTGCTGGCGGCGACGCGCGAGCGCCATGGTGGCGAGCTGACACGGATCAATGTGAGTCGCTCGGAACCGCTGGGCGCGATGTCGGGCTGGAAACCGCTGCGGCCGGTGACCCTGTGGTCCCTGCACCGGAGTTGAACCAGGCGGGATCCTGGGTCGTGCCAGGCGTCGGCTTTGCCTCTGCCTGTACGACGCGGGAGCTGGAGGGTCTGATTCGTGCGGTTCTGGCCGAGGCCCGCGCCATGCCGGGAGTGGAGCGTGCCGGGGCGATCGGGGCCCGGCAGCTGGCGGCGCCGGCGCACAAGAGCGACAGCGCCATGCTGGCGACGGTGGCGTGCGAGCTGGAACTGGAACTCGTATTTCTGTCCGCGGCCGCGCTGGCGGACTGCGACGGCGTAGTGCTTACGGAGTCGCGGCGGGCACGTGCAACCGCCGATGTCGGGTCGGTGGCCGAGGCGGCGGCGCTGGCGGCAGCCGGCGCAGGCGCGCGTTTGCTGTTGCCGCGTCGTCTGTCAGCGCGGGCCAGCTGTGCGGTGGCCTGGGTCGATGCCCATCACCTATCCAAGGAGTCATCATGACGGTTCATTTTGTCGGAGCGGGGCCGGGTGCCGCGGACCTGCTGACCCTGCGCGGGCGCGATCGCATTGCGGCCTGTCCGGTATGCCTGTACGCGGGTTCACTGGTACCCGAGGCCGTGCTGGAGCATGCGCCGGAGGGGGCGCGTGTGATCAACACCGCGCCGTTGACGCTGGACGCGATCATGGACGAGATCCAGCGCGCGCATGCGGCCGGTGAGGATGTCGCACGACTGCATTCCGGCGATCTGTCGGTGTACAGCGCCCTGGGCGAACAGATCCGCCGCCTGGAGGCGGCCGGGATCGACTACACCATCACCCCGGGCGTGCCGGCGTTTTCCGCGGCCGCGGCGACCCTGGGGCGCGAACTGACCGTGCCGGAGGTGGCACAGTCGGTGGTGCTGACGCGTACGCCGGGACGGGCCTCGTCGATGCCGGAGCGCGAACGGCTGGAGGCTTTCGCCGCGACCGGGGCGACCCTGGCGATCCACCTATCGCTGCACAATATCGAGACCGTGGTCGAGGACCTGCGTCCGCACTACGGCTGCGACTGTCCGGTGGCGATCGTCTTCCGCGCCAGCTGGCCGGACGAGACCGTGGTGCGCGGTTCGCTGGGCAATATCGTGGAACGGGCAGTGGCCCTGACCACGCGGCGTTCGGCGCTGATCCTGGTGGGGCCGGCGCTGGATCCGGGCGATTTCCGCGACAGTGCGCTGTACGACCCGGCGCACGTGCGCCGTTATCGGGGCATGGACGGGGACTAAGCGTCGCGTCTTCGATCTTCCGCAGGCAGGGACGATCCCGGTGAGCGTTGTGGAGGCCCCGGTGTTCGCCTGCAAGCAGGCTCCTTGTGTCTTGCGGTTCACGGCGATGTGGCAGCCTGCTTGCAGGCGAAGGTGGTTGCTTCCTGGTCAGGATTACGGAAAGGGGCCGCCAGGCGGCCCCTTGGTTCCTACCCGGTTCAGCGGCGGCGGTAGTTGTCGTGACAGGCCAGGCAATGGTGGCGCACGCCGTTCAGGGCCTCGGTGGCGCGAAGCTGGAAGTCTTCGTTCCCCAGGTCCTCGGCCGACTCCACCTTGCGCTGTAGTTGTTGGGCGGCCTCGCGGTAGGCGGCCTTGTACTCGGCGAAGTCCGGGTCTTCCCAGGCCGCGGGCAGGGCTCCGGGTTCGCCGTGCCGCGCGGGTGTCTCGCGTGCGAACCAGGTTTCGATGTCGTCGGCGCGGCGCGCCAGTTCCTCGGCCAGATCGGGCAGACGTCCGGCGAATGGTGCGCCATAACGCAGGATCTGCTCGATGCTGCGGTAGGTGGCGGATGTGCCCTGCATGCTCTGCTGACGGAAGCGCTGGAAGGCCTCGGTGGCGTCCACTGTGTCCGGGTCGTCCAGGGTCTCGCTGTAGTCGTCACCCCAGGGCCCGGGCATCGGAAGCGTCACCTCGCCGGCATGGGCGACGGTGGCGGCGAGCAGGATCAGGACAAGGCCGGTGACCCGGAGGGCCGGTGTGAAGGTGGTTCTAGTCATGTCGGATCTCCTTTCCGGTTTCAGAAGCGGAACTGGTGCTGCAAGTGCAGCTCCCAGTCTGAAGTGCCAGCGTCGCGGTCCAGCCACATCAATTGGGTCTTTTGTCGCTGGCCGCGGTGATACCAGTTGAGGCCGGCGCCCCATTCGCGCTGCCAGCGCTCGTCGGTGCCGAGGTCGTCGCCGGCGTCGTGGCGCAGCACAGCGTGGCGCGCGGCGACCTCTAGCCCCTCCCAGGGCAGTGCCTGGGCCAGCTCGAGTTCGGCGCCCAGGTCGTGGTAGGAGGGACCGTGATCGGGCGATACGTCGCGGCGGAAGGCGGCGACTGAAATGGCGGTGCGGGCAAACTTGACGACGCTGTCGGCCGTTGCGGTGACCCAGTCGGCGCGTTGCTGATTTACCTGGTTCTCCCGTCCGCGAGTCCAGTCGCGCAGGTGATTGCGGTTCGCCGCCTGCAGGCCGACGCCGTGGGCCACCGTATGCTCGACCGGCTTGCCGACGGTCGTGTTGTCGCGCGGAAGGGTACCTACCGGTGCCCAGGCCCCCCGAGCGCTGAACAGGTGGCCGGAGGTGGACGGTCGGTCATCCCGCTGGTCAAGGCGGCCGCGACCGTCAAACACGCCGATGGCCCAGGCCCGGTCGTCGCCGTCGCCCCCCAGTAGGGTGACGCCGGTATCGCGTCCGGCCGGGACCTCGAACTGATTCCCCGCGATGCTCAACTCGGTGAACAGCCGGTTGGGGCCGCCGATGTCCCGCGGCAGACCGAAGGGCACGGTGAACTGGCCGGCGCGCAGGTCGAGGGACTCGGTCAGCGCGTATTGGAGCCAGACATCGCGCATCGAGAGCTCGCCGCTGCTGAAGTCGGGCTGCAGGCGAAAACTAAGATCGGGGTGGAAGAGGGTGCCCGTCGTATCCAGCCAGGCGCGGCGAAAGTCGAATTCGGTGGTGGTTCCCTCGTCGCCCCGCTCGATGGCGTAGCGGCCCTGGATGAGCGGGTCCAGGGTGATGGCGAAGTCGTCGGCTTCGCTTCCGAATTCGAACTGTGCCTGGAGGGGGGAAGCCCCGCCACTGGCGATCAACAGGCCGAGAAGGGTCGGGGCCGGAGCCAGGAGTGGCGGCCGGCCGGGTCGTCGGGTCGGTTTGTTCAAAGTCATTCTCCCTGGGACGCACACCCCGTGCGCCGTGGATGGAATGACGCTGGGTGGGCCAGGGGAGGTCGGGGACTATAGACACAGCGAGCCCGACCCGACCGCTTGCCCGCCGCAGCGTCAGGTTTCCTCCTGGCCGGTCTCCGGACTCGTGAAGCGGGCGGGGGTGCCCGGGCGGATCGCCTTCCCACGCCGAATTGCGGCGCAGTGGTTGTCGATCCGTTGTCTTCACCTACCGTTGCGGGGGCAGTGCCGGCATTGCGAACGGCAGTTCGCGCACCGGCTTCCCGATTATCCCCGGCGATGGAACGCCAGGGCACCTGGAGGCGGGGCGAAGGGTACTGGTGTGCAAACAGGCCGGCAAGAGGCGCGTTTGATGAGCGACCAACCGCAATGATTGATCTGGATCAACGGGCGGGCTGATTTCGCTGGTCGATCGAATACCGGGTCGATAGGGTGGGATTCAGGTGATTTGGACCGAGTCTATATCGGTCTTCGCCGACACCGATCCAATCTCAGGGAGACGCGCCATGATTCGACGTTCTTATCTTCGTAGCGCCATCTTTTCGGCCTGCACCGCCCTGGCGCTGGGCGTGGCCGCGCCCGCCGTGGCGGATACCGACTACTCGCAGTACCGGGATGTGTTCGAGCCGCTGCCGGCGCTGCCGCCGATCCCGGCGGACAACTCGATGACGAAGGAGAAGATCGAACTGGGCAAGATGCTGTTCTTCGAGCCGCGCATCTCCAGTTCGGGCGTGATCTCCTGCGCGACCTGCCACAACCCGGCGCTGGGCTGGGCGGATCGTATCCCGCGTGCGGTGGGTCATGACGGCCAGGTCGGCGAGCGCAACACCCCGACGGTGCTGAACTCCGGCTTCTTCACGGCACAGTTCTGGGACGGCCGCGAGGACGACCTGGAAGGCCAGGCGCTGGGTCCGATCCAGGACGCGATCGAGATGGCGATGCCATTGGAGGACGCAATCGAGCGTCTGGAAGAGTTCAACGAGTACCAGGAGAAGTTCGAGG
>LFIK01002268.1_pt1 | contig 15526 bp, 11 predicted proteins | sample 643401 | NCBI WGS metagenome assembly LFIK01 (sample SAMN03777447, study PRJNA286221) | soda lake metagenome | biome: soda lake; feature: Kulunda steppe; material: water; isolation source: sample T5-Br brine of Lake Tanatar-5 | place: Russia: Kulunda steppe | collected 2010-07
CATGCGCCTCCTCCTTGGAGCGCATCGAGCGCGTCTCGCCCCGGTCCGCATCGAAGAGCCGCGTCTCCTGCACCACGCTGCCGCCATCCTCGAGGATCGCGATCTGGCGGCGGGCCTCGAACTCGATGGCCTGCTGGATGAAGCGCATCGAGTTCATGTTCTTGATCTCGCAGCGCGTGCCCAGATGGCCGAAATCCTGGGTTTCCTGGTAGCGCTCGTAATCGCCGGGGCGGCAGACGCTGACATTGACGTCGGCGCGCAGGTTGCCCGACTGCATGTTGCCCTCGCAGGTGCCGAGGTAGCGCATGATCTGGCGCAGCTTGGCGATATAGGCGGCGGCCTCCTCGGGGCCGCGGATATCGGGGCGCGAGACGATCTCCATGAGCGCCACGCCGGTGCGGTTGAGATCGACGAAGCTCATCGCCGGGTCCATGTCATGGATCGACTTGCCGGCGTCCTGTTCCATGTGGATACGCTCGATGCGCACTCGTCGCGCCACGCCCGGCGCCATGTCCACGAGCACCTCGCCCGCGCCGACGATCGGGTGGTAGAGCTGGCTGATCTGGTAGCCCTGCGGCAGGTCCGGATAGAAGTAGTTCTTGCGGTCGAAAGCCGAGACGCGGTTGATCTCGGCGCGCAGGCCCAGCCCGGTGCGCACCGCCTGCGCGACGCAGAAATCGTTGATCACCGGCAGCATCCCCGGCATCGCGGCATCGACGAAGGACACATGGCTGTTGGGGTCGGCGCCGAACTCCGTCGAGGCGCCGGAGAACAGCTTGGCCTTGCTGGCCACTTGCGCATGCACCTCCATGCCGATCACCAGCTCCCAGTCGGACTGCGCACCGGCGATCACCCTGGGCTGCGGGGCCTCGAAAGTCAGGTCGAGCATGAACGGTCTCCTTGGCGGGCGCGGCGGTTCTAGGCCAGCGCCGCGCGCCGGGCAAGGGAGGATCGCGATGCGCGGGCGCTTGCCGAAATCGGCCTGTCGCGTGCGCAAGGCTTGTCGAAGCCCGCGATTCGCCGGCATGAAGCCGGGCCGGGCATTTTCCGGCGGACCATGGACAGTGCCATGCAAATCAATAACTGCTTGAAATCCGGGTCGCTTGTCGCGGCTTTTCTTCTGGTTGGCGCCTGCAGCGGCGATACGGCGCAGGCGACCGACGAGGCATCCTTCGCGATGCTGCCCGAAACCCGATGGGATCATCGGCCCGAGGCCGACGACTGGACCGAGGCGACGCTGGTCGCGCTCAGCCGTCACGGCGCGCCGATGGTCGAGGAGGTTCCCGCCGACATCGACCATTTCTGCCCCGGCTATGCGAGCGCCGCCGAGCAGGATCGGCGCGCCTTCTGGACCGGACTGTTTTCGGGCCTTGCGCGCTACGAGAGCGGCTGGCGCCCGGAGGCCGCCGGTGCGGGCGGGCGCTATCGCGGGCTGTTGCAGATCTTCCCGCAGACCGCGCGCTATCACGGCTGCCAGATCAACGGTGCGGGCGAGCTCTACGAGGGCGAGCGCAACCTCTCCTGCGCGGTGCGTATCGCCACCGAGGCCGTGACCCGCGACGGCGTCGTCGCCGGCGTCCCCGGCAACTGGGGCGGGGTCGCCGCGGACTGGCCGCCGCTGCGCGACGCGTCGAAGCGCAACGAGATCGCCGAGTTCACCCGCGCGCAGGATTACTGCGCCGGATAGCGCGGTTCGCGCGCAGTTGATCGCCGGGGACGGGCGCTGCCTCGCGGTGCGCCCGTCCGAAAAGTAAACTGCTCCGATGACAGAGAAGCAGCCCAAGCTCACCGCCGTGCTCACCTGCCCCGAATGCGGCGCGCAGTCGGCGGAAACGATGCCGACCGACGCCTGTCAGTGGTTTCATGTCTGCGCGTCATGCGCGGCGCGGCTGCGCCCGCTGCCCGTAGATTGCTGCGTGTTCTGCTCCTATGGCGACACGCCGTGCCCGCCGGTGCAGGCCGGCGGCGGGTGCTGACTCAGTCGAGCATCCGGCCCACCATCTCGCCCATGTCGCGGCTCAGCCCGTCCGTCGCGCGGATGCGCTCGAGCTCGGCGCGCATGAGCGCCTGCCGCTGCGGCCCGTAGCGCCGCCAGGTGTCAAACGCCGTGGACATCCGCGCCGCCGTCTGCGGGTTCAGCGGATCGAGCCGGATCAGCCAGTCCGCCACCAGACGGTAGCCCGACCCCGACGGGTCATGGAACCCCGCCGCATTCGCCGGCAGCGCCCCGATCACCGCGCGGAAGCGGTTCGGGTTGCGCCAGTCGAAATCGGCGTGCCCGGTGAGCGCACGGGTCAACGCCACCGCCCGCTCGGGCGCGGCGCGCGCGATCTGCAACGCGAACCACTTGTCGAGCACGAGCCGGTCGCCGCGCCACTGCCGGTAGAACGCCGCCGCGGCCGCCTCGCCCGCGCCGATCTCGAGCAGCGCCGCGAGCGCGCCGAGCTGCTCGGTCATGTTGTCGGCCTCACCGAAAAGCCGCTCGGCGCGCGCGCCGTCATCGACGCGCGCCAGAAGCCGCAGCGCCGCGAGCCGCAGCGCCCGGCACCCCGCCGCGCGCGGCGCCGGCGAGAATGGCCCCGGCTGAGCCATGTCCGTGTATAGCGCGTCGAGCACCGGCTCGAGATGCGCCGCCATCTCCCGGGTGAGCCGCTCGCGCGCCGCATGAATGGCGGCCGGGTCGGGCTCGGCACCCGCGTCATGCAGGCTTTGGGCCATGTTGTCCTCGGAGGGCAGCCCGAGCGCGAGCGCCCGAAAGGCCGGGTCGAGCCCGTCATCGCGCAGCATCCGCGCGAGCGCGTCGAGATGATCGGGCCCCGGCGCCGCGCCGTCGGTGATCATCCCGGTGAGCACGTCACGCGCCAGCGCGCGGCCGGCCTCGAACTTGTTGAACGGGTCCGTGTCATGGGCGAGCAGGAAGGCGCGCTCCGCGGCGGTGCTCGCGCGCTCCAGGATGACGGGCGCTGAAAAGCCGCGCAGGATCGACGGGATCGGCCGCTGCGGCAGGCCCTCGAAGGCGAAGCTCTGCTCGGCCGCGGTCAGCTCCAGCACCGTAGTCGCGCGCAGCTCGCCCCCGTCCTGTGACAGCAGTCCGACGCTGACCGGGATCGGCACCGGCGTCTTTTCGGGCTGGCCGGGCGTGGGGGGCGTGTGCTGGCGCAGGGTCAGGGTGTAGGTCGTGCCGTCCCAGTCCTCTGCCACGGCGAGGCGCGGCGTGCCGGCCTGCTCGTACCAGCGCTTGAACTGCGCCAGATCGCGCCCCGTGGCGTCCTCGAAAACCCGCAGCCAGTCCTCGATCGTGCAGGCCTGACCGTCATGACGGTCGAAGTAGAGGTCGAGAGCCGCCTTGTAACCCTCGGAGCCGACGAGAAGATGCAGCATCCGGATCAGTTCCGCGCCCTTCTCGTAAACAGTCGCGGTATAGAAATTGTTGATCTCGACATAGGAGGCCGGACGAACCGGATGCGCGAGCGGGCCGTCATCCTCGCGAAACTGGCGCGCGCGCAGATTGAGAACGTCCTCGATGCGCTTGACGGCGTGGCTGCGCATGTCGCCGCTAAACTGCTGATCGCGAAAGACCGTCAGACCCTCCTTGAGCGAGAGCTGAAACCAGTCACGGCAGGTGATGCGGTTGCCGGTCCAGTTGTGGAAATACTCATGCGCGATGATCGCCTCGATGCGCTCGAAATCGGCGTCGGTCGCCGTCTCGGGCGCGGCGAGCACGAACTTGGAGTTGAAAATGTTCAACCCCTTGTTCTCCATCGCGCCCATGTTGAAGTCATCGACGGCGACGATGTTGAAAATATCCAGGTCGTATTCGCGCGCGTAAACCTCCTCGTCCCAGTGCATGGACCGCTTGAGCGCCTCCATGGCGAACGCGCAGCGCCCCTCGTCACCCGGCCGCACCCAGATATTGAGCGCCACGTCGCGCCCCGAGCGCGTCGTGAAGCGATCCCGATGCGCCACCAGATCACCCGCCACGAGCGCGAAGAGATAGGACGGCTTGGGGTGCGGATCGTCCCACTCCGCCCAGCCCGCATCGACCGGGTTGCCGTTCGACATCAGCAGCGGCAGATCGGACTCGATGCGCACCCGGAACGGCGCCATCACGTCGGGGCGGTCGGGATAAAAGGTGATCTTGCGAAATCCCTCGGCCTCGCACTGCGTGCAATACATGCCGTTCGACATGTAGAGCCCTTCGAGCGCGGTGTTCGCCTGAGGCGCGATCTCGACCTCGGCGGTCCACTCGAACGCGCCCCCGGGCAGAAGGCCGGCCGGGATCGTCACCCCGCTCGCATCGGGCGTCGCCGCCACCGGCGCGCCATCGATTGCCGCCGCCATCAGCATCAGCCCCTCGCCATCGAGCCGCAGATCGCCCGGTTCCGGATGCGCCGGGTTCGGCCGGAACCGGACCGTCGAAAGCACCCGCGTCGCCGTCGGGTGCAGCCGGAAGGTGAGCGCGACCGAATCGACGAGATAGGCGGGGGGCGTGTAGGCGCTCAGATGGATCGCCTGGGGCGCTGCGTCTTTCATGGGGGCTCCTTTTTCCGCCCACAGCCTAGGCCGTGCGCCCGGGGGCTTCAACTGCGCTGGTCATCGGGCCGCATCGGGGTCATAACGTGAACATCGGCGCGGTTTTGACCAATCGACGGGGGCGCTTATCTGCATGGCCATGCAAGGCACGGGCATCCTGTGGTTCAAGCGCGATCTGCGCATCCATGATCACCCGGCGCTCGCGCGGGCGGCGGCGCGCGGGCCGGTGCTGCCGCTCTATATCGTCGAGCCGGAATATTGGGCGCTGCCGGACACGTCGGCGCGGCAATGGGCCTTCATCGCCGAGTCGCTCGCCGATCTGCGCGCCGCCCTCGCCGCGCGGGGTCAGCCGCTCGTGGTGCGCAGCGGCGATGCCGTCGAGGTGCTGCGCGGGCTGAGCGCCGCCCACGGCATCAAGCGCATCGTCTCGCACGAGGAGACGGGCAATCTGTGGACCTTCGCGCGTGACCGGCGCGTGGCCGAGTGGGCGCGCGGTGCGGGGATCGACTGGGAGGAGCTGCCGCAATCGGGGGTGGTGCGCGGGCTGCGGGGGCGTGACGGCTGGGCGGCGCGGCGCGATGCCTTCGTCGCCGCCGACCCGGCGCTTGCGCCCGACGCGCTGCCGCCGATCCCGGACATCGCGCCGGGCCCGATCCCGACGGCGGCGCAACTGCGGCTTGCCGCCGAATCCTGCCCGCACCGGCAGACCGGCGGGCGCGCGCAGGGGCTCGCGACGCTGGAAAGCTTTCTCGACATGCGCGGGCGCGACTATCGGCGCGAGATGTCCTCGCCGCTGTCGGGCGAGCGGGGCTGTTCGCGGCTGTCGCCGCATCTGGCGCTGGGCACGCTGTCGGGGCGCGAAGTGGCGCAGGCGGTCGAGCCCGCCCGGGCCGCCCATCGCGGCGAAAAGGGCTGGGGCGCGAGCCTGAAGAGCTTCGAAAGCCGGCTCGCCTGGCGCGATCACTTCATGCAGAAACTCGAGGACGCGCCGCATATCGAGACGCAGTGCCTGCACAGCGCGTTCGAGGATCTGCGCCCGCGCACACCCGACGCCGCGCGGCTTGCGGCGTGGGAGCGCGGCGAGACGGGGCTGCCCTTCGTCGACGCCTGCATGCGCTATCTGGCGGCCACGGGTTGGCTCAATTTCCGCATGCGCTCGATGCTCACCGCGGTGGCCTCCTATCACCTGTGGCTCGACTGGCGCGCGACGGGGCCGCATCTCGCGCGGATGTTCACCGATTACGAGCCCGGCATCCACTGGAGCCAGATGCAGATGCAGTCGGGCACGACCGGCATGAACGCGCTGCGCATGTACAACCCTGTCAAGCAGGGGTTCGATCAGGACCCCGAGGGGGTGTTCACCCGCCGCTGGGTGCCGGAGCTTGCGGATGTTCCCGATCACTGTCTGCAGGAGCCGTGGAAATGGGCGCGGGCGGGGACGCTTCTGGGGCGGCGTTATCCCGAGCCGGTCGTCGATGTCGCCGCCGCCGCCCGCGCCGCGCGCGCGGCCTTTCGGGAGGCGCGCAGCCGGGCCGATTTCCGCGACGAGTCGCGTCGCCTCGTCGCGCGCCACGGCAGCCGCAAGGGGCGCGGCCCCCGCCGGCCCAGCGACCGCGCCCAGATGAGCTTCGATCTGTGATGGCCCGGATGCGCCGCAAATCCGCGCTGCCCACGAAGATCTGCGCGACCTGCGGACGTCCCTTCGCCTGGCGGCGCAAATGGGCCCGCGACTGGGAGAGCGTGCGCCACTGCTCCGAACGATGCCGGCGCAATCGCCGTTGAGATTGCGCGGCGCGGGCTGCTGCCCTAAGCAGACCCAAACGCACGGGGGACGCTGATGACCGAACGAGTGAACCGCGAGGGGCTGGCCGTGGATGCCGCGCTGGCCCGTTTCATCGAGGAGGACGCGCTGCCCGGCACGGGCATTGATGCGGCGGTCTTCTGGGCCGGCTTCGCAAGGCTCCTGCGCGACTTCACGCCACGCAACCGCGCGCTGCTGCAACAGCGCGCCGAATTGCAGGACCGGGTCGACGCCTGGCATCGCGAGCGGCGCGGGCAGCCCCATGATGCCGCCGCCTATCGCAGCTTTCTCGAAGAGATCGGCTATCTGGAGCCCGAGGGTGCGGATTTCGAGATCGCGACGGATCGGCTGGATCCGGAGATCGCGCGGATCGCGGGGCCGCAGCTCGTCGTGCCGATCACCAATGCGCGCTATGCGCTCAACGCGGCGAATGCGCGATGGGGCTCGCTCTATGATGCGCTCTACGGCACCGACGCGCTGGGCGATCTGCCCGCCGCGGGCGGGTATGACGCGGCGCGCGGTGCGCGGGTGATCGCCTGGGCGAAGGCGTTCCTCGACCGCTCCGCGCCGCTTGCGCAGGGATCGCACACGGATGTCGCCGGGTATCGCATCACGGATGGCGCCCTCGACCCCGCGCTGGCCGATCCCGCGCAGCTCGTGGGCTATACCGGCGCGCCGGAGGCGCCCGAGACGATCGTGCTGCGCCGCAACGGGCTGCACGCGATGCTGGTGATCGATCCGGCGCACCCGATCGGGCGCGACGATCCCGCTCATCTCGCCGATCTGCGTCTCGAATCGGCGGTCTCCACGATCATGGATTGCGAGGACAGCGTCGCGGCGGTCGATGGCGCCGACAAGGTTCTGGCCTATGGCAACTGGCTCGGGCTGATGCGCGGCGATCTGAGCGAGTCGGTCGCCAAGGACGGCGGCACGATCACGCGCCGCCTCGCCGGGGACATCGCGCTGAGCGGACCCGACGGCGCGACGGTGCGGCTCAAGGGGCGCGCGCTGATGCTGGTGCGCAATGTCGGGCACCTGATGACCAACCCGGCCATCGAGATGGAGGGCGCGGAGGTCCATGAGGGGCTGATGGACGCGATGATCACCACGCTCATCGCGATGCACGACCTCAAGAAGTCCGACGGTCCGCGCAATTCCGAGGCGGGCTCGGTCTATGTCGTCAAGCCGAAGATGCACGGCCCCGCCGAGGTCGCCTTCACCGACGAGATCTTCGGACGCGTCGAGGAGGTGCTCGGCCTGCCGCGGTATACCGTCAAGCTCGGCATCATGGACGAGGAGCGGCGCACCAGCGTCAATCTCAAGGAATGCATCCGCGCCGCGCGCCACCGCGTCGCCTTCATCAATACCGGCTTTCTCGACCGCACCGGCGACGAGATCCATACCTGCATGGAAGCCGGCCCCGTGGTGCGCAAGGGCGAGATGAAGGGCACGACCTGGATTGCGGCCTACGAGGATCGCAATGTCGATATCGGGCTGGCCTGCGGGCTGATGGGGCGCGCGCAGATCGGCAAGGGGATGTGGGCGATGCCCGAGCGCATGGCCGAGATGCTCGATGCCAAGATCGTCCACCCGAAAGCCGGCGCCAGCACGGCCTGGGTGCCGAGCCCGACCGCCGCGACCCTGCACGCCACACATTACCATGCCGTGGACGTGGCCGAGGTGCAGGGCGCGCTCAGGGCGGGCGGGGCGCGCGCGGCGCGCGAGGACCTGCTGGCGCTGCCGCTCGCGGTCGGCACGAACTGGTCCGAGGACGCGATCCGCACCGAGATCGAGAACAACGCGCAGGGCATTCTCGGCTATGTCGTGCGCTGGGTGGATCAGGGGATCGGCTGCTCCAAGGTGCCCGACATCAACGATGTCGCCCTTATGGAGGATCGCGCGACCTGCCGCATCAGTGCGCAGGCGCTGGCCAACTGGCTGCATCACGGGGTCGTCTCCGAGGAGCAGGTGATCGCGGCGATGCGCAAGATGGCCGAGGTCGTGGACCGGCAGAACGCCGGCGATCCGGCCTATGTGCCGATGGCGCCGGGCTTCGACGGGCCCGCCTTCCGCGCGGCCTGTGATCTCGTGTTGCGCGGCCGCGACCAGCCCTCGGGCTACACCGAGCCGGTGCTCCATGCGCGGCGGCGCGAGCGCAAGGCGCTCGGGTGAAAGGTCTCGGCCGCGCCGGATGAGAACGCCGGTCCGGAACTTTTCTATCGCGCGCTTCGGCAGTACCGGGGCGGGCGAGGGCAGTGGCAAGTCCTGATGCCACGTCCGCGCCGCACGGACATCGTCCCCCGGTGCGCGCGCCCCGCATCCGTTGCCATGCCGCCCGCTCGCCAGCTTTATATTCAATTTCTTGCACTCGATGTAGGCACGCGGCACCCGCCGCGCAAGGCGGCACGGAGCGGCCCTCGACCGCGCCGGGCAAACACCCTATCTTGCCGCCAGCAATCGAGGAAGGCGCATACATGACCCGCCCCGTCGTCGGCATCATCGGCAACAGCCATCTCATCAACGATCAGTACCCGGCCCATGCCGGCGGCACCATGAACAGCGAGGCCGTCGCCCATGTGGCCGGCTGTCTGCCGCTCCTGATTCCGTCGGACCCGGAGCTCGTTCGGGTGGGCGAGCTGCTCGATGTCTGCGCGGGCTTCGTGCTCACGGGCGGGCGGCCCAATGTCCATCCCGAGGAATACGGCGAGGAATGGACCGAGGCGCATGGCGCCGCCGACCGGGCGCGCGACGCGGTGGCGCTGCCCCTGGTGCGCGCCTGCGTGGAGCGCGGCCAGCCGGTGATGGGGCTGTGCCGGGGGTTTCAGGAGGTCAACGTCGCGCTCGGCGGGACGTTGCACCCGGAGGTGCGCGATCTGCCCGGGCGGATGAATCACCGCATGCCGCCCGATGGCACGCTCGAGGAGAAGTTCGCGCTGCGCCACCGTGTCACCTTCACGCGCGGTGGCCCGTTTCACGAGCTGATGGGCGCCGAGACCGTGATGACCAACACGCTGCACGGACAGGGCATCAACCGGCCCGGGGCGACCGTGGTCGTCGATGGCTGGGCCGATGACGGCACGCCCGAGGCGCTCTTTGTGCGCGACGCGCCGGGCTTCACGATGGCGGTGCAGTGGCACCCTGAATACAACGCCGCGAATGATCCCGTCTCGCGCCCGCTCTTCGAGGCTTTCGGCGCGGCGGTGCGCGGCTGGGCCCGTGCCGGGGCGGCGCGGCGGATTACGGCCTGAGCCGATGCGGCGCGCGCTGGCCGTCATGGTGGCCGGGATGGCGGCCGGCGCCGGAGCCTGGGCATGGTTTGGCGCCGATACCGGCGGCGAACCGATCGTGGCGGTGACGGTGCCCGCGCTCGATGCCCGCGAGGCGGCGGGGGCGGAACTCTATGGCGCGCATTGCGCCGTCTGCCACGGCCCCGACGCCGCCGGGCGCGCGGACACGGCGCCGCCGCTCGTTCACGAGATCTACGAGCCGGGCCACCACCCGGATGCCGCCTTCATCGCCGCCGTGGAACTCGGCGTGCATGCCCATCACTGGGACTATGGCGACATGCCGGCCGTGCCGGGCCTCGATCGCGACGATATCGCCGAGATCACCGCCTATGTGCGCGCCCTGCAACGCGCCAACGGCATCCACTGACGCGACGCGAGCGTGGCGCGCGGTCAATCGCGCGCGGTGACGGTCATTCGCGCATCGCCGCTTGCCGGGCGGGCCGGCGCGCGCCATGACCGCTGCAACCGCGCCATTACGAAGGGACAGGGGCGATGAACACCCAGACCGCCGCGCCGACCGACAGCGCCGGGCGCCTCGCAGCGCTCGACATCCTGCGCGGCTTCGCGCTCTTTGGCATTCTCGTAATGAACATCCAGGCCTTCGCAATGATCGCGGACGCCTATACCCATCCGGTCGTCACCCGCCCGCTGGACGGGGCGGAGTTCGCGGTCTGGCTCGGGGCGGAGCTGTTCTTCAACAACAAGTTCATCGCGATCTTCACGCTGCTGTTCGGCGCCGGGATCGTGCTGATGACCGGGCGCGCCGCGGCGGGCGGGGATGACGGGCGGCGGCTGCACCGGCGGCGGATGGCGGGGCTTGCGGTAATCGGGCTGGCGCATTCCTATCTGATCTGGTTTGGCGACATCCTGTTCGTCTATGCGGTCTGCGGGCTGATCGCGGTGATGGCGCGGGACTGGCCGGTGCGGCGGCTGATGCGCTGGGCGGTGGCGCTCTTCGCGGTGCCGATGGTGACGGGCGCGCTCATCACGGGCGCGATGCTGTTGCTCGGGCCTGAAGGTCTCGAGGAGCTGCGCGCCGAGGTCTGGGCGCCGCCGCAGGCCGCCATCGACGCCGAGATCGCCGCCTATCGCGGCTCCTGGATCGAGCAGATGAGCGCGCGCGTGCCCGAGTCCTTCGGCATGCACAGCTTCGTGCTGCCCACCGAGGGGATCTGGGGCACGCTCGGGTTGATGCTTGCCGGCATGGCGGCGTTTCGCTCGGGGATGATCACCGGGGCGTGGTCCGACGCGGCCTATGCGCGCCTCGCGCTGGGGGGCTTCGCGCTCGGGCTGGTGCTTGCCGGGGTCGGGGCTTGGCTCAACATCCGCGCGGGCTGGCAGATGGAGTATTCGCTCTACTTCGGGCGCATGTTCAATCACTGGGCCGGGCCGGTGATGGGGGCGGGCTGGATCGGGCTGATGATCCTGGTCGCGCGGCGGCTGCCGCGGCTGGCCGAGGCGATCTTCACGCCGGTGGGGCGCACGGCGCTGTCGAATTACCTGCTGCAATCGCTGATCTGCACCTGGGTTTTCTACGGGCACGGGCTCGGGCTGTTCGCGAGGCTCGACCGGGTCGAGCAGCTCTGGGTCGTGCTCGGGGTCTGGATCGTGATGCCGATCTGGTCACGGCTGTGGCTGGCGCGGTTTCGCTTCGGCCCCGCCGAATGGCTCTGGCGTTCGCTGAGCTACGGGCGGATGCAACCGCTGCGCAACGCGGCGACTTCCTGAGACGCAACTCCGAGGAGGCGATCATGCAAGACGACATCACCAACCGGCCGGACCCGGGCGTCAATACGCGGGCGCGGCGCCAGCGCCTCGACCGTAAGCTCTCGCTCGTCGCCGGGGGCGCGGCGCTCGTGTGGCTCGGGCTGGCGCTGGGTCTCGGGCTCGGCATGGGGGCGGGCCTTCTGGGGGCGGGCCTCGTCCTCGGGACGGAGCAGGGCGCGCGGCGGCACTGGGGGCTGGCCCTGGATGCGGGGTGGATCGTGGCGGCGGCGGTCGCGGTGCTGGGGGGCGTGCTGATGCTGGCGGGGGTCTCGGTGCCGATCGGGGCGCTGATCCTGGTCGGGCTGGGGCTTGCGATCGCGGTGTCGGCGCTGTGGCGCCGGCGGGGCTGATCGGGCTATGCGTGCGGCGCCGGCGGCGGTATCCTGACGGCGCAGCAACCGGGGGTGTGCCATGCGCGTGCTGATCGTCTATGCCACCACCGAGGGTCAGACCCGCAAGATCGCGCGCGCGGCCGCCGATCATCTCGGCGCCGGCGGACACAATGTCGAGCTCCTGCACGCCGCCGATGGCGACGATCTGGACCCGGCGCGTTTCGACGGTGCGGTCCTGGCCGGGTCGGTCCATGCGGGCAGCTTTCAGGAGGATCTGCGCGACTTCGCGCGCGATCATGCCGCCGCTCTGGGCGATCTGCGCACGCTGTTCGTGGCGGTGTCGCTCTCGGCGGCGGGCAATCATCCCGAGGACTCGGTCGGGCTCGAGGCCGCCGTGACGCGGTTTTGCGCGGAAACGGGCTGGACGCCGGGGCGTGTCGCCCATGTCGCCGGGGCGCTGCGCTTCTCGGAATACAGCTTTTTTCGCTACTGGGCGATGCGCTGGATCGCGCAGCACCGCGACGAGAGTGTCGAGGGCGGCGCGGACGTCGAATACACGGACTGGGACGCGCTGCGTGCGCTGCTCGACGAGTGGGCGGCCGCGGGTTGACCGCCGCGCATTGCCCCGCGCGCTGCATCTGCTATGCCGTCGCCGCAGGCAGCATCGGGAGGGCTCATGGCCGGCGTCGTGGCTTATGAACGCAAGGGGCGCATCGCGCTCATCCGTGTGGACAACCCGCCGGTGAACGCGCTTTCGCAGGCGGTCCGTGCCGGGCTCGACGCGGCGATCGAGCAGTTCGCCGAGGATGACGGCGCTGCCGCGGCCGTGATCCTGGGCGCCGGGCGCAGCTTCATCGCGGGGGCGGATCTGTCCGAATTCGGCAAGCCGCCGCAACGGCCCTACCTGCCCGACGTGATCAACCGCATCGAGGCCGCCGACAAGCCCGTGGTGGCGGTCCTTCACGGGACCGCGCTGGGCGGCGGGCTCGAGGTGGCGCTCGGGGCGCATTACCGCGTCGCGCTCGAAGGGGCGGCGGTCGGGCTTCCGGAGGTCACGCTCGGCGTGGTGCCCGGCGCGGGGGGCACGCAGCGCCTGCCGCGGCTGACGGGGCTCGCGCCCGCGCTCGACATCGTCACCTCCGCGCGCCGCGTGCCGGCTGCGGAGGCCGCCGAACTCGGCATCGTCGATGCGCTCGGTGCGGGCGACGATCCTGTCGCGGCGGGCGTGGCCTTTGCCGAGGACCTGCTCGCTGACGGGCGGGGCGTGCGCCGGGTGCGCGATCTGCCAGCGCCCGAGGTTTCCGAAGCGGTGCTCGACGATTGGCGCGAGAAGGTCGCCGCACGCGCCAAGGGCCAGATCGCGCCGGTCACGGCCATCGACGCCGTCGCCGCCTGCGCACGGCCCGATTTCGCAGACGGCCTCGCCGAGGAGCGCCGCCTTTTCGAGCATCTGCGCGACAGCCGGCAGCGCGATGCGCTCGTGCATGCCTTCTTTGCCGAGCGCAAGGTCGCCCGGCTGCCCGAACTCGACGGGGTCGCGCCGCGCGATATCGCGCGCATCGGCGTGATCGGGGGCGGCACGATGGGCGCGGGCATCGCCGTGGCCGCGCTTCTGGCCGGGCTCGAGGTCACGCTGATCGAGCGCGACGGTGAGGCGGCGGAGGCCGCCGCCGCCAATGTCGGCAAGACCCTCGAGGGCAGTGTCAGGCGCGCAAAGCTCACCGCCGCCGCGCGCGACGCGATCCTGGCCGACCGCTTTCGCGCGCTCACCGATTACGACGCGCTCGCCAGCGCCGATCTCGTCGTGGAGGCCGTTTTCGAGAGCATGGAGGTCAAGCAGGAGGTCTTCGCCAGGCTCGACGCGGTGTGTCGCCCCGGCGCCGTGCTCGCCACCAACACCTCCTATCTCGATGTGGGCGCCATCGCCGCGACCACCTCGCGCCCCGGCGACGTGATCGGGCTGCATTTCTTCTCGCCCGCGCATGTGATGAAGCTCGTCGAGGTGGTCGTGCCAGAGGGGGCGGACCCGCAGGCCGCCGCCACGGGCTTCGCGCTCGCGGCGAAGATGCGCAAGATCGCCGTGCGCAGCGGCGTGTGCGACGGCTTCATCGGCAACCGCATCCTGTCGGCCTATCGCGCCGCGGCCGATCACATGGTCCTCGACGGGGCCTCGCCCTTCGATATCGACCGCGCCGTAGTCAATTTCGGCTTCCCGATGGGACCCTACGCGATGAGCGATCTCGCCGGGCTCGACATCGGCTACATGACCCGCCAGCGCAAGGCCGCCACCCGCGATGCGCGCGAGCGCGTGCCCGTTCATGCCGACCGCCTCTACGAGATGGGCCGGCTCGGGCGCAAGTCCGGGCGCGGCTACTACATCTATGACGACGACGCGCCGCAGGGGCGCCCCGACCCCGATATCGACACCTTCCTCGCCGATATCCGCGCCGAGTTGGGCATCACCCCGCGCAGCTTTCCGGGCGACGAGATCCGCAAGCGCTACATCGGCGCCATGATCAACGAGGCGGCGCGGGTCGTGGGCGAGGGGATCGCGCGGCGACCGCTCGATGTGGATGTGGTGCTGCTGCACGGCTACGGCTTTCCGCGCTGGCGCGGCGGGCCGATGAAGCACGCCGATCAGACCGGCCTCTACCACATCCTCGCCGATATCCGCGCGCTGGCGCAGGAGGATGACTATTTCTGGGAGCCGGCGCCGCTTCTGGCCGATCTCGTCGCGAAGGGCGCGGACTTCGACAGCCTGAACTGAGCCGGGTGCGCGGCCTTGCCCCGGCACGGCTGCACCAATACCCTGTGCGACAGACAACAAACGAGCAGTGCCATGTCCGCCGACGATCTTCTCTCGGGTCAGCCCGACGATTATAACGCCGCCTCGATCGAGGTGCTCGAGGGGCTCGAGCCGGTGCGCAAGCGCCCCGGCATGTATATCGGCGGCACCGACGAGCGCGCGCTGCACCATCTCGTCGCCGAGATTCTCGACAACGCCATGGACGAGGCCGTCGCCGGGCACGCCTCGCGCATCGAGCTGTCGCTCGGCGCGGACGGGGCTGTGACGGTGTCGGATAACGGTCGCGGCATCCCCGTCGAGCCGCATCCGAAATTTCCCGACAAGTCCGCGCTCGAGGTGATCCTGTGCACGCTGCACTCGGGGGGCAAGTTCTCGGGCAAGTCCTACAATACCTCGGGCGGGCTGCACGGGGTCGGCGCCTCGGTGGTCAACGCGCTGTCGCAGCACATGCGCGTCGAGGTGGCGCGCGGGCGCGAGCTCTTCGCGCAGGAGTTCGCCCGCGGCGTGCCGCAAGGTCCCGTCGCCAAGGTCGGCCCCGCCCCCAACCGGCGCGGCACCACCATCACCTTCAGCCCGGACCCGGAGATCTTCGGCTCCCAGACGCTCAAGCCCGCGCGGCTGCACAAGCTGGCGCGCTCGAAGGCGTATCTGTTCTCGGGCGTCGAGATCCGCTGGAAGTCGGCGATCGATGACGGCGAGACGCCCACGGCCGCGACCTTCCACTTCCCTGGCGGGCTCAAGGACTATCTGCGCGAGCAGCTTGCCGACGCGACCACCCATGCCAGCGAACCCTTCGCCGGGCGCGCCGGCTTTCACGCGGGCGGGCGCTCCGGCTCGGTGGAATGGGCGATCAACTGGACGCCCTCGCGCGACGGCTTCATCCAGTCCTACTGCAACACCGTGCCCACCCCGGAGGGCGGCACGCACGAGCAGGGCTTCTGGGCCGCGATCCTCAAGGGCATCCGCGCCTACGGCGAGCTCGCAAACAACAAGAAGGCCC